>JAABUK010000026.1_pt1 | contig 327674 bp, 173 predicted proteins | sample 5559141 | NCBI WGS metagenome assembly JAABUK01 (sample SAMN10711869, study PRJNA513367) | rock metagenome | isolation source: Antarctica rocks | place: Antarctica: Victoria Land, Pudding Butte nord | collected 2016-01-03 | reverse complement strand
TAGACTAGGGCCCCCATATAGGAATATAAATATCTTACTAAATCTATTTTTAGCCTAGATTCCGAATTTTTAATTAGATTTTTACTAGCGTTGCCCTATAGGGCTATAAAGCTACTTTTAGGATTAAATATAGCGCTCCCGCGCAGACCTTAACTCTAACTTAAAAATCTTGACGCCAAGATTTGCCAAGGCTGCAAAATGCGTATTTTGCACCGATTAAGCAGCGATTTTGCAGAACTGTTTTTCCGGACTTGCCGATGTCATTAATTATAAATATAATTAATAAATAACTAAGTTATCTAAAATTCTTAACTATATTAATAGATTTATATACCGCCTTAATATTTCGGAAAATTAAAAGATTTTTAATATATTTTTAATAATATAACTAAAGTAGTATTTATTACTAGATAATAACTCTTTTAAATATTTATAATTTATTAACTCTAAAATAGTAGAAACTAAACGAGATAATTTAAAATTAGAATAAAAACTAAAATATATCTTTAATAACCGCGTTATTAAAAGGGGAAAAATTATATTACTAAATACTTTTTATCCTAGAAAGATTAAGGATTTATATAAAATTATTAAATAAATATTAAAATTATTTTCGCGGACGAATTTATTAAAGAATATGAATAATAAATTAAATACTAAACTAAAGTTTTCTTCTAGGATCGATAACTCTAAAAGAATAATTATGTTTTTCTTTTATATTATCGCTCTTTACCTACCCTTATTAAGAAATAATTATTTTATTAAATTTACTTATCGAGCTCTATTTAGAGTACGGGTATTATAATAATATTAAAAAAATATTATATTAAAAACCGGTAAAATTACTCTCTAATAATTATAAATTATTTATTTAATTATATATAGAGTTATATACCCCGAATATTCTTCTAATATATTATTTATATATTTCTATATATAGATTTAGGTATATACCTCTCGTTATTATTACTTCTTAATTAAATAATATATTTATATAGGAAAGAGCTTCGAATAATATAAGAATTACGTAATTATTTAGTCGAATCGGGATTAGCTCCGCGCTATAATGATTTTAATTCTAAAAATATTATTAAATAACTTTCCCTAACTAGTTAGATTTATATTAAAGATTTTATTCTATTAATATATATTTAAAATCTTAATTCTTTATTATTAATACTTTTATAATACTATATATATATATTTTTATTTTATTAATATTATAGTTTCTATCGTTAATTATTTATATTATTTCTATACCTCTTTATTACTTTACCTCGTTATCGCGATTTTAATACCTAGTTTCACTACTTTATATTAAATTTCAAAACTCTACGGGCCTACCCGTAATTAATCGATAATTTAAAATATTTCTTATTTACTTATTTACTTCTATATATAAACGCTATTTATATTATTATTTACGATATCCTATATAAAAAAATTAACGAGGGCGTTAACTTCTTTCTTTTAAAAATAACGATTTATAACGGAGTAGACTTTAATAAAAGTATTACTATAAATATCTATTAAAACGACGGGCGAAGTTCTATTACTAATTTTATCGAGACTAAATATTATTAGAATTCTAATATATTGAAACCAAATCCTCTATAGAATAATTAATATCTTTTATATTATATACTATTATATTAATCCTTTATTAGAAGGTTTAATTATATAAAAATCTTTATTATAAGAAATCGATCCTATAATTCGCTAATATTTAATAAAAAGTACTAATTCTTTATTATAATACTAGTTGATTTTCGGTAATTTACGTATAATTATAAATATCTATCCTTTTCTATTATAGAAAGAATTAAATAATTTACTATAATTTAGATTCTCGAATAAATCTTTTTTTAAGATTCTTATTAATATATCCGCGAAATACTCCGAGTTCTTTTTCTAATAAAGTACAGATAAATCTAAATATTAATTATTTACTAAATTCGAGTTCGATTTTATAATCCTATAATTAATATTTAAATAATACTTTTATAATTATTTCTTTTTAAAAAAGATACTTTTATTACTAATACTCTTTATAATTATTAAAAGATATATCTTTACTTTTAGAAACTTTAATTTATATATTTTATTAATTTTCTTTAATACGCGCCGAATCGGATCTCTATATAATGTTATTATTATTTAAAAATAAAATATTATAAACTTCGATTAATTATAATTCGACTTCTTATTTAGAATTATCCTCTATAAATATATATATATTATATTAATAATATTTTTAATATATAGAAATAAAAATACTCTTATTTTCTATTAAATAATTAGATTATATTTTATTAACTAAGGTATTTCTAATATAATATAATAAATAATTCTTTTAATAATATTAAAAGTAATTTCCTTATAATAATACTAAACAATAAGAAATAATAAGAATATCTCTTTATTTATCTTTTTTATTAATAATTTTAACCCGTTAATTATCTAAAAATCATAAAATTCTTTTTTCTTATAAATTAATATATTAATTATAATTAGTATTTTGTTATTAATAAAGTTTCTCGTAATTCTTAAATCTATTATTATAACGACCCTATATTTATTAATTATTATTAGTATTTATATATATATAACGTATTAGGCCGAATATAAGTATTATTTTAGATTTAATATATTAATCTCTTTATATTTCTTTTTAATATAAGGGATTTATTACGAGTACCCGTAATATATCCTATATATATAGCGAGTACTTCTAGGAACTAAAAAGATTATATTTACTCTAGTCGCGCAGCGAGTATATAAATTAAATAATACTTGTTTTATTTACGTAGTAAATATATAAAGTATATAATTCTTAATACGATTTCCTTTTATTATATAAATAATATATTTCTTTATAAATAAAAGCTTCGTATTTAATTTCCTCTAAAACTTTTAATTTTAAATATTAAATCTAAATTTATATCTAAATTTATTTAGTTTTCTTATATTTATATAAAGTTTATTATTTTTTAATCTTTAGTACTCTTTTTTATAAATATTAACCTAGGTTTTAATAATATTATATTACGATATTAAACGAAGAGTTTTAATATTTTAAATACTTTTAGGATAAATACTTTAAAATTAATAAAGACCTTAATCTTAAATATTTAAAATAGTACTAAATAATATAATATTATAAAAGATAGTGATTATATTAAAGTTTCTCTCTTAAATTAATATTATAAAGAGTAAAAGAAGTTTAATAATTAATTAATTTAATTTTAATTATTCTTCGCTTTTAACGAGAGGTATTATATTAGTTAATAAATAAATATTTTATTATTATTTGTATAGAAGTTAACGCGTAAAAATAAAATAAATTATTTCTTTAATATTATATAAAGAGAGTTAATAAAGTCGAGAACTATTCGGTAAAACTTTAGATAAAGAATTTCTCTCGATTTAAAATTAAAATTCGTCGTATATTTAGACTCTCTAACGAAAATAATATAATAATCTATATTATTTAATATTTAATATAATACAAATTTATATCCGACTACTCGATTTTACTTTTATATTATTAATGAATTAAAACGATACTACTTTTATAACGATATATTAATAAAAATTAAAAAATAATATTAAAAACGAATTTATATAAATAAAAGTAAATCTTTAGGACCTTAAAATATTTATAAAATAAATAGTCGAAATCGATAATAAACTTTATAAATACGTAATAAAAAAGCGTTATAATAAAAGAGTTAATAAATAAAAATATTTAAGATTCTCTAATAACGAATATAACTCGGTTAATTATTATTATTATAAAAAACTTAATTATTATAAATATATATTAATAAAGCTCGAGTCTACGAAGAAGAAATTTATAAAAGAATTTTATAAAGAAGATAAATAATAATAAAGAGGAAAGATAATAATAAATTATTATAATTATAATAAACCGGGTTATATAACTAGGAATTATTATTCGAAAAATCTAATAAATAAATAATAATTAAATCTAATTGAAAAGAAGATATTAATTAATATAACTAGATCTTTTAAAGATTTAATATAAAATAATTTAAGACTTTATAATTTATCTAAAATATAAGAAAATATTAAAAAGAAAATTACTTATCGAATTTAAAAATACGAAGAACTAAATAATAATAATAATAATAATAATAATAATAAAACTATAAAGGAATATTTAAAAGAAAGATGAAAATAAGAATAAAGTATAATAAATTCTAAAGATTAATATTAAATAATAAGTTATCTCGATAATTTGATTAATTAATTAATTAATTTATATATTTACTCTAATAAAACTACTTTATTAATAAAGGAGTTCCACGAATATTTTCCTAGTAAAGTTATTAGCGGTGTTTATTAACCGCTAAAGAAACCTTATCGATTAAAAACTTTAATTTATCGATAATTTATTTCCTCTTTTTACTAGTTAGTAGTCGATAATTATAATGATTTTAAATATTATTTATCCTTCCTTCTATTTCTCTTTTTATTTAGTTTTTTTAATTTTATTTATTTATCTCGTAGGCTTATAGGCCGCTTTATTATAAATTTATTAAATAATCGATACCTACGGCCCTCCGGCCGGCGGTTTCTTTTTTTTTCTTTTTTTTTATAAGTTTAAATATATCGCTAGGTCTTAATAATAATTTAAATTATATTATTTATTCTTTAATAAAAAAGAATCAACCGAGTTATCTCGTTTTTATTATTTATTAAACGGTTATTTATATATCTTAAACCTACGTTAATATCTTTTTAAAATTATATATATTTATTTCTTTTATTAACTCCGCCCTATTGCTAGCTAGTTCTAGATATAATAATAATATATACTTTATATTTTATTTCTTTTATTTATATTAATAATTAATACTACGGATTATAAATACCTTTATTCGGTATAAGAATTTATTTAATCCGATTTTATTATATTTTAATTATATCGTTATAAAGTTTTTAGTCTTCTTTAATTAATTATAATAATTAAATTAATCCCCGAATAAGTTTCTCTTTTAAACCGGATTAATAATTTATATAAAAATTATCTTTTTATAATCTTTTTATTTATTTAATTATTATTAACGGGTTTAATTTTTTACTCTTTAATTAATAACTTTAATATTTTAATATTTTTCGATATCTTCGATTAAATTTATCTAATCTTTCCTCCTCCTTATAATTATAATTATTTTATTTTATTTTTTAAATTTTAAGACGCGAAATACCTAGGTTTCTTTTTCTATTATTAGTATCGGAGGTATTTATTATTATTTACCTTCTTTACGCTAAAGTTTATTTTAAATCTTTATATTTTTTATAAATATAATTAAATAAATCCTTTGATTTATTTAATATTATATTACTAAGCGGTTTAATTAAATATTAATTAACGCGATTACTAATTTAGTTTTAAATATTAGAATTAAAGTAGTTTTAAATACTTTTAAAACCGTCCTAAAATAATTATTCTAAATAATTATTAATTTCTTTATATATCTTTTTATAACCTTCGTTATTCTTTTTAATTAATATTATATCGGAGCCGTAAACGTTAATATTAATTTAATTATTATATTATATATCGTTTTATACTTCGCGAAAGTAGCGCCTTATATCGAATTAATTAAATATTTTATAATACGGCTTTCATTAATCGCTTTAATTTTAATTTAGGTTAGGTATAATCTTTATTTTAATTTTAAATCGATATATAATCCTAGGACCCTAATATTCGCTCTAGGTTTAATAATTACGTTTTTAAAAATTATTATTATTTCTATATTAAACTTCTTCGGCGTTCGAGATATATAAATTAACTCATATTTCTAGAGGGTAAATAATACTTGATAAATAATTATTTAGTTTTAATAAATATCGTAGGCCCGTCCTAAATTCGTATAATTTTTTTTATACTCTCGTTATAAACGAGTAAATAGATATTATCTACGAATTCTTTAACCTATATTAATAAATTTATTTTAATATACTCCTCGATTAATAATATATTAAAGAATAAAAATGATACCGGTAAAATAAAAAATCCTTATAAGATACCCGTTATTACTTTTTTTATTATACTCGTTTTTTCTTTAAATAATACGGATATAGTCTTATCCGATAAAAGGTTTATTATCTAATTATTAATTAGGCTCGGTACGCCTTTTATTTATAAATCGTATAATAATCTTTCGTATAAAACGCTATTAAACGCTCTCGTTATATTTAATAATAATAAGTTTATTATCTTTCCTCTCCCCTCGTTCTTATTATAATTTTATATACTATATACTATATTTATATAGGTCTTTAGCGCGGTTTTTATTAAACGCTTTTATTTAATCTTTATTTATTATAATAATAATAATTCGTACTCCTCCGTTATATTATTTAATTTTTTAAAGATAATTACTTCTAGCGCTTTATTAAGTATATTAAGGAATATAATAAATTTATATAACTTTAACTCTAAATAATCGCCTTTCTTCGGTTTTTTAAGAATTATTATATTAGTTATCTTAAAATATCTTAGATAATATTTAAATTTAAAGTAAATTTAAAATAAATAAATAATAATATTTATTACTTCCGTTTTTATTATAATTTTTAAGAATCGGTTCGGGATTCTAGTTATTCCTAGCGCTTTATCGGTAGTTAGGTATTATATTACTTTATAAACTTTTATCTTAATTATTTCTTAATTTATTCTAATAGGCTCCGGGTATTTTATTCCGTCGATATTATTTAAATTTATTATTAATAAAAAGAGGAAAAGTACTCTTTATAAGATTTTTACTTTACCGTCGAAGTCTTTAATTTTTCCTTCTTTATTATCTTTAATAATTAAGAATTAAGAAAGTTTTTTAAAATATTTCTTTTTTTTATTTTTTTATTTTATAGACTTTTATACTCCCGTCGACTTTAGCGAGACTTTATATATACTCTCCTATTAAAAAAATATTTTCGTTCTTCGAATTATATATATTTTTTTATTATTTATTATATTTAAAGCCTCCCCCGTTTAGGTATTTCGACTTCGTTTATATTTCTTTATATATTCCTTTATTTTTAATATAATATTAATATAACGGGAGTTTTAATAAGATTTAACTCTTTAATATAAACGGGCCTATAAAATTATAAACTCGATAATTTCTTAAAAATCTTTTATTATTTTATTTAGGTATTAATCGATTTTTTTTTATTCTTAAATTTTAATTTCTTTAATACTAATAAAGAGACCTTATATTTTGTTATATTTCCTTTCGGATAATATTATCCTTAATCTTTTTTTAGATATAACGAGTATATAATATTACTTCTTTTTATATGTACTCGAATTCCGTTATTATTAACCTATAATCGGAGTTATAGTATAGATCTTCGCGGATTATAAAGTTATTTATAACCTAGTATACTTCTTTTATAAAGAATAATAAATTAATTATACTTTTATATTCTTAGGCTTTTTATATAATAAATATTTCTAGTAACTCTAGTTTTATTTCCCTCGACTTTATTATTCCTAGGAGATAATCGGTTATAATATAATATATATATCGCCTAGTATTATTTTAGTTAAAGTAATAAAGATTAAAATCTTTTAAAAGAATATATTCGTTTTCCTTTATTAGCGCTTCCTCTAGTAATAATAATATTAACGAATTATTAATTAAAGTATACTATATTAATAATAAATTATATATATTATAGATTTATATCTTTTTATAATAAAGGATTCCTCGATTAATAACCTCCTCTTCCTCGATTTTATCCGACCGAGATTTCTTTTTATTTCTTCGCTCTTTTAATATAATCCTTATAAAATATAAATCGCCTTTATAGTAAACTAGTTCTTGATTATTTATATCGATTCTTTTATTTATATAGAAGTATATACGAGTCTTTAAGCTTTCTTTATATATTAAATAAAATTAATTAATATTATCGTTATATAATATTTAGGTAGTAGGGTTTTAACTAGGTTTTTAAATAATTAAAATATCGATATTTTTAATTTACTCGTTTTAAAGTAACTTTATTATTAACTTCGATTCCTTTTTAATATTATATTATACGATTTTAAATTAAGTATTATAATTTATTACGTATTAATATTATATTCGTAAATTCCTCGTCTATTTCCTAATTATTTAATAATATTAATTCTAGCCGGTTTTTATTTAATTAATCGAATATTATTCTTAAAAAGTTATTTAGAACTTAAAGAATTATTTACCTAGGTATTATTATTAATCTATTATTTTATCTCGGCCTCCCTACTTTCCTAGGTATAATAATAATATTTTAGACTTTATTAATTATATTCGTTATTATTTTCCTTTTCCTCGTACTTTTAACTAGTATTAATATAAATTCATTATTAATTAACTATACCTAGGAACTTAGGATTATTATTTTTAATAATATCGCGAACCGGGCCTATAATATTTACTTAAAATAAATAGTTATTTATAAAGTATTATTTACCCCCTAGAAGTACGAGCTAGTCTATATATCTCGAACGCCGAAGAAATTTAATATAAAAATAGTAATAAATTTTAAAAACGTAGTTACTAAACTCGGAGCGAGTATTAAGATCTTAGGATTATACGTCGATTTAAAATTAAAATAAGGATTATATTTAATTTAAATTAAGGTTATAGCGACTAATTAAAGCCGCGCTATAAAGTATTTAATTAATTCGATATAAAGCGCTACCTTCGCGAAGTATAAAATAGTATATAATATATTAATTAAACTAATATTAATATTTACGACTCCGATATAATATTAATTAAAGAGAACGACGGAGGTTATAAAGGAATATACGAAGAAATTAATAATTATCTAGAACAATTATTTTAAAACGGTTCTAAGAGTATTTAAAATTACTTTAATTCTAGTACTCGAAGTTAAATTAGTAATTACGTTAATTAACCTCTAATTAAATCGCCTAATAATATAATATTAAGTAAATCGAGGGACCTATTTAATTACGTCTATAAGAAATATAAGAATTTAGAATAAACTCTAGTATAAAGGAGGTAGGTAACGATAAATATCTCCGATATTAATAATAATAATAAAAGCCTAGGTACTTCGCGCCCTAGAATTTAAAGAATAATATAAAATAGTTATAATTATAAAAAGGAAGAAAGACTAAATAAACTTAATTAAAAATATCGAAGAATATTAAAATATTAAAATTATCGATTAAAGAGTAAAAGATTAGGCCCGTTAGTAATAACTAAATAAATAAAAAGATTAGAAAAAGACGATTTTTATATAAACTATTAACCCGGTTTAAAAAGGAGACCTATTCGGGGATTAATTCAATTATTATAATTAATTAAAGAAGGCTAAAAGCTCTATAATAATATAATTAAAATATAATAAAATTAGATTAAATAAGTTTTTATACCGAATAAAGATATTTATAATCCGTAGCGCTAGTTATTAATATAAATAAAGGAAATAAAGTATAAAGTAGATATTATTATTTTACCCCGAATTAACTAGCGATAAAGCGGAGCTAGTAGAATAAATAAATATATATAACTTTAAGAAAATATTAATATAGGTTTAAGATATATAAATAACTACTTAATAAATAATAAAAACGGGATAACTCGGTTAATTCTTTTTTATTAAAGAATAATTAATATAATTTAAATTATTATTATGACCTAGCGATATACCTAGACCTATAAAGAAAAGAAAGAAAAAGAAAAAACCGCCGGCTAAAGAGCCGTAGATATCGACTATTTAATAAATTTATAATAAAACGGCTTATAAGTCTACGAGATAAATAAATAAAATTAGAAAAACTAAAGTAAAAAGAAAACGGAGGAAAGAATAAATAATATTTAAAATAATTATAGTTATCGGCTACTAACTAGTAAAAAAAGGAAATAAATTATCGATAAATTAAAATTTTTAACCGACGAGGTTTCTTTAATAACTAGTAGGCGCCGCTAATAACCCTATTAAAAAAAATCGCGGAACTCCTTTATTAATAAAGTAGTTTTACTAGAGTAAGTATAAAAATTAATTTAATTAATTAATTAATTAATACCGCGAACTACCTAGGTTTATTCTTTAATTTTATCGAATTCGGTAAATCTCTTTTTACCTAACTAGGTATACTTTATTTTAGAATTTATAATATTTAAAATAAACCGCGTAATACTTTTCCTTCGGGCTTTTAATATTATATTTATATAATTAATATAATTCTATATATATCCCGTATTTAGGCCAATTTTTATAAATTAAAATTATATAATCGTACCCCTAGTATTTAAAATACTACTTTGAATTATTTATTCTCTTTTATTTTTATATAATAATAGTTATTCGCTTTCTAGGAACCCGTTTATTATTAATTTATTTACTATATCTAGGTCCGGGATCTTAAGAAAGAGTATTAAATATTTTTTTTACGACCGTATTCGTTTAATTTAAAAACGAATTTTAGTTATCTTATATTTACGATATTTAATCTTAAGTATAATTTATAATTTTTTTTTTAATATTTTTATTATTAATATTTAATTATTTATATCGACAGCCTTCTTTTTTATATTATATATTATTATTATATAAGTTTATTTTAATACTCTCGCCGAAGGGTTAATATTTTTTATTTATTTAATTATTTTCTTTAGTTTTTACTTTACCTTTATTATTATATAATATAAAACGAAGTCTTTTTTTATTATTTATTTTACTTTAATAATCGACTCCGTTACTAAATAAACTTCGTTCTAGAATATTTTAATTAATTGAAAATTAGTTATTTTTCTAAATTATCCTTTAGTTTTAATATTATTTATTTTAATTATTAATTACTTCGTTTTCGCGCTAGTTATTATTATAGAGGGAGGGGGATTTATTTCGGCTATATATTTAATAAAATAAATATATTTACACGAGTAATATTAACCTAGTTTTATATTAATAATATAAATACGTTCCTCGCCCTAAATTTTTAAATTTTTTATTTTAGCGATTTTATTTAGGCTAGTTAAAATATACGTTTTTCTATTAATTTTTATATATAATTAAAGATTATTCTTAATATAATCTATATTAGTTATAGCTCGTGGTATATTATTTATTATACCTCTTTATACTCTATATCTTTTATAGTTTTTATTATAACTATTATTAATTTTTCTAATATTTTTATATTCTTTTTATACTCTTTTATTTAATTACTAGTCTTCTTTATTTATTACGATATCTTCGTCCCGTTAAAATACGTTAATAACCCGTATTTATTCTTTATCCTAGTATTTTAAGTCCTATCTCTACTATCTTTATTTTTTTTATTTTAATTAATTTCGTGCCCCTAGTAGAATTTCCCTCGTCGTATAATAATAATTTTCATAAGCGTATTTTATAGTAGGGTTATTTCAAATATTATTTTCAAAATTCTATCTCGATAATTTTAAAACCTAGTTTATCGTATTAAAAGAAAAATCTAAAATAACGAGAAGAAAAAAGTAACTAATAAGAATTACCTATAATATATTAATTTACGTATATAAACGAATATTATAAATACTATTATAATAATACTAGTAAACGAAAATATATTATAAAATTAGAATACGGTTATAGTAAATAGAATAATTATATAAAAGATAATTATTTATAATATTTAATAAAGAAACGAGATAATAAAGTATTCCTAAATTATAATAAATATTAATAGTTATATTTAAAAGATATAATTAGATATAATATAAAACTAAAAAGTTATAATACGAGAGAATAATACTATTATTTTATAAAAGAATATAAAAGATACTTCGAGTATAAAGAGTATTATGGATTTTTATCTTTATTAGGAAAAGAGTAATCTCTTATACTAAGAGAAAATATAAAGAAATTAATATATCAACTTTAGAATAATATTTATATTCGGCTTAATACGTTATATATATATAAATACTAGTAATAATTAACGAATATAAAGTTGTTATAATAATAAATTTAAAAACTATAAGAAACTTTATTAACGATAAAATAATAATAGTAACCGATATATTAATTCGTAAAAAGAAAGAATTTTATAAACTCTAGATAACTAACGGGTTAAAACTATTAATAAGATAGATAAATAAAGAGATATTCTCGGTACTTATTATTATTTAGCGCTACTATAAGGAATTTATTTTTAAAATTATTAATTATATTAAGAATATCTTAGTTAGAAAAATATAATCTAATTATTAATTAAAATATAAGAGTATTTATATTTCCGTATATTAAAAACGTTACTAGTATAATATTTATATATTTATAAAGAATAATTATAAATAAGAAGTTAAATCGTAACCTAGTCGAAGTTTATAATATTTTATCTTCGAATAAAAATAACCTAGTATAAAGATCCGATTCGGCGCGTATTAAGAAGAATTAATAAAATATATAAATTAAAATTTTGAAATATAAAAACGAACCTCTTAATATCTCTAAAAAGTATTAATAATAAAAGTACCTTTTTTAGAAAGAGATAATTATAAAAATATTATTTAAATAATAATTATAGGATTATAAAATTAAACTCGAATTTAATAAATAGTTAAAATTTTAATCTATCTACGCTTTATTAGAAAAAGAACTCGGAGTATTTCGTAAATATATTAATAAGAATCTTAAGAAGAGGTTTATTCGAGAATTTAAATTATTAATTAATTCTTTAATTCTTTTTATAATAAAGAAGGATAAAAGTTTAAAATTATATATAAATTACCGAAAATTAAATAATATTATAATAAAGAATCGGTACTCTTTATTAAATATTAACGAATTATAAAATCGTTTTATTATAATAAAGATCTTTATATAATTAGACTTTCGAGGCGCGTATAATTTAATTCGAATAAAAGAAAAAAGGAATTAGAAAACTATTATTAGAACTAAATATAATTATTACGAATATTTAATAATTAATTGATTAATTGATTTATATACCTACTCTAGTAAAACTACTTTATTAATAAGGGAGTTTCGCGAATACTTTCTTAGTAGGGTTATTAGTAGTTTTTACTAGTCACTAAAGAAACCTCGTCGGTTAAAAACTCTAATTTATTAATAATTTATCTCCTCTTTTTACTAGTTAATAGCCGATAATTATAATTATTCTAAAATACTATTTATCTCTTTACTCCGTTTCTCTTCTATTTTAATTTTCTTAATTTTATTTACTTATCTTATAGGCCTATAAGCCGCTTTATTATATATTTATTAAATAATCGATACCTACGGCCCTCCGGCCGGCGGTTTTTTCTTCTTCTTCCTTTTCTTTATAAGCCTAAATATATCGCTGGGTCCTAATAATAGTTTAGACTATATTAATTATTCTTTAATAAAAGAGAATTAGCCGAGTTACCCCGTCCTTATTATTTACCGCGCGGTTATATATATATTTTAGGCCTAGGTTAATATCTTCCTAAAATTATATATATTTATTTATTTTATAAGCTCCGCTTTATCCCTAGCTAGATCTAGGTAAAATAATAATATATATTTTATACTTTATTTCCTTTATTTATACCGGTAGTTAATACTATAAACTATAGGTACTTTTATTCGGTATAAGAATTTATTTAATCCGATTTTATTATATTTTAGTTATATTATTATAAAGTTTTTAGCCTTCTTTAATTAATTATAATAATCGAACCGGTCCCCGAATAAATCTCCCTTTTAAGCCGGGTTAATAATCTATATAAGGATCGTTGTTTTATAACTCTCTTATTTATTTAATTATCGTTAGCGGGCCTAGTTTTTTACTTTTTAATCAATAACCTTAATATCTTAATATTCTTCGACGTTTTCGATTAAATTTATTTAGTCTTTTTTCCTCCTTATAATTATAATTACTTTATATTATTCTTTAAATCCTAAGGCGTGAATTATTTAGATTTTCTTTTTTATCGTTAATATTAGAGATATTTATTATTACCTCCCTCCTCTATACTAAAGTTTATTCTAGATCCGTATATTTCTTATAGTCGTAATTAAATAGGTCCCTCGATTTATTTAATATTATATTACTAGGCGGTCTAACTAGAGGTCGATTAATATAATTATTAACTCGGTTTTAAATATTAGAACCGGGGTAATTTTAAATACTTTTAGGACTATCCTAAAATAATCGTTCTAGATAATTATTAATTTCTTTATATATCCCTTTATAGCCTTTATCGTTCCCTTTAACTAGTATTATATCGGAGCCGTAAATATTAATATCAGTTTAATTATTATATTATATACTATTTTATATTTCGCGAAGGTAGCGCCCTATATCGAACTAACTAAGTATTTTATAACGCGGTTTTAATTAGCCGCTTTAGTCTTAATCTAGGTTAAGTATAATCCTTATTTTAACTTTAAATCGACGTATAATCTTAAGACCTTAATACTCGCTTTAGGTTTAATAATTATATTCTTAAAATTTATTATTAATTTAATTTAAACTTTAAATTACGTCGATTTATAAAAATTATATATATATATAATATCTCCTAAATTAACGCGGTATTATAAATTGTATAACTTACTATATAATTAATTATATAACGATTTTTCGAAGTACTAAATACGTATTTTATAGTTTTAGACAAAAGTAAATATTAAATTAATCTCTAGGGCTAGTATATAAATTAAATAAATTTATATTTTATTCGTTTTTTTCGGTAAAATACTAGCTCTCCGCTTTATTAATATATAAATAATAGAATTTAGAATTTATTTATTAAAGTAATATTAATTAATTAATTAATTTATATATTTATATATTTATTTAAATAAAACTACTTCGTTTATAAAGGAGTTCTATAGAATAAATATAACACCCGATAGCGTTATTAAATAGTCGTTAAAGAAATCTTTTAAGAAAATAAAAACTTTAGTTTATCTTTAATCTCGGTTTTAAATGTTTTAGTCTATTAATTAATAGGCCTTTTTATATATCACTAGTTCTTCTTTTAAGTTTCTTCTTCGCGTAAATTTTTAAAACTAATAATTTTATATTAACCTTAAATAACCTCGTTATCGTATTCTTTATATTTACCCGTTTTTTTTAAAACTCGTTATTTATCTCCGTTACGGGCCTAAGCCCTTATAGTATATATAAATATAACCGTAATTAAATATTATATATCTTATTATATTAATACACTAGCCCTATTATTCTTTTTTATTATTATTCTATACTCTTTCACTTTTATTCTTAACTATATACGCGTAGTTATTTTTTCGTTATAACGGATTTTACGTCCCGCCGGTATCTTAATATAATTATTAGGTTATTAAAATTACGACTCCTATATAAATATTAATATCTAGGAGTATAAATAAAGGTTCTTTTATTTATATAAGTTTCGTTTTATATACCTATACTTTACCTACTCGTTAACGGCGGAGGAAAATATTTAATCCTATAAAACTCTATATAATAATTATTTTATAATTTTTAGGGTAGAGGAAGCCTCTTATAATTCGAATATTATTAATATTTAATAGATAATTAGACGGGAGTCTTTATTTAGGCCTAAAGTTTCGGCGTTATATATATATATTAATTCTATACTCTTTTTTATATATAAGTATAATAGACGCGTTTTTTTTATAATCCCCTTTTTCTAATATATCGGGCCGCGATTATAGTTATTTTTCTAATTAATTATATTATAGAGGGTTTATTTTTCATTACTTTAATTCGTTAAAGAAGAGGGGGGGAGGAGGAGGAGGAAAAAGAAAAAAAAGAATTTCTTTTTATTAATACTACGGTCGCGTTAAGAATATAAATACCGCTATAAAATAAATTTAATATATCGCGATATAAGATCTCTTAATTCTTTAGACTACTATAAATAATAATTAAAAATTTATAATTAATAGAATATATACCTAGATCTCGTTACTAGCTATTAAAGTAATATATTAAATATATTTATATATTTATATATTTATATATTTATATATTTATATATTTATATATTTATATATTTATAATAGATTATATAAATTTATATTTTATTTCCTAGTTATAATATTCTATTATAATATATTAAATATATAAATAATTATTCTAATATCTCGAATATATAGTATTATTTATAAATCTATAATATATAAATATTAATTAGAGTACTAGAAGGTAGTATTAGAAATAATAAATAATATATAAAACTATTTATTTATGAAGTAATTTATAAGATTAATTATAAAACTATTTAATTATAATTTTTTAAAGAGATTTATTAATTAATTAATAATAAAGTTATTTAAGAAAAAATTATAATTTAGTAATAAAATTATTTAAAATTATATTATAAAATAATATAGAATTATTTAAGAGTAAAATATTAAATAGTAATATAAATTTTTTAAGAGTATATATTATAGATTAATAATAGAGTTATTTAGAAATATATTATAGAATAATAATAGAGTTATATTTAAAAGTATATCGTAGAGTAGTAATAAAATTATTTAGATATATATTATAGAGTAATAATAAGATTATATTTAAGAGTATTTTATAAAGTAGTAATAAAGTTATTTAAGAGTATATTAAATAATAATAATAAAATTATTTAAAAATATACTATAGCGTAGTAATAGCGCTATTTAGAAATATATTATAAAATAGTTATATTACTATTAAGAACGTATTATAGAGTAGTAATAAAATTATTTAAAAGTATTTGAAATTATATTATAAAGTAGTAATAATTATATTTAGAGATATTTTATAGGGTAAATAATAAGGTTATTTAGAAATATAATAGTATCGATAATTTAGGAAACCCCGATTTCTACGTATTTTACACCGAAAATACGTAAAATACTAGAAATACGTATCTATTTATGTCCCGTATTCTAAGCGTATTATGTACCGAAAATACACCGAAAATATAGTAATTTTGTAACTTTTTTTTTTGACTTTAACTTTTAATAGTATTTAGACTAGGGCCCCTATATAAGAATATAGAAATCTAACAAAATCTATTTTTAGCCTAGATTCCGAATTTTTAATTAGATTTTTACTAGCGTGGCCCTATAGGGCTATAAAGTTACTTTTAGGATTAAATTTAGCTCTCCCGCGTAGACCTTAACTCTAACTTTAAAATCTTGGCGCTAAGACTTATCAAGGCTGTAGAATACGCATTCTACACCGATTAAGTAGCGATTAAACAAGTTTGTTTTTCTAGACTTACCGATATATAGAGTAATAATAGAGATATTTAAAGGTATAGTATAGAGTAGTAATAAAAATATACCGTATTTAGGGGTATATTATTAACTAGGATTTAAGAAATAAGATTACGTAAGGAATTATCTTAGCGAAAAATCATAGCTAATCGTTATTAAGGGGCTTGGCGAAAGTTTTCTAATATAATATAGATCGAGCTTGATCAAACTCCTCGCCGTCTTTGATTATTAAATAACTCTTTACGATTCTTTAAACGACCCTCCCTAGCTCGGGCAGTTATTATAGAGTAAATTAGATAAGATGTTGGAGCCGGCTTAGCGGCCATTGAAATCTTCGGAAGAGTAATCGAGCGCTAGCAAGGCAGCCTTACGTCCTCGTAGAGTTTTACTTCTACTCGGTCTCTTCCACCTCTGGAATCACGGTATCCAGCTAGATGTTCTTACCGAGGCGTTTAACGATGGCTGGCTTACTAAGCTTACCTCGCGAACCCAGGGATCAGATATGGGTCTACGCTTGCGAGAGAGACATGACCTAGTCTTAATATGGATTTAGAGGCTCCAGGCAGAGGAAGATACAATCGAAGCCTACTTCAAGGGCCCTCGATGGCACTACGTCCGAAGAGTCTTAATCTGGGTCTGGGTACCTACATTGTCTATTGAGAGTCTGTCGTCGAGCGTGCCAAGATCTCGCTCCTATTCTTTATCGAACTTGTTGTGTCTCTTTTGTCTATCCGGGCCAAGTCATTCGAAGGCTTGGCACGATTGGAGCAAGAAACAACTCTTACATTCGCTATCTGGTGATTCGCTTTACCTCGCTCTTGCTCAAGTACGACGAGGAAAGATACGTCGAGGAAACTTACGTCAAGGAAATAACGTCAGATTGGGATTCAGCTTTAGAGGCTCTACCCAAGATACTTTCCCTGACCTTCGATTTCGAAAGAGATCCCAAGGACAGCATGATTTGGTCTACTCTCGACGATAACATGCTTCTGAATGATCCTGTTGTTGGCAACGAGCTCGCGATCTCGGCCACAGCTTGGGCCAAAAAGATACAGCCAAGCCTTACCATCAAAGCAGAAAACTGGGAATACCAGTATTGAGTCAGCGCCCTGTGACTCATGCCGTGATGGCAATGGATAAAGCCATACCACCGCTCCTATTACAGTACTTTGCGAAACTACTCGAGCTCTCCCCCAAGACTTCACTAGAGCCAAGCGTAAGCGCTCTCCCAGCAGACTTTTTTGACGAGTCCGGGTTCTATCTCGCTCGTAGCTACTCCTTTAAGGAAGATCCAGAAAACCCTTAAATCGCCATATCATTCGGAAGACGTCCACAAAGTCCCAGCTCTCCAATATCAAGCCTGCCCGTGATGCTTAACCAGCTGCCTCAGCTGCTCTACCTTCGCGTGGGATACCGTAACATCGACTCGTCCTTCCTAGCTCACGTCTCGCTCTCTGTGTTGAATTTGGATGTTGTATTTACCGACACCCACCCAGCAAGAATAGCTACTCGTCTACGAGCCATGCGCGAGCGTTGTAAATGTCTTTTTACGCTAGCCATTGCAGTTTCTCCCTTGCACGATCCCGAGCTCTTGCCAAACAGCAAGGAGGACTTATTTTTCGAGAGGGAGTGTGTGAGTAAATAGACTGCAGAAGAGTGGGACTCCTTTTGACTGGCATTGGACGAGCTTAAACATAGCGACGTGAGGGTGTGGAAGGGTGAAGGGCCTGGATTCAAGAGGCAGAAGATACCGCGGCTAATCAGCAGCAACTGCCTATCAGATGATGTATGTTATTGCGCCTCTGTAGCTCTCTGAGCAGATAATCTATACTTTTATTCCAGGTAAAACCATGTTCCTACCATTGGGTGTCTTTGGTGAGGCACGGTTTCATCGTAAGATCGAGCGAGTTTTGAATGTTTTCGTTATCCCTTTGAGCGTTTCACCGTGCTTTCACTCCTGGTATTACCTCAACTCTGATTCAATCAACGATGACAATAATCATCAAGTAGCGCAATTAAAATCGCACCCCAAATGTTGCGTGTTGCACAACACTCCTGCAGAGTTGATATTGAGCATGCCCGACCTGAACCAAACCATTCTTGTCTTCTCCACCCTGCGCTTCACGTTGCACATCATAATCTTCTGCTGAGCCATCCATACATATCGTGCTCTCCGTTTTTGCCTAGAGTCCGCCAGCGTAATCTCAATCGCCTCAGCAATTGCACAACACTTGTCAACCCCAACAAAAAAGAATCATCTACCCATGCAAGACCAAGGAACAGTCTCAGAAGTAGAGAACACCATGCATGTCAACCTTCTTATTAGGTGATGAATCAATTCACCCTTTTCGAATGCAGGAGTCTGAGTCGGAATATTTCGGCATCGTAGTGCGATACCCAAGCGTTGACGCCAACAACGGTTCCTTGCAGGGTTGCATTGGCGTCCTCCTGCAGATGACGTTAGCGCGTCCATTTTAGTGCTGCCATACAGCACGGAACCTCTATCTCGAGATGATCATTGTTCAATCGGAGCTCTTAGCTGTTGATGCTCCCGATCGAACTCTCAAAAAAGTAAATAGAGGCGTGGTTTAGCGTGGGGTACGACAGGCGGCTATGTCAGGGAATATGACCTCGAATATGCCTCAACCTAATGTATCCGGCGCCGCGGTACAAAAGTCTTTTGGATTATTCCCACCTTTTCTGGCTCCTAGAACTGGACTACTTCACTCTTTCAATCTTCCTACCCTATCGTTGCATCAACAATGACTGATGTCTGAGCGTGGCATTCATCCGCTGGGACGGCATTGAGGTCGTGTCAACAGAACTAGATATCACTGCTGCGACAATACAAGTTCCGAGTCACCAAGGACTCAGCGTACCTTGGCAGACAATAGCAGAGCTTACGAAAACTTTGTTGGCGTTCCTTAAGCCCTTAAGTGACACACGCTGTTATCTGAGCTCCAGCTCGCGGTAGTCTGGAGAAGTAGGATTGCGGTAAGCTACATGGGTCTAGGTATCTTTCGCTCCTCTCAATGTAACCCGCCCACCCCACCTGGCAATTCTATCTTAAGCACGTTATATTATGATGCCCATCAAGACTCCCATGAACAAGGTCATTTTACTTCTCTGGCGTATTTTGGACAAGGAATGCCATCCTCGTGGTATCCGTTTCAAAAGGCATCTCCCGGGTAAGTTCGTCGCTCTCTGCAACGAGCCGATGTCTCTACGAACAGAGCCTTTCTTAGTATTGCCGACGCGATCAACGGTATTGGCTATTGGTTGTGGTTGGTGGGGCTCTGTCCTTCCTGATCTAGTTGCACACGTTTTATCCCACTGTAGATTTCGAAGATAATGGCAACAACACCTTGGGTTTAAGATTGGCATAGCGCAAGTGTCCTTTAGTGAAGGTACTCTAGCTGTCTAGCCTCTCGCTGGTGTTAAGGGCAAGGTTTGAACCACTCAACTCACCCAAGAGGAACCCAAAACTTCGCTACAAAACCACCCGCCGGGACTTGCTTCACCCTGGAAGTCTCTAGTCTCTCTGCCTGTACTCTTATACTTACTGCTGAAAACATATACGAGCTGCGCTTTTTTGCTTCAACAAATATTTCTCGTTCCCAGCATCACCTATCAACATGATCGCATTACTTCTTAGTCCTCATACCTTGCTACTCGTACCCATCCTCCTCGTCGGGTACATCCTTGGGCTTTTGGTCTACCGCCTCAAATTGCACCCTTATGCCGAGTACCCTGGTCCACTGCTAGCAAAGGTAATCAATGTCCCACAGCTTTAAAGCCACCAATTGACGAAATACCAGCTTACGTACTTCTACGGGCTGTATCATGCATATAAAGGTGATGTTCATGTCAACGTTTGGAAGTGTCACGAGAAGTATGGTGAGAAATGCAGTTATTTTACTTCGTAGTACCTTCTGGTCGTGCTGACCCGGCCTAAGGCCCGTATGTTCGATATGCGCCCGACCGCCTGCTAATCAATACAAACCACGCAATCAAAGGTTACTCACTGACCCAATCAGACTTCGACATAGCTGACTCGTTTCTCAAGATATCTATGGGTACGGCAAGAACGTGCAAAAGTCCAAAGCGTACGAGCCTCTGCCGGTCTTCCCTAACGCCTTCAATACGCACACTGCCATCAACAAGACAATTCATGGCCGCAAGAGGAGGATTGTCAGCCAAGGATTTTCAGATGCAGCATTGCGATCGGCGGAGCCTTACATTCTTGAAAAAGTCCGGTTGCTGTGCTTGGGTTTGTACTGGGAAGCTGGCAACATTCCGAAATCCTTGCCAAGAGCTTGGTCGGAGAAGAAGAACATGGCAAATTGGAGTACACTGCACACCGAAATGCACACTATCAACGAGATTAGCTGAAGTCTTATAGGTACCTATATGACAGTCGACGTTGTCTCCGAGCTCGCTTTTGGCAAGTCCTTGGATATGTTAACAGAGTCAACCAATCGCTGGATCACCGAGTCCATTTCTAGCTATATCCGACGTTCGTACTTAGCTATGCATTACCCAGCGCTTTTCCGTCCTGGATCGGGTTGGCTAAGCGCCGACACCTGGTTCTTGCCAGGGCTGTTGCGAGATCGTGAACGTTACATGAAAGCGACAAAGGGCATTGTGAAGAATAGGATCGAGAAGGAGGATGTTTCGAGGAAAGACATCATGTCATACCTATTGTCTGCTCACGACCCGGAGACCGGAGAGAAGCTTTCTTTTGCGGAAGTTTGGGCAGAGGCATATCTTATGATCAGTGCTGGTAAGTCATTACAAACACGCGAATTCTGAGATACTTGAGAGCCAAGATTAACCATATTCAGGTGGTGACACAACAGCCACAGCCATCTCAGCTACCTTCTTTTACCTCTCGCGCAACGCCGAATGTCTCGTAACTCTGACTGACGAGATCCGCTCGACCTTCACGGATGTCGAATCAATTCGCCAAGGCCCTCAGCTTCAATCATGCCAGTACCTGCGCGCCTGCCTCGAGGAAGCAATGCGCATGTCGCCATCTGCTCCCGGCGTCTTCTACCGCGAGATCCTACCTAGTGGCATCTCTGTCTACAACAAGGACACCGGGAAATTCGATCATTTCCACGAGGGTCTCGACCTCGGGACAGGTATCTATGCCATTCATCACAACCTCGACTACTTCCCCAATCCTTTCACTTACAACCCTTCGCGCTGGCTCTCTCCTGCCACCAGTCCTGAAAAGGTTGCCCTCGCGCGAAGCGCCTTCATGCCGTTCAGTTCCGGGCCACGAGCATGCGTAGCAAAGCCGTTGGCGTACCTAGAAATGACCTTGGCGGTTGCCAGGGTCGTTTGGCTTGGCGAGATGAGGGTAGCTGGGAGGGAAGGTGAGGGTGGCTGGGGTGTGTGGAAGAACAGAGAGGTAAGGAAGGATGAGTATCAGGTTGAAGATCAGATGACTAGCTGGAAGGATGGACCCGTCCTTGAATTCAGAGGTCAAGAGGGCCTTGATGAGGTCGTAAAAGCTGATGAGATACTTTGAGTGGGAGGAAGAATTTCCATTTTATCAGTGCATCAGAATGCGTGCAGTTTTAGAAGCAGATAGATTTCAATGTGCTTAGACGACTAGACAATGGTTCTACTAATTACTAGATAGCCCCCTCGAGATCTTAGCTGTACGAGCTGGGGGCTACGAACCTGCTGGTGCTTAAGTATTCAGCAGAGCCAAACGATCTCACGTCGCGTCCGCGGCTGGTCCTACCGTGGGGTACCGGCTGCTGCGATACGACACCGCGTCGGTTGCCAGTTTATGGAGGAGTGGTTCCCCTTGGTACAGTAGATTGTAAAACCACCGAGGCTGGCGCTAAATAGATGGCCCGCGCACTAAATTTAGGCGGGGTAACTACTAACGTCAAGTAAAATAGAATAAATACGTATATATACTATAGATCTGGCTTAAATAGTCGAAATTAAAGTTATTTAAATATTATAAATCTTATCTTATTACTTACTCTCTTTATTATTACCTCTAGTCTTATTATTATTATAGTCGCCGTTACTCTAACTTTAATTTATACCCTTATTTAATATAAATTCGAGTTAAGGTATAGTAACGATAGTATTATTATTAACTTTTATAACGTTAACCTTAGTACTTTATAAAGAATAAAGAGGATATAAAGACTTTATAATACCGTCTTTATACCGAGTAAAGTCGTGGGCGGGTATTTTAAGACGATTAACGAGCTCTTAAAATATAAATTTCTAAACTATTTTAAAAAGCGGCCGATAATATATTTAAATAAAATAATATACTTCCTATTAAACGAGTATAATATTATTATCGATAAAGTTATTATTTAGAGGTATTTATACTAACTAGGCTAGTTTAGGAAGATTTAATATAGAGTTATTAAAAAATATAATTAAATATTAAGGAACGCTTAATTTATAAAGTTAGAGGGGTAGCGAGTTAATTAATTAATTTTCTTAAATAAGAGTATTATTTATAAGTATATTAGTATATTTTAAATTTTTATCCCGTCGATATAATTAACTTTAATACTCGTAGGCGATAGGAAGTATAACTAGGTATTTATTAGAATTATACTATTAATCGTCTAGTCTCTATATAGAGGTAGGAGGTAGAGTCTTTTATTTATATATATTATTAATAGTTACCTCGACTAGATTATTTATTAAGAATTAATAACGGCGGCGATATTTAATAATTTTATCGAGTATAATATTCTCTTTTACTACGGTTATTTCGAGAATAATAACGCCCTCTTAGTATTAATCTACGATAATACTAGTATATATTATAATATAGTTTTAAAGAGACTATATATTAACCCCGGGGTATTATTTAAATATCTCTCTCTTTATTTACCCGACTTTAACTTTATTAAAATATTATTCGTAATTTTAAAGAGCTAGATAAAACGATATTTTAATATTATTTAAATATATAAACGAGAGGCGTTTTAGTTAATTCCTAGATTTTATAATAAAATTATAAATTAGTTATAACGACCCCGGTAATCTATTTCGGTAGTTAGGTATTAATTATAAGGGTAAAAAAAATCTTTTAGAAAAAGAAGAGGATTTAATTAATAATATAAATAATAATTTAGAGTAAGAAAAGAGTATATATATATAGATTTATAGATAGTTTATAGAATAAATATAAAATACTAGTTTTTTTATCCTACTATAGTTTGATTATTAAAATCGGTATCTAGTTTATCTAGTTTATTTAGATTATCGTTCTCTTTATAGTTACTACTTTAGCCTTTAAGAAAACCCTCCTTTAATTTAATTAAATTAATTATATAACTCTTAATTATAGGCCTAGGCCTTAGGGTATTTAATATATAAATAGTTAAAACTAGCGAATCTCTTATAGAAACGTTCGAGAGATATTTAGAATTAATAGTAGTTTTATTTCTATTTTCCTTTATTTCACGTTTAAATTAATTTATAAATCGAGTAAGAGAACGTTTTATTCTAGGTATAATCTCTAGTTTCTTTTATTTATATTTAAACGTATTATCTTTCTACCCCTAAATATCTTTTATAGTATAACTCTTATTTAAAAGTTTATTCTTCGCGTCCTCTAAATTATTCTTTTTACGGGGGTATAGCCTAGGCTTAATTTATTTAATATATTTTATTACGTCGCCGTTAACCGGGTTACTATCGCGGAGAGGCGGAGAAATAATAAAACCGCGTATAATAAAACGAGAGGGCTAGCGATAAAATAACGACTCCCTTCGCTTTAAGACTTTTCTAACGTATAATTTAACTTCTAATTAAGAGGTTCGAATAATTAATAAAGAGGGAGGGGCTATAAATCAAATAAATAATAATATATATATATAGGTAATAAGTAACGGGTCTTAATTTAAATTATAATTTACTAGCGGCGGTAAGCTAAAGAGTATAACTTTATCTTTCTATTATTATTTCTTCTTTCTTTCGTTTTTAATTTTTATTTTCTTCTATTTCTTTTTTATAGTCGCCGGCGGTTTTTCTTTATCTAGTTATTTTAAAACGTTTATTTTAATACTACCCTATTAAAGCGTAGTATCGTTAATATTTAGAGAGTAGTATATTTCCTTTTTATTAACCTAGTAGTATTTTTTATTATTATAATATATATATTTATAATACTCCTAGTCTTTTAGGATCTCTTTAATTAAAGTTACTTTAGAATCCACTATATTCGATTCCTCTAAAGTAGTAAATTAATAATTTATAAAATTATTCTAATTCTTTACTCTGAAAATAAAGTTATTAATACTAGTACCGGTACTAGAATTAGTAATAGGAAGGGCGGTGACGACTAATTATAAAGAAGAGGTAGTAGCGAGTATTTCCTTTATAAGAGTAAGAGTTTAATATAAAAGTAATTCTACCTCTAGTTTATTTTTATTACTTTTAAAGAAGTAATCTAGTTTACTCTTAATAGCCCCCTAGTTACTAATATCATTTATAGACTACGGATATCGTCTCGTTAATATTAGTTTATTATAGAATAGAGTCGCCGTTATAGAAACCCGGTAAATAGGGAGTTTATATTTAAGAGTGTATTTACTAGTCTTTTTTTAATAGTCTTTAAGGACTCGCTTTAATAAAAATAATTCTAAACCGTTAATATTATAACTCTTTAACTCGTTATATAGAATAAGTACCTTCTTTATCTAGTACGATAGGATATATATTTAATAAAGTATTGTTATAAATTTATTTTTAGTAGTTTTAATAATAGCCTAAATAGTAGTAGTAACTTTAATAGTAATTAATTTAATTATTTTAATAATTACTACTTTATAAACTTTACGCGCCTTAACGGTCTTAGTAGTAGTAAATTTAACTCGCCTAGTTTTAATAATAATTATTTCTTATTTAGAATCTTTATCTTTATCCTTATCTTTATTCTTATCTTTATTCTTATTTTTATTTTTATCCTCTTTACTAAATAATCTCGCCCTATAAAAGGAGGACCTAGATAATATTATAAAAATAAAAGTACTCTTAACCCACGTCTTTATAAATTTACCGAAACTCTCTCGAGTTATAAAAGATTTAAAATAAAGAGGAGGAGGTCTTATATTTAAATTTAGTTAAGATAAAAGTAATAATAAAGATCCTAGGTTAAACTAGGAGTTATTTAAATATTTATTAAAATTAAATAAAACTCGACGCCTAGGAATTTTACTACGTTTAGGACCGATTATTAATTTTAAATATATTAACGTCTTAATAGGAGTTAAGTTAGCGACTTTTAAATAACTCGAGGTTTATTATAAACGAGGCTAGGATAATTTTACCTATTAAATAAATAAAGAAATTATAATAACGGTGTTATCGGTAGTAGTATCTTTTAATAATATAAACGAGTATCGTTTCCTAGGAGGTTTCTTTAGTAATAACTTCTTACTCCCTTTACTTCTTAACTAGTTAATAAATATTCTAGGGGTAGCGACGACGATTATATTTTTATAAAAGCGGGGGAAGAGTGGTTTATATATTATATTATAACTAGGCCCTAGTTTAACTTTAATATTACTCGATTAAAGTATTAATATAAATTCACTACACGAATAATTTATTATATATATATTTATTTAACGTTAATAGTTGCCCCGCCTAAATTTAATACGCGGGCTATTTATTTAGCGCTAGCCTCGGTAGTTTTATAATCTACTATATATTATAGGCTTCAACGATACGAAACCTATACTAGTAATTTAATAACGTATTTTAAACGCGACGATTCTACTCTTTAAAGGTTAAGAGGTATACCGGTAATATATCTCCTACTAAACGGATTCGCGAACTAATTACCCTTTATATTACGGCGATAAACTATATTTCCTAGTAAATATTCAAACCTTATAGTCTTTATATCGATATTCGACGTTACTCCCCGACGATAAAAATTATTTAGGCGGTAGATAACGTAATAAATAAAAGAGATTAATAGAAAAATTTAATTACTATATTTCCGCGCGACCTCGTTAAATAGTAATATCGATTTTTACTCTACCTCTATATAAATTTATTATATTTAATTCGTTATCTTAACGTTTATTAAACTAAACCCTTATACGCGAGGCCTTAATAATTACAGAAGAAGAGATAAAAATACCGAGGTTATAAATTAGTTATAAGTATTCGGATAAATTAGTTACCGCGTATTCTACGTAGTAGATTAGCCGGTATATAAGACACCGATAAAGAGTGTAGGAGGTAATAAATTAGAGGTTCTTCTATACTAGATAGATACCGGATGGAAACGAGTACTACTTTAGAGTAGGTATAGGATTATGGCTGTAGTACAGCCCCTTATATACGCTTTAAGTAATACTATAGATACTAACCCCACTTAACCGACAGGTATAAAAACTCAGCCCATTAAGGGCTAGGGGGCGTAGGAAAAAACAAACAAACAAACAAACAAACAAACAAACAAACAAACAAACAACTTACTAGATCTCTATGCAAAGCACATCTTACCATCTCTCACTCTAATCCCGACAACACAATAACTCTCATGCCTCCCCATTCTCGTTGCAGCAACTGTTTTTACAATCAGTAAACTTCCGCCCTCCTTCTCCATCTCTTCGTTGACAAGCTTGTTCGTCGTCTGCGCTTGATCCTGATTGACAGTCCCCACATTGACGCCCTTGACTGCCTTCAAGGCCTCCGAGAGCACTGCATCGACTTCCACAGCCGGGTCTTCCGAGCGTTGTCTGGGCATCTTGATCCCAGCACATCCCCGATCCGTGAATAACTTCAAGATCTTGCCTCACGCTCAAACCGCTCAACACGTAGCAGTCAAGCGCTCTAAATGCTTGCTTTCTTGTCTGAGACAGGGTGTCCCACGCAGCGAAGTAGTGTTCTAAGCCCGACCACTGTGAGGGTCATAGAGTTATGGAGGAATTCATGAGTGGCTTAGTCTATGCCAATGTCGTCGATGGTGCAGGAGGACCAGATGGCTAGTTTACGTGTTGCTTCGGTGTTGCTTCGGTGTTGCTAAATTTGGATATCTGCTGTCGCTTTTTGGCCGGTGCTGTGCGCGGAGGAGGAAGTTAATCGTATACAAAGTAAGATACATAGAGAATTAGGTGTGTTGTAAGAAAGTAGCTTTATAAAGACTATATGTCAAGGAACGGGACTGGCAACTGGACATGTATTGACTATGGCATGGCTATGGTACAGGAAGGGTCGTGATGCAGAGACACCCCCTTTCCTTAGAAAGACACCCCCTATTTCCTTACCCCTATTCCATTAATGATATACTAAAAACTTTTTTTTTGAAATTCCGCGACACCCTACCAAATCCAAAATCCAAAAATAACAATCTAGGTTAATATACTATAACCACTAATTATAAACCCGTTAAAACTTCACGATATATTAATAAATTATAACTCTAGTACCTACGAAATTTTCAAAGAAATAAAAGTTATATACGTAGTAGTAAAGAGGATTTCGTTGATTTCACACTAGATTTCTACGAAGGTCGGCGACTTTAAGATTTCCCTAGCCTACGCCAAGCCTTTATAGAAATCTAGCGCGAAATTAACGGAAACTTATATATCTTAATAATTATAAAGTCTAATTATTTTAAAATCGAGCTTATTATAAAAGTATAGTTAAATTAATATTTCTAAGATTTTAGTAAGTTTAAGATAGATAGTTATAATATATTAACTTAAATTATAATTTTTGGATTTTGAATTTAATAGGGTGTCGCGGAATTTCAAAAAAAAAGTTTTTAATATATTATTAATAGATATCGGTAAGTCCGGAAAAATAGTTTTATAAAATCGTTATTTAATCGGTATAAAATACGTATTTTACGTATTTCGTAAACTATTAATAAACGAAATATAATATAATAAAATATAATTAAATTTAACTTATCTCAACTATATCTAAATTGAATAAATAATAATTATTAATATATTTTAATTTTCGTAGACCGCTTAACTAAGATACGGTATTTAATATTAATTATATCGATAAAAGTAGACGAAGCCTACGACGCTTTCTACTAGAATATATAGAAACTTTATAAACTATTAAATATCTTTATTTCGAATTAAAGATCTTAATTTATATCGGAGTTTTAAAAGACTTTATATAAACGTTTTAAAATCGATTAACGTATATCTACTAGGTACTATCCTTAGACGGATAATTAAACCGAGTAGTTTAATACTATAATAAAATACTACCTCCGTATATATATTAATTATATATAGGATAATTAAGTGAAATAACTCTTTAGAGCGGAGTTTTCTAATAATAATATTAATTCTTCTAGTACTCTAGCCTCGCCTTTTTTAACTAATTATAATTAATATTTATATATCGGTTTCGAGTTTATCGAGTTTTTACCTTAAGATTTTACCGCCTAAATATATACTTATTTAATTATTATTAATAAATTCGTAATATAAATAGAAGCTTTAAACGATTACCTCCGCGATAAGATATTTATTATTTAAATTATCTTTAAATCCTCGGCTAATTAACGAAGGCGCCTATATTTAATATATTTAATAAACGATTAAATATGGTTAAATATTAAGAATTTAAATATTATACGCTTTTTAGTTAAGCTCGACGATTATAATATCGGCCCCTTCCGAGTTTTTAAAGTTTTCGATAATCCTTTTATAATTTAGTTAGATTTTCCGTATTTAATAAAAATTTACCCCGTCTTTTATACTAGCTTATTATAATTAATAGTTAATAACTCTTTATTTAGATAAATCTAGTCTATTTAAGAACTTATAATTACCGAAGATAACTAATATAAATAATACGTTAACGGTATCTTGAATTCTAAATATAATCGCCGTTATAGTCTACCCTTATTAAAATACTACGTTGATTAAGAAGGTTATATTATTATATAGGAACTTTTTTATTACTTTACCCGTTATTAATAGTTTATTAATAAATATTATATCTCGAATCCTAGCGCCGCCGGCCCCTACGAATTATTATATATTATTTAAAGATACTAGTATAAAGAACCTCTACTATCTTTATCTTAATCCGATTTTTAAAAAGTTAACTCTCGTTTATATTATAGTTTATTTCTTATCCGTTATCGTCCCCTCAGTTATTATTCCGTATCGGCTTCGACCGATATTTCGTATTATTATATAAATAAATAGTACTCTATAGCCTAGCCTCGTTATTATCGTTTATAGATAACCACGCTAACGCCTAGTTTTATTCGTATATCGTTATTTATTCCCCGTCTTATCCCTTGCCCGTTACTATCGATGACTCGAATACTCCGATATATTTTTATCTTAATTATTTCGTAACCCTAAATAAGATTTAAGATTACGAAATTTAATTAATCGAACTAATTATTTACTTATCTCGTAAGAGCTCGATCTTAAAGAGGGGGTTATTATTATAGTATAGTTTTACCTACCTTAACCTAGCCTAATCTATTTTAAATTTAATTTAAATTTAAACTAGTTTCTCTATTTCTATCCTAATATAGTCGGGATAGGAAATAAATAAATACTCTATATACTAGTTTTTATTTAGATAGTAGCTGGCCCTACCCTAGTTTTTATCCTTTATTTTTTATCTTGACCTACTCTTATACTATAGCTAGGCCATAGTTTAATAAACCTAGCCGTTAATTTAATAAACTTCTAAATACTAATCCCGTCCCTTAATAAATTTTTTAGTAATAATATATTAATAAAAAATCTCTAAACTTAATAGGAAAAAGAGAGGGAAATAAATTATATTTTAAAATTAATAATTCATTATATACTACTCGTATATTAGCGGTAAATTATATAGTCGTAAATTATACTAGATATTCGATAAAAAATTCTAAAACCCTAAAGGAAAAGTAAAGGAAAGAATATTATAATTATTATTAAAAATTAAAGCCTTTATTATTAATAGAGTTTTAATAGTATTAGTAACGGAGTAAATTATTTTATTATTATTATTCAAAATAAACTCTAGTTATAGAAATAAATATATACGAGTAATAATCTTAATATAAATATAAAGTCTTTATATATCTTTTATCTTTTCTTCTTTTATAATATCCTATTATCTTCTATATATATAAACTCTTATATAGTTACTATTAATAATTATACTATATTTAGACTTTTACTAATTTATAATAATCTCGGTCGTATTTTTAATTTACACGTTCCGTAGGTAAAGTTATAATTAATATATTATAATTTAAATAAATCTTTCTTTTCTTCTTTAAAATTCGTTTCTTTAATTTTATAATTATTAGAGTAAATAAAATGACTTATTTTATTTCTAAATAAGGTATTTATTTATATTTTAAAAGAATTAAATTATCGTAATATTTATTTTATTTTTAAATTATTAATTCTATATTTTATTTTATTAGCGATATATATATAGTTTAATTACTTAATCTCTACGATATACGATATTAATAATAATATTTAAATATTTAATATATGTCCGATTTTTATTCTTCGTCGGTAAAATAAAAAGTAGTTCGATTATAATTTAGAGCGCTCGATGAGTACCTTAAGAATCTTAAATATTATATTTATTTATTATCTTAATATACGCTCGAGGTATATAATTAAGAGGTTTAGAGTTATTTAAATATATACCGAGTAAATTTAAAATAAATACTAACGGGCGCTAAATTAGAAATACGTTATTAACTTTAACCCCCGTCTATAACTCCTATACCGTCGGTAAATCGAAAACCAGCTCTAGTAGTTTAGAGTTTAAATATATTACTTCGGGCGCCCGAAAGATACTTAAAGCGCCCCTAGCGCTCGACGGTAGCCCGAGGCGCCCGATAGTGGCCCGATAGTAACTCGATAATAACTCGGAGTTAATACGTAGCTAGCTTCGGGCGCATAACGTATATAAATAATACTAAATATATATCTACTCTAGGGGCCGCTCTAGGGGCCAGATTACGTAATTTAGGGCCTAAAATTTTAAAAATCCTTAATATTCTATAATCGCCTCTAACGACGGTAGCGACCCCCTAGAACGAATTTTAATACTAGTAAATTTTAATTCCCGGAATCGATCGATTTAAATAAAATCCTCATGAGGGTAATACGTAGATTATATATTGAAAAAATATTCGCTAGGGTATACGCTAGGGTATATAATAATAATAGATATAATAACGATAACGACTATAATTATAATAGAGGTTATAGTTATAACTATAATTATAAATAGAGTTATATATAGAGGTCTAGGTCATGAATAAAAGTTATAAATAAAAGTTAAAATTAGTAACGTACCTCTAATTTAGCGCCCGTTAATAGTAATTTTAAATTTACTCGGTATATACCCGAATAACCCTAGATTCTTTAACTATATACCTCGGGCCCTTATTAAATTAATAAATAAATATTATATTTAAAACTCTTAGGGCGCCCGTCGAGCGCCTTAAATTATAATCGAGTTACTTTTTATTTTACTAATATTATAATTATAACTTTATTCTATTTATAATTATAGCCCTATTTTATTTATAACTATAATTATAGTCTTTATTATAGTTATAGTCGCTGTCGTTATCGTATCTCTATAATTATCGTTATTATATATTTTAGCGCGTGGCCTATATATTACCCCCACGAGGGTTTCGCCTAAATCGATCGATTCTAGAGATTAAAATTTACTAGTATTAAAAATAATTCCGGGGGTTACTATCGTCGATAAAGACGATTATAAAATATTAAGATTTTTTAAAATTTTAAGTTTTAAATTATATAATTTTTTAAAACTAAGGCTCTTGAAACTTCGGGTTTAAATTATACTCGTCGGTAACTCGACGCTTATCTTATAACGACCTCGGGCGCTCGTCGAGTACTAGTCGAGTACTAAACTACTCGGTAGGTACTCGGCGGGCGCTCGACGTATACTCGGGGTTACTCGAGCGCTCCGAGCCTACCTCGGGCGCCCGAGGTAGTATATTTAGGCCCCGAGCCGCTAGAGCCGGTTTTCGATTTATCGACGTTTATAAATTAATCGCCCGCTCCGCTTTTATCTCTTTTTTATCCGTATTTTTATTTCTCCGTTACTCTAAGTAAATAAACCTAGATAATTATATCCTATATAATAAAATACTATATATAAAGTATATCTATTACGTAAAGAATAAGTATTTATATAATTTTATATATCGCTTATAATCCTAAACCGAATTATATTAACGTATTTAGATTTCTCTTAGATTTTATATCTTTATAAATTCTCTTTTTAATTATTTAGAATATTAAGGCCCTAATAAATATCTTCGTTAATATATCGTTAAATATATAAAAGATATTATAATTTTCTTTTAAGAAACTAAACCTAAAAGTAGTAATATTAAAAGAGGATAAAATATATTATAATTAATATCTCGAACTTATTATAGATATCGAGGGAATAAATAATATATTTTATATTTTAATAAATTAATATAATTTAGATATAATTCGTATATTAAATTTTCTTTAAGGAGGAATTATTACCTAGGATACAAATATACTTTAAAATAAAATTATATAATATTAACAAGATAATTTATTTAAATCGATAAACGAAAATAAAGCCGAAGGTAAAATCGATAATAAAGTCGATTATAAAGCTAAAAATAAAGTTTATACGCGATATATATAAAATATCTTTAAATATAATTGTCCTCTCGGCCTTAATCCCGTTATTAATTAATTTAATTTTTTTTAATAATCTCGATACTATTAATTCTATTTTATTTTTTATAGTAGGTTATAGTACCTAGGGTATATATAGTAATATAAAAGTAAATATATAGACTTAGTAAAGATCTCTATTATTTAATAGAAGAATTAATCTTTAAGGAACTTTAAGAGTTAGGAGTAACTAACTAGTTATATAATAATATATTTAATTATAATATTAATAACTTATTAATTACGTAATTAATTAATAAGATTAATATAAAGATTATATATTATTTATATAATCTTTAACCCGAATCTTAATTATTAAGATTTAGTTTTAATATAATATAATGATTATCTCTTTTTCTAAGAGATTCGCCCCGAATCTAAATATTAGAATATTTAAGAAAACTCTTTAAACCCGTAAAGGAAATAAGAGAAAGAATAATAAATAAATAATATAAATAAAACGTATAGTTTCTAATAAAATATTAATATAAAAGATTAATAACTCTCCGTAGATATTCTTTTTTATTAATAATAATTATTCGTAAAACCCTCTAAACCTAGTAGGATAAATAAGGGAAAGAATATTATAGAATCGATATATATAATTTAAAGATAAAATATAGATATACTATCTTTATATTTTTATAAGGAAATATAATAGTATATATTCGTATAAATTAATAATTATTAATATATATATTAATAAATACTCGATAAAACTCTTTAAAGTCATTAGGCGAATAAGAGAAAAAATATTTCTAAAATAAATATTATTAACGTATATATTAATTAATTTATTTATTTATATATTTACTCTAGTAAAACTACTTTACTAATAAGGGAGTTCCGCGAATACTCTCCTAATAGGGCTACTAGCGGCGCCTATTAACCGTTAAAGAAACCTCGTCGGTTAAAAATTCTAATTTATCGATAATTTATTTCCTCTTCTTATTAATTAGTAGCCGATAATTATAATTATTTTAAAATATTATTTATCCTTCCCTCCGTTTCTCTTCTATTTTAACTTTAGACTTTATTTATCTATTTTATATATATATATAACGCGAGTTTATTTACTCGGCGTGTCTATAACGGATTAAGCGAAATATATTCGTATAATTTTATAACCGAACCCTTATTTAGATTTAGGGATTAATTAAATAATTCGTAAATTTACTAGATATCCTAGTTTATTTTATTTATTAAAAAACGAAGTTTATTTACAATAAATATTCGTTTACGATACTCGATAAACGATAAATAAATTATCGATTAATAAGAATTTAAGGAAATTCTAAATTTTATAAAATTATTCTAAAAAGAGTCTATTAATAAATTGTATAATAATAATAATAGGTTTTAATATTAATTATAACTTCGGCCTCCGCCTTTAATATTTTATTTCTTTAATATTATTATATTAATTTCTTATACGTATAATTCTACGTATTTCTAATATTTAAATTTATTAATTAACTAGTAATATAATTTCTATAAGTTTATTTATAGTATAAACATAGTTTTATTATTATTACTTCGATATAAGAGTTTAAATTAATATATTCTAACTTATTTTTTAAATTTTCTTTTTAATAACTTTTAATTTAATTTAAATATAAATATAATAATTCTTTTTCTTTTTAATACTAGTTTTATTTATATTTATTTTATTTAAAAAGAATTACGTATACGTATCGTTATTATTTATTATTAATTTCTGAAATTCTTACCTTATTTTATTTAATAGGGTACGCGTATTATAATAATAACTCGATATTATAATTTAATATTTTAATAGTATCGATTCTTTAGATATATATTATAATTTTTTATTTAAAGATTATTAAATATTCATAATCTTCCGTTATTTCTTAGAAGCCTATTATTTATATTATTTAAAATATATCGGCTACGATAACTTCTCTTATAATAACCACGTAAATATAATATATAATTATTATTATACGTTACGCTACCTTTATTTGCCGGTTCGTTATACTTTATTTTATAAAGATATTTAATTAATATTATTAGGTTCCGTTATTATACCGCGGGTATATTAATATTTTATTTATTTATTATTAATTATACGGCTCTTTAAATATACTTCGCTATCGAATTATATATTATAAAAAGTCCGTTAAAGTTTATATTCGTATAATAAGATCTAATAAATCCGATCTCGTTAATATAATATAAATAGGTTTTTAATTTCTAGCTCGTATTATTATATCTTTAAAAAAGATTAAAGATATAATTCGTTATAATATAAATAATATACGAGGTTAATTACTCGTTATATATTAATACTTTCTAATTTAGTTTATTATATAAAGATATTATTAAGTCTTTCTTTAAGTCGGATTATAATTTTAATAATTTTAATTTTAATTTTAATATAAGTTTTAAGATTATTATTAACCCCGCCGTCGATCTAGCCTTTAACCGCGATATATTATATATAATATCTTTATCTTTTAAACTCGATTTTATAACTTTTTTTAATATATTTTTTAATATATTTTTTAATATATTTTTTAATATATTTTTTAATATATTTTTTAATATATTTTTTAATACGGATTCGAAAGAGGAGAAGATTATATTTAAAGATTTTAATATTTATATTTAAAAGGAGGATATTTATATATTTAATTTAAAGAAAGAGGTAATAAATTTTATATTATTTATATCTCTTAAATTATCCGTAGGTTAGAAGAAGAAATAATATAAAAAACTTATTATAATTTAAATTAGGAAGTAGGTAATTTATAATACCCGTAAATATTAATAATTAGTTATAACTAGTAATTAATAATACTTTCACTTTATATTTATTTTCTTCTCTACTCTTACTTTTTAATTATATATTTCACGTAGTTTTTATATATATATAATAATATCTTTATTCTCTTATTAATTTAATTTATTTAATTTATTAATTTATTTTATTAGGTATTAGGTTATACTCTTTATCTTTCTCTTTTTTAAAATCTCTTTTAGTTCTTATTCTTTAATATTATTTATTAATTCTAGTAAAGATATATTAATTAATTCATTAATTAATTTATACGTTTATTTAAGTAAAACTACTTCGCTTATAAAGGAGTTCTATAGAATATATATAATACCCGATAGTATTATTAATTAGCCGTTAAAGAAACTTTTTAAAAAGATAAAAACTTTAGTTTATCTTTAATCTCGGTTTTAGATATTTTAGCCTATTAACTAGTAAGTTTTTCTATATATTATTAATTCTTTTTTTAAATATCTTCTTCGTGTAAATCCTTAAAGTTAATAATTTTATATTAATTCTAGATAATCTCGTTATTTTATCCTTTATATTTACCCGTTTTTTTTAAAACTTATTATTTATCTCTATTATAGGCCTAAACTCTTATAATATATATAAATATAACCGTAATTAAATATTATATATTTTATTATACTAGTACGCTAGCCTTATTATTCTTTTTTATTATTATTTTATACTCTTTCGCCTTTATTCTTAACTATATATACGTAGTTATTTCTTTATTATAATAGACTTTACGGCCTACCGGTATTTTAATATAATTACCCGACTATTAGAGTTATAACTTTTATATAAATATTAATATTTGAAAGTATAAATAAAGGTTCTTTTATTTACGCGAGTTTTATTTTATATATTTATACTTTACCTACTCGTTAACGGCGGAGGAAAATATTTAATCCTATAAGACTTTATATAACGGTTATTTTATAACTCTTAAAGTAGAGGAAGCTCTTTATAATTTAAATATTATTAATATTTAATAAATAATTAGACGGGAGTCTTTATTTAGGCCTAAGATTTCGGCTTTATATATATATATTTATTTTATACTCTTTCTTATACGTAGGTATAATAAATATATTTTTTTCGTAATTCCCTTTTTCTAACGTATCGGGCCGCGATTACGGTTATTTTTTTAATTGATTATATTATAGAGGGTTTATTCTTTATCGCTTTAATTCGTTAAAAAAAAAGAGGGGAGAAGGAGGAGGAGGAGGAGGAGGAAAAAGAATTTCTCTTTATTAATATTATAATCGTGTTAAGAATATAGATACTACTATAAAATAAATTTAATATATTATAATATAAGATCTTCTAGCTCTTTAGACTACTATAAATAATAATTAAAAATTCGTAACTAATAGAATATATACCTGGATCTCGTTACTAGCCGTAAAGATATATTTAATATTAATATATTATTTTATTTACGATAATATAGTTCTAGTAATAATATATAAAAAATATTATAAATATAATAATTTATTAATAACACTAGGCGATATATCTACGACTTAATCGTATTAAGGATCTTAAATAATTTAATTAATCTATAAAATAACTTCTTATTTAGTCGCTTTTATACGAATTTCTTTATTAATAATAATACTAGGTTATTTATATTAAATAATTTATATTTATATTTTTTATTATAATTACGTTTTTACGCCTTTATTATAATCTCTTAATATTTTTTTAAATATTTTTTAGACCTTTTTATTTTCTTAATTCTTTTTTTTACCGACGGTATTTCTCCTTTAAATATTTTATCCTCAAGACGCGTCTCGATCGATAAATTATAATCGTATAATATTTTAAATAATATTATACGCGTTATTATATATTATATATTATAATATATTTATATAATTATTAGAAGAAACTCTATTTAATTATTTTATTTATTAATATAAAAGGTTCTTAGATAATATTTTAATATTTAATTTTCATATTCCGTTTAATTATCCGTTTATAAATAGAATAGAATATTTAGGCGCCGCTTAATCTTTAGATAATAATATACTTTTAATTAAAAAGTATTTATAAAACTGAATTCTTTATCGAATATAATACCCTTTAATACCCCGAATTTAAAGATAATTTCCTTATATATTAACTCTATTAATTTTATAATATTAATAATTTTAGTAATAAAGATATATTATAAAATTTTAATATATTTATTTATTATTATAAATACCGAGTTATAAACGCGTTTTTTATATTTATTAAATAGTAACCCCGTAATAAAATTTATTATAATTTCTTTTCACGGGTTATTTAAATAAAGAAAAGAATTAATTTCGTTATAAAAATAATATTTATATACCTTAACCTATTAATAAAGATTATATATCTCGATATACTTTTATATATTAACTTTTAGAGTATTCTAATAATAGTTTTTAAATAATTATTTTATTATTTTTTTAATATTGAAGTACTTTATTAAGATATTATTATAATATTTTAGTAATAACTCTTCGCGGACGAATCTCTCTATAAATATATAGATTTTATTATCGTATTTAAAAAGTAATATTAAATCGAGAGTTTAAACTCTAACGGAATATATAATATTTATTTATTAATAAATAACGATCTTATTTTACGAGAAAGAATTATTTTTTTATAATATACGAATTAACTCGACTATCGATAGACTTTCTACGTTATAAATCGTTTCGTATATAATTATTAATTTAGTAATTATATATAGAATAAATAATTTATAATTTATAATTCTAACGATAAAGTTAAATAGTTTATTCGTTATATTATAATTTATTTAAGTAAATATCTTATTTAGATTTTTTAAAATTTCCCGTTTAAATTTAGATTCCCTAAATTTAAATAAATATATTATTTAATATACCTCTTCAATAACTAATATTAAAGATCTTAATAATATAATTTTTATATATATTAAACTTTATAATATACCTACGGTTAATCGGTTAATTATAAACGAATTATTATTTATTTCTAGATCTTTTATATCTATAAACGCGTTTCGTATTATAACGATAATAAGACTAGAATTAATTTTTCTTAAATTTAATAACTTTTATTATAATATAAATAATATCTAATTTAGTAAATTATTTTACTCTTTATAATTTAAATATCGCGATAATTTATCGGTTAAATTATTTTTATTAAAGCGATATATAATCGTAAAATTAAAAAACGAGAGTTTTATAATCTATTTTAATTAACGGTTATTTAATTATTTACTATTTATAAATCTCCTTAATTAATTATAATTTATTAAAACTTTAACTTTATATAAACTACTTTTAAGATAATATTATTATTATTTAAATATTACGACGATTATAAAGAACTCTTTATTATAAATCTCTTATTTTTCTTTTGAATCTTATATTTTACGCGATTAAAATATAACGAGGTACTACTTTATATCTTATTATAATCTATATTATATTGGAATATATTAAGCTTTCCGCCAAGTTATTAAAAATAACTAATTATAGTTTATCGTTAATTAACTCCTTATGTAATTTTATTTTTTAAATCCTAATTAATAGTATACCCCTAAATGGGTCCTATTACTACTCTATACTATACTCTCAAATATATTTATTACTACCCTATATTATACCCCCAAATCGCCTTATTATTAATTTATAGTATCTACTCTTAAATACTCTTATTACTACCCTATAGTATGGCCCCAAATAACTCTATTACTATTTTATAATATACCTCCGAATAACCTTATTAGTACCTAATGATATATTTCTAAATAATTTTATTATTACTTTATAATATATTTTTAAATAATTTATTACTACCCTATACTATGCCCCTAAATCGTCTTATTACTACTTTATAGTATCCGCTCCTAAATACTCTTATTACTACTTTATAGTATAGCCCTAAATAACTTTATTATTATTTTATAATATATCCCTAAATGGCCCTATCATTGCCTTATAGTATATACTCCGGAATATCTTATTACTACTCTATAATATACTCTCAAATATCTCTATTACTATCCGATACTATACTTTTAAATAATTTTATTACTACTCTATAATTTATCTTTAAATAACTTTATTACTATCTTATAGTATATATTTCTAAATAATTTTATTATTACCTTATAGTATATACTCCTAAATAATTATATTATTACTCTATAATTAATTTTTGAATAATTTCTACTAGGTTACTACTATCTATAATATACTCTTTAATAATTTTATTATTAGTTTATAATATATTTTGAAATATATCTTAAATAATTTTATAACTACTTTTATAATTAACTCGATAATTAAAATTATAATTAAGATTATAATTAAGATTATATCTATCTCTTTAATTAATTTCATAATTAATCTTTATATAATAATATATTAATATATACTCGAGATATTAAAATAATTATATATATATTAAATATATAATAAGATAGTATTATTATTCGAAAATTAATAAGAAACTTATATAATATATAATAGAATAAATAATAAGATAAGTCTATAAATTATATTCTATATATTCTATATATTACTTTATAAATTAGATTCTAATTTTTACTATTTATAATTATATAGATATAAATATAGTATAGATATAGATATAGTATAAATTAAAAGAAAATTTACTAGAATAATTCGTAATAAATATATATTAAATAATTTATATATTATTACTACTTTTTAATTCTATTTCTTTCTAAATATATATAGAGATATAAAATAAATATATAAGGAAGTAATTATTAATATATAGATAATTTTATTAAATATAATATTTAAATTATATAAATTAAATTTAGTATTAAATATCGATATTATTAACGTAAAACTTTCTATATTAAAATAATCTAACTTTTATATATTAAGATCTTATTTCGAGACCTACGAAAGTATATAAATAGAAAAGAAAAACTTTTCTTTTTCTTTTCTTTTTCATTAGATTATATTTTATATATAAATATTTAATTTAAATATTTACAATAATCTAATTTAAAATCCGATATATAGAGAGAATTAATATTATATTTAAATAATTTAGTATATAAAAGTATTATTATTAATACTATAATTAATCTAGATAATATTTATTTAATAATAGTTACTACTTTATAATAAAATCATTATATATAGAATTAGAGAAATTATATCTAAAATAATAATAAATATATAAATATTAGATTTAACTTTAAAAGTTTTATAATTTATAAATAAATAGATAAATTTGAAATATCGTGAAATTATTTAAAAATAATAATTACTTTGTTGATCTATAATTATATATTATTATTAATAAGAAAGAGAAGAGAAATAAAAGTGGTAAAAATAATAAAAATAATAAAAATATATTGAGAATTTATATTAAATATATTAAAATATTAGATTAGTTATATTTATTATAATATATTAAATTAGTCTAGATATAACTAAAATACTACTCTATATATATTTCGTATATAAATAAATAATGTATTAATTATATTATAGAAACTTAATAAATATATTAAAAAAAATATAAAAAGTAAAGTAAATCTAATAAAGAGTATTAATAATAAAGAATAAATTAAGTTCTATAATATTAAATAAAAGTAATAACAGATATATATATCTAGAGAAATTTCGAGAAATAATAATAGAAATTAATATTGAATAATAAATTATAGATAAATAGAGTAGTAATAAATAAATAGATAAATAGATAAATAAATAAATAGATAAATAAATAAATAGATAAATAAATAAATAAATAAATAAATAAATAAATAAGTAAAAAAATAAATAGATAAAAATAAATAAAGAGATATACTTTAAGTTTGTTATCGTTTCTAATTTATATATTGTATTATTTATTTATAATTTACTCTCATCGCTCCCGTAATTTCTCTACGGAAATAACAACTTTAAAAACTAATAATTAACTTATAACTAATAATATTATATAGTTTTATGAGGATAAAATCTCTAAATCTTCCTATTATTTATATAGATAATAAATAATAATTATTATTATAAAAAATAATAAAAGTATATAAAGAGATTAAAATTTATTATATTAAAAGTAAATATTAAAATAAATCTATACTATAAATATAATTATTATATTAACGAGTAGTATAAATTTTTTAATAAAGTAACCTTTATATTATTTAAATAATAATAATAATAATTCTAATTAATACAAATTCTAATAAATTCTATAAATTATTTTAAAATAGACTTCGAAATAAATAATTAAATAATTAGAGTAAATGATTAATAGAAATAAAATAGATTATATTTATATATATTTAAATTATAAAAGATATTAATATTATAGTATATTTAACGAATATATAATTATATATATAATTATAAAATCTTATAATTTTATTATATATTTTTTACTAAACTTTACCGCTCCCGTAATCTCTTTACGGAGATAACGACCCTCTAGTTAAAAGAGTATTATAAATATTATAAAATTAAAGGTATTTATCTTAACTCGAATTTATAATTCTAGATTAAAATATATTAATATTAATACTTAAAAGAAAGTGTTTTATAATATACGAAATATATATTTAACCTCTTCTAGTTATATAAAAGATCTAAATTTTTATTATCCTAGTTTCTCTTTAATAGGCCTATTAAAGACCTTATTATCTACGAGTATTAATAAATAAATCGACGATAAAAATTAATAAAGCCGAGGAAAATCTAAATATTATAAGAAGATTTCGGTTTCGGTTAAAATTAAATTATTTTAATTCTACGTTTATTTATTAATATACCTTCGGTATTTATATTAAATAATAGAAATTTAATTAAATAAGTAAAAAAGTTATATTTCTTTAAATTTATAAATAGGGAATATTTTTATAAACGCTTAAATATTTACTATATATAATTTATATACTCCTCTTTTAAATTTAAATAAATTAGAATATTATTTAAATAAATTATTTAGAATATATTTTTTATTCTTATTAACGATTTATTAATATAAGTTTAAAAAGTAATAAATATATTCGTTAATTTAAAAGATATTATTATATTTTTAAAATAACTATATTATATATAGAATATTATTTTCTACTCGTCCCCTACTTTAATTTTAATACGATATTAAATATTCTTTAAATTAAATTTCATAAAGACGATAGCGTTATTTAGGCGATCTAGCGTTTTACTAATTAATAATAAAAGATAATAATTTTTAATAATAACTTTATTTAATTTTCGATAATCGATATATAATTATAGACCGCCGTCCTTCTTTAGAACGAAAAGAATAGAGGTCTTTATTAAATTTATAAAATATTTAATCTAACTCTTTATTAAGCCGTCGTCTACATATCTCTTTAATTCTATTAATTTAGTATTAAATAAATTATAAAGAGGCCTATAAAGTAGATCCTCTTCGGTTTCAATAATATAATCGTTATCTTTATACGAAGATAGTTAGCTTATTTTCTTATTTAAAAAAATATTAATAAAAATATTAAATTAATATTTTCTAAATTTAATAACTTTTATTATAATATAAATAATATATTATTTAAAAGATTATTCTATTTTTTATAATTAAAATAATATAAAAAGTTATCGGCTAGATTATTTTTTCTAGAATAATATAAAATTAAGAAATTAAAAAATAAAAGTCTTATTACCTAGCGCGTATAACGATTATTTAATTATTTAATATCTATAAAACTTCTCAAATTATTATAATTAATTAAGATTTCTATTTTATATAAATTACTTTTAAGGTAGTATCGTTATTATTTAAATATTATAATAATTATAAAGAGTTCTTTATTATAAGTCTTATATCGAGTTTCTAAACCTTATATTTTATAGAATTAAAAAACGACGGGATATTATTTATTATTATTTTATAACTACGTTAAAATCGTAATTATAACGAAATTAAAAGTATTTATTTTAATCCGAATCTTTAATTCTAGATTAAAATATATAAGACTAAATATATATATAAATAAATCGCGAAGTAAATATAATATTTACTCCGCTTTTTTAAGTTATTTAAATAAACTAAATTTCTCATTATCTTAATTATTTTCCAATAAACCCGTTAATAAATCTATTATCTACGAATAATAATAAATAAATCGACGATAAAAATTAATAAAATCTAAAAATATTTATATATTATAATAAAACTTTAGTTTTAGTTAGGATTAAATTATACTAATTCTACGTCCGTTTATAATACGCCTTCGGTATTTATAATAAATTCTAAAAACTCGATTAATTAAATTAAAAACTCGTATTTCTTAAAATTTACGAATAAAGAATATTTTTATAGGCGTTTAAATCTTTATTATATATAATTAATATACTCCTCTCTTAAATTTAAATAAATTAGGATATTATTTAAATAAATAATATAAAATAAAATATATTTATTAAACCCGTTAACGATTTATTAATATAAATTTAAAAGATAGTAAATATATTCGTTAAACTAAAAAATATTACTATATATTCAAAAAGATTATATCGTATATAAAATATTATTTTTTATTTATCGCCTTCTTTAATTCTTATTCGATAATAAATATCTTTCAAATTAAATTTCGTAAATTATTTAATATTATTTGAACGGTCTAGTATTTTATTAATTTAAAGTAACGGGTAATAATTCTTAATATTAGTTTTATTAAGACCTCGGTAATTAATATATAGTTATAATCTATTATTTTTCTTTAAAATAAAAAGGATAGAAATCTCTACGGGGTTAACGGAGTATTTAATTAAATTTTTTATTAAAGCGTTATCTATATATCTCCTTAACTCTATTAATTTAAGTTTCGATAAATTATAAAGGGGCTTATATAAGAGGTTACTCTTTATTTTAATAATATAATTACTATCTTTATATAATAATAATCGATTTATTTCTTTATTTAAATAGATATCGTTAAAATCTATAAATTTATCGAGAAGCGTAGGCGGTACGATAACGTAATTATTAGAAAATATTATATTAACGGTAGTATCGCTTTTCTTAATCTTATTTTTATTAATAGGATTTTAAGTAAAGAGATTAACTTTAATATAAATAAATATATAATTAATTAATTATATCCTTAATAATTTTGTAAAATCCTTAGGTAATTCTAATATATATATATTCGGCGCGATACCGAATCGTTAGGTATATATATTATAATCGGTTTAAATTTTTTTCTTTTCTATAATTAATATATTTATAATAATAAACGACTCTTTTTTATTAATAAAATAAAAAATATTATTATACTCTTTAGTTTATCCTTATAAATTATTTAATTAATAGACGATATTATAAATATTATAATAATAAATAGATTACCCGTTTATTTATTTAAAAGTTAATAACGGCTCGCCTTTAATATACTCTAGGTTATATTATTATATATATATTTTATTAATAATATTTATTTTAGCTCCTAGATCCTTATTTATTTTAATATAAATAATTTTTATATCGATATTAATTAGATTCGTAATAACTTCGTTATGAATATTTATACTCGGTCTAATTTTTATTTCCTTTTATTCCCTCGGGAGGGAGATTTCCTTAAGGGTTTATTATTTTTTAACTCTATAATATAATCGCCGATATAATTAATAGTCTCTATCTTTTTCTCTAAATATTTATTAGAGTAATAACCGAGTTTATAATAATTAAAATATTTAATATCTTTAAGATTCTTCTTACTCTCGTAAATTATATATATTTTATTATCGTTTTTATAATTATCATTATTAAAACTTTATTATTAAAACTTTATTTTTTAATATTAAATTTTATCTTTATTATTTCTACTCTTTAATTTTTTTTAATACTTTTTCCGAGATCTTAATTAATTATTTTAATTATTATATTATATTTTAAAGTCTCGATTAAGATTACGTTTATAATATACCGTAAAAGATACGAATTTAATTCGTTTAATAAGAATATTTTAGATTTAATTAATTTCTTTTCGAATATTAAATCTTAAACGGGTTATTAAATAAAATATTTATTACTCTTTATTATAAGGAGGTAATTTAGTTTCTAGGGTATTAAAATAAATATCGAAATCTTATATTAATTAATTATTCCTTTAACGTATATATTAATATTTAAGATTTATATTTATAACTCGATTTAAAGAGTCCTCGATTATATTATAAAAAAAAATTAAAAAAATTAAATTTTTTTTTTAATATATCTACTAGATAAAGTTCTTTATATTTATTTTATAATTTCTTAATTTAACTCTTTAAATAAAGTATTATATATAGAATTTTCTTTTTATTTATTTAAAAGTTTACGGGTTTTAAGCGGAACGTAATCTTTATATTATAAATCTTATTCTTAATAATTTTACGAATTCTTCGTATAAAAATCTTATAATTTCGATAGTTATAAATTACCTTAATTTATATTAAAACCGATTTAATTACGATTTATTATCCGGTTTCTTTCGTCTTTTATATTTAATTCTTAAAGATTATCTTCGATTTTATTATCTACTTTATTTACGATAATATATCGTAGATTTTCGATATTCTTTTAAATTATAATAATAGAGGCCTCTTTCTTAAGGATTTTCTATTTATATTTTAATTTTATAGATTATTAATTTACTATTAGATTATTATTTACTAGAAAAAATTTATTTTTATCTAAAGTATTAATCCCTTACGTCTCGCCTTCGGGACGATTATTTCTAGAAAGATTCTTTATATTTTTAATAAATTATTATTTAAAAAGATTAAAAGAGATTAAAACTATTAAGTTACTATATTTAAAATATTTATAATAATATAAAAATAAATATAAAGTCTTAATAAAGAAATAATCTTTATATTTAAATAATAGAATTAATCTTTAAAGAGTTAAAGCGAGGGCTCCGAGTTTCTTATTTCTAAAAAAGACTCCGGAGTACCGGAAACTATAATATAATACTATAATATAAATAACGTAACCACGCCGTATACTCCCTTTATAGGATCTATATATTATATTTAATAACTATTATAAAGCTGGTCTTAGTATAATATAATACTTATTTCGCGATTTTTTTTTTATATTTATAATTATTCTTTATATATTCTTTTTAAAATTATAAGTAAAATTACTAAATTATAATCTTTATTTAGAGTTAAGCTAAATATTTTATTTATATATTATTTAAGCGTCTTATTAATACGTATTTAACCGAGTTTATATAAATATTATACGACGAGGAAAATTCTACTAGGGGTATAAAATTAGTTAAGATAAAAAGAAATAAAGATAATAGAGATAAGACTCGAGGTACTAGGGTAGAGGGTAGACGCGGGTTATTAACGTATTTTAACGCGACGAAGACGTTATAATAAATAAAGGGGACGGATAATCGAACGGGAGAGTATAAAAAGAGTATAAAAATATTAAAAGAATTAATAATAATTATAATAAAAGTTATAAAAGATATAGAGTATAAAGAGATATAATAAATAATATACCGTAAATTATAATTAATATAGATTACGTTAAGAATAATCCTTAATTATATATACGAATTAATAGAAGAATATATACTTTAATTAATTTAAATAAAGTTATTAAAATAAAAGATTTAAAAACTTAAAGTAAAAAATATACCTACGCTACTAGTATAAAACTAGGTTAATATTACCTATAGAAATATATTTATCCTATTAAAGTATATAGCCGAAACGAACCCTCCTCCCTCTATAATAGCGACTAGCGCGAAGGCGAAGTAATTAATAATTAAAATAAATAATATTAAGGCTAAGAGATAATTTAGGAAAGTAACTAATTTTTAATTAATTAAAATATTCCGGAACGGAGTTTATTTAATAGCGGAGTTAATTATCGGGGTAAAATAAATAACGAGAGGAGATTTTATTTTATATTATATAATAATAAAAGTAAAATAAAAGTTAAAGAAAATAATTAAATAAATAAAAAATATTAACCCCTCGGCGAGAGTATTAAAATAAATTTATATAATAATAATATATAATATAAAGAAAGAGGCCGTCGATACGAGTAATTAGAAAATAATAATAGAAATATAATAAAAGAATAACTATAGGCTATACCCGGGATTAGATATTATAAATATAAAATAATTAAAGTTCGCCCTTAAACTAGACGAATATAATCGCGAGAAAAAATATTTAATACTCCTTTTTAAGATCCCGGACCTAGATATAATAAATAAATTAATAACGGACGGGTTTCTAAAAAGCGAATAATTATTATTATATAAAAAATTAAAGAGAATAAATAACCCGAGGTAGTATTTTAATTATTAAGAGTATAATTATATAACCCTAATTTATAAAAACTAGCCTAAATACGGGATATATATAGAATTATATTAATTATATAAATATAGTATTAAAAGCCCGAAGGAAAAGTATTATATAGTTTATTTTAAATATTATAAATCTTAGAGTAGAGTGTACTTAATTAAGTAAAAAAAAAAAACCGAATCTAATAATAATTAGAGAATAAATTTAAATAGTTCGCGGTATTATTAAAAATAATAGCCTTAAGCTCCTAGGTATAATTAATTAATAATAAATTTATATTAATACCGGCTAGAAGCGCGAGGAAGAGGAAAATAATAATAAATATAATTAATAAAATCTAAGATATTATTATTATACCTAGGAAAGTAAGGAGGCCGAGATAAAATAATAAATTAATAATAATAGTTAAATAAATAATCCTTTAAGTCCTAAATAGTCTTCTAGGAATAATATTCGATTAATTAAATAAAAGCCGGCTAGAATTAATACTACTAAATAACTAGGAAATAGACGAGGAATTTATAAATATAATATTAATACGTAATAAAATATAATACCTAATTTAAAGTCGTATAATATAATATTAAAAAGGAATCGAAACTAATAATAAAATTACTCTAAAACGAGTAAATTAAAGATATCGATATTTTAATTATTTAAAAACCTAGTTAGAACCCTACTATCTAGGCGTTATATAATAATAGTATTAATTATTTCTATTTAATATATAAGGGAGGCCTAAAGACCCGTATATACTTTTATATAAATAAAAGAATCGATATAAATAATTAAGAACTAGTCTACTATAGAGGCGATTTATACTCTATAAAAATTATATTAAAAGGGCGAAGGAATAAAAAGGAATTTTAATTAAATAAAATTAAAGAAGAGGAGATTACTAGTCGAGGAATCCTTTATTATAAAAAAATATAAATCTATAATATATATAACTTATTATTAATATAATATACCTCGATTAATAATCCGTTAATATTATTATTACTAGAGGAAGTATTAACGGAGGAAAACGAATATATTCTTTTAAAGGATTTTAATCTTTACTACCCTAACTAGAATAATACTAGGCGATATATATATTATATTATAATTAATTATCTTTTAGGGATAATAGAGTCGAGGGAAATAAAATTAAAATTATTAAAAACGTTTATTATATAAAAAGCCCGAGGATAAAAAAATATAATTAATTTATTATTCTTTATAAAAGGAGCGTATTAAGTTATAAATAACTTTATAGTCCGCGAAGACTTATATTATAACTCCGATTATAGATTAATAATAACGAAATTCGAGTAGGTATAAAAAGGGGTAATATTATATACTCGTTATATTTAAAAGAAAATTAAGAATAATACTCCTCGAGAGGAAATATAATAGGGCGTAAAATCTTTTTATTAGATACTAAAAAAACTAGAGTTTAAAAGTAATAAAGATATCGATTAATATCTAAATAAGATAATAAAAGGTTTTTAAAAAATTATTAAGTTTATGATTTTATAGGCCCGTTTATATTAAGGAACTAAATTTTACTAGAACTTTTATTATATTAATATTATATTAAAGGTAAAGAAATATATAAAAAAATATAAACGAAATTAAAATATTTAAACGGGGGAGGCCCTAGGTATAATAAATAATATTAAAATATATATAATTCAAAGAACGAAAATATTTTTTTAATAGGAAAATATATATAAAGGTCTTATTAAAACTAGCGGGAATATAAAAACTCGCGAGATAAAAAAAAGAGAAAAATAATTATTTTAAAAAGCTCCTTTGATTCCTAATTATTAAAAACGATAGAGGAGGAAAAATTAAAGACTTCGAGGGTAAAATAAAAACTTTATAAAAAATATTATTCCCCTCTCTACCGATAATAGATTTAAATAATATTAATAAAATAAAGTATTTAAAGCCCGTTAAAATAAACTAAGAAATAATTAAGATAGAAATATATAAAATAATATAATACCTAACTATTAATAAAGTATTAGGAATAATTAAAATCCCGAACCGATTCCTAAAAACTATAATAAAAACGGGAGTAATAAATACTATCGTTTATTTATTCTAGGTTTATTTTAAATAGAGATATTACCTAAAATATTTTAAAAAAACTAATATAATAATCTTTTAAAAACCGAAGAAAAGCGATTATTTAAAGTCAAAATTATATAGGTTTATCGTATTCCTCGATACACTTAATAAAGCGCTAGAAATAATTATCTCTAGAAAATTAAATAATATAGCGGAGGAGTATAAATTATTACTACTTTACTATAATAAATAAAAATTAAATAAAAGTATTTAATAAAAACCGCGCTAGAGACTCTTATAGATATAGTATATATTATATAGAACTATAGTAAAAACGAGAGGGGAGAAATAATAAACCTATTATTATTAAATATAACGGGAGTATTTAATAACGTCTTATATAAGAGGTTATTATATAATTTATAAATAAAAAGCGTACCTAACCTAATTATTAATTAGATAGTAAATTTTCTATTAAATAAAACTATATTCGTAATATTTAAAAGAAGGACGAGTATAGTAAAGGAGATAATAACGGGTATTTTATAAGAATCGCCTATTTCACCGGTATTTTTTCTATTCTTTAATATATTATTAATCGAGGAGTATATTAAAATAAATTTATTAATATAGGTTAGAGAATTTATAAACGATATCTACCTACTCGCCTATAACGAGAGTATAAAAAAGAATTATACGAATTTAAACCGGGGCTACGATATCTATTTAAAGTAAATAGTTATTTAGAAAGTATTATTTACCCCCTAGAAATACGAGCTAGTCTATATATCTCGAATACCGAATAAATTTAATATAGAAATAATAATAAATTTTAAAAACGTAGTTTTTAAATCTAAAGCGAGTATTAAGGTCTTAGGACTATATATCGATTTAAAATTAAAATAAAGATTATACTTAATCTAGATTAAAACTAAAACGATTAATTAAAGCCGCGTTATAAAATACTTAATTAATTCGATATAGGGCGCTACCTTCGCGAAATATAAAATAATATATAATATAATAGTTAAATTAATATTAACGTTTACGGCGTTAATATAATATTAATTAAAAAGAATAACGGAGGCTATAAAGAGATATATAAAGAAACTAATAATTATTTAAAATAATTACTTTAGGACGGTCTTAAAAGTATTTAAAATTACTCTAATTTTAGTACTCGAGGTTAAATTAATAATTATATTAATCGACCTTTAATTAGACTATTTAATAATATAATATTAAACTAGTCGAGGGACCTATTTAATTATAATTATAAAAAATATACGAATCTAGAATAAACTCTAGCGCAGGGGAGGTAGGTAATAATAAATATTTTTAATATTATTAATAGAAAAGGAAGCCTAGGTACTTCGTATCTTAGAATTTAAAGAATAATATAGAATAATTATAACTATAAAGAGGAGAAAAGACTAGATAAACTTAATCGAAAATATCGAAAAATATTAAAATATTAAGGTTATTAATTAAAGAGTAAAAAACTAGGCCCGTTAATAATAACTAGATAGATAAAAGAGTTATAAGACGACGATTCCTATATAAACTACTAACTCGGCTTAAAAGAGAGATTTATTCGGGGATTAATTCGACTATTATAATTAATTAAAAAAGATTAAAATTTTTATAATAGTATAATTAAAATATAATAAAATCGGATTAAATAAGTTCTTATACCGAATAAAAGTATTTATAATCTATAGCGTTAACTACTAGTGTAAATAGAGGAAATAAAGTATAAAGTATATATTATTATTTTATTTAGAACTAGTTAGGGATAAAGCGGAGTTAATAAAATAAATAAATATATATAATTTTAAAAACATATTAATATAGGCCTAAAATATATATATAACTACGCGGTAAATAATAAAAACGGGATAACTCGGTTAATTCTCTTTTATTAAAGAATAGTTAATATAATCTAAACTACCGCTAGGACCTAGCGATATATTTAAATTTATAAAGAAAAAAAAGAAAAGAAAAAAGCCGCCGGCTAAAAAGCCGTAAGTATTAATTATTTAATAAATTTATAATAAAGCGGCCTATAAATCTATAAAATAAATAAATAAAGTTTAAAATTAAAATAAAAGAGAAACGGAGGGAAGAATAAATAGTATTTTAGAATAATTATAACTATCGGCTACTAACTAGTAAAAAGAGGAAATAAATTATCGATAAATTAAAGTTTTTAACCGATAAGGTTTCTTTAATAGTTAATAGGCGCCGCTAGTAACCCTATTAAAAGAGTATTCGCGGAACTTCTTTATTAATAAAGTAGTTTTACTAGAGTAAATATATAAATTAATTAATCAATCTTTATTTAAATAAATATATTTAAAATATTTCTCCGACGTCTCCTCGATAATATATAGTTTTAAACTACGCGAGTAATTTTAATAAAGATATATAATTATTATCTCTCGATTAAAATAATTTAATAAGTTTTTCTTTCGATAAAAAGAAATTCTATAATTAATTCGATAAAGTAATATAATATTAGAATTAACTTTCTCGGATAAGAGAATTAGGGAGAGGGAAATAATATTACGAGTATTTATAATATATTTTACGTATATAACGAGTACTTTTAGGAATTAAAAAGATATTAATAAATCCGGAAACCCCGATTTCTATGTATTTTATACCGAAAATACATAAAATACTAGAAATACGTATCTATTTATATCCCGTATTCTAAGCGTATTATACACCGATTAAATAACGATTAAATAACGATTAAATAACTTTTTTTTTTACTTTAATTTTTAATAGTATCTAGACTAGGGCCTCTATATAGAGATTAAATCGATAACTAAATCTGGTTTTAGTCTAGATTTCGAATTTTTAATTAGATTTTCGTTAGCGTTGCCTTATAGAGTTATAAAGTTATTTTTAAGATTAAATTTAACTCTCCCGCGTAGACTTTAACTCTAACTTTAAAATCTTGGCGCCAAGACTTGCCAAGGCTACAGAGTACGCATTATTTACCGATTAAGTAGCGATTAAATAGAACTATTTTTCCGGATTTACCGATAAATTATACTCGCTTTATTTATATAACGAGTATATAAAATAATAAATACTCGCTTTATCTATATAGCGAGTATATTAAATACATAACTCTTAATACTATTTCCTTTTATTATATAAATAATATATATTTTAATAAATAAAAACTTCGTATTTAACTTTATTTAAAACTTTTAATTTTAAATTTTAAATATAAATTTATATCTAAATTTATCTAGCTTTATTTATATTTATATAAAATTATTATTCTTTAATTCTTAATACTCCTCTTTATAAATATTAATTCAAGTTTTATTAACGTTATATTATAGTATTAAACGAAGGGCCTTAATATTAAATACGTATTTTATTAATTTAGGCGGAAATATAACGAAAAGAGAATATAAAAAAATAATTTGAAAATAGTAATTTCGGATTTAAGATCTTAAATCCGTGATTTTCTACTAGTATCGAGTAACTCGCTAAGATTATATAAAGCGCTATAACTCCGCTAGTCTAATTTCGATTATAAATTATATTAAATTATATAAATTATATACGCGCGTAGTACCCCCTAAATTAGCGCGGTATTATAGAGACTATAATTCACTATATTATTATATATATCTAATTATTTACTAGTATTATTTAGGCTATTTTATTTTAATTTATTCGAAATTATTCGAAATTATCCGAAGTACTAAATACGTATTTAGTAACTTTAAACGAAAGTAGATATTATATCGATCTCTAGGGCTAGTATATAAATTAAATATATCTACGCGCCTTTTCCGTCTTTTTCGCACGAATTCTAGTTTAATATTTTATTAATATTATTAACTAAAACTCTCTAGTTTAATACGATATAATTTCTATATATTAAGATTTTATTTCGAGTCGTACGAGAGTATATAAATAAAGAAGAGAGGTTTTTTATTTTTATTTTCTTTAATTTTTTATTTTATATAATAAATTTAATCTAGAAAATTATTATAATTTAATTTAAACTCTAGTATATAAATAGAATTAATATTATAATTTAATTTAAAATCTAGTATATAAATAGAATTAATATTATACTTTAATAATAATATTATTTAAAACTATAATCTTTATTTAAAAATTATTATAAATTTAAAAATTATATCTAATAATATTTATTTAATAATATTTATAATTTTATAATATACGTCGGTAAAACGAAAAGTGGCTCGATTATAGTTTAGGGCGCTCGACGGGCGCCCTAGGAGCCTTAAACGCGATACCTATCTACCGATTTAAAATACGCCTAAGGTATATAGCTAAGGGGCCTAGGGCTACTCGGGCGTATACCGAGTAAACCTAAAACGGCCACTAATAGGCGCTAAATTAGGGGTACGCTATTAATTTTGACCCCCGTCTATGGCCCCTATTTATGGTTATGGCCCTATTCCATTTATAGTTATGGCCCTATTCTATTTATGGCTATCGCGTATTTTATTTATAGTTATGGTCCTGTCGCTGTCGTACCCTTATAACTATTACTGTTGTACCCTTAAACCCCTAGTGTATGCCCTGGCGTATGGCCTACGTATACCCCCGCGAGGATTTCGCCTGAATCGATCGATTCCGGGTATTAAAATTTACTAGCGTTAGGGGTCGTTCCGGGGGGTCGCTACCGTCGATAAAAGCGATTATGGAATATTAAGATTTTTAAAAATTTTAGGTAGTAAATTATATAATTTTCTAAGGTTAGGGCCCCTAAAGCTCCGGGTTTAAATTACGCTCGTAGGGAGCCCGACGTTTATTTTATAACGGCCTCGGGCGCCCGTCGAGCGCCCGTCGAGTAATTTAATACTCGAAGGGTACTCGGCGGGCGCTTAACGGGCGTTTAGGGCCGCTCGGGTACCCCGAGCCTACCTTAAGCGCCCGAGGTAGTTTATATAATAGCCCCGAGCCGCTAAAGCCGGTTTTCGATTTGCCGACGTAATAATTATATAAAGAATTAAAAGAACTATATTAAAAATATTAAGAAAGAGAAAAGAGATAAAAAGAAATAAAAATATAAAGATAGAAATAAAAATAAGAACAATTGATACTAAATCTAATAAATTCGTTATATTTATTAATATATCTCTAGATTATAATAATATAGTTCGTATATAAAGAAACGATATATTAAATATATTATAGAAAATAAATAAATAAACTATATTATAATAATATATATAGAGAGTAAAAGTAAATCTTATAAGAATTAAAAATAAAATATATAAACTTATTATATTAAAATATAATAATAAGAAATATATATTTAGAAAATATAATTAATTATATATTAACGAAGAGTTGAGAATTATTATATAAAGTAGTTCAAGATTTTAATAATAATAATACTAATTATTATAGAAATTATTAAACTAAAAATAGATTATTGAATTAAAAATAAATGAATAGATAAATAGATTATATATTCTTTATTGAATATTATCGCCCCCGTAATCTCTTTACGGAGATAACTACTCTCTAATATTATTATATATTAATTTAAATACTAATCTATTATATAACTACGATATTCTATAATTAAGATTTTATATTAAATATTATAATATAAATAATAACCTAGATAATTCCTTAAATATTAATTTTAATATTAATCTTTCGACTATAAAGTTAGAGGATAAATTATTCGTAAGATTTCTATATTCTAAAATTTAATTATAGTATTTAATTAAGTCAAGTTTAGTAGTAATTACTCGAGTATCGCGATTAAGCGAGTAATATAAATCTTTAAAATATTACTCTTTAATTTACGAAAATTACTACTCCCTCTATAATAAATTAATTTTATTTAATTATTAAATTAAAGATAAATAATATTATAATCTTTATTAACGAAAATTCTAATATTTTTATCATTTAAATTATACGCGATTTCGATATTCTCTTTAAATATTTATAACGGCGGGTTTGAAAAAATTCCTCTAGGAAAATATTTATATTTAATAATATAACGTTTACCTCGGCCTTGGAATATATTATTACTAAGTTTATTAAATTATATAATTTATTCGATATATTAATAAAACTAGGGATACTCTAGAGGTATATAAATTTCATTTATATAAAAAATAAATATTAGAGAAAAGTTAGTTAATATTAAATAACTAGATTTATTTAAAAGTACTTCAAATAATATAAATATAATAAACGTCTTTTATAGTAAATTAAAAGAACGCCTATAAATTAAAGAATATATTAAAATATTTTAGATATTTTCAATATATATATTTTAAACTTAAAGTATTAAATGAAAATATATAGAATTTAAACGGAATAGATTTTAGAATTAAAATTAGAAAGAGTTATTAAATTATCTTTATAAATATAAAGAAATAATTATATATATACGATTTTAATAATAGGGATTATATTATTATTACCGAGTATATTAATAATAGTAAAATTTATATAATATTATTTATTATTCTAAATACAATATTAGTTTTATATAAATTAATTAATAACGAGTTACTAGAGATTATTAAATTATTTATTAATAATTTTAATTATTTAAATAATACTTTAAAACTCGTATAATTATATTATTTTAAAAAATAAAATCGTAAAACTTAAAAGAGTAAATAAAGAATTTTATTATAAATAAATTCGAATTTTATTTAATATAGAAATTCTTCTATTATATTATAAAGTATAATATTCGATTATTTTAACTACCGGCTTATTCTATTTATTTTAATTAATTACTCGATGTTAATTATTTTCAATTCTTTAAATACTATTACTAAAAAACTCTTAATACGTATATATATTAAATTAAACCTAGTTTTGATAAATTATCGATAAGTTGGAGTTTTTGACCGACGAGGTTTCTTTAGCGACTAGTAGGAACTACTAGTAACTCTACTAGGAAAGTATTCGCGGAACTCCCTCATTAGTAGAGTAGTTTTACTAGAGTAGGTATATAAATTAATTAATTAATTAATTATTTCTAGTTTATTTAAAGTGGATTTTCTAGCCCTATTTTAAAGGATTCTAATAAATATATTTAAAGATATAATTATTACGTTAATTTAACAAGTAACTAATTTTACTCTATATAATCCTTATTATATACTTAATATATTATCGGAATATTAATGAAAAGTTATTCGATTAATAATATTAGAAGTTAATAAACTATCTTTTATTTAATATACTTTATATATTATTAAAAATCTAGTTAAATATAACTATATACTAGAGAAAAGTATTAAAGAATATAATTTTACTAAATATTTTTTTATATTAATTCTTTAATTTATAAAGAGTAATATTATTATAATATAATAAATATATTAATTAACTCTAGAGTTTAAGAATAATAATAAAGTACAAATTAAAAAGACTTTACGTAAATTATAATTTAATACGGTTTATTAAAAGAGGGGCTAGATTATTATAAAAACTATAAAATATATAAATATATAAAAGGAATTAAATAATCGAATAAAGATTATTTAAATTATTAAATAAACTTAAAAATAATTATTAAAAATCGATACTATAATTAAGAAAAAAATTTAAAATATTAAACGAGATACCTAGATCCGATAAGATAAGAGAAATAAAATTTCTAATATTTTTAGAATATTTAATATAAATATTAATTAACTAGTATATCGGTAAAGTAGTAATTTAATATTCTATCGAAAAAAGTAGAAAAAGCGCGTAGATTTATTTAATTTATATACTAGCCCTAGAGATCGATTTAATACCTACTTTCGTCTAAAGTTACTAAATATATATTTAATACCTCGATTTATTTTAAATAATTTTAAATAAATTGAAATAAATTAATTTAATATCACGGGGTGGACTTTGGTAGGAGTGTTACTATAGATATCTACTAAGACGGCGGGCTGAGCCCTACCGCTAGCCCTATCGGGACTAGGGTGATACTAGGATTCTAGTATATCAGGGCCAAATTCTCTATAGAATAATCAATATCTTTTATATTATATACTATTATATTAACCCCGTATCAAATAGTAGTAACGGAGACATTAACGTAGAATCATACCTCTTCTATATTAGTAAGAACGATCATACTAGTTATAAGTAGTAAAATAACCCCTAAAACGGCCAATATACTCCCTATTAACTACTATATTCAAAATAGTTTACTCTATATCGACAGCGAGCCTCACCTACGTTATACCTACTTAGCGCTTCCGTACCGTACCCTACTACCTTAAATAAATACTTCTAAGCTTTTTATTAAGTTATTAAAATAACCTATCTAGTACCCTTTTCATTTAAGGTATCTATAGTAAATATTAAACTAAATATTCAGAACGTCCCTTTATTTATTTCCTTTTTATTAATATAGTTACTTATTTTAGTAAATTACCTATTAGGTAAACGTCTAGCCTAGTAAATATATTACTAGTTATATCTCTTACGCTTCCGCTATAGAAAAAGAATACTAGAATACTAGTCTTTTAATACTACTCTTATTATTCGCCTAATATTATTATTTTTAGTATTTATTATTAATTATTACCTTAATTATTACCCTAGAAGAAATTTAGCTAAGCTCTACTATAATTAATTTTATTTTCTATTTATAAGAATTCCTACTATTAAATAAATATATCCTAAAATAGGTAAAAGTTACTCTTAATATTAAACGAGTAATTACTTAGATAGTTATATAGTCTTTTTATCCTCTTATTAAAATACCCCTTTAATATTTATTAAGGAGGGGCCGGAAAGCGAAGTAGTCTAATAATAACTTTTCGGAGTATACTAAGTTTAAATAGCCTATTATATAACTACCCTAGGTTATAGATAAGACGTTCGTAATACCGTTTATCGGTACCTTCCGAAGGGATACTAAAAAGCTACGTTAATACCTATAAAAGGAGTAACCTTTAGAGGACGAATTTAAAAATAAAGAAACTATAACTCCTCCCGAGCCCGAATAACCTACTATAGATTCCGAATAAATAATATAATTTATAGAATCGCTAGAAATTTAAGCCCTTATTATTAGGCTAGTAGTTAGGATAAAGGAAGGCCTAGTAGGACCTTAAGGTTTATTAAAAATAAATAACTTAACTAGCTAAAACGGTATTAGTACTAGGGTAAGCGCCTAGAATAAACTAAAACTCGAAAAAATTGGATTCTTCGACCCTAAGGGCGATAAAAAGGATAACCTATTTACTTTAGGAAGGTACACTATATATAAGAATATTTTCGACTTTAAGAATCGCGTTAACGATATAATTAAATAATATAACGAAGAAGAGGTACGAAAGTTTCTACTTTTATATCTTAAGGGAGTAACCTTTAAATAGTTCTCGAATAAACTAAATATTAATATTAAGGTATTAATATATACCTTCGCTAACCCTAAATAAATAGGTCGTTTTATTAAGCGATTCAAAATAAAGACGCTAGAAGCTATACGTAAGTTTCGTTTTAATAAATATAAATTCGTTTAAGTACGTACTAGTAAAACGCCTAAATAATATATAAATAAAATACTTAACCTAACTAGGGCCGCCGATATTCCTAGCGTATATTAATAAATATCCATAATCTATAATTATATTAACTCTGATTTTAAGTCTTTTATTAATCCGCCTAAACCTAGTATCCTATTAAATAAGTTTCTTAATTTATTTAACACTAAGGAAGAAGTCTAACTAGGAATAATATAAAGTAATAAAACGACTAGGCCTTTACCGCCTCCTAAACTAGAGGGCTTACGATAAAGTTAGTAGAATTATTAATAGCCTAACTAGTTCCGGCTATAGTAGAACTAGTTATTTTAAGTTACTTTTTATTAATTCATTAATCCGGCCTATTAGAATATACTAAGTATCCCTTAAATGTAGTAGTAGCCTCGTTAAATTTAACCGCCACCTATTTAGTTATAGATTACTAGTAGTAGTATTAATAATATATCTTTCCCTTTTAGAAATAGGAATCGTCCTAACTTTTAACCGCGCCAAGAAAACCGCGGGCCTATAACCGGTAGTTATAATCCTAATTATTTCGGGTAATAATAAGTACCCCCTAGGCGTATAACTACTTACTATAAAACCGAGGCATAAGAGGACTATTCTTAGGAAGATAATATTATAGAGTAATAAATAAAAGAGTAATCCACGCCTAATATTAATTACGTTAAGGAGTAGAGCTAGGATTAGTAGTAAAAGGATTACTATAATAAATAAGACGAAATAGCCGGTTATTAAATAATTATTATCGATTCGCCTAAATAAATCGAGTGCCGTATCTATAAGGAGTCGTTCTCTTCTAAAAACGTACTATATATATACTTTAGAAGTTAAGGCTTAGGTAGGAACCCTACTAAAGCCTCCTACCCTAGACGTTTAATTATAAATACTATTTAAAAGAGTAAGTAGCCTTTAGTAATAAATAAGAATATAAAAACCTATTACTAGGCTAAAACGAATAACGAATTATTAAAATAGAAGCCTATTATCAAATTAAACTATAACTCTTCTAAAAATACGGGAATAGGATAAACGTTTAGGAAGTACCGGTATATCGGTATTCGGGTCGGCCTAAACCCTAAAATTAAAGTAGAAAAGAGCTATAAAGATACTAGCTATAAAATAACTATCGCCGATTATAAATTTATAGTACACTTCCTCTTAAAAACTAGAATTCGCACTATAATAACCCTACTCTAAGTTACCGGTATTAGTATTAACCGCTATATTATTTCTAAATATATCGTTACCTCCTTATACTTCCCCGGGAAAGATAAAAGCGGTAATAAAATAATAACCGAAACCGCCCTTAGGGAAGTCCATATTATGGATAATCTTAAAGTAAATATATTTATTAGTATGAACGTTATGGCCCCTAAAGGAATTAATATACTAGTGTCTCGTTAAATAACCTATATCGGTAGCTACGATATAAAGTACCCTATCGATATCTATTTAAGGGGTACAAGTATGAACCGGCCGGTATATACTACGAAAATAAAAGTTATCCCCCTATAAACTATTATAATTATCGAAGTCTATAAACTTAATCTACTAGCACGAGACTATTTCTTTAAACTAATAGATACTAACCTATATCTTTTTATCGGAATCGTTAACGATAGAATAAGATTAGTATTTATAAAGAATAAAATGGATAAATTCGTTAAAATCCTAAGAAATATAAGGCTTGGCTAGGTACTAGAGGTTTAATTTAATAACTACTATAGTATTATTATAGGCGATAATAACGTTCGCGAGCTCGCTATACGAAGGCCTTCTTAGGAGTATAAAGAAGTTTTTATTAAGAACGCTTTTAATAGTATAATTACCGCTAGTATTAGTTTATTACTTCTTAAATAGTCTTTAGGGGGTAAAGATATAAAGAACCTAACTAGTTCCCAGCCTTCTATTCTATTAATAGAGGTAACTACTTCGGTAAAGAATAATATCCTTTTAAACGGTGTTATTATTTATAGTAAATAACCGGAGCTAGTAAAGATTATTAATTAATTCCTTATACTCTAGATAAAAGGAGGCTTTATTAATATTCTAGAAAACGAATAAATATATATACTACTTCGCGTCGACTAGGAAGATAAAGTACCTAAAACGGTATATATTTATCTTATAAATAACGAGAGCTAGAAGATTATTAACGAAATCTTTAATAAACTATATATTTAGGGACGGCTTAAATAGACGATATAAGCCACTCTATTCAGCTTCCTAGTCTTCGTTATTTAGACTATAAGATTAGACGGTACTAAGAAAGGCCGTACCGTTATTAATATTCGAGGTTTAAATACTATAGTTATAGTAGACGTCTACTATTTACCTCTACAGAATAATATAATTAACGCCGTTAAGGGTTATCGTTAAATTACCGTTATCGACGCGGCCAGTTTCTTCTATTAATAGCGAGTATACCTTAAGGATAGATATAAACTCACCGTCGTATTATACCGCGGCCAAAAGACTTTCAATATTACGGTAATAGGATTCAAGAACTCGCCTATATACGTATAATAGTAAATGGACCGGATCCTACATATCTATAAGGTATTCGCCCGAGTATATATTAATAACGTTATAGTATTCTTTTAGACCCTCGAGGATTATATTTAATACCTATATATAATATTTTCCTTATTCGCTAAATTTAATATTTTAGTTAACCCTAAAAAGGCGTTTATCGGCTATCCGTTAATTATACTATTTAACTAGAAGGTTAACTCGTTTAGGTTATTAACTTCTAAAGAAAAGTTTATAATTATTAAATAACTAATTTTCTCTTAAACGTTAGTAGTACTTAAGACGTACCTAGGAATAACTAGTTAATTAAAAGATTATATTAAAGATTATACTACTCTAGCTAGGTCTTTATAAGATAAGAAAACCGCGCTACTAAATAAAGTACCCCCTATAGGCGCTTAACGATAGGAATATATTAAAAAGACTAGTTTTAAGTCACCTTCCCTATAGGAGATTCGTTCGTTTAAAATTATTTAGAGTACTCTTTTTAAGCCTTCTTTTCTATACTACTTCGACGATAAAAAGAAACTATTTATCGACTTTAATACTAGTAAGGAATTCGGTTACGGGGTTATAGTTTATTATATTATAAAAGAGCTAAAAGACCCTTATCCTAACTAGAAGTAGATTTAGTTTATCTTTTTCCTTAACCGACTCTTTAAGAATATAGAAATACGTTATTAACCTACTAAAATAAAACTAGTAGGAATAATATAAGTATTTATTAAAGTTAAGTATATAGTCGAATTAGCCTCTAAAATAGTCGTTTATATTAATTATAGAGCTGCGCTTAGTATAGTTAAATAAATAAATATAACTACCTTATCTATAATAAAGATTAATTTACGTATCGTACAGGCCTTAGATTATATTTAGCGTTTTTAAAATATAAAGATTCGTTATAAACCTAGTGTTAAGTATATAGTACTAGACACCCTATCCCGATTATAGTAAAAGGACGTAATTAAGGACTTTTTAGAAGGCGAGCTAGATATACTTTAGGTATATATATATAAGGTCTATATACTAATAGAAATAAATATATAGTTTAAATAAGAATTACTTTAAGGGTACTAGAATAACGACTTTTAGGCCAAAATAAATTATATATTTAATTATAACGTAGAAACTAGCGAGGATACCGTAGATCTTCCTTTTTCGAAGGGGAATAACGGTTTAATATAATATATCGATAATTTAGCTACTAATCGAGTATATATACCGGAATACCTATATATACCTTCTTTATATATTAAAGCCTTATTTAATATCGTATATTCTAGCTTATATATAGGAAGATATAAGTACTATAAAATCATAACTAGGTACTAGTATATATATAAACTAGATAAGAAGCTAGGGGAGTATTTACGATATTATTTATAATATTAATTATTCGGTACTCCTAGGTATAAACCTTATAGAGTATTATAACCTATTTTTATACCGCCCTCTTCTTTTTATATAATTTCTATCGATTTTATCCTAGCCTTACCCCTTTCGTAGGAAGGATTCGATAATATTATAACTATTATATATAAATTTTCCCGAAAGGTAACCGCGATTCTAGGAAAATTAATATAAAAAGTAGAATAATAGGTAGATATACTATTATATCGTTTATACTTAATAGACTAGGGTATTCCGAAGGTTATTCTTTCCGACCGCGACCGTAAATTTATAAATACCCTATAGAAGGCTCTATTCAATAAGTTTAGGGTAAATTTAATATTCTCTACCGCCTATTATTTATAAACGGATAAATTAAGCGAGTGTATAAATTAGACTATTAAAATTATATTATAATTTTAGATCGTTACTTTATAAAATCTTAAAGCCTAGGAAGAGATACTACCTTTTATAATTATATAATATAATAATATATTTTCCTAGCCTATTAACTATACCCTAAATAAGGTAGCTTTCGGTTTTACTATTAATAACGCGTTAGACCTAGGAAGTTAAGAGAATAACGTTTTATTAAGGGAGCTAGTATATATTTAAACTTCGGATATAATTACCTTTATTTAAATATACGATAAGGAGTATTATAATCGTATTTATTACCTTTAATATTTCTATAAAGGGGACTAGGCCTTACTACGCCTATATAAAGATTATAATATTCCGGTAAATAAATTTACTAGTCGTAAATATAATTAATAAATAACTAGTCTATTTAAAGTTTTTAATTATATCGGAAGGCTCGTATACCGCCTTAATATCCCGGAAAATTAGAAGATTTATAATATATTTTTAATAGTATAACTAGAGTAGTACCCACCGCTAGATTAGGACCCTTTTAAATATCTACGGCCTATAAACCTTAGAGTAGTAGAAACCGAGCGAGATAACTTAAAGCTAGAATAAAAACTAGAGCGTATCCTTAATAATTATGTTATTAAAAAGGGGAAGGATTATACCACCGAATACCTTTTATCCTAGAAAGACTAGGGATCTATATAGGACCGTTGGATAAACGTAAAGAATATTTTCGCGGACGAATTTATTAAAGAATACGAATAGTAGGTTAGATACTAAACCAAATTCTTCTTCTAGGGTCGATAACTCTAGAAATATAATTATATTTCTCTTTTATATTACCGCCCTTTACCTATCTTTATTAAGAAATAACCGTTATATTAAATCTACCTATCGAGCTCTATTTAGAGTACGGGTACTACGATAATATTAAAAGAGTATTATACCGAGAACTAGTAAAACTACTTCTTTATAATCTTAAATTATTCGCCTAGTCGCACGTAGAGCTATATAGCCCGAATATCCTAGTAGTATATTACCTATATACTCCTTTATATAGATTTAAGTATATACCCCTCGTTATTACTACTTCTTAGCTAAGTAATATACTTATAAAGAAAAGAGCTTCGGATTAGTTAAATCGGGACTAGCTCCGCGCTAAAATAATTTTAATTCTAAAAATACCGTTAAACGACTTTCCCTAGCTAGCTAGATTTACACCAAGACTTTATTTTTCTAATATATACTCAGGGCCCTAGTCCTTTAGTATTAATACTCCTATAACGCTACGCGTATACGCCTCTATTTCATTAATACTATAGCTCCTACCGTTAACTACCTATATTATCCCTATACCCCCCTGTCGCTTTACCTCGTTATCGCGATTTTAATATTAAGCTTTACGGCTCTACACTAAGCTTTAAGGCTCTACGGGCCTACCCGTAATTCGGTCGATAATTTAAAATATATATTTCTTATTTATTTACTACTATATATAGACGCTATTTACGTTATTAATTACGATACCCTATATAAGCGTATTAACGAGGGCGTTAACTTCTTTCTTTTAAAAAGGGCGATTTATTACGGGGTAGACTTTAATAGGAGTATTACTATAAATATCTACTAAGACGATAGGCTAAGCCCTACCGCTAGCCCTATCGGGACTAGGGTGATATTAGGATTCTAGTATATTAGGGCCAAATCCTCTATAGAATAATTAATATCTTTTATATTATATATTATTATATTGACCCCGTGTCATTTAAATAATATTAATAGATAATTAAATATATATAAATATAAGTAAATTATATAGTCTATAATATCGCGCTAACTTAGAGGAGTAAGATACGCGTATTTAATTTTTATAAATCGATATAATTTAAAATCTAAATTAGATTAATATAGTTATAGCGTTTTATATAGCCTTAGCGAGCTACCCGGCGCTAGTAGAGAATCACGGATTTAAGATCTTAAATCCGAAGTTACTATTTTTAGGTTTTTTATTGAATTTTTTTTTTTTTTTTTTTTTACCCGTTCTCTTTTCGTTAGCAAAATGCGTATTTAGTACCTCGACTCTTCTCGTGCGGGCTCCCGCTTTGCCGATGTAATAAAAGTAGGAAATAAATAGTATTTATATATTACTCGGCTAGTCGCGATACTCGGGTAGCCACTACTAAGCTTGGCTTAGTCAGGTGCTACGATTAGGTCTATCTCCTTTGGTATTGAATTATCGTGAATTAATGGGCGGAGGGCTTGGCTGAATGGGCCGATTCTCTTGTCACCCGCGAGCCGTTTGTTATCAGCAGAAGCCCCGATAAGACATCGAACAATAGCATGCTAATGATTGGCTCTGACTTCATCAGAGATCAACAAGCTCATGCGGCTCTGCACAAGATCGTCTACAACAGTAGGCGTCATGTCTCTCTCCGCTCCGTCTACCTTTCCAATACCTCTCCGTCCTCAATACAAGTAACGCCCACAGAATGCCGCACCCTATTGATGACTCGAATTCCTCTTTTTCTCCGTACCGATCTGACGGCAAGCTTTATGGCTTCGTCTGCGTCGTCACTGGGACTACCCAGCCCATCAGTCAAGCTATAGTGAGGGAGCTTGCAGGTAAAAAGCAATTGAGATTCCGCTCGCGCCTCAAAAGCTAATGTCATCTGCTGACAGAACACGGAGCTGCTTGTGTCTACGGTCAGCTGCGGGCATATCTCCTCACGACGAGCACGAATGCTTATGTTGTACCTTTCTAGCCTGCACCCGAACCACAAGCGAAGACACCTCTGCACTCGCTGGATCACTTAGTGAAAGCCACCCCAACACAAAGATCATACCCTACCCATTGATTGCGGCAGACGAGCAGTCGACCTTGTCACTAGGTGGGTACGAGAGTGCTTTTGTTGGTAGTTCCGGGACTGATGCCGCTACATTATAGTCGACGACGTCCTCAATGCCTGGGGCCGCTTGGACGTGAGACATTTGTCTGCGGGCTCAGCATTGGCTTGCGCTGACGGATGAATAGGTATGGGTCTGCTCCGCCGGCCTGCTTGGCCCACCCTCGATTGAGATGACCACCCCAGCGGACCTGCAGAAGTGCTTCGAAGCGAACAGTCTGGCACCATTTTTTGCACTAAAGTACGCCCCAGCGGCCATGGGAAAACTAGCGAGCAAGGGCAACTACCCCAATGCGGCACCAAAAGATCAGAAATATGGAAGCATAATTGTTGTCAGCTCAGTGGCAAGCACATATGGCGGATGCTGGGGACCCTGCTATACAATGAGTTCCCATGCTGCCCTCGGGGTTGTGCAGGCTGGTGTAGCTGTTCTGAAGGGCTCCGGAGTTCGCATCAATTGTATCTCTCCTGGCCAGATTGACGTTGGTATCGATTTGAAGGGATTTGATATGCGAGGCATGAAGTCCCAATTGCCTCCTGCGAATTTGCAATCTGTTGAAGTATGTTCACTCGTTCACCATCTTGTTGGGCGGCGGAACACTGACATTGCGTTTCAGTCCCAGAAAGAGCACATTGGTCTTGAACGTGCGGGCATGCCAACAGAGGTTGCTCGGGTAGCTGGGTTCTTGGCAAGTGGCTTCAGTAGCTACATGACAGGGTCGAACATGGTTGTGGACGGTGGGGCCTCGTGAGTGACCTTCTTGCATCATCCATGGGGATACAAGCGCTAACATGATCGTGTCAAAGGGTTATGATGCCGCTCACCGTCCCTGTATAGCCAATGTTGAGCTCATTGTTCTCATCTAGGTACATATTCATACAATGGTCTATAAAATCTTCTTCGACATGAGATCATTGCATTGGGCTTGGAAACAGGATTGTCACTACTTAGAGAGTTTCAGTACGCCGATCGCTGTGCTTCGATCTCTCAGTTATGCCAATGCTTTATCCACAATTAGCGATTCGTGTTCTCACGACTGTATACTACTAACGATATTATTAATAATCGCCACCGCAGTCAATGAACTCAGGACCGAAAAGGTCGCATACTGCCGATTTCGAAACCCTGCCCCAAAAGTTTCAAAAGCCGGCGCATTCATCAAATCCGCAAGCTGCGCAGGCACGAACTTGAAGACTTCGGTGGCAACGGGCGTGCTTTATCCAGCCTTGTAGCCCATCCCAGCGATATTGCAAGCGACAGTTGTGGAGGCAGCGGCTTCCATCGTCTTTAGCAAGCAGCAATAGTAAAAATTATTTCGGGCTAAGAGACTTGACCTTGAAGCCAGTGTATGCGGCCGCCAGGGTACTGGGGTTGGCACGTAGTTGCCCCTGATTGGGTATGCTCTGTGGCATGATTTCGTTTACTATTTCGCTCGCGACGCCGGGCTGGTTGACGTCGAAGTTTTCCCAGGGTATACTGAAGTAAGTGCCTACTGGGGAGAGACGAGCTTCGTCTAGTATTGTTGGTAGCGTGTCGAATTATGCGTCGTCTGATTTCCTCGCCTAGCTTGTGCAAGTAGGATCCCAAGACTTATTGTGGCAGTGAAAGTCGTCTTGCTGGAAATTGCAAAATTCGGCAGGAGAGCAAGGCTAATAATTTCCATGGTCCTTGAAACTCACATTTTGTAGACGGGTCTTTATACGTTGGTGGGCCGTAGGAGGCGAATGAGAAGCTGTGTCGCAGTGGCTTATGCGACGAGAAGATCCTGAGAGATATCGAGATAGACAAAGAACACGAAGAGGAAACAGTGGGCCTCTCGGGTCACATGTACGACCTCAGCACTCTTTCTAGGAATGTGGCCCAATTGAATAACGGCAAAAGCAAAATCGGGCCGCAAACCACTGCCCACATCTGGCCACAACAGGCGTATAGCAAGCCACGATGGTAGCTAGAGATTGAAGCTTTCTGTTGCGTTCGCCGTGGATGGTAGGAATGCGGGAAGAATAACACATCTTCGCCATGTTCCATCAACATCTTAAACTTGACTTGGTGAACACTTCGTTTCTAGACCTTCTAAAGGGAACACACTTTGCGGCTTTTGGTGTGAATGAACAGAGGGAGCAGAGAACGCAGGCAATAGAATATAGAGGCAAAATAGCAAAAGGATGGGATGATCATGCTCCGACAAAATATATATATCATTGAGGTGTGACCCCAGCCATATATGGCAATTGAGATGATTTCATGATGTCAATCTCGTGGCTGCCACGACACTGGCTAGATCGTGGGACAAGACGCTTTCTCAGAGCCGGCATCATGGCTCAGAAATTGCGCAGGCCTAAAGTTAGGGAAGTTCAAGCGACTTGACCCACGTAAGGCATCTACGGTTCAAAAGGACAAAACCAATTTAGAACCCAGTTCGATATTGCTTATCAAACCGATGCTTTTCTGAGAAGCGCAAGCCTAGGAGTTGCTATCCATGATCTAAGAAGCCAACAGGGTCCTAAGTAGCTAGGACACGATGGATCGTGAATGTCAATAGATCTTGGACAGAACTTTATTAGCTCCTCTTGTACGAGTATCGTGTCCATTCTGAAGGTAGTCAAAGGTGAACCTGGTCGATTCTAAAAATTACTAAGCTCTCGGCGAGCAACGAATGAATCCTGACACACAGACAACACATCGATGCAGCACAATTCGAAGGCGATCTGTTCAAAATCTGTATCAACACATTCTCAACAATGCTCCGACTGAAACGATCGATTGGACGGTTGCAGATGCACATATTGGACTGGTTGAGCTACAAAAAGCCAATTTTTTGAGCTGAAACAGCCCACAACTTCAGACCCTTCTTCCACATTCGGTACCCAAGAGCTACGCTGTTCGTCATTCAATACTCGACTCTACCTCCAATTATCCCTCTTCTAAGCCTCTCGTAAATAACCACAAAACTCCACCCGCAAGCCACCCCTTTCAAACCGCTTTCCTCACTCTCATCCCCTTCTCTCCTCAGTACAGCGGAACATTAGCCCTAACAATCAAATAACTCGGATATCCGACATTGACCGCGTTGCCCGTAAAACCCATGTTCCGATTTGGATTACCCTTCCCCACATTATCCCCGTCAAAATAAGTCGGATCGTACCCCGGTATAGTCTTCAAATTGATACTGCCAATACTACTCGGCGGCACCGCAGTCGCACAGCTATCGCTCAGCGCCGTAAAGATCTCCATACATCTCTCCGCCGTCGGTCTTGGTGCACTGCCCTGAAACGGCGGGATGAAGAATTGAAGACTGCAGCCCGCAGCGAGCTGAGTTTGGATCCAGCGGCCAGTCAAGGTGCGGGGATCTTTCATTTTGGTGCAGGCGCTGTTGAGGGAGGCGGAGCAGTTACCCCACGTGATGGCGAGAGCGGGGTATTTGGCGATGTCTATGTCGGCGGTACAGTTGATGCTATAGGGGGCTGGGGCTTGGGCGAGGGCGGGGATGGCATTGCAGGTATTGGGGTAGTTGGGGTTGTCTTGGGTGGCGGGGCCGCAGGGGTCGCCGTTGGCTGGCGCAGGTATGGCGACAGCGGTGGGTGTCAGGATGAAGGAGAGGAGGAGGAAGCAGAGAGGAGTGAGGAGGGTGAGGTGAGGCATGCTCTTTGGTCTGCTTGAAATGCTCGTGGCTGGCTATGATAGACTCGGAGCTTGCAATTAGGACTGAGAGAGCAATTCAAGAAGGTCCACGATGGATTACTTTAAAAGATTTCTAAGGACCCGCTCAGCCCCGTAGCCAAGGTGGTTCGAAACGAGAGAAAAGGAACAAGAGACTGCCAAGTTTTCTAGGGAAGATGAAGACTTACACCCTTTTGGAGGGAACGGCAGATGGCGGCAGAAGCGCGACTTCTCTGTCGAATGATTGGTGACGTATAATTCTGTATGGAGAAGGTTGCAACCATCATATAGATCAAGAGGAACAAGCAAGTAAGAAGCGATGTACGAGCATTTGGCTTGCGTCGTAAAGGTTGCGCTGCTTATGCGTTTGCAAATCATTTGCAGGACTGAAGGGCTCGCAAGTCGCATGTAATCCTCCGTAGTGTCCCCAACTAACGACAGTCTTTGGGATTCGGCGAGGGGATGAGATCCTGCATGGTCAGGGTCTTCAGCTCGCATGGCAGCCCAGCGATTGCGTAACGTCCCAAGATTTTCTGTAGGATGTACGAGATCACTGGCCCAGGATTGCAATCCATGACGGAATGAGGTTGTTAATCCGGGGTGTGGGATTCTGCTGGGGGTAGATATGCGCCTAAGTAAGCGATCCTCTCGGCAGATTTGCGTGCTTTGAAACATGGCATCAAGAGACCACTCATGGGACCACAAATATCACGCGCCTTCGTGTGCTGCAGCTTGATCGGTATTCCCGTGCCGGCCAAATACTATTGCGCGAAGTCATAATATGCATCGCCCCCTTGGGTCTCCGATTAATGATGATACTGCAAAAAGGTCATCTTACCAATGCCGCACTTTCACAAAGAGCGAATATAATCACCTTGCGTAGATTTGGAGACGAAAATGGTGGGGCCGAAGTCTCACGAGTACTTCGCAAACATGTTTATAAGCTTGGTTCGCGCCTTGAACAGGTGTCTTAAAGATCATGCATGAGCTCCGAAATGGTACCAAATCGCCTTTGAGCTTCGCATCGACATCTAGAAACGAGAGCGACCGGCCCAGGAATATGTGGCACATGCTTTCGAAAAAACGCAAAAAAGTGCTCAAGTCCGCGGGTCCCTCCACGGTTAGACGATTTTCGCTTTTAAGCCCGTCTGACTTCCAGTATCACTCTCCCTACGCCAGGATTTTCAGACTCCCAGACCGTAGCTGCAAGGCCACCTAGCCTTTCTAGGACGTTATAGAACTCGTCCACACTACCGCCGACGCCGAAGTAAAGCTTTTTAGCTGCAACCAAAGCTTTTGCCTTTCCGCCTACCTTTTCGGCATCTCCCAAGGCCTTGATGAGGACCTCTGTAAATGGGATCATAGACGATGGCGAATAGATCGTCTCACTTGCAAGGATTGTAGTTTCTACCTCGGTCCGACGCTGAGGCTCATCGAATGGTTTGATAAGGTCACTGAACGAAGAATTCCATGCTCCAGAGATGGCCGACAGATGAAGTTCTTTGGTTAAAAGATCATTGAAAAATTGAGAAATGAGACCCGGTGTGATTTCGATGTCGCCCTGCATCATTTGAGTCACCGATGGACGAGAGAAATACCACGTGAGGAGAAGATTCGGCACGGTAGCGAGTTCAAGGACAGACAAGTTGTAATCTGCAAATGATAGGTGAATGGTGCGCCATGACGGGGATGGGATGTTAAGGAGGTAGAGAAACAATATACAGGTCGACAAGGCTGTGCCCGCTCCAAGCTGACGACAGAATGTAGGGTCAGTTTTGAATCACACGAAAATTTGCTACAACAAGCGACCACTCACCTCGATAATGTGGTGCTCAGCATTTATAGAGCTCTGAAAGGCGTCGAGTATGCTGAACGTATAGGCAGCGAGGTCCTCGGAGCATTCCCACGTTTTGAAGCCTCCTTCGTATACATTTGGCGTGATGTCATCAGTGGAGAGACCAATGGCTGGCAAACGGTCTGCTGAAGCTTCTGGGCTCACGTCTTCAGCCATGATCTGAGCGCGTATGTCGTGAACGTCACGGTGAGGGATAAGCATTGCTCGTCCGTCGATGCCTTGGATCCGTATTGAAGAGTAAGAAATCCTAGATGGCAGTACTGAGATCTACCAGAGTTAGGAAATTGAAGACGCTGTCGAATAATTCGAATTGAATGGCTTGAAGAAGACGTTACTAGCCCTGAGCGACAATATTTCATGAACGTAAAAGAACGTCTGCTTCAAATCAATTCAGTACAACATGTATTTGTCTTACGGAAAGACAATTTGACAGAGATATAGCAGACGTACAGGCGATTGCATGTGCTCGAAGAAATCGGAGTCTATAGCTTAGCTTACCATGTCTTCCAACGTGTGCAATGTAGGCTCATTCCCTAGCTTCTGGGAATTGTTGTGCACAACTGGCATCTCCCCTCGGGTCTCTTGCGCCACTGAATCATCCTCGTCGGCACCATAATCAACATCATCACCCGTAAAGCCAAAGCTGAATGGCTCAGCCATCTATCACCACCTGTGACAATTTCCAACGTTTTGGAGCCTTCTGCAAGTCAAGATCGGAGTCAGTAGACCAACCAGAAGTCCCTATCGACTGGCCAAAGGGGGGCAAGAGAACAGTCAATGCCTCGGGTAAATCTCCTTCAACCTGCATCTGTGCACGACCTTTACTCGTGCTATTCTAACGTGAGAACATGATTGTTCTACCGGACGGCTTGCTGTCCAGCCGTTGATCAGTCACTCAAGAAATAATCGTATTCCACCAAAGACGCAGCAGATCTATTTTACGAACTTACTGTTCGTCAGAGGAGTTGAGAAGCAGTTGCTTCTCGTCGTATTACTGTTGTATCTGAGATCTTTTTGGAAGGTCCCTCGGTCGAGCCCTTTACCCTTTGGCGGCTTGGCATGGGCGGCGTTGAGGCAGACACCGTCATCGCCAAAAAACTTTGCAATGAGGTGGCCCCTAAGCTGGCCTCCAGGCGCTAGAACGGGAATCTCCTTGCCTCCTTTCGCTGGCGTGAGACTAAATTTTAGTTCCGGCAGCTAGTACTACCGGCTAATTAGTAGCTACCCCCTAACTTTTTAAAGCCGGACTTTTTTTATTTTATATTTACTCCGGAAACTTTATATTTAAAAAAAATAACCTTCGCGTCTATATTAAAAATCGATAAAAATAATTATCTACGATCGTATATAAATCTTAAATATATTATTATTTTATATTTAAAATAAATTAATTTTTATACTCCCGAAGATATTTTATAATTTTATAATTATATATAATTACCCCCGTAGTAGATAAAATATTAATTTTTATATCGCGTATAGATTTTATTCGCTTTTTCTATTTTAACTCGATATATTATCTACGACGATATTATTTATTATTAATATAATATAATTACTTTTATCCTTTTTACCCTCGTTTTTTAAGAATTTCCTTTTCTACCTCCGAGTATCTTAATCGATTCTTTAAATATATAAGATCCGATAATAAAAAGAAGGGTTATCCTCTAAAATAAATATATATATTAAATCTATTATTTTATTCTACCCTAACGATTTTATTTAAAATTTTTTTTTTTTTTTTTTCCCCCCCTCTATACTATTAAATCTCCCTTCTCTTTTATTATTATTATTTTCTCTCCCTCCCTTGACGCCTTCTATAATATCTAATCTTACCGCCGATATAAATATATATTTTAAAAATACGCTTAATATATCGGGTATCTCGGTAGGATTTAGTAATTTATTTAATAATAACTCTAAATCTACCGATAGCTCGGCTAGGTTATTAAATATATATAATATCTTAAAACGAGTTATTTAATAACGACTTTATATATAAATTCTTCTAGTTAAATCGTAGAGTTAAAAGAGATAAACCTACTATTATAAAGAAATATAAAAAAATTAAAATTAGCGGCTCCTATATTCTTATATTATTAATAAATCGAAGATATATAATATAATAATAAAGGATAATATTATTATATATATCGTTAAATTATTTTATAAAGAGGCGAAGCCGGTTTAAATTAAGATAATCTATAGCGTAATATACTAGAAATAATCGATAATTTTAACGGCGAAGACTAAAGTAGGTAAAAGTTTAATATTTAAGATTATACCGTTTCTAAATATAAAGAAACCCGGTATTACTTTAGTTATTATACTATTAAAAATTATCTAGTAATAGTAATTAAAGAAAATCGATATAATTCTAAAAATAAAGGCCGTTGTTTATAATAAAAATTATAATAACCTAGATATATAAATAAAGATTACTACCGGTTATTTTATTTATAATATTTTCTATTTACCTTTATTTACGAGAAAGAGAAATTAATTATAATTTAATTTTTATCGGTCTAGAATTAATCCCAAATAAAGAGTTCTATAAAGATATTATTATAGCGGATTTATTTTATAAGTATTTTATAGTTTTTACTATCGATAAAATTTATTATATCGAGAACTAGAAGATTTTTCGGCTTAAATATATAAAGTTAATTATATTAAAAATTTATTTACCTCGGATTCTATATTTTAGAGTTATTATAATTCTAGTTATTAATAAAGTAAAATTAATTTAAATCGTTATAAACTTTAATCCTAATAACGTATTAATTAATATATATATTAATTGTATTAAAATTTCTATTTACGTTTTATTTATAGAAGGGATACTAATATTTTTTAAAAACCTTCGACGATTCTTTCCTTTTTAAAAGGATATTTAAGGTATAATTTATATCTTTAAAATAATATTTTATTTCGATAGTATTCGAATCTTTATCGTATTTATTCGAATAATATATAAGTTTTAAATACCCGAATTTAATTATCCGCTAGGCTTAAAATATTAGATTTAAATATATTTCGCGATTATATTAAACCCCGATAAATAGCGAGTATCTAAAAATTCGAGAAAATAAATAATTATACCGAATCTTTTTCGTTTTTAAATATTCGATTTCTTATAGTTATTAAAGGCTACGGTATAGGTATAAATAACCTAGATATTACTATTATAATTTAATATAGAATTCCGGAATATTTAGACTTATTTATTTAAAGAAGAGGTCGAGTTAATCGGAATAAATAATACTAAAGGCGTTTTTTCTTCGTTATTAATAAATATATAAATAAAATGTAATTACCTCTAAAGAATACTATAAAGAATAAATATATTTACGAATAAAGAAACTATCCTTAAATAGATTATCTCTTTAATAATTAAACCGATTCTAAAATCGAAATCTAGGCGATAAAGGAGTTAAATATATCGAAGAAAAATACGTAAAAAAGACTTAAACGATAACGCGTTATAATATAATTTATTAATAATAAAAAATATTATCGCCTAGCGGAGCTTAAATATTATAATAATATTATATATAAAAACGGTCTTTATAGTCGCCTAAGAGAGTATTACTCTTTATATAATAAGTTTAATTTTATTCCGCTTTTTCGACCGGATCCACTACCTAAAAATAAGGATAATTTATTCGAGATTTAAATAACGAAGAAATTAAAGATATAAAGATATAAAAAGGTTATAGTATTAATTTAAGAGTTTATTATACCGTACCTAGACTCGATAATTATATTAAATATTATTATTAAAAAGATTATTAAATACCCTCGTTATATTATAAATAAGTCTAGTCTTCGCGCTTTCTATCGTTATTAGGCCGAGTTAGATTTATATAAAAATAAAATCCTTAAAATTTATTAATTTATTATAGTTAATAACGGCGCGGGTAACGAGCTATATATTATAGATCGAAAAAAGATTAATAAATATAATATTTTTAAACGGAAGATTTAACCGCCTTTATAACCTTTATTTATTTTTATTAATACCGAGTAAATTATTATAAAGGCTTTAGAAAAGAGACTCGAAAAATATATTATTTTCGAGATTAAATATAGGCGGTTTCCTCCGGCTAAAAAATCTTAAAAGTTTAAAAAAAATAGTAAAATCTTATTTTAAATTTAACTCTCTTTATAAATAAACCCTTTATAAGTTAAAGGTTTTTTATAAACGGAGGATTTATAACCCGAATAAAACTCGTTCGAGAAAATATTTTAAAGTATTTAATCTCGCGTAGCGAATTCCTAATTTAATATATTCAATTTAATCTCGGTCGATAATATACCTAAATCGTTAATTAATATATAATCCTATTTAAAGAGTTCTTAGGCTTAGGTAGTACCGAATATCGGAAATAATAAATAAATCGTAAACTTATTCTCGTTTTAATTTAGGGATTTAGAGTTATAATTATCAAAGGAGAAAAATATTAATATCCGAGTTTACTCGGGAGTATTAATAGTATTAAAAATTTCGAAAAGAAATATTATACGAGGGTTTAGAGTACCTAGGAGATTAGTATTAATATAAAATTAAATAAAAGAGTTAAGAAGAAAATAAAATTTAATATAAAGTATATTAAGTTAAACTTTCTAGCGCGGCCTTAATTACTTTATATATAAACTTTTATAATAGATTATTAGTTATAAATATATTATCTTTATTTTAAATATTATTATTTATAGAAAGACTACTCGTTATCCTTTTATTATATTTAAAAATATTATTATTAAGACTTCTATAACTACTATTAATTAAATTAATAATCGTATATATAGAAAAGGCCTTCTTATCTATAGTTATATAATTATTTTATAATAAATTTAATAATATAACCTAGATATCCTCTAATATATCTTTAATTAAATACTTCTTTAAACGAGTCCTACCGAACTATAACTCTAGTATCTATTTTAACTATAGTATATATAGAGCGGTTAGCGTAATCTACCGAAAAAGGTCGACTATTAATTTAATAAAACTCGTTCGATTTTTTCGTATAATTATAATAAACCTATTTAAGAATTTAACGAGGCGGTCGATCTCGAATATTTTACTATAGATTCCTCGAAGATTTATTAAATTATTAACTAGTATTACTTTTTATAAACTCGGTTCGGTAACGTTATTATTATAAAAATATATAAGTCGAAGAAGTTTTAAATTATATTTAAATATCTAGCCCTTTTTAATTTAAAATATAATATAAACCTTTTATAGTACTTATTATAGTAATCTAATATCGGCGAATTTAATAGTATAGCGGAGTATAAAATATATATTTATATAACGAATAAAGTACTAGTAATTATACTATTTCTTATTAATAAAAGGGGGTACATCGGTAAACCGGGAGACCGCTTAGGCGGAAAAGTGTAACGGACATAAGATTCATGCGGAAAATGCGTATTTAACACTTCGACTCTTCTTATACGGGCTCCGTATAACCGGTATTTAATAAGTATTAAAAAACTAGTACGTACAAAATACAGCGCTAAGCTAGCGCTATATTTTATATATATAAAGTTTAAGGTTTAGGCTAATACTCGTAGAGTTAGAAATTAAAATAATATCGAAAAATGCGCTTTATACGCAAAATGCGCGCTAAGCTCATATCCTTTGTATTTTTCCTCTATACGGTCTCCCCGCTTTGCCGATATAGGTTACGCTTCGGATTAATATAAAGTAAGATAGGGATCGAGGTATAATCCCTACTCTAATTTAATATAGAGATTTATTAACGTAGGGCCTAGAGTTAAATAAAGTAGAATAAAGATTTACTAAGAGATCTCTACTATATTAAGACGGATTTCTAATAATTATTATAATAACCCTAGGGACGTATTATGACTACTACTACCTCTATAAATATATATATTTATAGCTACTACTACTTTTATAGATATACGTATTTATAGCTATTATTATCTCTATAAATATATATACTTATAACTACTATTACCTCTATAGATATATATATTTATAGTTATTACTACTACTACCTCTATAGATATATATATTTATAGTTATTATTACTACTATTACTACTACTATCTTTATAGATATATATATTTATAGCTACTACTACTTCTATAAATATATATATTTATAACTACTACTACCCCCATAGATATACGTATTTATAGTTATTACTACTACTACTACTACTATTATCTTTATAGATATATATATTTATAGCTACTACTACCTTTATAGATATATATACTCATATATCGGTAAATTTTAAAAGTAAATATTAGTATACTCTAAGCGCTATCAGCCCTATTAGAAAGCCGTCTATAGATTTACGCTAAAACTTTATATTAAATACCGACCCGAGGTTCAGTAGGATTAGTAAGTCAGGGGTCCGGGTAAGGTCCTATTAGTAAATAGTACTTACTGTTAGTAGGTTCAGTAACTCGATAAATCGTTAGTAACTTAAATATCAGACGAATAGGCCTATTACATGCCTTATAGCATGCGCATTTGTATGCGCATTAGCATGCGCTACAGTATGGGCTATAATATGGGCCATAGTATACCCCATAGTATGCGCAATGGCGTGCGCAGCTTGCGCATGCCATTGAATGGCATACGAATGGCATGCGCAAAGGTATCCTGAATAGCATGCGATGTACGCCCCCCGTAGCACGTCGGCAAATCGAAAACCGGCTCTAGCGGCTCGGGGCCACTAGGCAAGCTGCCTCGGGCGCCTAAGGTAGGCTCGGGGTGCCCGAGCGGCCCCGAGCGCCCGTCGAGCGCCCGCCGAGCACCGTTCGAGCGTTAAATCGCTCGACGGGCGCTCGACGGGCGCCCGAGGCCGTTATAAGATAAACGTCGGGCTCCCTACGAGCGTAATTTAAGCCCGGAGCTTCAGGGGCCCTAACCTTAGAAAATCATATGATTTACCACCTAAAATTTTCAAAAATCTTGATGTTCCATGATCGCCCCTATCGACGGCAGCGACCCCCCGGAACGACCCCCAACGCCAGCAAATTTTGATGCCCGGAATCGATCGATTCAGGCGAAATCCTCGCGGGGGTGTGCGCAGGCCATGCGCCAGGGCATGCGCCAGGGGTTTAGGGGTGCGACAGTGACAGTTATAGGGGTGCGACAGCGACAGGACCATGGCCATGAATGGAATGCGCCATGGCCATGAATGGAATGGGGCCATGGCCATGAATGGAATAGGGCCATGGCCATGAACAGAGGCCATGGACGGGGGTCAAAGTTAGTGGCGTACCCCTAATTTAGCGCCCATTAGTGGCCGTTTTAGGCTTGCTCGGTGTGCGCCCGAGTGGCCCTAGGCCCCTTAGCTGCATGCCTCGGGCGCACCTCGAGTCGGTAGATGGGTATCGCGTTTAAGGCTCCCGGGGCGCCCGTCGAGCGCCCTGAGCCACGATCGAGCCACTTTTCGTTTTGCCGACGCAGCCCCTAAAACATCAGACGAAAGCCCCCCATGGCATGCGCAATCATGGCATACGCTAAGGCATGCGCAAGGCATGCGCCAAGGCATGCGCCATGGTATACGACATGCTATGGTATTCATGTGCGTATACTCCCCAGATATGCCTGGGTAACGCCCCCGCGAGAACTTTCGCTAAAACTTATTATTCCGGGCCCGGTAGGTCGCTGGCGTTAATAGTCGTCGCTGAGGTCGCTACCGTTAATAGCGTCGATTATAGAACTTTATTTATTTCAGCCCTATTATAGGGCTGAGCTATTATTAATATATTAATAATATATATAAATTACTAAAGTTATTAATCCGGCTAAAATTAACCTAGAGTTATTAAATTTATTAAAAGTAATTTACCCGGATTTCTAATTTATTAAATTTATTAATAAAACACTAGTAGCCCTATCCGTAAATTAGGGCTATTAATAATATTCTATTAATAACTTTTATTTAGAAAAGTTACTAATAAGACACTACTAGCCCTATCCGCGCGGGCGGTAATTTAGGTTTTAATAAAAGTTTTTAAAACTTACCGATATAGTTACTATTACCTCTATAGATATATATATTTATAACTACTACTACTACTACCTCTATAGATATATATACTTATAGCTACTACTACTTTTATAGATATATATATTTATAACTATTACTACCTCTATAAATACGTATATTTATAGAATAAATACTCGGATTTAATAATTATTCAAGTTAATATTAAAATTAAAATTATTATTAACTTAAAGTTAAATATAGCCGAAGATTTTATTAAAAACGTAGTTTAATTCGTTTATTTTAAAATTAAAGGGATATTTAAATAATAGTTTAGTTTTAAATTTCAAATTAACTCTTTTTAAATATTTATTAATATATTTTAATATTTTTAAACTTAATATTTTATTTTAAAGAATATTTTGATTTAAAATTAATTAAAAAATAAAGAGTAGAGAATAATAATAAATATTAATTATAATTAATTAATTTATATATTTATTTAAGTAAAACTACTTCGTTTATAATAAAGTTCTATAGAATATATATAATACCTAATAGTATTATTAAATAGTCGTTAAAAAAATCTTTTAAGAGGATAAAAACTTTAGTTTATCTTTAATCTCGGTTTTAGATATTTTAACTTATTAATTAATAGGTCTTTTTATATATTATTAGTTTTTCTTTTAAATTTCTTCTTCGTATAAATCTTTAAAATTAACGATTTTATATTAACCCTAGATAACCTCGTTATTTTATCTTTTATATTTACCCGTCTTTTTAAAACTCGTCGTTTATCTCCGTTATAGGCTTAAGTCTTTATAATATATATAAATATAACCGTAGTTAAATATTATATATTTTATTATACCGGTATACTAGTCTTATTATCCCTTTTTATTATTACTCTATACTCTTTTACTTTTATTTTTAATTATATACACGTAGTTATTTCTTCGTTATAATAGACTTTACGTCCCGCCGGTACCTTAATATAATTACCCGGTTACTAGGGTTACGACTCCTATATAAATATTAATATTTAAGAGTATAAATAAAGGTCTTTTTATTTATACGAGTTTCGTTTTATATACTTATATTTTATTTATTCGTTAACGGCGGAGGAAAATATTTAATTTTATAAAACTTTATATAACGGTTATTATAACTTTTAAGGTAGAGGAAGCCCTTTATAATTTAAATATTATTAATATTTAATAGATAACTAGACGGGAGTCTTTATTTAGGCCTAAGATTTCGGCTTTATATATATATATTTATTCTATACTCTTTCTTATATATAGGTATAATAAATATATTCTTTTTATAATCCCCTTTTTTTAATATATCGGGCCGTAATTATAATTACTTTTTTAATCGATTATATTATAGAGGGTTCGTTCTTTATTACTTCAATTCGTTAAAGAAAAGAGGGGGAAGAGGAGGAAGAGAAAAAGAAAAAAAGATTTCTCTTTATTAATACTACGGTCGCGTTAAAAATATAGATACTACTATAAGATAAATTTAACGCGTCGCGATATAAGATCTCTTAACTCTCTAGACTATTATAAATAATAATTAAAAATTCATAACTAGTAGGACATATACCTAGATTTTATTACTAGTTATTAATTATAATAATTATTATAATAATCGTCTCTCTATAGTATAATCTATAATATATCTTATTATTAATTTATAATAGGGGTAGTAGTAGCTATAAATATATATATTTATAGAAATAATAGTAGCTATAAATATATATATCTATAGAGGTAGTAGTAATTATAAGTATATATATTTATAGAGGTAGTAGTAGCTATAAATACGTATATTTATAAAGATAGTAGTAGTTATAGGGTAGTAATAATAATAACTATAAATATATATATCTATAAGGGTAGTAGTAATAGTAGTAATTATAAATATATATATCTATAAAGGTAGTAGTAGTTATAAGTATATATATCTATAGAGGTAGTAGTAGTCATGAGTATATATATCTATAGAGGTAGTAGTAATAGTAGTTATAAATATATATATCTATAGAGGTAATAGTAACTATAAATATATATATTTATAAAAGTAGTAGTAGTAGTAGTAGTAGTAATAACTATAAATACGTATATCTATAGGGGTAGTAGTAACTATAAGTATATATATCTATAGAGTTAGTAGTAGTTATAGGGTAGTAATAATAGTAGCTATAAATATATATATCTATAGAGATAGTAGTAGTAGTAGTAGTAGTAGTTATAAATACGTATATCTATAAGGGTAATAGTAGTTATAAGTATATATATTTATAGAGGTAGTAGTAGTTATAACACGTCCTTAAAGTTATTATTTTAATATAGTAGAGATCCCTCGGTAAATCCCTACCCTACCCTACCCTAGTTTAGGGTAGGGATCGAACCGCGATCTCTACTCTATACTCTACCCTATTTTACTCTACTCTAGTATTCCCTCTAAAGATCTCTACGCTAATCCGAAGCGTAGGGTAAATTAAAATTATCGAAATTTAAAAAGTTAATAAAATTAATAATAATATAAAACTAATTTTTAAAAGTAGGAGTATTTTATTTATATAATTAAGTCTTAATATCTTCCCTCTAAATAAAGTTTTTACTAGTATAATAAAATAATAATTTAAAAATCCTCGAATAATAAAAATATATTAAAAGATCCTCGAGCTCCTTAAAATTTAATAAAATATTAATATTAGACTGATTCTACGTATCTACTACGTATTATAAAATTAATAAATTTTACGGCGAATTACCTCCTTAATAAATCTTATAAATAAGTTTTAATATATTTAATTTAAAATACTAGAGTCCTAGTCTAGGAATTATCTATTTCTTTTTATTATACGCGTCTCGCGTTATTAACTTTCGTATATTTTAGACGAATAAAACTCTTTATATAATCTTAAAGTCCCCGTAATAGAGTATTAATATATAAGATTATCGTCGATTATCGGGAGCTAGACTATATTACTTCTCTTCGTAATTCGCTTATATATTTATATTTCCTTTATTCGTACCCTTATTCTCGAAGACGGGTATATATAAATAATAGCGAGTAGAGTTAATAATAATCTCTTTTATTTTAAATATTATATTAAGATATTATACTCTTTAAAGGAACTTTTTATCGAAAGTATCTAATAATCCTATTTTAATCGTAAGATATATAGTATATTACCGTATTTATTTTATATTAAAACAAATATAATTATCTTAGATTAATAAATATATTTTATAAAAGAAATAAAACTCCGATATTTTCTAAATAATATTAATTATACGTAGTTAAATACAAGGCCTTTATATTAATTAATATAAATTAATAAAAGATATATACTATCTAGTAACCGATATATTATTTATTAATATAATAAACTTCTTCCTCTAGCCTAGTCGTTCTCTATATTTATACTCTACGAAACTATATTTATCGTATATATTAAGTCTAGTAATATAACAGTTAAGGATATAGACCTAAGTTTCTACTATAACTATTATACTCTTTATATATTTATATATTATAGAATACGAAATATAAAGTCTAATCGTAGATAATATATTAATTACTCTCTTCTTAATACTATTATTAATAAAATATATACCGAATAATCTTAATAAATTATTATATTTATTTCTTTATATCGAGAATATAAATATTATTATTTAAATAACTTAACGCGGGCTAAAATTTATAAAAGTATATCTATTTTAATAAAAAAGTTATAGTAATATATATAAAAAATATAATAAATAAGGCGCGTTTTTTTTAATATCTCGTTAAAGAGGCTCGATAAATATTAAAGATTTAAGATTAAAAGACTCTATTATTTTAAGAAATTAAAATACCCTCGTATTAAGAAACTTCCCTAAATACTTTAACTCTATATATAGAATATAAACCATTTAATTAAACCCGCCGGCTTTAAATATTTAACTCTACTCTTTATTATTTAAAACTAGGTACTTCTCTTTATTTATAAATATATCTCTATATATAAATTTCTTAAACTATAATTAAAATTTCCGAAACTCTTTTATTTAATTACCTTCCGACTAACTCTCTTAAATATAAATAATTAAAAAATCCGTTATTTTCTAGCCCCTCTTCTTTATACTTTTATAAATTAATTATAACTTTTAAGTTCGGGTATAAGGGCTTTATTTATTACTTTTTTAAAATTACTACCTCTACCGCTTTAATAAAGAAGGATAGGAAATAAATAATAAAAAAGAGTAGGAGGTAATTAATATTTCGGATTTAAAGAATAATAATAAAAAAGGGGAGAAGGTACGTCGCGAGCTTAAAAGAGACGAGGGCTATATATAATAAAGAGGAAAAAATAATTATAACGAGTTAAAAGGAGAGGAGAAATCTAAATTCGAAAATACTATAATAAAATAAAAATTTATACTTAATTATTCGATAGGGTAAATAAAGATATAGGATAAAAAAAAGTTAAGAAAAAGTATTAATTAAATATATTTAATTAATTATAATCTAGGTTCTATTTATACTAGTTTTATTAATCTCGATTATAGTTATTATTATTAGTTTAATTACTATAAATTAACCATTTTTCTCGTTTAAAATAAACTATATTTAATATACCTAAGAAAATATTAAAGTAACGAATAAACTAATTTAAATAAAGATAATTTTAAAATCGTAGAGTAATTAAAAAAACGATCTTTTAAATAAAAACATATACTCGTCGCCTTATCTAGAATACTATTTAAACTATAAGACCGCTAGTATTAAACCTTTATATTAACTAAACCTAGGTTATTAAAAACGGAAGCGATTTTTAAATTAAATATACTTTCGATTCTTATAATATTTATAAATATATCCGATATATTATCGGTACTTTTTCCGTGTTAATAATTAAGAAAAAATAGGAGCTTACTACTCCTAAATACTAAATAGTCTTCGATATCTTATAGTTATTATCTAGTATTACCGTTATAACCTCTAAAATAAAGAAGAGGCTTTAAATTAAAGTAGTTTTTAATTATATTATAGGGGAGATATTTAAAACTATTAATTTATATACTTTCTCTAACCCTTTTCCCCGTAATATAGAGTGTATTTTTACTAGGGTCGAGAATAACTTTATATTTAAAAAAGAGATCGAAACTTTACCCTCTTTATCGCCCCCTCTTAATAATAAGAGAAAGTAATCTTAAAAATCGGTTATTTTATATTATTTAGCTCCCCGTTAACCTATTAATATAAACGACCCTAATATAATAATAATACTCCGTAATATCGATATTAATAACGAGGGTAATCGCCGTCTTTATAAATTAAAGAATAAGTTTAATAAAGTAGCTAATAATATTATTAATTATAATAGACTTTAGGTAGGCTAGTAGTAGTTATTTCATATTTATATATTAAGAGATAAAGTATACGGAGCGATATAAACGGGTATTACCGAAGGAGTATTAATAGAAATAATAAATTAACCCTATATTATAATCGTTATAAAGTATATTTTTAAGAACCTTACTATCGCGGTTACTAGCGACTTCGGCGAGAGACGCGGAGTCGATAAGATACGTTAATAAATCTAAATTAATAAAAGTAGATTCGTTTATAAGATTAACCCAACTATTACTTATCTTATTTATAGTAAGGAATATTTATAGAAAGATAAAATAATTAATATATAAAAACCTCCTATTTATATATCTTTTTATTTAATAATCTTATCTTTAATTATAATCGTCGATATCTTTACTTTACGCCTTAAAGGTAATATTATTTAATTATAACCTAATAAACTCGCGATCTTAAAATAGTAAAAATTATCTCTTTCGACTAACTTAAAGATAGTTTTATAATAATAAAAATAAAGAATAAACGCGAGTATTTTATAGATATATATATAAAGATTATAACCTAGATAAAAAAGAAGAAAAAAATATTTAAGAAGAGTAATATTAAGAAAGATAATTAAATACCTTATATATATCTTCGATTACGCCGTAGTTAATATACTTCTAGTAGAGAAATTCGAGAAAGTATATAAGGAATTTATATAAAATATAAATACCGGTATAATACTATTTAAACTACTCATTTTAAGATTTATTCTTATATTTCTATAGACGGGTACGAGATCTATCGCGACCTCTATAATAATTTTTTTAATAATTTTACCCTCGCTCGCGCTAACTTTCTAATTAATAAAAACGAGCGCTATTAATTAAAAGTATACTTAACTTCTTATATTTTATTAAATATATCTTTACCTTATTTTAGAATTCCCTCTTATATTTTAGTTTTATTATTTATATTATATTTATACTTTATTAATTCTCTTTATTTAATAATTTCTATTTTAATTTTTTTATATTACTACTTTTATTTATTATTTATATTTATCTCGTTTCTCCGCGCGTTTAAAAATTATAACTCTATATCTTTTATAGTATATCGAAAATATTCGCCTATTATATTAAATACTCGGCTCCGAGTATAATATTTATAATTAAGGTACTAGCCCTAAAAGGAAATAACTAAGAATTAATATAAAAGTATTCGAAGTTTTCTTTAAATTAAAAACGAGAAAAGAGTAATTTATACGATTTTTAAAATAAAAGTATAGAGAGTTAGTTAATATATTTATTTATATACGACCTAAAGAGGGTAAACCGAGGGGAGTATTTTTAAAAATATAACGGAATTATATAAATAAAATATACCTCGTTAGATTATTACCTAATGTTTAATTTAGCGGTAGAGGCGGTCTAATAAATTCGATATAAATTATATAATTAAAATCAATTTTAAAGTTTGTGAACTAGGAGTATATAATATCTATCTAAACTTAATAATAAAAAGATAGTATCGCGATTCTATTTCCTAGCGGTGAAAATAATAAAGTAGTCGTAGTAACTTAATTCGTTTAATTATTAGTAATAGAAAGTAGTATATTAATAAAAGAACGTACTAAATTCCCCCGGGCCTTTATTTATTAATCCTTTTTTAAAAAGAAGTTCTTTTACTCTTATTCTATATCTTTTTTATAATTATATATTAGACTTCTAACTCTTAAGATCTAAAAAGATAATTTTATTTATTTCTTCTTCTAAATATTATTTACTTCGTTAAACTAAATCTTATTAAAACTTTTTACTATTAAACCGAACTATTTAATTTTATATAATATAATATCTTATTTAATTCTTATTTATCTTACTATTTATCGTTACTATAATTATATTTCCGTTAATTAAATATATATTTAAAAGGATTTTATCGATTAATCTATTAATAGTAATACCTACGAGTATCGTTATAATTATTTTTAAATCGTCTACCTATTAATATTAATTTTAATTTACGATATTTATAATATAGGTATAATAACTACTACGACCCTCTTTATTTCCGAAATTCTTTTTATTTTACTAGTTACCTCCTACCTCGATCTTAAGACCGGTATAAAGTTCACGACTATCGTTTATACTAGGATTTTATTTATTATTAATAATCGTTTCTAGCTCCTTCTAATCGACGGACTTAAGGAAATATTCTAATAAATAATTATAAAACTTAAAATCGACTTCTTTTATTTTATTATATAGGTCGATAGCGCTATCTTTATTAATACTCGCGATATCTTCGGTACTTTAATAAATCTCCGAGTAATTTTCCTCGATAAATATAATCTTTCTAGGGTTTTATTTATTATTATATAATAAATTATCCTTAACCTCCGAAAAGATATTCGAGGTTTATAACTTTAATAATAGGGCGCCTTATTAAATCTAAGGGGCCAGTTTATAATAAATATTCTATATTTATAATATTACGTTAGAGTCTTAATAATCGGGCCTTCTTTTATAATTTATTATATTATTATAAAGTCGATTATATAGGAAGAGTATCGTTAATATATATAAAACCTAGCCGATAAAGCCGGGCTTCGAATTATTAATAATATACCTCCGTAACTTCTATTATTTTACTAGTAAAATAATATAATAAACTTCTCGATTTAACTCGATAATTATAAGGTTTATAAATTTTTATAAACTTTATTATATAAAGAGTTAAATTAGTTTAATAACCGTTATATTAATATTATTATATAATTATATCGCGCGTAAAAATTCCCCTATAATCCGGATATTACTTTTATTATCGTTATCTTCGAGCTCGCTTTAATTATATAGGCCGCTACTAGTATATAGTGTATTTAATATATTATCGATAAGTTATTAATAGGTCTTATATAGCGGAAGATAATTAGGCGGGTAACGAAATATAAAAAAAAAAAAAAAAAAATTAAATATAATTATATTAAGAATAAAAGAGTTAGCGAGCCTATAATAATAAATTAAATCGGTAGTCTTTTTTAGTATATAATAGTTTTAGGAAAGAGTAACTTTTATTAATATCTTAAAAGAATTATTACTAGTAAAGTTTTATTTATTTAATTTAAATAAAATAGAATCTTAGTCTTTTATCCGAAATTAATTTTAATATCTCGTTAAACTCGTATAAAAATAGAATAAAATATATTTAATTAAATTCTAGTTCCTATCTTCCTTAGATTTATCTATCGATATATATTATATAAAGTCTCGAACTCTTTATAATTAATTAATAGGAGAGGTAGGTAAGAAAGAGGAATATAAAATAATAATAATATTATATCGTTATCTTTAGCTAGGGTAATATTAATAATAATAAAACGAAGTTATTTTATAAATCGGTACTATTAAAAGCGACTATTAAATATAGTTATTATACTCTACTTATATTATACTAGTAGCGATCTATTTATATTAATTTAAAATACTTATTATTATTCCCGTTATTTTATTAATTATTAATTATATCTAGATTCTTTATTAGAATAGTATCTATTATAAGATTAAAAGTTATTATACTCTTCGTTTTCAATAAATAGAGATATATTCGGATATATAATTTAAGCTAGATTAGAGTTCTTATATATAATATAACTCGAGATATAAATAGTTTTAATATCCCTATATTTAAAGAATTTCGGTAATTATTATTTATAAAGTAAGAAATTTATAAGTTTTTTATACTATTTTTTCGGCTTTAAATAAGACCTCCTATCATCTTCGCGAAAATAAATAATTTTTAATAAACTCTTTTATCCCTTTATCTCTACCGTAATAATATAATATAATTCGTTTTATAAATTATCGGGTATCTCGTTAATATATTTATATATAATTTAATATTATAGTAGAGGAGTAGTAATTAAGTTTTAAATCGAGTACTCGTTAAATATTATAAATTTTACGGCCGGCTTTTTACCCGCGGTATTTAACTTCGGAGATAAAGTATTATTATCAATCTCTTCTTCGTTATTAAAACTAGTTAAATCGATAAAAGAAGATATAGAGGCGGGTTTAAAAGCGGGGTTAAAGTTAGAGGATATACCGAATTAAGTCTTAAAATAAATTTCAATACTAGTTACTTTAATAATAAAAGGGGGATTACGGTCGATAATATTAATAATAAAGAGGAGCTCTTTAGGCTTAAGGGTTTTAGGGTTTAATTCTATAAAAATTATTAATAAATTAATATATAATAGGAGATAAATATAGTATTATCGAGCCTTAAATATATCTTTTTTAATTAATATTTCTAATAGTTTATCGAGTTATATTATTATTTAATAATCGTATTTAGATTACTTATTAATTTATTTATTACTAAATATCGTATTACTATTAAAGTCGCTATAGTAAATATTAATTTATACTCTATATAATCCTCTTAGATATATAATTTTAGCTCGTCGATTTAGATATAGAGTTTAATTATCTTATAATCAATTTTAAATATAAATTAGAGTTTTAAATAAATATATTCTAATTTAAAGAAAATAGAGTAAGAGTTATAATAAATATATAAGAGTATTAATAAGAAAAAATATACGAGAGGGAGGTTTAGATAATAATAAAAATAATTAAAACTAATTAAAATAAAAATTAGATTATAAAGCCTATGTATTACTAAGAATCTCGCTAATTAATAGAAATTATTAGATAAGTTATTAACTTCTTTATTTACTATTTATTATTAATATAACGTAACCTCGAAGTAGAGTTAAAATAGTGAATTAAGATCTCGAAAAAATTAATCTAATACGATTCTTTTAATAGTACTTTATTTATATTTAAAATCTTAAATAAATAATTATTTTACTCTCCTACGTCTTTCTTTTTATAATATAATAACTCTTTATTATATTCTCCTATATCTCTCTTTTATCTCTTTAATAATGTTTTTTTAAATTCTCCTATATCTTCCTTTAATTATATTTAAATTCTTTACTATATTAAAAAACCTATAGAGTTTTTATTATCGGAAAGATATTATTAATAATATTATCCTATCTCTCTACTTCTTCTAAATAAGATTACACTTTTAATAATTTAAATTATATATATAAAGATTTTACGTAAATATCTAATAACGACGATATTTATATATATATATATATAAGAACCTCTCCTTTCTCTACTCACTAGACTATATTTCGGGTTACGATATATTCGTAGGATTCGTTATTATAGTTATTTTATTTATTTTTTATACTCTCTTTATTTTACTTATTACTTTATATTTTAATTTAAGAATAAATATAAGATTTATAACTATAACTATTATTAGAATCCTACTCGATGTTAATTATAACTTCCGGTTTATCCTCGTTAACGGTTTAACCGATTTCTTTAAATAAATATTTAATAAATTCGAGAGTTATTTTCCTTAACGAAAGTAAAATAATTAAATTATTATTTCTTTTAAATCCGATATATTCGGTAATATAATTAATATTTAAAGATATTTACTCGAAAAGTATAGTCTTCTAGGAATCTTCTTTATTACTATATAATAAATCTTCTTTAATCTTCGAAAGTATCTTCGAGTTTAATAATTTTAAAAATAGGCGAGCCTATTAACCCTAGGCGGAAGACTAGTTATTAATATCCTATATTTATACCGTCGAGTTATAGCGCTTATAATCGGTTCTTCTCTTTATATTTACTATATTATTATTAAACCATAGTACCTAGGGTATTTATAATAATATAAAAGTAAATATAAAGCCTTAATAGGAAAATAATCTTTATATTCAAATAATAGAATTAATCTCTAAAGAGTTAAAGCGGGGGCTCTAAACCTCTTATTTCTAAAGAGGCTCCGGAGTACCGAAAACTATAATATAATACTATAATATAAATGGCGTAACTACGCCGTATACTCCCTATAGGGGATTTATATACTATATTTAATAATTATTATAAAGTTGGTTTTAATATAATATAATAATTACCTCTCCTTCTAGGGGTTTCGCCCTCGAAATTAATAAATATTAGTTTAATATTTTAATATTTTTAACGAAAGAGTATAATATAAGAGAGTTAAAATTAAATAAGGTATATATATAACGCCTACGCCTCCTACTTAATTTTATTAATCTCCTAGTTTTATAGTAGTAATATATTAAGGAAAAACCTCTAAACCTAGTAGGAAAAAGGGAGGGAAATAAATTATATTTTAAAATTAATAATATATCGCGTATAGTTCGTAATCGGCGTAGTTATATAGTCGTAGATTATATTAAGTATTTAATAAAAACCTCTAAACCTAAAGGGAAAAATAAGAGAAAGAATATTATAATTACCGTCGAAAATTATAAGTCTTTACTATTAGTAGGGCTTTAGCGATATCGGCGGTAAAATAAATTATTCTACTCTATTATTTAAGAACAACTTTAATTATACGAGTAAATATATATAGGTAACGGTTTTAGTATAAATATAAAGCCTTCGCCGACTTTTTAACTTTTCTTTTTTTATAATATCCTATTATCTTCTATATATATAAACTCCTATATACTACTATCGATAATTATACTATATTTAGACTTTTATTAATTTATAATAATCTTAATCGTATCTTTAAACTTTTTCTTTAAGGTCGTAAATATTATATATATATTCTATAAATAAAGTTAGAGTTAATATATTATAATTTAAATAAATCTTTCTTTTCTTCTTTTAAATTCTTTCTTTAACTTTATAATTATTAAGATAAATAAATAACTTATTTTACCTTTAAATAAAGTATTTATTTATATTTTAAAAGAATTAATATTATCGTAATATTTATTTTATTTTTGAATTATTAGTTTTATACTTTATTTTATTAGCGATACGTATATAACTAGATTACTTTAATATTTAATATATTAGTTTAATCTCTACGGTATATAATATTAACGATAATATTTAGATATTTAATATATCTTTAATTCTCGTTTTTTATAAAATAATTACCTACTTTACTTTTACCCCGCCTTTATTTATATTTTTATACTTTTATTACTTTAAGTAGATAAACCTAGATAACTACGTCCTATATAATAAGATATTATATATAAAGTATATTTATTACGTAAAGAATAAGTATCTATATAATTCTATATATCGTTTATATTCTAAAATTAAATTATATTAATATATCTAGATTCCGTCGAAATTTCATACCTTTATAAATTTTCTTATTAATTATTTAAAACGTCGAGGCCTTAATAAATATCTTTACGAGCGAGTTATTAAATATATAAAAGATATTATAGTCTTTCTTCGGGAGATTAAACCTAAAAGCGGCGACGTTAAAAGAGGGAAAGATATATTATAATTAATATCTCGATTTACTATAAGCGTCGAGGGTATAAATAATACCTTTTATACTCTAATAAATTAATATAGTTTAGATACGATTCGTATATTAATAATTTTTTAGGGAGGGATTACTACCTAGGATATAAATATACTTTAAAATAAGATTATATAATATTAATTTAACGATTTATTTAAATCGACGGACGAAGATAAAATCGACGATAAAGATAAAAATAAAGTTTATACGCGTTATATATAAGATACCTCCGAATATAATTATTCTCTCGGCTTTAATCCCGCTACCGATTAATTTAATATACCTATTATTAATAATCTCGATATTATCGATTCTACTCTATTCTCTAGCGGTATATAAAGAGTTATAATATTTAATTATAAAACTCTTTTAGTTAAGGATACCGTAGAGCCTCGTTTTTAATACGGCGGTATAAAGGGTACGAGTCGTTATATTTTAAATAAATTAATATCTTCTCGCGAGGCTTTTAAGGAAGAAGTTAAAGATAAAATTAATAATTTTAATCTTAGTTCTATTTTTACCTCTTATTTTTTAATTCGATTTCTCGGCCCTAGTTTTACTCGTAAATAACCGAGTCTTAATATTAAGAAAACTAGCCGCTTTAGATATAAACCTACCCGCGAGCGCTTTATTAACTATAAGAATATATCTCGCTCGAAGTTTATTAATAAGAAATAGTTAGTAGTAATTAGTAATTAATAATACTTTCTTTTCCTACTCTTTATTTTCTATACCTTTTCTATCTTCGTATTCTCTTCGAATACTTCTCGCTATTCTAGCGCGTTATTTAAAATATTTATATTAACTTATTTATTAAAGGTCTTTAATTATCTTAGTTATTTTATAAAATAAAGTACCTCGCTCTTTATTTTCTTCTTTTTTAATACCTTTTTTATTTCTTATTCGTTCGTATTATTTATTAATTCCAGTAGAGGTATATTAAGAATCGAAACGTCGTTTTATTATTAATAATACGGCTCTAAAAGCGATATATAGAAAATATTATAAATATAGTAGCTAGTTAGTAATCCTAGGCGGTATATTTATATTCCGACGGTGTCTAAAATCTTAAATAATTTAATTACTTTATAAAAGAGCTTTTTATTTAATTATTTTTATATTAAGTTTTTAATTAATAATAATATAAGGTTATTTATATTAAATGATTTCGGCTTATACTTTTTATTATAATTACGTTTTTATATTTCGACCGCGATAACTTATACTCTTATTAGGTACTCTCTTAAAGTATTTAATTTTTTAATTCTTTTTTATACCGACGGTATTTCTCCCCCGTACGTCTCGCCCTCGAGATACGGTTTAAGAGATAGATTATAACTATATATAATTATAAATAGTATTTATTTTATTATTATATACTATATATTATAGTATATTTATTTTATTATAGGTAAAAGTACTACCTAGTTATTTTACTAACTTAAATAGAAGATTTTTAAATAATATTCTAGGGTTTAATTCTAGTATTCTATCTAACTATTTATTTATAAATAAAATATAGTATTTAGGTATTTTTTAATTTTTATTAAATAATATACGTTTAATTAAAACGTATTTATAAAGATAGAACCTCTATTAGAAATAATTCTATTAAGATCTTTAAACTTTAAAGTAATTTCTTCGAATATTAACTCTATTAACCCCGTAGAGTCGATCGTTTTTATAATTAAAATATATCGTAATATCTTTATATATTTATTTATAACTATAAAGACTATATTATAAACGCGTCCGTATTATTTATTTAGAGGTAAGTTAGTAATAAAATTTATTATAATTTCCTTTTACGGCCCTATAGGATATAATAGAAAACTAATCTCGTTATAAAAGCGGTATCGATATACCTTAACCCGCTAGTATATATTATATATATTAATATATTCTTATACGTCGGCCTTAAGAGTACTCTAGAAATATTTTTTAATAAATAACTTTATTATCTTCTTAATACTAAAGTACCCCGTTAATATATTGTTATAATATTATTCTAATAGCTCTTCGCGGACTAATTCTTTTTTAAATATATAAATCTTATTATTATATCTAAGAATTAATATAGAATCTAAAGTTTATACTTTAACGGAATACTAGTAATCCGTTTATATAATTTCGGCGATTTTTATTTATAAAAAAGAATTGTCCTTTTATAAAGCGCGAATTATTTTAATTATTAATAAACTTTTAGTATTATAAATCGTTTCGTAAAGTATTATTAACTTAATAATAATACGTAGAATAAATAATCTATAGTTTATAATTCTAGCGATAAGGTTAAATAATTCCTTTATTATATTATAATTAATTTAAATAAACATTCTATTTAAATTTTTTAGAATTTCCCGTCTAGGTATTAACTCCCTAGGCCTAGATAAATATATTATCGAAAAATATATCTTTTTTATAGTAAGCCTTAAAGACCCTAATAACGTAAATTTTATATATATTAAGTTTTACGCGACGCCTACGGATATATTATTTAATACCGGCGAAATATTATCTACCTTTAAATCTTTTATATCTATAAATATATTTATATTATAGTGAAAATAAGGCCTTAACTAGTACCTTCTAAATTTAATAACTTTTATTATAATATAAATAATATATTATCTAAAAAGTTATCCTAGTTTTTATAATTAAAATAATATAAAGAGTTATCGGCTAGGTTACTCTTCCTAAAATAATATAAAATTAAGAAATTAAAAGATAAGAGTTTTATTACCTAGCGCGCCTAGCGATTATTTAATTATTTAATATTTATAAAACCCCTTAAATTATTATAATTAATTAAGATTTCTACTTTATATAAATTACCTTTAAAGTAGTATCGCTATTATTTAAAAATTATAATAATTACGAGGAGTTTTTTATTATAAATCTCGTATCGAATTTCTAAACCTTATATCTTACGGGACTAGAAAGCGACGAGATATTATTCGTTATTATTTTATAATTATATTAAAATCGTAGCTATAGTAAAATTAGAAGTATTTATTTTAATCCGATTTTTTAATTCTAGATTAAAATATACTAGAATAAATATATATAAAAATAAATCGTAAAATAGGTAAAACATTTACTCTACCTTTTTAGGTTATTTAAATAAACTAAATTTTTTACTATTTTAACTACTTTTTAAAAAACCCGTTAATAGACCTATTATCTACGAATAACGATAAATAAATCGACGATAAAAATTAATAAAGCCTAAAAATATTTATATATTATAAAAGGACTTTAGTTTTAACTAGGACTAAATTATATTAATCCTACGTTCGTTTATCGATATACCTTCGGTATTTATAATAAACCCTAGAAACTTAATTAACCGAGTAAAGAACTCGTATTTCTTAAAACTCGCGAATAAGGAATATTTTCGTAGGCGTTCGAGTATTTATTATATATAGTTAATATACTCCTCTTTTAAATTTAAATAAATTAAGATATTATTTAGATAAACGATATAAAATATATTTATTAAACCCGTTAACGATTTATTAATATAGGCTTAAAAAGTAGTAGGTATATTCATTAAATTAAATAATATTATTATATATTCGAAAAGATTATATTATATACGAAATATTATCTTCTCTTTATCGCTTTCTTTAATTTTTATTTAATAATAAATATCTTTTAAATTAAATTTCGTAAATTATATAGTATTATTTAGGCGGTCTAGCGTTTTATTAATTAAGAGTAACGCGTAGCGATTCTTAATAATAATCTTATTAAAACCTCGGTAGTCGATATATAATCGTAATCTATTATCCTTTTTTAGAATAAAAAGGATAGGAGCCTCGGCGGGGTTTATAGAGTATTTAATTTAACCCTTTATTAAAATATTATCTAGGTATCTCTTTAACTCTATTAATTCTAAATTCGATAAATTATAAAAAGGCCCGTATAGCGGGTTACTCTTTATATTAATTATATAATCGCCGTTTTTATATAATAATAATTAACCTACTTCTTTATTTAAAAAGATATCGTTAAAATCTATAAATTCGTTAAGAAGCGTAGGCGGTACGATAACGGAACTATTAAAGAATATTATATTAATAATAGTATCGCCTTTCCTAGCCTCGTTTTTATTAATAGGATTTTAATTAAAGGGACTAGCCTTAATATAAATTAATATATATATAATTAACTACGTTCTTAATAATTTCGTAAAATCCTTAAATATTTCTAATATATATATATTTAGCGCGATACCGAACCGCTAGGTATATATATTATAGTCGGTTTAAATCTTTTCCTTTTCTATAACTAGTATATTTATAATAATAAACGAGCCTTTTTTATTAATAAAGTAAAAAGTATTATTATACTCCCTAGTTTATCCCTATAAATTAGTTAATTAATAGACGATATTATAAATATTATAATAATAAATAAATTACCCGCTTATTTATTTAAGAGTCGGTAGCGGCTCGCTTTTAAAATACTTTAGGTTATACTATTATATAAATATTTTATTAATAATATTTATCTCCGCTCCTAAATCTTTATCTATTTTAATATAAATAGTTTTTATATCGATATTAGTTAGGTTCGTAATAACTTCGTTATCGATATTTATACTCGGTCGGGTTTTTATTTCTTTTTATTTCTTTAAAATAAAGACTTCCCTAAAAGTTTATTATTTTTTAACTTGGCGGTATAATCGCCGATATAATTAATAGTCTTTATTTTCTTCTCTAGATATTTATTAAAGTAGTAGCCGAATTTATAATAATTAAAATACTTAATATCCTTAAGATTCTTATCGCTCGCGCGAGTTATATACGTTTTATTTATATTTCTATAATTACTACTATTAGAACCTTATCCCCTTGTATTAAATTTATCTTTATTATCTCCGCTCTTTAATTTTTTTTTATACCTCTTTTAAAGTTCTAATTAATTATTTTAATTATTATTTTATATCTTAAAGTCTCGATTAAAATTACGTTTATAACGCGCCGTAAATAATATAAATTCGGTTCGCTTAATAAAAATACTTTAGGCTCGGTTAACTTTTTTTAAAATATTAAGTTTTAAGCGAGTTATTAGATAAATTATTTATTACTCTTTATTATAAAGAGGTAGTTCGGTTTCTAGGGTATTAAAATAAATATCGAAATTTTATATTAATTAATTATTCTTTTAACGTATATATTAATATTTAAGATTCGTATTTATAACTCGGTTTAAAAGGTCCTCGATTACGTTAAATAAATAATCCGTAGAGAATTTCTACGTTAATATATTTATTAAATAAAGTTCTTTATATTTATTTTATAACTTTTTAATTTACCCTTTTAAATAGGGTATCGTATATAAAATCTTCTTTTTATTTATTCGAAAGTTTACGGGTATTAAATAAAATACGGTCTCTATATTATAAATCTATTCTCGATAATTTTATAAATTCTTCGTATAAAAATTTTATAATTTCGATAATTATAAATTACCTTAATTTATATTAAGACCGATTTAATTATAATTTACCGTCGAGCCGCTTTTATTTTCTATATTTAAGAATTATTTTCGATTTCCTTATCTCCTTTACCTACGATAATATATCGTAAATTTTTAATATTTTTCTAAATTACAATAATAGAGGCCTCTTTCTCGAGGGCTTTTTATTTACGTTTTAATTCTATAAATTATTAATTTATTATAAGATTAATATTCTTTAATAAATCTCTTATATTTTTATCTAAAGTATTAATCCCGTACGTCTCGCCTTCGGGATAATTATTTTTAAAGAGATCTTTTATATTTCTAATAAATTATTACCTAAAAAGATTAAAAGAGATTAAAACTATTAAATTATAATACCTAGAGTATTTATAATAATATAAAAGTAAATATAAAGCCTTAATAAGAAAATAATCTTTATATTTAAATAATAAAATTAATTTCTAAAGAGTTAGAGTGGGGGCTTTAAGCCTCCTATTTCTAAAGGGACTCCGGAGTACCGGAAACTATAATATAATACTATAATATAAATAGCGTAACCACGCCGTATACTCTCTTTAAAGGATCTATATATTATATTTAATAACTATTATAAAACTAGTCTTAATATAGTATAATAATTATTATTAATTTAATAATATAGGATATTTATTATAAATATATATAAAGTCTAGCCGATAAAGTTAGGTTTTATATTATTAATAATATACTTTTATACCTTTAATTATTTAATTAAGAAAATAGTAGGCTAGACTTTTTATTATAAATAAATATTTATAAAGTTAAAACTCTTCCGAGAGTCTTAAAGTAGGACGAAATAAATTAATTTAGAAATTACTATACTACGGAATATATACCTTTATACTATATATAAAGTTATTTATATACTACCGAGATTACTTTAATTATTGTTATTTTCGAACGTAATATAGTTATAGAGTTTACTACTAGTACCTCCGAATTTACTATCGAGATATCCTATATTAAATACTTTATCGACGAAAGTTTTATAGGTACTACGCGGAAGAAGGTAATCGAGAAAATAAAGAAATAAAAAAAAAAAGATAATAAAGAAGGGTAATAATAATAATAAAGAGACTAGTACTTCTAGTATAATAGTATAAAATAGTAGTTTTCGTTAATATAAAGTAGTTTTAAGAGTAGGTAGCTCCTATTAATATTTTAAAAAATTTGTATTAATAAAATTTTATTTATTTAATCTAGATAAAATAGGATCTTAGTCTCTCCTCCGAGATTAATTTTAATATATTATTAAACTCGTTTGAAAATAAAATAAAATATATTTAATTAAATTTTAATTCCTATCTTCTCTAGATTTATCTATCGATATATATTATATAAAGTCTCGAAGTCCCTATAAATAAATAATAAGAGAAGTAAATAAGGCGGAGAAATATCGAGCGGCGATAATATTATATTACGATCTCTAACTAGAGTAATACTAATAATATAAAAACGATATTATTTATAAATCGGTATTATTTATTATAATTACTAAATACGGTTATTATACTTTATATTTACTATATTAATAATATTCTATTATCGTTATTTAAAATAAAAACCAATTCTCCTCTATTATCCTTTATTATATTATATATTATTATTAATATCTACTATCTCCTTATATCGTTAATTATTATAATACTAGAAATTATTATAATCGGCGTCTTTCCTAAAGAAATATATTTCTAGATATTTCGCGTAAAGTATAAAGAAATTCTTATATACGAAGAAGTTTATAATATAGGTAATTTTAATAATTTTATAATCGAGGTCTTTCTCTAATTATTATTTAAATAGTAAAAAGTTAATAAATTTCTTAATTTATTTTAAAGATTTTCTATTTAAAGTATTATTATTTTTATTAAAATATAAAGCCTTCTATCCTCTTACCTTTATTATAATAATATAGTATAATTCGCTTTATAAACCGTTATATATCCCGTTAACGTATTTATATATAGTTTAATATTATAATAAAAGAGTAGTAATTAAACTTTAAACCGAGCGTCTATTAAATATTATAAATTTTATAACCGGCTTTTTACCCGCGACGTTTTATTTAAGAAATAAAATATTATTATTAATCTTTTTTTCTTTATTAGAGCCGGTTAAATTAATAAAAGAAAATATAAAGGCGGGTTTAAAAATAGACTTAAAGTTAAAAAATATACCGAATTAAATTTTATAATAGATTTTAATACTAGTTACTTTAATAATAAAAGGGGATTACGGTCGATAATATTAATATTAAAGAAATATAACTAGCGCTAGAGAGCCTTAAATATAACTCCTATAAAAATTAATAATAGGTCGATATATACTAGGAGGTAAATATAATATTATCTAGTTTTAAACGTATTTTTTTTATAAAATATATTAAATTATTTATCGAGTTTTATTATTATTTAATAGTTGTATTTAAAATACTCGTTAATTTATTTATTACCGGATATCGTATTATTACTAGAGTCGATATAATAGTTATTAATTTATATTTTATATAGTCCTCTCGAATATATAACTTTAACTCGTTAGTTTAGATTTTAAATTTATTCGTTATAATTATAATTTTAAAGTTTAAGAAAAATAGAAGATTATTTTAATATTAATTATTAATATTTTATAATTTAATAATAACTAGGTAAAATAAAATAAAAATAGTAATAAATATTTATAATAAATTATTATAATAGATAAATTTAGATAGTAATCGAGGATTACGAAAATTATAGAATATTTTATTAATAGTACTATATTTAATAGAAATACTCTACCGGGAAGTTTTATTTTTCGAAAATACCTAGTTCCGAATATAGACCTCCTACGGAGAAATGCCCTTAGGCGCTAAAATTTCGCTTTAAGCAGGGGTCTGCATCGGAGTTAAGAATCTCCCGGGGGCGACTCCGCGGCAGCCCTAGGGCCCTTATTGCAAAGTTTTTTGGCGATGACGTGGCAGGGATTGGACGCCGAGACATCGATTCCTCAGCCCCACGAGATCGTCCCGGCACGCCCGGGTCTAACGTCAGGGCACCACGATTTCCCCTTCTCACTTCCTCGCTACTATACAAGTCATTCGTACACACATATTTCCTTGATATATTCGCTTCACTTTCTCATCGTTCTTCGAGACATCTACATCCTCTTGAGCCGTTCATTCGACGCGAGAACATATATGTTTTCCTATTTTACAATTCGCGCCCTTGACCATCAACAAAGCACACCCAATCGCAACCACCATGCATCTCGCGCCACTATCTTTCCTCGCCTGCCTGATCGCAACGGCCGTCGCGCAGAGTGGGAGTACCTCCAACCCCCCAACGGTCCATTCAAGCTTCATGATTACAGCTGGCCAGCCCGCGACTTTCACTTGGAAACCCACCACGTCAGGCCCAGTGACCTTGACGTTGCGCAGTGGTGCTGCTAGCAACTTGAGCAAGGGGACTCCTATCGCAAGTATGTAGTTCTGTTTCCTCTTTATGCTCAAGTACCAGTGAATGACCTGCCCTCTGCAGCCGGCATCGACAACACGGGCTCCTACACGTTCACGCTACCTGCAGATACTACGCGCAACTCGGATTATACTATCCAGATCTCTGATGCCAATAATCTGGATGATGTGAACTACACCCAGCAATTCGTCATCGAGAGCAAAAACACCGTGGAATCGATCACCCCTAGCGCCAGCCCGTCCGCAACCGCCGCCACCACTGCACCATCTGCATCATCTGCGTCAGCTGCATCCTCGGAGGCGAGCAGCGCTAACTCGAAGTCGACTACCTCAACCGCCAGCGCCAAATCAGCTAGCACGAAGACCGCCACTACCACTGGCTCAAGCTCGTCAAGCGCAGCAGCAACAACATCTGGCAGCTCGACTTTATCCACATCAAAGTCAACGTCTGCGCCTGCGCCATCAAGCAATGCAGGTATGAAGAATCTATGGAGCGTCCAGGGAGGTATGCTGGCGATGCTTGCAGGGCTCGCGGCAGTATACTAAAGGTGAGAGGCAAAACATACTTTTGCATAATGGATGGAGCGGCATTCTGAATTGGAAAGGAGTACGTTGGATATGTGTGAGAAGCTGTCATAGTAAGAGAGGGATCTGGTTTTGGCAGATATCCGTGTATTAGTACGCGAATTGTGCAGATTGTAGGATGATCAGATAATGTAATATTGTACATGCTTCCGCTCACTCGTGAGTTGTAGATGTTTCGTTGCGCTGTTGCGCTGATAGCAATCATACCGGAGTGGCGAGACTTTCACATTGCACTGCTTGCTTCCAAGCTCTTTTAGGTGCAGGACGTAGTATGATGGCGTCATCTAGTACTGTAATGGACTCAACCCTTGTGATCAGTCGCCGAACAGCAGTCACATTAGACAGTCACATTAGAGAGGTGAGATTGATGCATCCCTCATTTCCTTTCACACTCCAAACGCGGCGGCTATGCATGTGTACCAAGACGCCAATGTACATATTATCACCTTCCCTGCGTGCGTTCACCTCACCCTTTCTATTCGTTCTTCCTTCTGCTTGTCTAACAGAGCTTCGCTGACTGGCTTCTCTACTCCTGTATGCGGCGAATGTGGAGGCTGTGAGGGAGCATCTGGGATTGGGACGTCTGAGAAGTCATCTTGGGCTACAGCGTTGATTGTCCATGAATCTGTATATAGAATTCTTGTAAGCAAGTGTCCTATAAGGAGCTGAAGTAGAGGGCGCGGCCCACAAACACCGATCACAAATACGCAAAGGCCTAGCCCAGTAAAGATGTTCTTGATGAGATATGGTTGTCGAGCACGGATAAGAGCAGCGCTTTGGCGGTAATGCTTGTCGTAGTATGTAGATCGAGGAAGTCTGGTAAGAAGTGTCAGCAAACCGTCATGATCAAAGGGTTTCAAGGGCCTACAATGGCATTGTGAAAACAAGACGAAGGCTTGAGGGCAAGAAGCTGACGTTTGTCAAGATGATCATTGAGGCTCATCGGTTGCGGGAACTACTACTAGCGCACTTTTTGACCGACATGCCGCACCTTTCTCCGGGAATGCGTAGACATCAAAGCTAAAATACTTACTTCTCTCTACGCTTTAAGTGATACTTCCTCTCTTAATACGCTCACTACATCAACCTAAACATGTTGCCTTGGCTAGCTGTCTTGCGTAGCTTTGCAGAATACTCCCATTCTCTTTGTAGTAGAGCCGGCAACAGCTTTCCACTTATCAGGACACGCTAGACAACACCACCAAATTCTACCATGGCTCTCCCTCTCAAAGAACAGCTAGAACAACTCGAAGCTGCCCGTCAGATCGTTCTCGGTGACTCCGCCCTTTACCCTCAAATCGTCCAAGGGATCCTGCCCATTGTTGGTGCCAATGCACGACTCGAGCTACGAAGATGGGGCGCCGAATTTCTTGCAGAGACATTTGCCAGCCCTTCCTTTTCTGTAATACCTAAAGAGTATTCGGCGGTTGGGGTACTAGGCACATTGAAGGAATTGCTGGAGATACCCAGAGAAGATGCAGGAGTGGTCAAGAGTGTTGTGCAGACTGCTGCAAGCATATACAGCTTGGTCTTTCATTACATGTATGTTAATCCCCCTTCTCTACCGTAGACTGGCCTTGCCAAGGCCCATGAGTAGATGTATAGAACGAACTATATATGCGAATTGTTTTGTCTTACGTTGTTTTTGCCTTTAGTATCGCAAATCCACATGACGTGCCAGTATGGAATCAGATGGCCTCGATCAAGTCAAACATACTAAAGAGATGGGATATTGCTCCGATGGGAGTTGGAATATGCGCCATAAAATTCGTACAGAAAATTATCCAGGTGCAGACGCCAGGGATGATTGCAGATCCGAGGGTGCGTGAATTCTACATCGGGGCTATACCTAGGAAGCATGCTGACAACATGTACAGCGCCCCGAGCAGAACGAGATATCTCTTGCTATAGTTCCTCGAGACCACCCAATGATACCGCCGTCAAAATTGGAACCAGAAGCTTCAGGGCTGCTAGACCGGCTTCTTAATATTTTCCAGGAGAACAACAGGTATGGACCCTGGACTGTAGTTGTAGAGAATGGTCCCTAATCCATTATTCCCAGTGATGCTGTCTTAATCAACGCGACCCTAAATTGTCTTGGCACACTCCTCCGAACTCGCCAGTCCATTGCCAACAAGATTCTACCTTCAATTCTCACTTTCAACCCGTTCAAGCAAGCAAATTCGCCTATGAGTCCCAAGGCCAAAGTCCAGATCAAATCTATGGAGCGAACGACAAGAGCGTTGCTCCTCAACATATACCGAAGGTAGGTGCTATCTGTCATTGCTAAGCGAGAGTTCCGATCACTGAATTCGAGCTTAGAAACGAAAACGGGCCGTTCGCTCCCCGAATCAAGGCATATGTTGACCGAATGACTCAGATTCGTCTTGACATTTTTGAAGAAGGAGCCCGCAAGAGGGGATACCCCATCGAGCCTACAGATGGCCTTGACAATAGTAAACGAAGGCGCCTTGGAGCCGAGCTACCAGACAAGGAGATATCGAAGATCGCGCCTCTTCCCCCTGGCCCAGTCTCCCTCAAGCAGCTTTTCACTCTGACCAACGACCAGGACCTTTCGAACTTCCACGTCAACGTGTTGCCTCTAGACTTGATGATGAACATAACCTTGCCAATACTTGCACGTGTTGATCAACAGGCTTTGAACGAAGCACTTAATATTGTCCGATCCCGCCTCCTTGCTGTGACCAAGCCGAACCCCAACCTGCCGCAAGTGGGTGCTTTAGGGGACGATGAGGAAGACTACGAGCCAGACTTTGAGCCCAGGGAGGACAGAGAGCAGATTCTCAACAAGGCAGACGCCCTCCCCCCCGAAGACTCACCATACAACCCTGCAGAAGTTGCGCTCGGGCCTTTCACCCTTCCACAGCCTCCCCCGCTCACGGCGGATTTGACAGAGGAGATAGGAAAAGGTACTATCAGCCGAGTCTTCGAAATGATGGGTAGACTAGATGAGCCTTCCACTGCTAAGAGACAGAAGTCTGGCTTGAACAGACTTGCTGGAAGCAATTACGACAAGGAAGCCTGGATCACTGTCGTTACGAGGCTGGCGACAAGGGCTTCTGCTGGTCTGGATGAAGACAGTGATGATGTGGAAGATTCAAAAGCCATCGTCAATCAGCAGACTCCAGGATCTAGCTTAAGCAACGGGATACGACAAGAACTTTGGAGATTCATCATGGAGGACTTCCGAGCAAGGATCCCAGTAGCCATCTCGTGGCTCAACGAAGAATGGTACAACGATCGAATACAGAAGCACGACGCTGAACAACAGAAAGATGGCGAGGCTCTGCCGAAGCCAAAGCGGCACTACGAGCAATGGACCCTGAAACTTCTGGACAGCATTGTGCCGTACTTAGATGCTAAGGACAAGCTATTGATCAGATTTCTATCGGAGATACCAGAGGTCAACGAAGAGGTACTCAAGCGGGTCAAGGGACTCGCCAGGGATCCAGAAAGAGTACAGCTGGCCGTCAACACTCTACTCTACTTGGTCATGATGAAGCTACCGACTCGCGACATAGCTATCGACGCACTTGAGGATCTATGGCGGAACTATGATGACGCCAAAGCTCCTGCCGCCAAACACCTCGCCAAATGGCGACCCCAGATACTCGCGTCGGGGAGCATGCCTAGTACAGCATCAAGTACGAAGGGTGTGAAGTCTGAGGATCCCAGGAGTCCTCTAGCTCCAGCTATGCCTTCTAGTTCCACCAATGTTGAAGGCGATCAAATGGGAAAGAATCAGGGTAGCCCACCTGTTGCTGCGGCCGGATAAGGTATTCCGACCACAGATTCTATAATCAGTATTGAGTAACTGCCTGACGAAAGATCGGCATGGCAGGATCTTGAATATTCACCGTGCAGACGTTTGGAATCTAGCAGGCGTGGCATAATATAGTCCATTTGGATTCGCTCGATATTGATACCCTGATGCCTGCCAACAATGGCTGTAGACTAGGAAGGTGGCACAAAGGCCAAGATCCTGGCGCTCGTGCCAAAGGGACCAGTAATGCCCTTGAAGCAGTGAGAGGAAATTGCCCGGACAATTGTGAGTGAAGTGAAGCTATGTTCTTCGTACATGTATAAATATTGTGGACTCTTATCTCAATGTATCAGCATGTGTGAATAGTAGGCAGCTACCACGCGGAGCCAAGGACTTGATGCGCGAAATCTTGGCATCTGTTTACGATTCACAAAATCCCATCATCTCTCTTCCCCACAACCACGTCATACCATCCTATCTCTGACACGTCACCTGGGCTGCGCAGAAGCCAAGAACATCAACTCTGCAGCTGCCCACTGACCCACAGATTCTGCTACTGCTCCATCAGCATTGGGGCAGCAGTCGTGTCTCTCACTTGCCCACAATCACCTTTCACCACCACCTCTACCGCTTCTACACATCATACGACATGAGAAGTCAAGATGAGTAAGTCTACAGCTTCTCACTCTCACAATCCTGACTCGATAACTCCATCAGCATCGAGATCGCGCTTGTGCAAAATCCACAAGACCGCTTCACCTTCACATAACCTAGCACGACCCAGTTTGCACATACCAATTGCCTCGGTCGCCGGTCACGTACATCAATCACACATCTCATTACGCACCATCGACCATCTTGAAGGGTGCATTCCCGACCCGAAGCGCATGATATGGGAGAGAAGCGCAAACGATCGGAAGAAGCATCTGAGGTAAGCCACTCTTTGGGCTTTTCTCCAGCAGTAGAATGGTGGGAAGATGGCTGGAGGATGCATCATGTTGGTTGAATTACTGCTAACTTCGAGTGCGCACAGACTGGGCTTGTAGTAAGCAGAGTAGAGTATATGCTGCAGAAGAACGATAAGATGGAAATCGACGAGCCCACGCCACCTCTGCCACTTACAGAAGACAACCTAAGGTTGTTGGAAGGGATCGCGATGCCTCAAACGCCATCTCAAAGCAAATCGGGAAAGGCTAACAGCAGTGACGTAGCAGAACTCCTAGAGGAGTACTCGTACAACCTCTTCATGGATGATCGCAAGGCACTGGAGAGAGTCCCGCAAATTAAGGCAAAAGCTCTTGACATCGTCGATCAGGAGCGTCAATCCGTGATGAGTCCTGAGGAGATTGACAACATCCACAGTTTCGAGAAGTTCTTCGCAGGCGTGAACGAGAAAACTTTGTTGGGAAAATTCTGGCCGAAGTTGATTCGGGAAGATCGATCCGTTAGAGGCTCGAAAGTAGCCGAAGACAACCAAACAGAAACAGTCGTCACCAAATGGGAGGACTGTCACCTAGTGCGCCTCGAAGATCAGGCATTCTACGAGGACTTGCTGCCACTTCTTAACCCAGACAACGACGAGTTCCTGAAAGAAGTCCAGGCATCGCTACCGAAGATGGCAACCCCACAGCCGGATTATTGTTTCGGGTTGCTCAGGGAAGCTTTCACAAAAAATGAGCGGAGAATCAACACTCTTTATCGCAAGTATGCGAAAGTTGCCAGGAAAACGTATCACGCATTCTTCATTGTTGAGTTCAAAACCTCTAAGGAGATTGGGAGGAAGGTCGAACGCAATGCTGCCGCCAAAGTGCAGCTCTAGTTCACGCCATGAGAGAACTTAAGAAGGCCTCTCTTGCCGACAAAAACGACCCGCTCAAGGACGACCATCTGGCAAAATCCCCGTGTTTCGCCTTCTCTCTGCTTGTGAGCCCATCTGAATGCGAATTGCATGTGAATTGGGCGGAGTGTTCATCGAACGGAGAAGTCGCTTTTCACATGGATCGCGTTCGGGACTACCTCCTAGCCCGTGATGATGAGCTCGCAATCCTGCGACATGACGTGAATAATATTCTTGACTGGAGCTTGAATGATAGGAAGGATGAGGTGAAGGATATTCTAGCCGGCATCAGGGCAAAGGGCCTCGATAAAGAGTCGAAAGTGAGCAAGGGGTCAAGCGAAGGACGACCAGGGAAGAAGCAAAGGACCTCGCATGCAACGTCAAGCGATGTCTCATAAGCACGAGGACTGACAGACTAAGGGAGGACACCAGGTCAACTGACCAATTCTACTAGACGTTCCATTGGAACACGGCCATACCAGTGGCATGAAGCTTAACACTGTACGATAGCAGAGGCTAGAGAACGATATGGGACGCTGATGATGGTCATTCTATCCCTGGGTATGCTATGCTAAGGTTAGTTCTCCGTAGATGGCGAGGAGATATGGGGATGCTTGACTTCACATACACGAAAGCATTCATAGAAACGTAAGCGTAGATACCCTGCGCATGATTAAAGATCCATCGATCTCATAAAAGTTCGAGACTGAAACTCATACTCGTAATACAAAGCCTTCCGTCTGTGAATGATCCCACAACATCGCCTCGATCTGGCTAGCGTCCCGTTTCAACTTCCTCCTTAGATTTCATAAGGTACATTATCTTTGGTCACTTCACTCTCCGCCATCCAGACCTCGAAATTCTTCCCATCCATGTTCTACTTCCCCTTCTACATCTGAGCTACGTAACCATCATCCAGCCGACAGCTACGGTGCTGAACCACCACCAGCACATCAAGCGTAAGTCCATAGCGCCCACGATCATCGATTCTGCCTACTATCGACAAATCTGCAACCTCACAGCGCCACTCTGGGAAAAGATTCCGGAAAGCTGACAAATAGTGGAGGCATTCTCAGAGTGCCAAAATTCACTTGTTTGGCATATAAGACGCCACCAAGGTACGAGCATCTCTTCTCACTTCCTCACCACAACCACCACTGCATCTTTAACTCGCACCTTCTACTTCAAGCACCTAACCTTTCAGCTCTCTCATCAAGCAAGAGCGATAGCGTCTCAAATTTCAGCTACAAGGTAATTGGCCTCTCACTGTTGTTCTCGTCGCTCGCGAACCGTATTTCAAAAGCACTTCCAGACCTCACTGCGTCATTTTTCCTTGAACAGAAACATTAGCAGAGCGTTCCACATGCGTGTGTTTTACACAACACCGGCAAGATGCAAGCCCTTCCACGGCCTATGAGCGAGAAACGGTGGTCCTTGGTCGACAGACTTGTCGACCTGGTCGCTGAGCAGATTGCTCATTTCGAATGCAGAAGCTTGTTTGGAGTCGCGACACCAGGAATACAATACTTGCTCACTTTGTGGCTTTCCCCCTCGTCAGGGATCAATTTTTCTGTTGCTTTGCTGGCAGTGCTGCGATCACCATCTCACCATCCTTCACTCTACCCTCCAGACCACTTTCAAGAACTTTCACTTACCTTCGCTTTCCCTCCGCTCTTGCATCTCGAGGTCTTACCAATACAACTTCACCAACCCGATTTATCGACAGCCGCTAACTTGATAGGCAGCCAACCTTCTAGTAACAATCGATCAAGCAGCAGGAAAAATGTCAGCCACCACCACCTCCAACGGTAAAGGAGGCAAGGCAACCGCCGCAGAGTCGAAGTATGACGTTGACAACTTGATCCCGCTCATCTTCGCCACGCTTGGCAATCCAACCATCAACTACAAAACCATGGCGGCGTTGGATCCACATGGCCGCACCGAAGCTGCCTTCCAGCACCGCTTCCGTACTTGGCGCAAGGAAGGACTAGCCCTCGCTGATGCTAATCCTGAGATGGCTATTCCAACGGCTAGCGCGCCTGCGAAGAAGCGTACTCCAGCTGCCAAGAAGGACGCAAATGGCAACGGCAAGGGCAAAGCGAAGCAGTCTGATGTTGGTGATGAGGAGGATGAGGCGGAGGATGTTACTGAAGCTTCTGGTATCAAGAAAGAAGAAGATGACATGGTAGGTCATACAGCCGTCATTCATCGGAGTTTCGCTAACAGAATTGAGGCCGGTGTTGAGATGTCACTTCCCGCTACCAACGGTACCAACGGCGCCAACAAGCGTGTCACCTCGAACGACGCCGAGACTATTGACGAAGACGATGAGACTCCTGCCAAGAAAGCCAAGGTGACCAAGAAGGGTACCGCCACCGTCGTCAAGAAGCGTGGCGCCAAAGCACGCGAGTCCCTCGAATCAGGCGGCGATGAAGAAGATGAGGCGGAGACTCCTTCTAAGGCCAAGGCCAAGGCCAAGCCCGCTCGCAAGCCTGCAGCCAAAGGACGTGGCAAGGCCGCTGCTGCTGCCAAAGAGGTGGAGAACCTAAAATCAATCTCGAAATGGAAGGCTGAGACCATGGCTCAGGAGGGCAAGATGGCCCTCAAGGAGGAAGACGGTATTGACGCTGGCCTTATCGGTGAAGATGTTTTCAACCACAATGGTCTTATCGGTGAAGTGGAGGATAGCAAGGTCGAGATGCAATTCGAGATCGAGGGCGCCGTTTAGGTCTGCTCTCTACTACCATCCTCGCACCTGTCATGCTTTGGCGTTGGCAACAGCTGGAAGATGGCGACCATTTTTCTCATTGGATCGTCGTATCAGGGAGCTTAGGGGGAACTTGGTGGTATGTTCTTCAGGCGGCTTGCTCCTGGATACAACTCACACTCTCTATCGCCGAGCTCATCGTCAACATCCTTACTGCTCCTGGATACATCGCGTCGTGCATGCACTCTTATCGCTGAGCTCGTCTTCAAAATCCTTACTCATTCTACGATTTCTTTCAACAACACAAGGCAAGATCAGCAGTTCGGAGACCACATCTTTGTGGTCCTATGGCATCCGAGCGCAGCAGATGATCTTCATATTATGCGTGCTTCATCATCATGTACTCATAGTCACAGTAGCGTTGACCAAGACAGCTGAGCTTGAAATCACACATCAAAGCGTTTTGAAAAACTTTTTTCTTCGTTTCCAGTGATATGCAGTGGTATCTTACCCAAAGTTCAGGGTATGTTCAGCACCTTCTTCAATAATTCCGTAGCTTCCCATACACTTTGATAAGTAGCATACTTTACAGACGCCTCTCCCTCTTCCTTCCCATAGAAGAAAGCGGCGTACTCCCCCTGCGCCGTGCTAAAAGCGATACTCCAAGGCTCTAGGATTTGGACTAAATGCGGTTCACTACTTGGTCCGATCTCAGTATTTTCTTGATGAACAATCTGCGAAGCGAGTCTGCGACCCTCCTTGCCGTACAAAGCAGGCAAGACATGATCATACATGAAGTTTGCGATTTTAGCGCGCAGCTTGTCAGATCCGTCTCCTACGAATGTCGGGTTGTCGCTTGTGATTATTGCAAGGGTCTGTAAGTTGAAAAGTTTATGCAGAATGTGTAATCCGTTACTGGTCAAAAAAATTTGAAGCTGTAAAGGGTCGTTGGCGAGTTGTGAAAGTAGGAACATCGTGCGCCGATGCAGGACTGGGTCACCGTCTCCTTCCACGGGCTCCCACAAGGTAGCTAGTACTGATTGGATGGCTGTCTGACTGGGATCATCGCCGTTTGTGTTATCGAACAGCGCAGTCAGTGCATCAGGGTTGTTCTGCACAGCTGTCCCAAGCAGTAGCGCGGCATGGGATCGTATTTCTACTGATATACCAGCGGTAGAAGGGTTTACTGTGTATATCAGTTGGGTAGCAAGTTCAGCGTCCTGGGTGAGAGCTGAGCCCCAGTGGTAGTCATGACATAGCTCAGTCAAAGTTTTGAGGGAGGAAAGGAGGGCTTCTGAGGCTGAGGATGGAGAGGAAGAGCGAAGAGTAGAGGTGCTGGAGGCGAAAAGGGAGGATTCTCCTGCGTCGAAATGAGAGGGTATGTAGGGGTAGTCTCGATCTGGATTGGATGGGTCTCGCATTCTCTCTAAGGGTGCATCTTCAACAGCTTCTTCGGCTATCTCTCCCAGACTCTCTTCGAACTTGGGAGACAGTGGGTTATCGATGATAATAAGGTCTGCAGGAGGAGTATCTGGAGGGTCGGGAACGTTCATGCGAGCTTCTTTGACGCCTGTGGCTAGGTTCATACGGACGTGGAGACCTGCAGTAAGGGACTGGTCATGGTGGATAGGTTGAAAGTGCTCCGTTGGCTGGAAGATTGCTGGGTAGCATTCTGAGGCATGCTGGGTGTGGCATATGAGCTCGGTCGATGCTTCGGGAGAAGGAGCCGGAGAATTGGCTTGAATGAGGGCGAAAGGATGTAGAAAAAGGAGATAGTACAGTGCCGGTAGAACGCTGATGGGGGTATCTTTAGATGTATTGCCAAGCATTTTGAAGGCAAAGAAGAAATCAGTAGAAGGGAAACGTGATTTCAGCTATCAAGAGAAGCACTGTACATGACTATAATAAAACCACAAAACCATTTCCGACACCTCTCCGTCCGAGAAAGTCTCAGAGAATGTCGAGAGATATCTGGAAGCGCATGATTGGTTGGCTTTCTGCTGACTCAGCCCGGATCAGCCTCTTCCCAGCCCGAAGGGGCTTAGCGGGCTCGGCAGGTCTGAGGGACTGAGGCAACCCAAGCCCATGCCACCTACTCCCCTCTGAACTCTTGAGAGCTGCCAACCATTCACACCATGCTGCAGACTCGGCGAGCTGCAGCCCGTTTTGTGCGGCGTTCCTACTTTGCCCAACAGCGTGGCTACGCAGACACGAAGCCGCCAGATCCTACCAATTCGGTCCGAGGGGTTGACGACCAGCCTGTTTCTACACAAATTGCTGTAGGTCCCTCACTCGGGATGCTTTTGGACTCCCACCCATGATATTGATGAAGGCGTATAGGGCAGCGACAGCAGTGGCACCGACTCGGTGCATGCAGCATCCGCAGGCGGACATGAGCCCACTGATCATCCTCCACATCCTGAACCTAAGAACGAAGAACTCGGTGTATGTCACCCTCGTAACTCGGGAAATGTATGCCTATAAACAATTCACTCAGCTGAACTTGCTCGATTGGCAACAGCGTGGTTTTTATGTCTCAATCGCAGCTCTAGCACTCTCCTTCGCCGTCTACAAATTCAGTCGACGATCTTCGAACGACCCTGCCACAGCAGGCGACCCTAGTACACAGCCATTGATCACGCGGATACTTCAATACTACAGCTTCTGGCAAGACGACTTTAAGAGACGAAATACACTGCATACCCAGGCGGTGGAGCAAGCGGGGTCAGACAGAAATCTGTTCCAAAGCAGTCCATGGACGCATCACATCGATTTGAAGTTTCCGGAGTAAGTCTAGTCTTGGACTTCGAGGACTTGACTGCCTTGATGAAAAGAGCGAAGTCCTGGCTTGAAGCTATAGACTTTACCTCTCATCAAGGCGGCCCACCTTCACCATCCTTTTCCTGATCAATAAGCGTCTAGTGTCTAAGCCTCCTTCTTTTGTTTAGAATCTTCAATACGGGCTCCCCATACAACATCCCAGCAGGCGCCAGTGCAGACCTTGAGCACCTGAAAGCGCACTACGAGAAGCTGAACGTGGAAGCGGAGGAGAAGCGGGTGGCGAGGTTGAAGGCGCATGAGGAGGAAAGTGCAATGTTAGCACAAAGGCAGGCCGAGGCGGAGCCCAAAGGCATCCTAGAATCTTGGCTGGGAATCACGATGCCTACCCTGGAGTCCTTGGGACTGAAGAAGCCAGAATAGTGAGATTTCTCGAAGCGATCCTCCATGTAATAAATAAAAGGAGTGTTGCTTTGTACACAAATTCAATGGAATTCGCAGTTCAAAGCAGCCCTGCTTGGCGATTTATCGATATTTTTCTGATGTTTCGTATCGGACGGTCTCGTATGTCCCATGAATCGATTCTACCAGTGTATCGTAATTTCAAATCATGATCTTCGTGCCCGCAAGTCTTGGCGCTAGAACAACATTTTCGACGCAGCTTAGCTCCCCAACAAGCTATCTTGAGGAGGAGCTTTCTATGAGAGAATGATAGCATATTATAAGGACTCAAACTTTGTCGCTTTAAATTTCTTAATCGGGGCTTTCGTTGCGGAGTAGTTGTGGCTCTTTCAGACTTCCACGAAGATCATTGTTTAAAATGAACTCGATAGCAAACGTATTGCACGTGTAACCGTGCGGGCACCTCGCTATACTCGGTGCGGCTGGCCCCAACGCGAATCACGCCCCAACGCCAAATCGATTTTACGCCTAAAAGTCGAATATTAAATAATTTATATCATAACCGTCTCTATATATAATACTAAGATAATTTCCTATATTAAACTTACTTATATTATCCTTTTAATAATATAATATAAAGCTCGTACTATAAAAGTTAAATAGAGAATATTAGAATAATTAAAAGCGCGCTAGTAAAACTAACTACCTTTCGTATTTTTCGTATTATAATAGTTTTAATTAAAAATATTATTCAGGTCTATAGTTTATAGTTAGAATTTACCTTATTTAGAGTATTTATACAAATCGTGGCTATTGTATATATATTAGAATATTCGACTTTTAGGTGTAAAATCGATTTGGCGTTAGGGCGTGATTCGCGTTAGGGCCAGCCGCACCGAGTATAGCGAGGTGCCCGCACGGTTACATGTAGGCTACCTATGGAGACAAGCCGGTCGTCGACCACCCAACGGTTTGCTATCCAGTACAAAGTATAACATATATGCCCACACAGGGACATGTACGTTGAACCGAAGTTTTTCAGCCGTTCGAACAGTTTGTTATTCTAGAAAATTGCCTCATGTACGGCGTATGGCCAAGACAAGCCAGTCTGAGCAGCTCTATTCAGATTTGTCGATTTCAACCGTGGTCTGGAGTAAGGTACTCCGTACCTACCTTAACGTACCTTAACGTCGCGGACTCTGATTGGCCAACTAGTGACCCGTTTTTAATTTCGCGCCGTCCAACTTCCGACCTCCTTACTTCTCCTCGTCCTTCTTGCGCGCAAAATCTTCACACAACATTCGTTTCCAGCATCCATTGTCTGTCACTCGTTCCAGGCATAATACATTGCAATACCCACTTAATCACATTTGATTCTCTAAGACAAACAAAATAACAAACATCAATATGCTCACCAACACACTCTTCGCGTGCGCTTCGCTCGTCGCTGCAGCAGTCGCCCAAACCTCGCGCATCGCATTCACTGTTCTTCCAACCAACGTCACAGCTGGCAAGCCCGTGACTCTTCAATGGGGTGGTGGTGATGGCTCTGTAAGCTTTCCAGCTCTTCGCCTACTTAAGGCGCGAGGAAAACAAACAGTCGTTAACATTTTCTACAGGCCGTTACGATTACCCTCCAGCAAGGCCCAAGCACTAATTTGAAAACCGTTGACATTATCACCGGCGATGCTTCTGGCTTCTCCTATACCTGGACACCTAGAAGCTCACTCCCAGACGCCGACGACTACGCGCTGAAGATCTCTCAAGGCGACAGCGTACCCAACTACACCGGCATGATCACTCTTACCGGCGGCTCTGCTGCCGTAAGCAGCGGCGCAGTCGCTTCAGCTACCTCATCTGCCTCATCCTCTGTCACCACCAGCCCATCGTCTGGCGGCGTTGTGGCAGGCGGTTTCGGATTCGGCTCATCTAGCAGCTCAAGCGCCAATGTCACCACCACCCAAGTCGTCAACGCCAACGCCACTGCTACCAAAATTATCGGCACTGGAGGCGCAGTAGGCACCGGCGCTGTCGGTACTGGAGCTGGTGCTTCCGGCTCTGCTGCCACTGGCACTGCCCTGCACCGCAACACCACCATGAGCAAGGCTACTCTCAGCTCCACTAGCTCCTCATCAAGCGCCGCTGTGACAACGACTGGCTCAGGCACCACTACCACCAGCAGCGGCCCAGCGCCATCATCGAGCTCGCAGAGCGGCGCTGTTATGGTTGCTGCGAGCAACTTTGCGCTACTGTGTGCGGCGATTGTGGGTGTGGTGTATTTGGGATAGAGGGAGGTGTACGTGTTCGTTCGCTGAGATGTCATTACGTGTCAAGCTGTTTTCTATTCGTGCGATGATACTCCAAATAGGGCGATTTAATGTGAGTTGTGTAGAGGCAAATCCGGGTACCCTTCGATAGGTGTGCCAGAATCAGGACAATCATGCTGGGGACGAGAACAAAGGAAGAGCATGCATGTATCGTAGGTAGCATATGATCAAAAGCATACCTCAAGTTTAATATCATAGCGTTTGACTGACCTGCGCTAAGCCCAATTGAGACTGGCGCCATTAGGCGAATATCATAGTCGGTCCGCACTTTGCAGGATTTTCATCATACCTACAGCGAGCCAGCCAGAGTCGCAATCATGGCTGACGTAGACTACAATCCCGAGGAAGCTGCTGGTACGTTTTCTCCGAGCCTGATGGCGCGGAACAGAAGAGAGCCCCCAAAGACGAGACTTCAATGCACCTGGCGAGGGCGTTGCAGTGGGAGTGGTCTATCGTGAATCGGAAGCTGACAGGCCATTTCGTCATAGAGCTCAAGAAGAAGAGAACGTTCCGCAAGTTCTCCTACCGCGGCGTCGACCTTGACCAGTACGTCTTCCCACAAGCACTCGTTCTCAGTGTTACACAATCTCGGCTACAAGCACATATTGTGTCTATGGCCCATCAAGACTAGCAACTAATCTTCGCGTGCTATAGACTGCTCGACATGGAGTCTAGACAACTCCGCGATCTCGTTCACGCCCGCGCCCGTCGTCGATTCAATCGTGGTCTCAAGCGCAAGCCGATGGGGCTAATCAAGAAGCTCCGAAAAGCAAAGCAAGATGCGAAGCCCAATGAGAAGCCAGACCTTGTCAAGACACATCTGCGAAACATGATTGTGGTGCCGGAGATGATTGGCAGTGTTATTGGCGTCTACTCAGGGAAGGAGTTCAACCAGGTTGAGATCAAGCCTGAGATGGTGGGATTCTACTTGGGCGAGTTCAGTATCTCATAGTGAGTATTGACCATATTCTGGAGCTTCTTGATTGCAAAGGCTGACATGGGCATACAGCAAACCGGTCAAGCACGGACGACCTGGTATCGGTGCTACACATTCATCTCGGTTCATTCCGTTGAAGTAGACTGGGGAGATTGGGAGAAAGGGGGGGGGGGGGGGAAGATGGACCTGCTGTGTTGCTAGCTTGCGAATGCACTTCACAAAATCATATTACAAGCATGCAAGATGCTCGATGTTGTGACCGCAGCATTTCTCATATCACACTACGTTGTTTGCTGCCAAGGTTCGGAGCTGTTTCTGCTATCATCTATAAGACGATCCCCTCCTCACTGCTTTCTTTCTGACTGTCACAAGCCCTCAATTTTGAGGACATGGAAACGCCTACATTGACGACTACATTCAGGATGTTGTACCCTTGAGCAGTATACATAGTTGCACGCTTGGTTACTACGCTCGATCTTATCAATGGGAATTGTGACACAAAAACAAGAATCACAAGAGCATGTTCGAGGGCTTCCTTTTGGCCAGTATGATATTGCTAGCTGTCGATGACAGACAATGCTGAGATACATGATCCATGGTGTTAAAGCACAGTTTCCCTCTCACAGATCTGCGCTTGTAGGTCTTTGCTTGCCAATTCGTTCCTCCCACACAATGTCCACGATTTGCAAGCTAATGTCCACACTGCCGAATCCCCCCCAGGTCTAGTCGAACAAACCGAAGCCCATGTCCTCGTCTGACTCCTCCTTCTCCTCTTCTTTCTCTTCTTTCTTCTCCTCCTCAGCTGGAGCAGCGCCACCAGCAGCAGGTGCGCCTCCGGCCACGGCCCCTCCTCCACCTCCACCTGATGGGACGGATGCGAGCTTGGACGTGCCTTCCTTGATCAGCTGCCATGCCAAATTAGCAGTCTTCTCGTGATTCTCCTTGTGGATCCTCATCATACCTCTCCCAGGTCCTTGCCCTCGAGTTCAGAGATCAGCTTGTCCAAGCGCTCATCATCTGCGTCGATGCCGACAGATGAGAGGACACCCTTGACGTCTTTGGCGGAAGGCGAGGTGTTTCCACCGAGGCCGAGGAGGAGGTAGGCTGCGAGATGCTTCATCTATTATTTTTGTTACTGTTATAGTCTTGAAGAGCAGTCTGAGCAGGGATCCTCGCACTTTTGCGGTAGTTGAGGTTTCGAACGAGAGATTCAATCGATTTAACCGCAGAATGAGCGGAGACTGAAACGTCAAGTCCTTATGTAGCTGGTTGGTGAGTCAAGAGAACTTTGTGTATTGAGGACCTTCGAGATTCCAAAGTGTGGGAGAAGCTAAGCGCGGGCTTGGCATTTCTTGGCTGTATGGGGTCCAAAGAAACCGCGACTGATTGTTCTTTCTTCTACAGAAACATATCAATAACACGCCCGTGAGACAGTCACTTGACCCATCAGAGGCCTGTTTGACTCATCCTAACACCCATGTAAATCGCGATATTTGACTCGGAGGCTCCTGCCTTCATAGTATTCTTAGCATGACTCTTCAAAACTTTCGAACCAACCATCAACGGTAGCACCAGATTCCAGCATCTACTCTCTGGCCTCTCACTATGAGTGTGAGTCACTAGAAACCGCCCCTGTTTGCTACTAGACCACTGACTCTCGACCCTAGTTCCTCAATTCAGTACTGAGCTCTATCGGCAACAATGGAGCGCAAACCCCAACACCGCCGCCACGGGTGGTAAGGCCACAGAACGCGGCAGTTGCACCCCCAGGCAGTCGAGCTCAGAACGCCCCTGCACCAACGGCCACGGGACCTCTGCAGAACAACAAGCGTAAGAGAGAAGACAGTCTGGTGGTGCCAAGTGAGAAACACATGAAAACTGGCATTGCGGGCGAGGAAGGCTCTCGGCTTGCTTTACCGGCCGCCCCTCGTGTTCACAAGTCAGCAGCTTCTTCGGAAACAGCCCCAGCTCCAGCTCCGGCTCCCAAGTCTGCGATCCCTTATCGAGGTACCAGCAGGCCAGACCCAGCTCTAGGTACCTCAACGCCGCCCGTTTCAACCGTAGCGAAGGCCCCCAAGAAAGGCTCCTATGCAGAGATCATGGCTCGAGCCAAAGCGACAGAGCCCAAGGCGGCAGCGGTCGGAGTTATCAGCCACAAACCCAAGGAGAAGATGCAGATCAGCCACAAGAAAGAGATGAAGATGCAAAAGAAGGCGACTATGAACAAGAAGCTCGGGATCAAAGACGACGAAAAACGCCCTAGCTCCTCCGGGAGTATGAGCAGCGGCCCGGCTCCTGGTCCTACAGAGGGGAAGAAAGTACTGCAGCCTACGTACAAAGGCACTGCAAAGCCTGCTAATCTAGCGAAACCTGCAAAGCCGCAACCGAGCTATAAGGGAACAATGAAACCTGGCGGTTCTACTACTCAGAAATCGAACCAAAAGGATCGAGATGGTCGGCCGTCTAAACCGCGCTACGATGAGTATGCAGCTACAGACGAGGATGATTTGGACGACGTGGAAGCGAACGAATATGAATCTGACGAATCTGACGATATGGAAGCTGGCTTTTCAGATGTCGAGCAAGAGGAGACCATTGCAATTAGGACTGCACGTAAAGAAGACGAAGAGGAGGCGAGGCTTGAGGCGCAGCTCAAGCGTGAGAAAGAGGAAAGGAAGAAGAGGCTGGAGGCACTGTCGAAGAAGGCAAAGCCGACAAGATAATGAGGTGCTGTGGCGTCAATGATCTTAGATGAACGAGAAGCGTGGCATGGCTAATGCTCGAGGATGAAGACTTCGGGCTCCACTGATATGATACATGCATTTTAGCGGGTCTGCATGGATTATTAGCGGGTGTCAAGTATGCTTACGGGCTGTCAATGTCTACACCACTAAGGGGAGCCTAGCAGATAAACAACAAAGTCATTGAATAGGCTTCTTGCCCACTTCTATTCACTGCAAGCACTGATCACGGGCAGCTAGCAGACAATGCTTCGGTGCATTTTGCACTTTCATCCTGTTGTAATTGACAAAGAAACGCTCTAGAGGACGCTATATGTACTGATGAAGACAAGCCCTATGAAAGAATATGTTACCCACCTCATAACTTCGATTCTTCCTTCTCACCTATGAGGGTCTCGAATGCAATGGGAACCTCCTCAGTCAGATCACTCGCCTGCAGACTTCTGCCATGCTTCAAGAACGCCAACCTCGAGCACTCCCTCGTGATAGCGCTTCCACCCCAGGCCGCCAACATCAGCGTCTCCGATTTGCCAAGATCGCCCTCTACATCCCAGATCTTCTCATGATATAATGACCTATAAGCCAGCAATGTCCCAATGCTTCCCGTCAAAGTATCACCTTGACCACCACTCCTCTTCCTCCCCCCCTCTCCCTCACCTACAATCGCCTTCTCCCCATCCGAGATCCAATCAACAGGCCCTTTCCTGCATACAACCACACCACCCAAGGCTTTTGCAAGCTTCTTACATCCACTCTCCCCACTATCGGGCATCTCCTCCTCATTAATCCCGACACTCTTCGCCAACCGTCCAAACTCCACGACATTCGGCGTAAGCACACATTCCTTATACCCGGTCACTAACTCCGGTTGGCTTTGAATCAACCAAAGCGCATCCGCATCCAACACCAACGGCACATTCTTCTCTCGTGCAGCCTTGATAACTTCCGCTACAGTCGCTTGCATGAGTTTATCGCGGCCGAGGCCGGGGCCGATGACGACGGCGTGCAGGTTGGAAAGCATGGCAATAATGGGGGTGGCCAATTCGGAGGTGGGTTCGTGGCTGGCGGGGACTTCGTTGATTTCCCGCATTATGGGGTGCACCATTAGGTTTGGGGAGTAGGTTTTAATTACGTTGGCGGCTGGAGGGGTGCAGATAACGTGGGACTGGGGGGTTTGTTAGGGTGGGGAGGTGATGTGAGGGGAGGGGAGGTGTACTAGATCGGCGCCTGGGGCGATTGGTTAGGATTGGGGAGAATGTGTGGGTGAGGACGAGATGAGATACCTAATCTCGCGGATGCCATGGCTGAGAAGTAGGGCGCGCCGGTGTAGCTATGTGGGAGTCAATTGCTCGATTGGTTCAATTTCTCGTAGTAATCTGGATTTGGGTACTTTTCGCTTCCTCCAATAACTGCCACTCTGCCCAATTGACCTGTCGCAAAGATGTTAGAAGCCTTTCGAGTAGCACGGCAGCCAAAAGACGAACCCTTATGGAACTTCTCAAGCATAGGCGGCACAATCATGCGCACTTTCTTGAGAAGTTCCTTTGTAGCTGAAGACATTTCGGGCTTTTCTGGCATAATTTGAATTGCACACACGATTGAATTGAGAATAATGTCGTTGACGATGCGTTAGGAAAGGTAAGGTAAAGTAAAGTACTTTAGTGTTTTTTTAGCGTCAAGATCTAGATTCGCTCGGATACGTCATTTTTTCACTGACGTCGGTTTCCTTTTCTTTCATTCCGCTGCTAGAACTAAAGTAGTTCTAGTGCCCGTGGAATTGGAACATGCAAGATTCAAAATCCCATGCCAACATTCTCCTGCCCCTCACGCCCCTTAAATCCAAGTCCAGATAAGGTAACCACCTGCCACCATGTGCCTTGAAGGTCGACCAAAGTGCGCATGTGCTTCCCAGCGTCCTTCCATACTCCAATGTAAATGTCTCGAAAGTTCCCAGCGCCATGAACATTTCTCAATTCCCCTCATCTTCGTTGAGTGTCAGCTCCTATCCTCTCCATGGGTATGGCGCCCTCTGTTCGTAACCATTCGCCGTTGAAAGCATTGATCAACCAATTATTGAGTCCTGTGCTGGATTAGCATCTTCTCTCCTTCTTTAGGCAAGGACTACCTTACTGTCGTAAACCATCTTGTTCGCGTTGTGAAAGTAAATGCTGTGATCCGAATCTGGGAAAATATGGTAGTCGTAATTCTCAACGCCTGCAAGATCAAGCCTATCGAGTAGCGTGAGAGTGTTCTGTAAATGGACGTTGTCGTCTGCTACTCCATGCATCATTAGAAAGCGAACATTGCCCGCAAGTGCAGTCGTATTGCTGATCGTGGTATTGAGATAGCCATCTTCGTTGTTTTGAGGTGTGTGCATGTAGCGCTCGGTATAGATGGAGTCTACCCGTAAGTTAAGTTGGGGTCATCAAGCTTTTAGAGAGAGAAACGTACCATAGAACCTCCAGTCTGTCACGGGCGCGACAGCCATCCCATACTTGAAGGTCTCGCCTCCATCTAGCTCTAGTGTTTTCAAAGCCATGAATCCTCCGTAGCTCCACCCCCAGATTGCAATCCTCTCAGGATCGACATAATCTTTCTTGGCCCAGATCTTTGCAGCGGTGATTTGGTCCATGCCCTCGATGTACCCAATGTGGCCTCTGATGGGAGTCCTTGCCTTTCTCCCCAAAAAACCAGTCCCTCTTCCATCGAACGTAATGACTATGTAGCCGAGGTTCGACGCAACGTATGATTGAAAGTCCACTCCAAACTTTTTGTTTACCATTTGCGAACCAGGGCCTCCATAGAGTTGGAATAGGACAGGGTACTTCTTGTTCTCATCGAAATGAGGCGGCCGGCGCTCAACGAGATTAAGATCGATGCCATCGATGTTCACAGTCTGATATTTCTCTATGGGCAGCTCATGTGCGGAAGCCATCTCAGAGATCTCAGCATTGCTCTCAAATTTGTGATGATAGTAGTGATCGCCCCAACTCGGCGTCGTGCGAACTTCTTGCCACGGTATATCTGGACCCTCATAGTTGATCAGAGCGAACCCGTTACCAGTCGACATCGTTAGATCGTAATAGCCTTCATTGCGAGAATTTGTGTAGTGCTGAAGCCCAGTCCCGTCAAGATTGACGGTGTAAGCGTGCCTTTGTAAGGAGGACTCTTTAGTAGCGACGAGATATACCAGGTTTGCTACCAAGTCCACAGCCAATGGCGAGTTGACGATTTCCCACTCTCCAGACGTGATCATCTTGGGCTCGGGATTATCAAGTGGAGTATAATAGGCAAGGTGGTCGTAGCCTTCATTAATGATAGTATCGATATATCCAGAGTGCGGCCGCTCGTTACTCGGGTCTGCCGGGATGTATTTGGTTGTCTCTGAAACTTCGAACCAGCCGCCATCGATCTTGTTGATGTCGACCGTCCTTACGACCTTCCCGGTACGCTCATTGACATCTAGCAGAGTGACCTTGAGAATATCGCTTTCTCTATTGGTGTTTTTCACCAAGACCTTGCCCTCGGTCCCAGCCCACACTACTTCGGTGATCAAGCGATCCTCGTCAGGAAAGTCACTGTCGGTGCTCACAGTAAATACCTCGCTCTTAGCGACGTCGTAAAACTGGATATCAACCACAGGATTGGGAGCGCCAGCCTTTGGATACTTGATCTGGCGGACTTCTGGATAGTTCTCTTCGCCTGTTGCTGGCTCTGTTCCACTTGGTCGAGACACAAAGTACTGGATAGGGTACTCCGGCACCATCGTTTCATTGGTACGCAAGAAAGCAATGAAGTTCCCATCTTCGGACCACCAAGTCACACTATTGCTGGCAAACACTTCCTCTTCATATACCCAATCAGGGATACCGTACAAAAGCTCAGCCCCTCCATCTTTCGTGATCTGTTCCACATCATTAGAAGCAAGCCTGCGGAGGAACATGTTGTTGTCCCTTGTGAAGACGATAGCATCGCCTTGCGGTGACCATGAAGCTAATTGGATTCTGTCTTTGGGCTTTGCAGGGTCCAATGGCTCCGCCTCTTGGCTCTCAGCATCGAAGATCCAGTACAATCCTGTGGATGAATGCCGCCAATTGCCTTGTTTATCAGACATCACGAGAACCTTTTTCAAGTCCTTCCTAGGCCAGACCGGGCCTGCATTCACGGCAGTGCCGTCCACTGAAAATTCTCCCGACTTCATCAAGATCTGACTGGGCCTTGCATCCGCGCCTGGCACACGGCTTCGAATGTCTTCGACGATAAGGTAGTCTTTCCCAGCTCTTCCTTGTTCCAAAAGCATGCCATCCTCACCATTTGCGCCCGCTATCCATGATATCGGCTGTTTCCTTGGTCGCCATGCACCAGAGAGGAATTGATCAAGCGTGACAGCTTTGCCAGATCCATGTGATGCGGTAGCTGCGGGGTCAAACGGGATTGTAGATGCGTGTTTAAAGGTCTGCCGTGACAAGAAAAGGACTAGAGCCAGAAGCCATCCACCGAAGCATAAGCCTCCTAAGGCCCATATGATTCGCTTGTTTCTCTTCTCGAAAGCAGGTCCGATCGGAGGAACGTAGAAGCCATTTTCTTCATCGTAGTCGTCTTCCTCAGCCTTTGTCCGGGGTAGGGCTTTCGTGTGCCCATTGCCAATTGCAGTGCCATCACCATTGAGACGTTCCAAGGCTATTGATGTATCGGAGGAGGATGTGATGGAATCGAGGGAGTTCCGGTCAAGATCGGGCGATGAAGAACCCTCGTTCAGAGGTCTTCTCTCCGGCTCATCATGGTAGGGACTGGAAGCCATCTCGAAGCTCCCGGTTATAATGTGAGCGGCGCTGAATCTCCCATTAGGAGAGGTGTTTTCAGCTTCGTGGGGTGGGTGGGCGCCCGAGAATACGAGGGGCTATTTATAAGAGTCCTCGCCTCCTATGCAAGCTGAGCATGCGAACGAGTCAAGTTCCATTTCTGGAACACCTACTCAAGACCCTGGCTTACTAAGCCATTTCGTTACGGAAGATCTCCCTTTGGTGCTTCAGCCTCGTCCAAGCTACTTTGTTGACTCATTATTGACGCCCACTTGGGGAACAAGATTGTAAAAGAGTGCGCCACCAAGGCTGAATGGCTCTGCTAGGCTAAATGTCTCTGTTAGAGTGTTCCCATCGAAATATTTTTATTGGAAATGCCGTTCTAGTCTAGTATTACAGACATCTGTTCACATTTGATCCAAGCTACGCCAGCTAGGGTTATCTAGCATATTTCTTCGATGGTCGTCTTGAGCCCCTCGGACATCACATATGACGCTCGGCTTCAAGAGATTTCCCCCACGATCTTTTGACCAGTCTTCGTTAAAAAACAACACCTTGATGAGTGGCACGATGCTTTTATCCGATGCCCTTTGGAGATCGCGCGAAACCACAATGCAGCCGATGTATTGGAACACGCAAGAGACCATTCAGAGAGTGCTGCAAGTTTGTCAGCAAGTAGTAAGATGGATGGGGGAGGTCCAGCATACCCGAGAAAATCCTCCTTGATGCTGCCGATTGCAAACATGCTGCCAACGTCACTCCTCAAACCTATGATCTTGATCCTTAGATGCGTTCCTTTTTCAATCACCTGATCCCCGTTGTCCGTGTACTGAGGGGGAGTGGCATTCGCGTCATATTTGATGTCGTCCGGGATCAGCTGTGACTGTGAGCCTTGAAAGTCTGGCATAGTAGTCTGAACGCACGTGGTTGGAAACAAAGACCGGAAGAGGTCCAACATCAGCAAAGACACCCATTCTGTTAACCGAGCTGACTATAGCATCGACCTATATATGGCACCTGTCTTCAGCAAATCGAGTGGAATCTATCTCAAGCTGTGTAAACCCACCGTTTCCCCCTTGAAAGGCCTCCATACGACTGCTCGATATCGCACCGTGTATTCCGCCGAAGCACTACTAGGCACGACACGCCCTTCTGAAATCTCGAAGGAGTCCATGACACATACTATGTAGTATTGCCCCGTGCATGACCCTTCGACATCTTCCAGGAGTCGATTTGTCAAGTATTCCTGCACTCGGGGACCAAAAAATGAGGGGTGCAGTGAGATCGTGCGCTCAAGGTCGTGGAGGAAGTACATTGTGGAGAGGAGGAGCTTGCTTGATTGTTTGACGAATATCTGTATCTAAAACCTGGCCTTGCGCTTAGGCTTTAACACACAAGATGGCCGCTTGTCCTTCAGATCGATTTGATCTTTGGTGTGAAGCCTGACTTGGTTCTTGTAGGGGCGACAGTAAGACCTAGAATGTCATGCGACCATGCGCGAAGGAATGATAACCTAAGAATACACGCTGGAAGATCAGCATAGTCAAGACGTAATGAAGCGTGCTAGACAATGTATTGGGGCCCCAAAGGAGTGGCGGCGCAGAGACTCCTGTGCTCTTGCGCGCTCTCTAAATAAGGTAGAGAGGCTACAGTAGACGTCGTCACTGCGGTGTGGAGCCTGGGCGGCGTAATAATGAATGAGGTGCCGAAAAGTTGCGCTAACGAGAATGTGCTTTTTTAATCTACTGTAAGGTAGCGTAAAGGCTGAACCTCTTGGCATAAAATTAGGGCAACCTCCCCTGGAATCATGCATAAAATTAGCTCAACGCACGTGGAGACTATCTCAAGGTTTGAGGGTTGTCTTAGTTGCATTGTTCTGATAAGTTTCTGAGAATTTTAGGTTCTTTTTCTACTTCGTGCAATGTATCTATCGAAAGGGCAGTCTACTCATGTATTTAGGGTAGTGATCCTGCTTGCGTGTTCTGCTCGGCTGTTACGTTGCACTCAATGACATGGTGTCAGATAGCAGTCAGATATCTATGAGTGTCCATTATGTACAGTTGCTCGTCACAACATCACAAGCGCTCTCAATCTGGAGATTCTCTGTACAAGCCCCCATGCCTGGAACGCCAATTGTTGCTTCCGCACCGGTATATTCCCCAAAACAAAGTCTGAATCGTATGCAAATTCTGCCCATTCACTGTCAAAGTAAGAGAGAAGGCAAGATTAGGAGTCTCCCTTCGGATCCTTGAAAATTTACCGAGAGCAGATGAATGCTACGCTGGCTAGGTTGCTAGCCCTTGAAATCATCAGGAAGCTTTGCCATTAGCCTTCCCGTTCATCACCGCACTGTTCCTCTGCTCCTTAGACTTGTGAAATTTGTCAACCTCCTTCTGGACTGCACTGTTGACCCGTGCCTTCAGCTCAGGACGGTACCCCAGGGAGAAGAGGATCTCCATCCACACGAAGAATGGAGCCAGAAAGATAGCTTGGATCAGATTATCCAACAACGCAGGCGCTCTTCCTTCAAACGCGGCGTGGCCGACAAATTGGGCTATCCAACTGAAGACGAACACCCCTAACGCCCATTGATTTGCCGTTGCACCGTACTCGTTAGTGAGGTGGTTTGAATAAGCGGTTGACGCAAGTAGTAGAGGTGCAAGTATGCCACCGGCCACGGGCTCCATAAGAACGTATAAGGTAGCGTAGACCAATGTAGAAATCGTCCCGACGTTGGGTGGGAGATTCGGAATAATGAGCCAATTTGGCATGGGTACGAGTGAAGGTGTATTGGTGCCCTACAGACACTTTTAGTATGTGTCAAGCGTAGTAGTTGCTCTCTCTTAGTTTACTCACGAGAAGAAAGGCCGTCATCAGGATTAGTGGAACGCATACTATATGTATGGCCTTGTTTCCCTTGATCGCCAGGCTGTCAGCCCTGACATAAAGGCTGTTTGACTGCATTCAAGCAGGAGATGGTTCTTACAGGAGTATGGTGGTACGAGCCATACTGAGGTAGCGTTAGCTTTCGAATAGCTTCAGGCTTACTGCGTGACTTACGAACAAAAGCTGCCTCTCAAGGTTGAGAGACATGATTGAAAACGGGGAATGTAAGCGTAGTGTGTAATGAAGGAAGGCTACGGTTGGAGAGCAGCTCAAAAAAATAGCGGCTTGGCGCCACCAACTCTCCTGCAACGGTCTCTCTTTTCCACATCTTAACTGCAACTGTCTCCCATCTCAATCTCCTCTCCAGAAGGTCAATTGCAGTGACCATCCTCTCATTGTCCTTCTTACTGCTCGTACGCTCCTGTCAAGATGATTAGGAACGCATTGAGGCAGTCAGCTCGGACGGTCGGGGCAGTAGCAGTCCCTCGAGGAGCCGCCCTGGTAAGCTTGAAAATCCATCCTACACATATGCCAACTATGTCGCGGCATGTATGCTACTACTTAGACGTGGCATTGCGCTCTTCTAGAGCTGCACTGGGTGCTTTGACAGCTTCGTGGCTGTCGTTGTTGAACAACGCTAATTACCTCATTCTACCCAGAGCCGAACCACGGGACCAGCAGCTCTCTATGGAGCATCAAAGCAAGTTCGAAGCTATGCTGCCGATGCTAAACCAACACCAACGGAAGTCTCTTCGATCCTCGAGCAGAGAATTCGAGGCGTACAAGAGGAAGCCGGTCTTGCCGAGACAGGGCGTGTCTTGTCAGTTGGGTACGTGATATTGGTGAAAGGACGAACAGCAACAATATTTCCAGATATCTGACATTGAGGTTCTACAGAGATGGTATCGCTCGTGTGCATGGAATGAATAATGTCCAGGCTGAAGAGCTAGTCGAGTAAGTTTGCTTAGCAAGGGTCCTTGTCAACAAGACTCATTGTTGGACAGGTTCGCCTCTGGCGTCAAGGGAATGTGCATGAACCTGGAAGCCGGCCAGGTCGGTGTCGTGCTCTTCGGCTCAGATCGTCTTGTAAAGGAAGGCGAGACTGTCAAGCGTACCGGAGAGATTGTCAGTACCGCTATGCACCGTGGGGATCCTTCCGCTAACGCGACTCTAGGTTGACGTACCTGTTGGACCCGAGCTCCTTGGCCGTGTCGTTGATGCTCTGGGGAATCCAATTGATGGCAAGGGTCCCATCAAGACCACCCAGAGATACCGAGCTCAGCTCAAGGCACCCGGCATTCTGCCCCGTCACTCCGTTAATCAGCCAGTCCAGACTGGTCTAAAGTCTATCGATGCTATGGTGCCAATTGGTCGCGGTCAACGTGAGCTTATTATTGGGGATCGTCAGACTGGAAAGACTGCTGTCGCCCTCGATGCCATGCTGAACCAGAGACGCTGGAACAACACCAACGACGAGTCGAAGAAGCTCTACTGTGTTTACGTTGCCGTTGGCCAAAAGCGATCGACTGTTGCTCAGCTTGTCAAGACCCTCGAGGAGAATGACGCCATGAAGTACTGTATCATTGTGGCTGCAACAGCTTCGGAAGCTGCTCCTCTACAGTACATTGCACCTTTCTCAGGATGTGCTATGGGCGAGTGGTTCCGTGACAACGGTAGACACGCTGTGATTGTTTACGACGATTTGACCAAGCAAGCTGTGGCCTACCGTCAAATGTCTCTCTTGCTTCGTCGTCCTCCTGGGCGTGAAGCCTACCCCGGAGAGTGAGTATTGTTCATGCTAGAAACCTATGTGATCTTGGTTTCAATCGTTAACAATCGCTTAGCGTCTTCTACCTGCACTCACGTCTGCTCGAGCGGGCTGCTAAGCTCAACGACAAGCACGGTGGCGGATCTTTGACGGCGCTGCCCATCATCGAGACACAGGGTGGTGATGTGTCCGCTTATATCCCAACCAACGTCATCTCTATCACCGACGGTCAGATCTTCTTGGAAGCCGAGCTTTTTTATAAGGGTGTCCGTCCTGCCATCAACGTCGGTCTTTCTGTCTCTCGTGTCGGTTCCGCAGCTCAACTCAAGGCCATGAAACAAGTCGCTGGTTCCCTGAAACTTTTCTTGGCTCAATACCGTGAGGTTGCTGCCTTCGCTCAATTCGGTTCCGATCTTGATGCTGCCACCAAGCAAACCCTCAACCGTGGCGAGCGTCTTACGGAATTGCTCAAGCAAAAGCAGTATCAGCCTATGGCTGTCAACGAGATGGTGCCCCTCATTTACGCCGGTGTCAATGGTCACTTGGACAGTGTGCCCGTAGCAAAGATTCTCCAATGGGAGGCAGATTTCCTGTCACATCTGAAAAATAACGAGAGCGATCTTCTGGCGTCGATCGACAAGGAGGGACAGCTCACCAAGGAGCTCGATACGAAAGTGAAGGACGTTGTGCAGTCATTTACCAAGAGTTTTGGTTCTTGAGGGGAATTGAAAAGTACGTCGTAATACCTATTCCTATCTACGTTGCTGACAGTCCTCAAGTTGTAACATAAATCCCACCAAAAAAAGAAGCGGTTTGCAATCCCCATCGAGTTCTGCTGCACGCTGAAGGCAGAGCGCTTGTGCCAACACTCTTCACTACCCTTACTCCTCAGACCGCTTTCTATCGGCTCTCCATAGTTGAGGATGGTGTTGGTGACGATAGTGTATTTAGAAGTAGAAAACTCAAAAGTGTTCAATCCACTTAGTTTGAATATTGAGCCCGTTATAGAGAGTGTAACCATTCCTAAGATAGGTCACGAGCTCGAAAGATAAGGTAGCTTTCGTAGATTTGATTACAAATATAGTCTGGACTTGGAGTACAACAGTATACCTCTAGCGAGCGTTCACGGGGTTAGTCGGCCCTAAGACATGACATTTACCAGCCTCACCAGCGCGCGATGTTCACACTCTACCAAAGCTGATGCAAGTGTGACTCACTGAATTGAGAGTACTATCTCGCCCTTCCCCTATCTGCTCATATTGTGGTGTTACGTCGTTTTACTACATTTGTCAGCACCTTGAACTGTTGGTGGACAAGGGTTCGATTCCTGCACCACCGCTGAACGTCACTCGATATAGTTATCAACACCCGGAACACTCCATCATCTAGACACCTACTACAGTGAGTGCGCATCACCAACACGCCGAATGATACTGTCGTTGCTTCAAATACCTTCCCAAGTACGTGAACACTGATTGACAATAAAGGATCATTAAAGCTATTCGCGCTGAGAGCAGCTTCTCTTGCGCCTCAGGGTTCTTGAAGATAACGATAGTATCTTCTACCGGACAGGCACATGAACTTTGCCTTCTATCAAGTATCCCCACGCCAGGGACCAGCCACCGAACCGGATCATTTGAAGCTCCAACCTACCTTACAAGACCCGGCTCTACCCAACATGTCGCCTAATCCACAGTCAGTGCCACCCTCCAACAACGGCCGATTTTCCCCAGATAGTCAATACAGGGTAGTGAGGAAGAGAAATAGGGTGCCGTTGTCGTGCGCCCCCTGCAGGACTAGAAAGTTAGGCTCTCGTGCTCGAGATCATGCCCAGGCACCCGAAAGCTGACAGCAAATTCTAGGCTTAAGTGCAACCGATCGCAGCCATGCGAGAATTGTGTTAAGAGAGGAGATGCTATGTCATGCTCATACGCAACTCCGGGGAGCCGCAAGAAGCAATGCGCGCTTTCTCTGTCTAGCAATTCGCCAGATGGCATGCAGAATCGTATAGACCGCCTTGAAGGTCTCGTACTCTCGTTGATGACGAATGGAGCGCAAGCTCCTGGCCCTACAGCAGCTTCTCGGGCCTTGTCGATGAATTCCAAATCCAATTCGAGCTCAGGGCATTACAGCTACCCACAGGATGTCGATGTCGACGTCGATGGGGAAGAAGAGGACGGTATGGTAAGAGGACCGGGATCCGAAGAAAGCGAGACTGATCAGGTGGCTCAATCGTTAGGAGTGATGAAGGTGGACAACAACAAGTCCATGTACTACGCAGACTCTCACTGGGCGGCCATCTTGAGTGACATCAAAGAGGTGAAAAACTACTTTTCAGAGCAATCGAACCAGCAGCGGTTTCAAGATCAAATGCGGCAAGTCCAAGAAGCCAAAAATCGCGTTGACGCCGCTCCACAAGGACCAACTTTCCTCTTCGGTGGATCACAGCCTCCGCCATACTCAGAGCTGCTTGCGCAAATGCCAAAAAGGTCTGTGACGGACAAACTCGTCTCACGATATTTCAACTCTTACGACCCTGCCGTTCATATTTTGCATCCTCCGTCGTGGTATCGAGCGTACGAGAGGCATTGGGCAGATCCTCAGAAGAGCGGACCCATTTGGCTAGGGCAGATGTTCGCGGTCTTATGTTTGGCAATGCACTCTTTTTACCGTATGGATGACGAACCCCCCGAATTCGCAGGCAAGTCTCTGGCACTAGCTTCGAACTATCGAACTCTCACAGGACAGTGTCTGCTTCTTGCAGACTTCACGAAACCGGTCAATGACATGATTGAAACTATGGTACTCCATCTACACTGCGAATACGCAAGAAATCGTGATGCTGAAGTTGGTGTATGGGTCTTGGTGGGCATGATTGTTCGTCTTGCCATGCGCATGGGCTATCACCGAGATCCAAAGAACTATCCCAACATCACGCCATTTCAAGGGGAATTGCGGCGGCGCGTATGGACGTTTGCACGTCAAGCAGATCTGCTTTTCTCGTTCCAGATCGGATTGCCGAGCATGATCCGTTTGGGAGACTGTGATACAGAGCTACCTCGAAACCTTTTCGACGACGAATTCGATGAGGGCACGGAGATACTACCACCATCCAGACATCCGTCGGAGCCCACGCCTGTGTCTTACATGCGTGCTAAAGCAAGTGTTGCTTTTGCGTTTGGGAAAGTCGTTGAACGGCTGCATAACCTCGCAACAGTCTCGTACGAAGAAATTATGGATCTGGATGGTGATCTTAGGGAAGTTCGCGCAGAGCTGCCACCTCATCTCCGACTGCGAACACTGGACGATTCTGCGACAGACCCAGGAGCGTTGATTATGCAGCGATTCAACCTGTCTATCTTATATCACAAAGGCCAATGTGTCCTCCACCGAAAGTTCTTAGCCCGAGCACGTGAGAACAATCGATACACTCACTCCCGCAAAACCTGCGTGGACTCGTCCATGACACTCCTTGACCATCAGGCTACCCTTCATTACGAATCCCGTCCCGGTCATCGCCTTCACGGCATGAAGGTGTTTGTCAGTTCACTCACTGCAGCGGACTTTCTGCTTGCAGCCATGATTGTCGCTCTTGATCTATGCTATGGCGCAGAGACAGAAACAGGCGGCCAAAGCTCTGGCGACATGTATACCTGGGGTCTGGAGAGACGCTCCGATATGATTCGACAAATTGAAACATCGCACGAAATCTGGAAGGAGACGAAGGACCAGTCTATCGAGTCATTCAAAGCTTGCGAGCTTCTAGCAGTCATTCTAAGGAAGCTGAAATCTGGTAGGGTACCCACAAATGGCGTGCCTTCGCGGAACCCCTTCCCATTTCCCAGCATAGCAAATGGCGCAGACGGCCAAGCCTTCGGAGCCCCAGTGGAAGAGAAGCCAGAGCACTCTGCAGCTATGACGCTTGGTATGCTTAGCAGTGGTGGGATAACCCCCAACTCTACTGCTCTTTTCCAAGGCTTCCCTGGAGTCGCCAATCCAAGCATGAATGACATGCCACCTTCTGGGTTGACACCAGGCTACTCCATGGAAGAAGCTGCAAATGCCATACCGCTAGCACCAAGTCCACTTTCGTTCTTTGGCAATGTTATTGGCAATGACGCGCCACCCACAAACTTCGATTGGGTACGTCAAAATATTCCTTGAAACATTGTAGCTAGGCTAATCTCAATCTACAGGAGGCATGGGACTCCTATATTCAGAATGCACCAGTGGATACGGGAAACCAGGCTTGGTCTACAAGCATGGACCCAGCCTTGATGACGCCTGCAGCGGATGGTCAGACACAGATGGGTCAGGCGCCCCAGGCCAACATGTTCGGGAATGGAGCTGCGTTTATGCGTGTGAACACTCCCCCAGGCAATATGCCTCTCTGAGGCTCTTGCACCCCTGGAGCTACGTTCGTTGGTTTAAGGGATTCCCAATGCTCATGAAACCTGGGCAAACGTACGTGTTCAAGTTTTACGAGGGAAAAGGCCACTGGCGTTGAGGCTTCCGATACTACTGACGAGAGGATGTGGATAGGGGGATACCAATTGGGCGGACTTCAAGGGGACAGTGGCAATGAAGATCTCTTATGACTGTGGCCTTTGCTCGTCTCGGTGATTGCTTGTATCATAGCTATCGAAAACATCAATGCAAGAGCGATTTGATTGAAAACATGCATCACTGTGCATGGCGCATGGGCGCTAGTTGCGCGCGTTGCTACGCCAGTCGCGAAACCCCTGGCCCGCAGAATGCCTCAAGTAATTACTACGTTGAGTGCAAAGGAAGATGTTTTCTTTACTAGTAACACATAGAAAATAAACTATCCTGATCCATACCTCATCCACCTCGAACACCGTCCTCTTCCGCTAGGTCCGCATTCGATAAAGTACGGCAGTTGCGAGGTAAACAAGCCACACTTTCCTCAAACACACCTCTCTACACACCATTGACTTGACTGCTGACCTTTCCAAGACAGTTGCATCTTCTTACAAGATGGCCACGATCAAGGCAATCTACGAGACCTACCTCAAGAACCCTAGTGCTTCTGCACTGAGTGACGGCGCGACACTCCACTACATCACGACCCTCACCACCATAAACACATCTGCAGCCATTGTCAGGCACAACACTGCGCATCAAAAGGTGCTCCAGAAGAAGGAAGAGAAAGTGCTGAGCTGCATTGAAGGCAATGATGCTGTTTGCCTGGACATTGAGACTACACTGGAGTTCATTACAGGAGGGGGTGCATATTTACCTGGCTTGGACGACAATTTCTTGTCTGATCGGGTTGTTACGTTCCCAACCGTGAGCAGCTTGAAAGTTTATCAACCTCAAAGACCAAGCTAATTATTGCGCTCAGGTACACATTGTCCACTTTGACTCCAGCCAGAAGATCCAGCAGATTCGCATCTACTGGGACCAAGGGTCTCTACTCAAGCTTGTGGACGTAATTGGATCTCGAGCAAAGAACTGGCCTATTCGTGACGGCAAAGACCAAGCACGTTTGATCGCATCAAGTGCCGCAGGCGTTCCTCAGACTACTGGATCTTCAGGGCTCCCTACTCGTGATCCGATTGACGCAAAGATTAGGGGCAAGCCTAGATCAGAGAGCAAGAACGTCACTAGGGACCCGCACGCCAGTCTATCATTATTCGCGCCTCGCGAGGAAGACGACGAATCGTCTGCGCCCGCTGCCGTCGCTCCTCGTGCACCTGCCACGGCCAAACCCCCTCCTCGAGACTATCACGACCTCTTTGTAGGCAACGATTCCGATGCGCCGCCACAAGGCAAGGGCAGAGCGACCTCGCCCGAGAAAGAGAACGGTGGGATACGCGGAACAAAGGCCCAATCTGCAAAGCCTCCACCAAGGGACTACCATGATCTTTTCGTTGGCGAGAATTCTGACGCTTCGCCCGTCTCAAAAGGACGTGCTCCATCTCCGAAGAAAGAAAACATGACCCCTGCCGCGATCGCTGGCAAAGGTGGCGCAGGCAAGAACTACCAGCCCTCGCGTTTGTTTGAGACCGACAATTCGGCGCCTGGCACTCCTGGCACACCCATTCAGTCTCCAGACAAATATCGAAAGCCTGACCCCAAGAAATACGATCACTTCACCTTCGGCTCTGGGGGGGAGGACTCTCCAAATATGGCCATCCGCCCAAAGTTTAAGCACAAAAACAACTGGGACTTCGAAGACTTCACTACTCCCGAGCCATCAAAGAACAAGATTCGCGGTCAAGACGTGCGTCACTTCGGCTGGGAAGACGATGAGGCGGTGATGGATAGCCCAGCCAAGCATCCCGCCGTCGCCAAAGCACGCCCTGATGCAAAGATGAACTTTGAGTTCCAAGACGATGGTTCTCCAGCAGGTGATCTTCGTCCAGCTGGTCACGCGCGCGGCGCCGGGAACATCAGAGCTGGGACGGGGTTGTATGCGAACAATGTGATCGATGAAGGCGATCAGTCATCAAGCCCAGAGAAAAAAGGACGTCCACTGTCTACGGTTACGAATCTGAAGGATCGTCGCAAGGATTTCGACCCCCATTTCAGCATGACCGACGACTCTCCTTCATCGAACGAGAAAAAGCAGCCTGTCCCTGAAAATCGAGCCAAGGTCGTCAACCAGATGGGCGCGCAGTGGCAAGCTACTGACTCATCTCCTGGACCGCGACCTTCGAGCAAGGATTCAGACCGCATCAATCCGATCTCAGGAGACAAGGAGAATTATGCCAACGGCGGTGCAAATAAGAATTTGGGCATCAAGACTGGCGGAGATGGTATGGGCGGCAAAAAAGGGGCTGGACGCTCGTGGGGCTTTGGAGATGATAGTGACGAGGATGGCATTGGGGGGAAGAATGGGGGCAGATTCCAGGCGACTAAGATTCAGCAGGCGCCGAAGGATAGTGGATTCTGGGACTTCTGAGAAGTGGTCTTTTAGGGGGGAGGGCTGGAGGATGTGATGAATTGAAAGGATTCATGCGGACATGGCTGTCAAGATGATTATGGAAGACGAAACGGGAGGGCTGAAATTGCCGTTATGCTATGGATATGCCAACATCCTCGTTTCATTTGTCGGAAGATTCGATTCCTGTCAATTGTGTATTTACATTAACAGCTCAAGTTGAATCATGCGTAAGATCGTTTCATAATCATCCTTTGCTGTTGTGCTTTGCTAGGTTCAAATGCTGTGAGTGCATCGGCAGACAAAGCTAGCTGTGTCGCCGGAAACCACGGCATCTAGCATATGGACACATGATTGAGGCACGAGCCTCGCTCGCTGCCCATTTTCTGTGTCCATTACTGGTCAAATTGCACCGGACATCTGTCAGTCAAGGCGCTGGATATTTGACGACAGCAGTGCATGCTAGTTGCGAAAGCTGAGAGACTGACAGTTTGACGAATGTCGAGGTTGAACGGCACCCTTGTCGACTGTCTAGCGTGGCCCAGTAGTTAAAGTAGTCAATGGCTAGCTGCCCAAGGAATGTCCTCTTCATGATTTCATTGCACTTCCAAACAATCGGCTGCAAACCTCGAAAGCACAGTATCATGGGAGAATGCTATCAAGTTTTATGGGATGGCTTTATTCTGAGAACATGCAACGATATCGTACACAGCTTTGGCTATTTGCCGAGTCTTCTTCCCCAATCTTTGCTCCAGTAGAGCCCATCCTACACTGTACTTCTAGTTTTTTAGCTCTTCAGAAGAGGCGTTGGTACAAGTAGAGCCTCACACAAGAGACATTCCCTCATTCTCACGTAGCTCATCAACAAGTTCCCTCTATTCCCTACAATTCAGAGAGCTCCTAGTTGTGAACATTCTACGGCAGCGCCTCTTCCATGATGTCAGTGCACAGAAACTCCGGGTATGACGCCTCTTTTTTGCCCATTTTCGTACTCGACTTTTCGACAACGCATTCGAACAAAGGAGCCATCATAGTGACAGCCCTTGATGCTAATGAGCGGAAAATCGGCTCCAAGTCACCGTGGCCAACATTCCAAACTTTCTGCCAATACGATCTCACCAAACATTGGTGCTCGTCTTGCCATTGCGCGAGGGTAATAGAGGTAAGGGAGTCTTGTAAGTCGAGGGATCGCGTAGCGTAGTTTGACCGTTTGTTGTGCTGATGAGCGTAGAAGTGTTGGCGAGCTCCTCACAAAACCCTGCAGCAGCGGTTGCGATCGATTGCGGATCTCGACATCGATTCCCCATTGCTTGGATCGTGAAAACCCCTATCTAGATATTGTCCATCAAGGTTTGCAGCTTGGCTCTCTTCTCAAGCAACAGTGGCAAAATGCCTAGGTGTGCACTAGCAAATTTGGCCTTAATGTCCTCGTTGCTGTAGCTGGGATCCCCAATCAACCGGCAAGCAGCCTCTCTGAATAGGAAATCTGACTCTGTTGTAATTGCTAATTGGAGCAACTCCACGTAGTATGGACTGGATAAATAAGCTATCTCTAAGGGTGCTGTCATGAAGTAGAAATCCATAGGTGTCTTCAGCATGGTGATGCTCCCGTAAGCATCTCTAACGGACAGAAGACCAGTGAGTGTCTTTACAGCCTCAAGAAAGGCAAACTTCGAAAGCTAAAGGGGCTCGTGAAACATGATTTGGCAGAATCTTCAATAATCGGAGATGACTTTTATACGACTGTCTTTTTGGCTATTATCGGAAGGTATGTATGGAGCTTCTTTGAGAAGGATCGAAGCTGTGTCTTCTATTATATCATTGAAAGGCGATAGAGGCAGCGCATTATAATTCTGTTACAGGATCAGCTTCTTGCTGCCTTAATGCTACCATAATATGTACGAGGTAATGGATCTGAACGTAGTCCTTTCACCAACAAGGGGACCCTTAGGCTATCGTCATTCTCATCCCTGAACAACAGCTTGTACTTCCACATGATTTCGCCCTCAGTAACTCTCTCATTTGATTGAATCGACCACCTCTCACTCAGACTTACTTTGAAATACGTAGAACGTAGAGCAAGTATTACGGTGTGCAGGACAAGGCAAATATTGGGCTTCCTAGGAAGGATGATCTCAATATCGCCATCCTCAAACAATGGGAAGATGTTACGCGGTCGGGAAATTTCGGTTGGAGGTGGAAGTGATGAATTGCTGGGGAGATTGGGTATGCTGCCGCTTCATGTGGTCGTACCGAGCTCGTAGTCAGTGCCGTTGAAGTGATAGAGGACTCAAAGATCTGACAAGGAACGAGTATGCATAAGCTGAGGCCTTGGAAAGGACTAATCTGAGTAAGTGAGAAAGCTGAAAGAGGTGAAATTGTATGGTAGTGAGCCAAAATTCGGGCGACCAAGTCTGGCACATTCCCTCAATTATTTACTTCAATTCGGATATGTCGATCGACTGTTGAACAAATTGCTTCAATAGATCAACCCTTCACTTATCACATGATTAGCATCTATCGCAGATAATGCTTCATTTAGGGCATATTTATACCCTGTATGTTGAGTTCTCTGTTTCAATGCTTACTGGTGGGCTCCTTCTCTAGTTTAGAGTCTGTTGATTACCACCATTCGACGGGTCCAAGTCCAGACTGGATCATTGAAGCCTAGAGACTTGAGCTGCGATATGTCACATAGGGGAAGACCACCTACTGTAATACTGTATGGGCTCTTGCGCTCCGTAGCTGACTCAGTCCCTTGCTCAGAAGGAGCAACAGGAGACAGATCATTCCAGTGCTCGTCTTCCACCCTGACTCGCACCCATTCAAGCTTATCGTAGAAGTACTCGTCGCCTTCATTCAGCCAGGTCCAAACTTGCTCTTGGACATTGCTAGTGGAACAAATTAGATCTGGCGAGAGTCCCAACGTAAAAAAATTGCGTATAGCAAGTAGAACGCTACCGTTGAGTAGGGCATTTCGTTCTATTTAAATAAGGAGAATTGACTGACAAGAAGCTGTTTGGGAACATCAGGTTTGGAGGTATAAGGATATCGTCGAAGAAATCGAGGCGTACTGGTTTTCAAGTCAATATCTGGCTCTTTATGTCGGACAGTTGAAGTTGGTACTTTTCATGCCAAAATCTGAAGCACTGCTGATTTGTCCGAGAATGATCTCTCCTTTGAAAGGGCGAAAGACGATCATGCGAAATTCGACTGTACTTTGTTATCACTATTTTCTCCACAGCAAACAAGTCTTGAAAACCATTGACGTTCACAATTCCAGTTCCATGGCCAATAAGGCCGTCGGATGCTTTGAGTATATCATAAACGCAGATACATAGCCCAATATTCTGTATTACCTGGAAGAAGGATGTCAGGCATTTTGTATACGGAGAAAGAGTCTACAGACTTTGTTTGCATATTTGGCATTGATGTTGTCTTCGATACCCTCTCCACTTGGCTTTTCAATGTCTTCAGGTGAGATCTGGACCAAGTCGGCAATGGTCGTCCGCAAGCAGAAGAAGAAGATCAGCAAGCGTCCTCCAAATTCTTCGTTGATAGACCTACTAGAATGAACATTGCGATTTCTGAACCTACACATCGGAGAGTTTTGGGAGAAATGCTTCTCGAATGTTCCAACGAGTCACACGTTAAGGTTTGCAAACCCCCAATGACTCTGTAGAAGCGCGCGGCTGTCTACTGCCGATGTTTACCCAGAATACAAACTGCAGGAACAATAGTGACATTTTTAAAAGTACATTCACTCCTCAATGTCTCTTCTACGTCCTAGTTCGAAGTGTGGTCCCGAGGTGTCACGAAGAGAACAATGATGCAATAATGAGCGGCCAGCAGTTCACTTTTCCTCCACCTCCTCCGCCACCGCTAGCCTCTTCTCAATATCACCCTGCATTTGACCAAGCAAGAGGGGGACAAAATGGGTACGGAGGGAGGGGCAATAGAGGTGACAGGGGAAATCGTAGCTATGGTCGCGGTAACAGAGGAGGGGTCCCAAGAGGCGGTAGTCAACATGTATCGGCGCATTCGAACGCAGGCTACGGTGGCTACCCTGGAGGAGGCAGTAGGCCTCCACTACCGCTAGATACCGGCTACAACTCTCAATTGAACAACCAAGGGCGAGGTGGCTATTCAATGCCCAACTACCCTCCTGTCCAGCTTCCTCAATATCCTGCCAATCTAGGACAGGAATATGGATATTCGCCCTCGAATTATCCTACGACTGCCCCGCGGCCGGTCCAAGAGCATTACCCTACGAATGTACAGCACAATTCGCCGCAGTATGGTGCACAACAACAACGTGGCTCGTATGGGTATGACTCACAGGTCCGTTTCAACCAGCCCATGCCCAATACCTACCAGAATCTGGGGACTCTTCCCCCTAGACCCAGCCCTTCTAATGGTCAGCCTATTCTGATGGGCCCCCCCATTCGTTGGGGTTTCGATCAGCAGCACCAAGGCAATCAAAACCAGCAATACCCACGGCCACCAGCAACGAATGGTACGTGCCAGTATCAGAATGTTGAGCCAAGCGGCGGCGGCTCTCCATACTATCACAGTCATAGCTCTTCCACGGGTAGTCACTCGACTCGTAATGAATCGCCAAACCCTTTTCCAGGTCATCGTGGACGAGGTCAGAAACGTGGGTACGGAGATACATTTGGTAGACCGCGCACTCAAAACCTACGACCTCAAGCCGCTCCAGCTGTACCAAGTTTTGGTGGACCTCTTCCGCTTCCAGTCAAACCGCCTGTACCTCAAGACCGTCCAAGTAAACCCAGAAAGAAGAAGAGGAAGCACAACCAATTGGGCTTGACACCAAAGACAGAAGAACACGAGTCCAGCGAGGAAGAGGAGGATGACGCAGATGAAGAGGCCAGGCTTGCTGCCGCCGTCGCTACGTCTGCGGCAGGGCCACAGCTGTGAGAATGTCTTGTTGTTTATGTGATTTAGCATTACTGACGTCGCTTCAGATTACAATTTGAATACAAAGGCCAGACTTCCACTCTGCAATCTTCTTCGGACATAGCAGCCTGGATAGAAGAACGAATGAAGAAGTTCCCCACAAAAGCGCGTACTGAAGCTCGTGCCGCAGAATTGGCGGAGCGTAAAAGCCAGCGAGAGGATGCGCAGAAAGCAGCGAACCAGGCTCGAAAAGAAGCTCGTGAAAAGCAACAGGCAAAGGTCAAGGAGAGGGAGAAGAAAAACCAGGAAGCGGAGGAAAGACATAAGAAGCCTCAAGACAGTTCTGAAGACGCAGCCGCGAAAGCCAAGCTTAAAGTGGAGAAACTTCGTAAACAACTTGAAAAGGAAGAGAAGCGCGCTGCCAAAGCAGAGGCGAAAGCCTCTAAGAAAAGGCTTGATGCAAACAACAAGGGGACCCTTAAGGAAGCAAAATATCAGATCGATGGGAGCAAGAAGAGAAAGCGATCAGCCAGCGATATCGCCGAGAGTAAAATGGTTGAAGAGACCTGTGCCGCTAATTCTACGCAGCCCATTGCAGCGATTTTTGCGAATGAGGATACCTCCATCATGCCGAACAATGCGGGACTGCACGAGACTCCCATCCTCGACACTATTACTCTCGATTCCCAAGAAAAGCCCCAAGAGATTGTGAGCATGGCGGCTGATCCGTTGACGCCCATGTCACAGCCACCAGTATCAGGTGACAAGGCCGATTCTCCGCCAACAACTTTCGATCTGAGTGATGCTATTCCTGAAACAAGCCTCGTAGGAGATCTGAATGAAGAGCAGGTCGTCTCTCTGGCCATTAACGATAGTAAGGCCTCTCAGGATTCTGGCACATCTATATTGGACTCAAACTCCGACATTTCATCTACAAACTCCGACGACCTCACATCTTCGAGTGGCTCGTCTTCATTTGATGCGGACAGCGAGGATGATGGCCCTGAACAAGCGTCCTCGAAGCGAAATGGCCTTGAGAAGGTCGCGCCACCAAAGCGCAATAAAAAAACGGGGATCTGTCGAGAATTCCTCAAGAGCGGGCGTTGCAAATGGGGAGATGGTTGCAAATGGCGACATGAGTTGCCGGAGAGGGGCAGCCGCACCGCTGCAGTCAAGGAAATTGTCAAGCCCGAGGGGAAAAAGGAGCGAGTGGGCTTGTATCAGCGGGTAAGTACACGTTTTCAATTATCCACAAGAAAACGTGCTCTGGCTAACTTTATACTGCGTCAGCTTGTGGAACAGGAGAAGGAGAAGGAAGACCGTGACATCCTCAATGCTATCATTAGTCTCGGAGAAAAGGGGCTTCTAGACCCAGAAGCGCATACAAATCGCCTCGAGCAATAAGCATCTTTCGAAGGCAGGCATCATACAAGATCTGGCACTGGTGCATGCTTTTCTTTGAGCGTTCCACTTCCAGCTAAATCTACCAAGCATACTTATGGGTATCGCGAGAATATATATGAAGGGATGGTAAGAACTCCGACGTAGTGAGCACAGCCCTTCCAAGGCGCAAATCCAAAACAGGCCTTGGACTTAGTGCAATAACTGGAATCGTCAATAGGTTAATGCGCACACAAAGTCATGATCCAAGATTGGCCATGGACAGAAATCTTCGTTGGGAGAGTGAACTTGACATTCGTGCTCAAGGTACCTTAGACGTGGCGCAAATGTTACAGCCCCAATCAAGACTAGTAGTGTCTTAAAGATAAGATAAAGGAAACCGCGGCTCGTTCCTTGTGCGATGCATTACTTATGGCGTCATCTTGCGATGCGCTGACAAAATAATTCACTTCAACCTACACATTTGACCCATCATGCTTAGCAACGACCACGAAGAACTAAAACTCAACAATTCGAGTCACCCTCGTTCATTTGTCTTTCACTCACCTTGTAAATTAAAAGAACCAAAAGTGAAGCCCGAAAGGACATCACCTCGGAAGATGTCGCCCTCGGCCACCAATGGCTCAATTGACACTCCTCCAAGAGCTCCCTCACCAGTACACAACTTTGGTACTATAGCTGTTCATGCCGGCAGTCCTCACGACCCTACTACTGGAGCGGTCATCGAATCAGTAAGGTCCCCATAATATTCGAACATTACTGAACCTCTGCTGACTCGCGCCAGATCTCCCTTTCGACCACCTTTGCTCAGACAGGCGTCGGAAAGCCCATAGGTGCATACGAATATGTTAGAAGCTCGAACCCAAACAGGTACGCCGAAGCGCGCAAAACGGTCGCACCAAATTCCTTACAACCTTCACAGAGACAATTTCGAGACCGCAATAGCAGCCCTCGAACACGCCAGATACGCCCTCGCCTTCTCCTCCGGCTCCGCAACCACAGCCACAATCCTCCAATCCCTCGCCCAAGGCTCGCACGTCGTCTCAGTCTCTGATGTTTACGGCGGCACACATCGCTATTTCACCAAAGTCGCAAACGCACATGGTGTAACGGTGCACTTCTCGCCTAGCATCGTCTCGGATATCGCCGGACTCATACGACCGAATGAGACGAAGCTGATATGGATCGAGACGCCAAGTAACCCTACGCTGAGCTTGGTGGATATACGGGCGGTGGCGACGATTGCGCATCAGCATGGAATCATGGTTGTGGTGGATAATACATTCCTAAGTCCGTATGTGCAAAATCCGCTCGATCATGGTGCGGATATTGTTATACACTCCGTCACGAAGTACATCAATGGGCACTCGGACGTCCTGATGGGTTGCGCGGCCTTCAACTCCCCCGAAATCAAAGAACGACTGACCTTCCTCCAAAACGCTATTGGCGCCGTTCCCTCCCCCTTCGACTGCTGGCTCGCCCACCGCGGCCTCAAGACACTACATCTTCGTGCACGGGAAGCATCGCACAACGCCCATCTCGTCGCTACAACGCTCACCTTGTCTCCTCATACACTTCTAGTAAACTACCCCGGTCTCTCTACGCACAAAGACCACGACCTCTGCCTGAAACAACACCGCAACGGCCTTGGAGGCGGCATGCTCAGCTTCAGAATAAAAGGCGGGCCAGAAGCCGCCGAGCGATTCTGCCAGAGCACAAGCATCTTCACACTGGCAGAAAGCTTGGGCGGTGTGGAGAGCTTGTGCGAAGTCCCATCTAGCATGACGCATGCTGGAATACCGAGGGAACAGAGAGAGGCCGCTGGTGTCTTTGATGATCTGGTGAGACTGAGCTGTGGGATTGAGGATGGGGAAGATATGAAGAGGGACGTGCTGCAGGCGCTTGAGAGGGCGGTGGTGAGGCCGAAGATTAATGGGATGTTGAATGGTGCGGAGCTGAACGGGCATGCTTGATAGGGTATGTCTTGGTGGATGCGATCATGCATGGCGTTTCAGAGGGGGCATGTTGGGGTTTTCGATGCTTGATTATTGCGATATGACTGGGAAAATTCTTGCTTGTACGTTTGGTTTTTGGTTCGAAAGATGCTTGCGATTGTGATTGGAAAGAGAAGGTATGCTTGCACTTGTGGTGGGAAATGATAGAATTGGATTTCTGTTGAGTTGGTAATTGTCCAACCAGGCTCCAGATATAGACGGGATGAAGCCACACTCCAAGGCAATTCTAATAATTTAGAAATCATCAAAGTTCGTTCTCCACGACGTTGTTCTAGATTTCATTCCCCCCACCTTACTCAAAACCTCCATCGGCAACCCTCCTCAACTTCCCCCTCTCCACTTCGAACACCTCCGCCGCGACCTCCGTTCCCCTAAGTCCCAGGCTATGCGCAAACTCATCCACTTCAGCCTTAAATTGACTATTTTCGCCATGACTCAATCTTACTGACCCAGTCACCTCCATGAGCAATGCTATAGCCACCACTTGCCAATCAATCCCAAAAACCTTTAGAGATTTGACGCTTCCGTCGTCCTCGCTCATCAGCTGCGCAGTCTGCACCACAAGTCTCAACAGCACCCATTTCCTGACTACACGTACTGGGTGCCAGTCAGGCTGATAGTGCACAGGATCGATGTCGAAATACGCCTTTAATGCAAAGGTGAGAGTAGTGGGCCATGCTTGCCTAGCGATAGCATTGAGGAAAGCGGTGTGCAGGATTGCCGGGTGCGGTTGGCGGTGGGGTGGGTAGGACTTGAAGAGCGTGAGCGCTTCTGTGAGGAGTGGCGCGGCGAGGTTAGGGGGTTTGGTTGAGACTTGTGCTTGTATTTCCAGGGCACGGACTTTGATGGCCTCAAACTTGGTCTCTGGGCGTGGCTCAGAAAAGCCGTTGGCAGTGCCGTTGCTGCAGGCGGGACAGGCGCAGGTGAAGAAGTAACGGCTTTGCAACTCGGAAAGCCTGGTTCGGACTGCGTTTGTGGTGTCGATGTAGGAGATTGTGAGCTCCGTGTTAGTGGGGATGGGGGCGAGGGAGCGGACGGAGAGGGTGGGGCCAGAGAATATGATGGCTGTGTTTGGAGTACAGGAGTGGTTCAAGAGTGCCGCTTCCGTGCACAGGCAAAGGCCTAAGGGATCGAATGTTGGAGTTGTGAGAGTAAGGGTGTTCAGGAGTACGCGAGATGTGAGGGTTTGGATTAAAGGGAGGGGTTCTTTGCTACCTGAATAGGTCGACGCGGCTTGGGACATGAGTTCGATAGTTGCGTAGGTGGTGAGACCTTCTTCATTCTTTGAGGGGGAGACACGGAAGTCGTCGAGGTGGGATTGGAGGGCGAGGAAGCTTTGCCAGGAGGGTTCAGGGAGGTTGTTGGATTTTTTGCGGAGGAGGAGTTGCATTACTATGCGGACGGTGTTGGGGAGGACGTTGGGGTAGAGGTTGGCGAATATTTTGCACTCGTGTTTGTGGTGGGTTTTCCATGATTGGCCTTGACAGTCCTGCAGATGGCTGGCTCAGTGGATGAGCATACGAGAAAAGCCATAGAACGATGAAGGATTTTGCCTTGGCTTTGGGAGTGGGAGGCCGAATGCCCTTTGAAATTGCCAATTTTGCAAACACTAATACGGACTGTGGAAACTGCACGTAAGGAACTAGGATGTGCTGAATTCTTAATCCTGGGAAACTTGATGGTTCTTTTGCCTACTGGACGACAGCAGACTCCACGGTAACGCTTACAGAAAACAAAAAGCCTACTTTAGAGCAGTATCTCACAATCTTACAACTCTGACAAGCTCTCAACTTCTTCGCGTCAGCTACCCCCGTCTTCTTCTGGACAACAGAGCGCCCATCGATGCCGTTATCTGGCAGCCAAAGGAAGCAATTCGAGCATGCAGTCTTCAGATGTCCAGAGTTGAGCACTGAAACAAGAGGACGATCAACATGGAATATCTCCGTCCCTGGCTCGACTGCCTGAGTCGTAAATAGGCCGTTTCCTCCGTCAGAGACGGTTTTGGTGGCGAGATGCGTAGGAAGGTTGGTCATGATTTGGAGAGGAAGGAGGGATTCTGCCAAGAAACGAATGGTCTGTAGTTGGAAAATCTTGGGCTAGCAACTAGCGCAAATGTGATAAAAAAAAACAATATACCAAAACACATCAATCATTATCATCGCCACATCGACACCGCAAATGATTTGGACGACAACACTCCGCTACCTAAGTATGAATTTTGTATCAAGGTTCCGATTTGAAAGCTTGACACCTGGTGGCACCTGCGATATGTGCGAAAGAGGTCCGAAGACCAGCACAGCAAAAGTTCAATGCTCATGTATCAATAATACCAATTAATTAATGGAGTAGCGTTCAAGTGTCTAGTATATGGAAAAGCCATCGATTGTTTCCCCACCCGAATGCAGCGCAACCGGATGAGCCAGGCTTAGTATCTCAACGAATCAGCATGAAAATCGCTCAAATTTCCACCATGCTAAGTGCCCATCCAGTCTCAGTCCAACATTGCCTCATCGCTCGTAAATCTGAGTCAGCATCAATCCCTATCAAATCTCATCCAACCACGATCCACCGCTTTCTTCAAAGTCTTTCGATAGAGACCATCAAGCCTTAAACCGATTCATTTGACCCGTTGGTACGGTATTCACTGCTGGCAAAGCGTTATACTGGTGGGGCATGGAGGAGTGTCGTGGAAGCTGACTTGCGTCTTCAGCTTTGATGACCGGGTATTGGCCAGGTGTAGAAACCCGATTGCCGGTTGTTGACGACGAGCCAGCCGTGTGCGAAAATGGTAGAGGTTTTGGGAGGGCATTCGGAGTGGGAGCTTCTTGAGATGATCGTCCGAGGGCTGGCGAATAAACCTTCTCAATCTTACTCGGCTCAGTGGCCTTGCTTTTGGTTACCGTGGCGTCTGGATGCGTTAGATTCGATGCCACAAACTCAATCGATCCTCCTGTTGTTCTGCTTGGAGTCGTATCTGTGGGTTTATCGCTGGCGGTATGACGTTGGTCCAACTGTCCAAGCTTAGCTGGTTCACCCGTGGCAGGCGTCGCAGCCATGGAAGAGCTTGGACCGGACGGAGGCTCGGCAATCGCTGACACAGACCCTTGAGGTTCGGTGAGGTCTACGACTCGTCTTTGGGCCGCTGGGGTTGAGAATGGGGTGGCAGCTCGAGAGAGTGCCGAGACTTGACGGTGCATTTGCTGCCGTTGTTGCTGGTGTGATGGATGCCGAGGGTGGGAAAGTGGGTTCGCCCAGGCCTGTTGTTCAAACGAGTGCTCCTCCGCTACCGCATTCTGTCGAGGAAAGCTCGCTGTTGCAGAGAAGCTGGCCTTCATCGCTGGTGGATGATTCTGCAAGGCCTGTGGAGCACCAGGGGCAATCTGAGGGTGCAATTATGAGCTTTTTTCCTGGGATAACGCTAGTAAGGTAAGATGACTTACTCCCATATTTCGAAGGTCATCTTCAAGTTCCGTTGGTCTGGCCTTGGTGATGAGTGGTGCTGCCGGGAAGCCCTGGTACTTGGCCACTCCAGACAGCACAGAGACTTCTGCATTGTAGGCAGTCTGCTGTGTGATTTGCTGCGACCTCTTTGACGAGAAAGTATAGGCGTAGTCAGGAACGTCACCTTCGCAACTTCTTCTTTCCCTTTGGTATTGGTACCACTCCTTATTCAGCTTGTTCAGGTGCGTGTCTCGGACATCTCGAACAGTCTGCATATATTGCGAATGTGACTGGCCTTTATTTGCAACACTCTCTCTCTGCAGGCATTGCAATTTAAACATCATCAGCCTGTCCTCGTATTCAATCTTCTCATCGCGGCGCTGGTCGATGGCTTCTCTCATGTTGACAAATTCGGGGTGATTGGGTGTATTGCCCTGCAGCATTGCAAGTTCTTCGTTGGATTGTGCCAGTCGCTCGTCAAACAGCCTAGTCTTTTGTCAGTGGAGCTGCAACCAAGGAAGTCTACGGAAATCACCTCACTTGTCTCGAAGAGTCGCAAAGCACTTTTCCAAGGAATTCAAAGAGTCCAGGGCTGTCTTCTTCAGGATCACTGTAATCGCAGTCAGCATCAGCGTCCAATGATCTTCTATAGGTATTCCAGAGCCACTTACATCCTTCTTCAGATCTGACTGCATTGTCTTTCTCCGGAATATCGTTTCCTTCCTCTACCTCGGCCTCTTCTCCGTTGCTGGACATTACTTCATCGCTTCGCATGTGCTCAGCCATAGTCCCTGTGCCGAGAACTCGATCCGGCAATGTTCCGGATTCCTCATCGAGTATTCTCTTTCCCTTTCGCTTCCCTTTCTTGTACTTTTGCTTCGCAGGGGCAGGTCTCAGGGTTTTTCTTTGGAGACTTTCGTCACTCGGAAAGGTAGCTACGTCGACGGTAGCTACGCGGTTGTCTTCCTCAGCCGACGCACCTTGGGACGCGTCCTCTTCTAACGTCAGTGGGCTCCCAGCGGGCGTGGCCCTCAATACTTCCACAGCTCTCTTGTACGGGGCGACGTCATGTTCTGGACTGCTGCTGCTGTCGTCCTCAAAGCTCAACCGTTTCCTTTTCTTTGGTGAAGATAGAGTCCTAGACCTGGCCTTGCCACTCTCTTCACCAGAATCTGCGAGCGAACTAATGTCTGAAGATCGCTCTAGCATTGCCAGGTCTGTACGTGCATCTGCTAGGATGTTAGCTGGATGAAAGCGCATTGCGGTCCTAGACTTACCCTTGAGAGCAATCTTCTCTTGAATGGCATGGTTTGCCAAAGGACTCCGGTGGTCATCAAAAATACCGTTGGCGGAGGTCAGGACGATGTTCTGGTTTTTGCGTTGCTTCTGCGGTGAGTCCTCCAGACGTTCTGTCTCTGCTTCGGTGTCGTTGGCGTCTGATTCGGCACGAGTGATGCTGTCTGGCTGTTCCTGATCTGCCCGATCTCCGATTTCGCTGAGACTGCTGGATCTGTTGTCGCGGTCGCCTTGCGAGCTGAGGGCGTGTCCAACGTCATCCGCAGTATTTAGATCCATATTTGACAGTGTACTAGTGTAAATAACCGGCAAAGCGGTTGTGATATTCGTGGCCATCATCTGTGGTTTCCCGGACACGTGGTGGAGGGGGGGGGCCAGCCCTGCTGGCAAGGGCTGTCGGAGGGGAGGTGACCGGGCAGAGATTGATGGGGCTTGAAGCCAAAAGTGAGGTGGTTATCGAGATCCTGTATGTATCCAGTCCTTGAGGGTGTCAACGGTGCTGTACTAAGGATACGGAGCGGTCGACGGTGAATGTTGGGGAAAAACAATAGTCAAGCGAGTGAACTGCGGGGGTTGCGTTACAATTGAAGAGCTGAGGGTGAGGGTGAGGTTTGGAGAGGTGCGAGAAGCTATGAAATGGATGGCAGCTGTATTATATGCGATCAAGGAAGTGTAATCGTGGGTTGTGGAGAGAAGAGTATAAGAACAATCGAGCTTCCACAACCTCTCTGCGTCAATTGCCGATCATACCCATTTCAGGTTAAGCTTTAGATGTTTGCCAAGCCCGAGGCTCGAAGCAAGTGAAGCGAGCGAAGGTCGAATTCTTCCTCAAGAACAACGTATATGTGTGCGAGAATGGCTAAGTTGAAACCGCGAAGATACAAAGCTGCGGATGTAGAACCGACTACTGTCACCGCAGCTGATACCAAGCCTCAGGCATATGATGCAGCGCTGACCACGCTTTTCGCCAAATCTGTTGGTATCAATCTGCAATCAAATATAGGTGCAACAGCTGATACATTATAGCTAGGGCCCGTGAAGCCCATCGCCAAAGCTACTTTTGAGTCAGCACTGCTTACACATGCCTTCGACTCGGGCCTTTCGGCCAATACCTCAAGCACTGAAAGCGATGATTCGCAATCCGATGCGTCCAATGGACAAAACACGCGATCTACGGCAACATCTGTGAATTCTGGCGTTGCAGACATCGAAAATGATACCGCAAGCTTGCCTAGCCGAAAACGGAAGCGAAAGGGTGCAGATGACGATGTGGAGGGGAGATACATGAGCCAATTGGCCAGGGAAGAGCTGAAGGAAAGCGAACGTCGTGGGCAAACTGCACAAAATAAACGTCCGAAGTCAGAAAAGCTTGCTAGGCGTATCAAGAAAGCTGCCTCGTCAAGTGCCGTGAATGGGTCTGAGTCGGAAAGTGCGGAGATCGTGAATGGAGATGAGTCCGACTCTATGGGAGATGTACCACAGCATGAGAGCACGGTCACTTCAAAAGAGGATCTAGATCTTGAAAAATCTTCCCGGACAGTTTTCCTTGCAAACGTCTCCACCTTGGCAATAAAGTCGAAGACTGCCAAGAAGACGTTACTTGATCACCTCGCTTCTTTCGCATCTGAACTTCCCAACCAGAATGCCGAACATGGTGTAGAATCTCTACGATTCAGGTCAATAGCATTTGCAAGTACGGGAATCCCAAGAAAGGCTGCTTATGCGAAGAAGGAGCTTATGGACACTACGACAAAGAGCACCAACGCCTATGCTGTTTACACCACACAACTGGCTGCTAGAGAAGCCACCAAGAGGCTGAACGGGACTATGATCTTAGAACGACATCTACGTGTAGACTCTGTGGCGCATCCGGCCAAGACTGATCATAGAAGATGTGTCTTCGTTGGCAATCTCGGATTTGTCGATGATGCGAGGAGCATGAATGCAGCGGAAGATGAAGAAAACAACAAGCGACCCAGAAAGACTAAGGAGCCAGCAGACGTCGAAGAGGGTCTGTGGAGGCAATTTGGGAAGGCTGGTACGGTTGAAAGTGTAAGAGTGGTCAGAGATAAGACCACTCGAGTAGGCAAAGGGTTTGCTTACGTACAGTTCGAGGTACGGTACTTCGAGCCTCTACTGGATTGTCTATACTGACGTGCATATCATAGAACCCGAACGCTGTCGAGACTGCACTGCTCTACAACGAGAAGAGATTTCTGCCAATGTTGCCACGGATTCTTAGGGTTACTAGGGCCAAAAACATCCAGAAGGCGGCAGGACGTAAAGAGAAAGGCACCGTACCGAAGCGAAACAGCGAATCCGCAGCATCGTACAAGCCAAAGATCCCCTCGGAGGTTCAATCTTTGAATGGGAGAGCTCGAAAGCTGCTTGGACGTGCTGGCGCTGCTCAGATTAGAGCCGCTGGTAATAAGCAAGTCCCAGCGTCTGAGAAAATCAATGGCATCACGAAGTCACCGGAGTCAATAATCTTTGAGGGCTACCGTGCTTCCCGTCTGCAAGGAAATGGAGTACTCAAGATGAGAGGTTCGGGAAAGAAGCATGGCAAATCATCCGCCAGGAGTAAAGAATTTAAGGCTAAAGGAAGGAAGAAAGGCTGACCATAAATACTGTAGAGGCAGTTGTCTTTGTCGCCATAAGACTGCATGTAGCATAGTGTGCACAGATAAAAATCCAAAAGCCGATTCGATCTTACCTAGTGTTTCCTTTAAGATACGTAAGAGACTTGATTGTGTCACCTTTCATCTTAGTATTTGATCTTGTACCTGATTGCCACCTCCTTGGATCAGGCTGGAAGTTAAAGTCCGAGAGTCCGACGCTAGTGGAATCCCGCAGAGCTGTCGCTTGGGAAGCTGAAGTCAGTCTTACCTTCCTTTGGCTGGGTTACATGTGTCGTGAACCACTCGAATACTAATGAAGACGACTAACTTCATCTTTGCCGCTCTTCAAGGTCAATTCCTGATTCCCAGTATGGGAAGTCTCCCAACACCAGGTTGATGAATACCAGTACCAAAGCAAAGGTAAACAGACGGAGAAATCAATCGTGACAAATCATCTCTCTGTTGAATTAACGCAATGAAAGCGCGACAAAGCACTCAGCCCGAGCTCGTACACATGAGAACATTCAGGCTTGGTATGTCATGCTGTGACTTTTTGCTTTGCGGGAATTGAATCCCAGCCCCATGCCTTCGTTGCGTCGTATTATGCGGTCGATGTACTTCCGCAGAAGCCCGGATCTCCAGACTTACATAATTACAGAGGCTCCAACGTTACAATTCGAAGAGGTTTTCTCCCCGACTATGACACTGAATGGCCTCAACCACTTCCTCGCAGACCCTTCCACTCCCGAAAAACCGAATGGCTATAGTCCATCTCCTCCAAAAGAAACTCCGAAGAAACAATTCGACGACGCACCTTCAAGACAGTTCCCAGATAGTGTCAGTAGAGTGGCCTCTCCGCCTCCTTGCGAACCGGATTACTCCCTCAACTCCTTGTCCCTTTCCAACCTTGGTAGTCCTACGTCTGAATTCGGCTCAAGTTCATGGTCAGCGGCAGTGGGCCGGGCGACCATTGGAAAGTCGGGAAGGGTCATCGAAAAGCTCCAAGGTGACAACGACCGCCTACAACGTGAGAAGAAGCTCGCCACTGTTAAGCTGGAAGAGGAGGTGAAAAGGGGCGAGTCGGCACGGACAGCCCTGGAGTCGCTACAAATATCGAATGAAAACCTGACATCGATACACGAATCAGACAAAAGTTTCTTAGCTAAGAAGGACCGAAGGATAGAGGAATTGAGAGCAGATCTGGAAATGGAGCGGTCGAGAAGGGAGAATGCTGAGAAGGCTACGCGAGAAAGTCGAAGAGAGCGGGATGAGGTGGTAGATCAGTTGCGAAGAGAGGCCGCCGAGGACAAAGAGCTGGTGAAGAGGTCCAATAGCCAGTACGAAACGCTGGCACAATCTTGGAAAAGCTTGGAAGACCGGTACGAGTGGCAAATGTTGAAGATTAAAAGCGACCTCGAGACCCTACGAAGGGAGATGTACGGGGACAGCCGCAAACTGGTCCATCTGGAGGTAGTTATGGATCAGCTGCGACAGGAAGGCGACAAGACACGGAAGACCAAAGAGCAACTGGCACTGGACTTTGAAGACTACAAGGCTGAGCAGGAGGCTGGTATACGGGAGATGCGTGAAAGGGCGGAGCAAAACGACGACAATCATAAACGGACACTCAAGCAGATGGAGAGTATGCTGGGGCAGATGAAATACTTAATCAATGTCAAGAAGGTTGTTAGAGATGCGGAGTAGGGGTTTGAGGAGAAAGATCATTGCTTGGAGTATTGGGAAAAAAGATATCATGATACCCCTGATGCAGAGCGGATGAGTATGGACTTAGAGGCAGGTGTTGTTCGGGACTCTCTTATATGGAAACGCTATGTCTATCTTGTCATTGCTTTTTACTTAGCATCATATACTGCTCGTGCAGTGAGAAGATTTTCCTCGTTATTCCTTCATCGACATCCTACGAACTCCTTGCCTCGTGCTCTCTTACCATCGTTGGCTACATACAGCTGCATGATGCGATACCAAAATCTGCGCCTGCTCGTTTACAATCCACGTCAAGCGTCACCTTTTGCACAGTAAGAGACCTTCCTAACTACTACTTGATCAACGACTGTAAGCTTCCAAGCACCCATAGTGACCGTCATGGCGCTGCTGTAGAGTGGCTGATCGACCAATCGCCACCTTACTCCAGCTTAAGTCGAACAGGCCGTTGCCAAAATCTCGAACGCAGAGGGGCTACGGCTACAAGCCCGAGCGTATAGTTCTTGCTATTTCTCGATTGGGAGAGCGAGGTTTGTTGCTTGGCTGGAATGCAGATGGGGTACACCAGCCAACTAGTGCAGGAGCGGAGAGTGCCATTGCAGCCTCATACTGCTTTGGAGATGGCCCAATATCTGGCACACGTAGCATAACATCATCCCAAGGCACAGTCCTGAGACCTGACATGTATGACAGAGGTATTTATAATGGAGAAAAATGTAAGGAATGCCCTAGAACGAACGTGGGTATGCGACAACGGCAGCTTTTTGCCCAGTATGTCGCTCTGTATGTCTAAAGCTACCCTCATTTGCTCCCATTCATCTGAAGCGAGTGGTGCAATATGAGCTTCTATTCCCTCAGTCTAGGTTCAATTCACGCTCAATGTGTTTGGTTACTGCATTCGTGTCCTTCAAAGCCTTTGCTAATGTTGCTGCATAGGCATTCGTCAAAAGACTGGTGATAGACAATCGCTCGCTCTCTTGCTCACCCAGCAAGGCCACGAACAAGATACAGAACTCCGTTTAGTCTCCTTTTGGCACGTACGAGCCTGAAAAGCAGAACGGTACGCCCCAATCAAGGGATCATGCGGCTTCCACGCCCAGTATCGACGTGCAGCGGAAGCATCGTGGCAAGACCTCATACGTTTTCTGAAAGGCGTCCTGCTCTAGACGGGCTCTTTAAAAAGACGTGAGATCCCAGATTTGCTGTAGCGTTGCTTTTCGAACATTGACAGCCTTATACCAGCCTAAGACGCCAGTGTTACTACCTTGAACTCACATACATGTATACACCGTTGAAGAACGGTGAAGGGCTTCAAGGGCCAATAAGTCGTTTTCTCTGGATGCGCCATTGTACTAAGTCAAGAGACAACAGACCATTCAGTGCCATGGCACCTAATGGCCGACAGAATCTGGTGTAAGTAGCATGAGATCGTCGCGAGGCACGGTCTGAGAGCTGATATGTGGCACAGAGATGTAGGTATGGAGCTGCAGCCGCGCCCCCCCTCGCGGACGTGCTTGTATCGTTTCGAAACGCGCAGCTGACGCAAAAGCGGAGAGTGCCATGGCAGGCTTGAACCGAACGAAGAGCAGAAAAGAACATCTTTCGTCCTAGAATTGGAGATAGCAGAGACTCGTATGAGTGAAGAGTCTGTAAGGAATCCCTTGGAAATTATGGGAAGTGCAACGAGGGTAGCTTTTCCTCAACAGAGAGCTCTGTCCTCGCCGAGTCTGGGAATCAGCTTGCCGAGATTGCTTCATTCCCTTCCATTCATTTGAGAAATCGATGACTCTAAGACCACCACATGTCTAGTCGTTCAGAAACTCATTCTTGCGGCATCCGAGCTCATCCAGAGATGGAGACTGTCAATACACGACTATCCAGCTCACTTGCACAGACAGCAGGGCCAATGCCTGAAGTGATGGTACACTATTTATCCGCTTTCGAGGGATAAAAAGCATAGGATTCAAGGAAATAAAGGCTCAGCAGGAGCGTTATAGTAATGAGTGAACGCCTTTGGGGAGGCCTAGCACTCTAGAGCGGCTCTCAAGATTGATGTGAGAGTTTTCCCAAGTTGGGTCATCGCCCATTGAACGCCTCACTTGAGCTTGAGACAGTGATGCTGTTGCTTGACACATACACAGAATCAGAGAATGGTGGAGGGCTTGACTAGCAAATACGCCTTTTCACCGCTTCCAGATCCAGGAAGGTGAGATCACTTTATGGTAAGAGTGCAGGCATCCTACCTTAATTTCATCCGGCCGACGCTTTGGTCAGTCGATTGGTGCAAATTTGTATGACATTATCGCGGACTAGGGTCTCGAAAGCTAAGGTATGAAACATAGATTTGGGCAAAACGCTGTAGCCCTCCGTGCCTGTTTGTCTCTGGATCAACTAAATGCAAGGCCATAGCAGACTCAGGCCGCGAAAAGTAGGATAAGGTACCTTTCGCGCTCGGGTTGAGAGCTTATAGAGATGCTCATGAGTGGAGATTGACGAACGAACGCGCAGTAAAGGCAGTGATTTAGAAGACAGAGAGCTCTTTCTTCGCGTCCTCTAAGAGATAGCATTCGTTTCTTGACCAGTATGTCGCTCTGTTTGTTGAACCTTTCAGTTAATGCCTTCCAGTTATCTAAACAGTCACAGAAATGTTTAACCACACGCTGAACTTCAGTCTAGGCTATTGTTGCGGCATTGGAGACCGAGACGGAGACGGGCTACAACCGATTTCCAGCTCACTCGCTGAGATGGCAGAGCCAATGTGTAGGTGGGAGATGCATGATTCATCAGCTTCTTAGGTATAGAGATCATAGACGCACAGGAATCAACGCAGCAAAGGCATTATGGTAATGAACCCACCTCTCTGCAGTGGCTTAGTGTTATAAAGCGGCTGACAGAGATGCATAGGAGAGATTTTCGGGTTATTGTGAAGTTGTTCGCAACCATTACTGCCTTACCTGAGTTTGGAGCGGCAGGGTTTTTGCCTGCATTTCGTATACATATATACGGATTTAAAGAGGGTAGACACTCCTGGCACGGCGTTACCACCACTTCTACAGCCGGAATAGTGAGGTTTATTGTTGAAGCGAAGTAAGTAAGAAGCAGACCGGTCAGCTAGAGCAAGATCCAGCATCCAATAGCCAGCTCGTTTTTGCGGGGGCCTTGACTCACTCATTGGTGCGAATTCTGTATCACCTTATCGCCAATCACGGCCTTGAGAGCTGATATATGTAACACAGATGTACACGAGAGCCTGCAGCAGCTCTTGCTTGTGCTTATCTTAAGCAGCAATCCGAGAGCAAACACGGTACGGTGCAGGATATATTGACAAAGAGAGCACTTCCAGGCTCGTTACAAGGTATCGGGATGTCGCTCCTTCCTCTGCTACTGTCAAAATCGGTTAGCACTAGCGCGATTGCGGAAGTTGATAATTTGAAATTCCGGGGAAAAATCTTTCAACCTCACAATACAACTAACCACCGGTACTAGACCGGCTTTGAACAACTGTAAAAGGTTTCACCCGGTGCAAGTCGCCACTATACCACCAAGAATGGCGCCAGAGTGCGCGACCCACTTCATTGGGTCACTGTATAAGTTCAGTGTTGTGGGGGTAAGCTTCACCCAGTACCCTTCACCTTCACAGAGACTGACAGGCCTATCTAGAGACGAGAAGTCCTCAAATCATTTGCGTACGTATAAGCAATGAAGCAACGCTATCACTTCTAATGCAGTCAATACAGAGACGCCGTGACAGCTCAAGATGTGAGCTGCGAAGCCCTCACTAGAGGCAATGTTTTCAAGATCTGCTGCCCCTTTGGTGACGAGGACTCCCCAGCAACATTCACCAAGCTTGTCAAAGAATTCACTGCCGACAAGCGTGACAACGAGGACATGTTCGAGGTAAGAGAGTCTTCACTGCCGCAAGTCATCCAGACCTTAACAGTCCTTAGGAGCCAATGGCAATGAGAATGAAGGGCACCCAGGTGCAGGCAGATGCTCCGGCATCAATGGCAACGAGGCCGTCTCAGCCTACATCTGAAGGCCATCTCATCGACCACGAGCACATCACTCGCTCCTTCCTCGCAACTCGGGCATGGATTCCCGACAAATCTGGCAGGCAAGCTAGGATTCAAATCGACGACGACCTTCTGCCTACAATTGGAGATCTCTGCAACTGCCGTATAGAGAGACCAGACGACATGAGCTCAACCATCGTAGTGAAAGGAGACACTGAGCAGAACATAGAGAGAGCTTTCCAAAAGCTCAAGGTCATGGAACAGGCCACAGTAAGATTATATATCCCTCTCTGCAACTATACACTAATCATCTTTTCTCACTAGATTCACCGTGTCCTTTTTCCGCGTATACTCAGCTTTCCAATAATGGAAGGCCACATCCATTGTCAGATAGTGATGAAACCTCTCAAAGTCTTGTACGATAGCGACCGTGGGGAGCGACGCGTGAATACAACGCTGCTCCAGCCTAACTCGCAACTCCGCAAATCCTTTCGGAGGGCTTTGGTGATGTATAGTTTCTCCCGTCTGTCATAGTACGAGCCGAAAGCTGACAAACATAGTTGCATAATCTTGTCCCGCTATATCGTGGTGCCAAAGCAGGTCCGTTTACAACATGTTGATGGAGTCAGTCTACTTTGGGAAGCTCGCCCTCTCCGGCAAGCTCAGATGGCGCCAATAAAGCAGGCGATGCCCACAACCACGCCAAGCGATGCTACACCAGACATCCCAAAGTCACCAACTGGCGAATGGGTTGCGAGCATACCTTTAGATCCGAATTCTTTTGTCGACGCTTTTCAAGGGCCTAAGGAGGCACAGGTAGCACAGGTCAATGAGGTGACTTACAAGCAGCCTCTTGCACAGACCCTTCCGAGACCCTCGACAAAGAGACGGAGAGTAGCTAAAGGAGCTCTGGCCGCTGGGGAGGCAGTCACCAAGGCCCAAACACCCGCTGATAGAGACAACGAGTTCTCGGGTACGACAAGCCAGCCAGTGACCGAGCGAGCGAAATCACTTCTACTTCTACATCTAACGAATATAATCAAAGAGGAAGCACCACAGGAGAAGAGCCAGTCGATGATACTTCCACACCTAAGGGATCCAGGCAACAAACAACCATCGGAGAAGAAGAAGGAGCCACTTGTCGAGAGCGTCGACATAGTCCTACACAAGAAACCTTCAAACGAGGAAGTACCATGGATGGAAAAGGTCGATCCAGGCATCCAGAGCGGTGAAGTACTTCCAGATAATGAACAGTCATTGGAAGAGAAGATCGAGCGAAGCATCCCAAGCATTCAATTGCTTCCAGACAAGAAGTCTCCCAAGATGCAACAAGCATTGGAAGAGAAGGCCATGCCAAGCATCCAGAGCGTTGACTTGCTTTCAGAGAAGCCGCAAGCATTGGAACAGCAGATTACGCCGAATACCCAGAGCGTCCGACTACCTCCGCACCTAAGAATTCCGGGCAAAGTGAATCAAAGCTGGAAGAGAGAGACTGGATCAGAGCGGACGCTTGTGGGCACAGGGAGCCGGACAGCGTCCAGCGATCATGGACCACCTATCACGACCCCATATCTACCTCGACTATCTGCAAGCTCAGCGATTGAACCGCACCCCCTGGAACGGGAGTGGCAACTCGTCGATAGAGGCAGAGTGGGTCAGCTTATTGATATCTCAACGCCAATCGAGGAAAAAGTTCAGGACCCTCACACAGCAAGCAAACACAGCTTGAAACGCACGATGAATCAGAAGGCTCCATCGCACAAGCTTCCTGCAAGCAACATCGCCCTCCTCAAGAGTTTCGATGATCAAATAACTCAGCTCCTGAACATGGTTCTAGGCTTTCAAGGCCCTATCGACCTTGAAGTCGGACTGGGGAGATTACTGATCGACCCCGACAAGGGCTCCAACGAATTCAAGGACAAAGCGTTCAACGCCTCGGAGTGGTCTTCAGCATTCTCTACAACCTCTAGTACCAATCCAAACCCGAATCCCTTAGAAACGGTCTTCACACCAAGACTCACGACATCCTCGTCTGACGCTCAATCTATTCTCGAGATTGATCTATTTCACGGCAGGAAGCTATTCAATCTTCCAGAGGTGGGACGGAAAGTGAGCTACATCCTCGTCTGTAAGACCAAGGAAGAGAAGCAGATCAGTATCGACGTGGCGGAGGATAGGACATTCAAGGTGTTGGGATCAAAAGTCTTTGTCGGTGCCCTAGACTGGCACTTTCCGAAGCGCTCGTTTGATGCTCGACTTTCTTTGAACGTACATGAATTCCTCCTACGCGATTACCATCAGCAAGCGCAGGCTCTCGTCAACAGCATGACGATTTCCACGTCATCAGACCAATATGCTGTCTTAGATACTCAGTTGAAAGACCAGGAGCTCGCCATTCTCTCGATTCATCGTGAACGCGCGACTTTCTACACGAATAGGACCTACCCAGACTCATTACTTCATCTCCGCGAAGTCCAGGAGTTCGAACTTTCCAGTTCGGGGAGCGAGTATCGTGGTGTTCTCTTGCCATCGAAAGAGATGATTAACGCCAACAAGCTATGGTGGGAAGCAACCATTACGAGTGCGTCTGCCAAGGACATGATGAAAGAGAGCGAAACATTGGAGCTAGGCGAGATGGCCACTTGGAGTCCTGAGGCGGTCGTCAACAAAGGAGTCGTCCAGGATTTGCACAATCTGACGAAAGAGGTGGTGACGCAGATTGACCACATAGGCTTCGATAACAAAGGGCCAAAGGGTAACTCAGGAGCCCAGAGCATGAGCTACCAGAAGAGCGTACAGAGCGACCACAAGAGCGCGCAGAAGAGCATGCAGACAACGATGACCACCCCAACCTCATACTGGTGATATGCTTGGCTGGGTGGTGCAAATTATGGCGGATAAGACATTGATGGGGGATGACATTACCTTTGCAGAAGAGATAACGATTAATGGATTATCATGGAGACGAGGCGAGGGTTATTCTTTTACTTGGCACGTTTAAACGTGTCTTTTAAGGCAGTGATAGTTTTTAGAGCAAATAGCGAAATACGGTGGTAGCTAGTCGATCAATTTCTTCCACCTACGTACAGTATCGTAGCCTTCTTGGTCAAGCTTTTTCGACAGCTGGACCTTTGGGAGGACATACAAGCAGAAAAAGTTGATACACCGAAAGCTTCCTCGCCGTTGCTATAACGCCGCCGCCGACGCGTCCCGGATCAAAACAAACCAATCAACCTGCCTACCTACCTGCCTACCTGCCTACCTGCCTACCTACCCGCTTACCTACCTACCTACCTACCTACCTACCTACCTACCTACCTATCTACATCATCGCCTCTAGGGGATCCTGCCTATCAGCTTTTAACTACTCTCGCTTAGAAAAAGAAAAAGCGATATCATATATACCGGATATATATATTGATTTTATATATATATAAATATATATTACGCTTCGGATTGGCGTGGGGATCCCTAGAGGGAATACTAGAGTAAAGTAGGGTAGGATAAGGCGTGGGGTAGAGATCGCGGTTCGATCTTTACTCTAAACTAGGGTAGAGTACATCTACAAAAGTGTAGAGTAGGCTTTGAGCGCTCTGAGCGCTCGTAAGCCGGTTAAGCCGGTTTAAGCGGGGTAATACTATATTCTAACTCCCGAGCGCTATTAACCTACTTAAATATAATTAAGAATCTAGCTCGCTTCTGAGAATACCTCTAGTTTATAAGAATATTTAAAACTCGTATACTTAATTCTTAATTTATACGTAGTAATTACTGGAAGTACTTTCTTTAATATTTTATTTAATATAATTCTATCGGTCGATTAAAGGTCTTTTTAAGATAATTTAACCTATATTACTTTTTTATTTTAGATACAACTTTATAATTAATACGAAATTTTAATATAAATAATATTCTTATTTTAAATCTATATTAAGGTTAATAATAATTTATACTCTCTTTTAACTTTTATTACTATTACTCTATTTATATTCTTTAACGTAAAAGATATATAAATCTATATATTAAATCTCTTATTATAGATATATTATTATAGCGACGGTAACTTTTAATTATATTTAAAACCCCGGGTAGTTTTAATAATCTTAACTATTAATATATATTTTAAAAATTTCTGAAAACCCTAGTTATTATCGAATATAATCTAAGTTAATAACTAGTATTAAATCCTCTCGTCCTTTTTTACCTTATATTTTACTTTAAATTTAATATATATAATATTTAAATATAGGGTATTTTCTCTCTTATCGAATCGAAGTATAAAATTTATTAAATTTAATATATCTTTTAACTCTTTATCCCGTATTATTAAATCGTTATTAATTACTCTTATTTAATAAAAGTTAGTATATATAGTATAATATAGTAATAAGCGAATATAACTCCGTTATAGGCGGTTACGTACCTCTTTTATATAATCGGTTATAGGCGACTATAATAGTCGATTAACTAAAGTATTAGTCTAACTTTTATTTATAATCTAATATTTTATTTTAGCTAGTTATTTCTACGAAAAAGAGATTATTATTACTCTTTATAATAACTTTCCTTTCTCTTTACTTTAGTTTTTATTTATTTAATATTCCCGTTAATAGGCTAGATAATATACGAAGAGAGTAATATTATTATATCCGATAGTCGCTTTTATTTATTACTACTCTTAATGTTTATTTAATATCTATATTAATAAATTATAAATTATATAGTCGACGAGTATTATTATATCTCGTTTATTTACTATTTCTTATTCTATATTATTTAGATTATCCTATATACTATTATTTTCGTTAGTAGTATTCTCTTAATATATATTATCTTTATTATCGTTATCGCTAGGTATCTATAAGAAGTTAGTAAAGGAATAAAATTAAATAAAATTTACGAATCTATTATATCCTACCCTCCTTCATTCGTATTCTTATTAAATAAATTATAATTATCCTCCTTTTTAGAGGAATCCCGGATTGTTTTAATATTATATTTATCCTCCTCTAATATATAATTAATTTATATTTTAATCTTCTCCTATAGTACCCGTAGGATTAATTCGCGGTATTTAGATTTAAATCCTTCCTAACCCCTTTATATATCTTCGTATATTTCTATATATAGAATATTAGTATTAATTAAAAGGATCGGAACTATTAGAGGGAATAATATATTTTTAATTTACTCGCTTTAGAACGCTATCGTCCTCTTAAAGCCAAATTCGTAGTTTTTTATTATAATATATATTATTAAATATATTAAATAAAATGTCTTAGCTCGAATTAATTTAAATATATATTTTATTATATTCTTTATCTTTAATATATCTGCCCCCTTTAAGAAGAATAAAGAAATATATATTTTTATTATAATTTTATTTAGGAATTTATATTTATTTCTCGGCTAGTTACCGTATAAATATAATTAATAAGATAGTAGTTATTAATATTAATTATAATAGGCTTATATATAACTATTATTATAATTAATTATTTATAACTTCCGAGTTAAAAGTCCTCGTACGGTTTCCGTTATATCTCTTCTAAAAATATAGTAATTCTAGATATATTCGCGGATCTTTTTTATTATCTAAATTCTCTTCTTATTAATTAAATCTAGTAGTTAATATAATCGTTAATATATATTAATAATATATTAAATTAATAACGCGTTACCTTTTTTACCTCGTTTAATATAGAGATATTATTAATATCTTCGTTAAACTCCCCTTTCTTGATTATTTTATTTTTAACCTCGAGTTATATTTACTTTATATAATTATCGAGTTTAAGTTTTATTTTAAGGTTTATTTATAGTCCGTAGTTATTATTTTTTTATCTTATAAAAATAGTAGCTAAAAGGTACGGAAATATATTTAATAAAATAATTTTATAACCCGCGGTATTATATATTAAAGTATCTCGCCGCTTTATTTTTACCTAGAGATACCGTATTTTATCTTTACGGAAATCGTAAAATTTAACCTCCTAGGAGTATCTTTATTTATTATAATATTTATATCTTAATTAACTCGACTTATAGGCGGATAAAAATAATTAATTATTACTAGGGCGGGAGTTTTCGGACTAGAGTAACGAGGGAATAAAATTACTAGTAGGGCGTATATACTCTTTAGATAAATATACTCCTTTATATATAAAATAACTATTATTATATAAAGAGGGCGTTATATAGGTCGAGATACGATAATTATATAAAAAAGATACGGGAGGCTATATTAACTTAGGTTAATAAAGTTTTAATTTAGGTTTATTCATAAACCTACCCCCCGATATACTCGCGATAGTAAGAATATAATATTATATTATTAATCGTACGTCCGATCCTCTTATAGTCTCTTTTGAGGTCGTAACGGGTCGATAATCTCGCCTCCTTTATCTTTAAATTCGTCCTCGTCTCCGTCTTCGATAATTATACCTAACTTCGTTTATAAATAACCGTCGTCTTTTAAACGTATTTACTCCTAATTCGATTTTTAGTAATTAAGATAATTAATCGATAGGATAATATTTAATTTAATAATTAAAACTTTTAGCCGTTTTATACTATAAGAAGTAGACTAGGAAATAGATATTATAGGATATATTTAAAATTTAAGGCGCGATCGTCGGCAAAACGAAAAGTGGCTCGATCGTGGCTCAGGGCGCTCGACGGGCGCCCCGGGAGCCTTAAACGCGACACCTATCTACCGACTCGAGGTGCGCCCGAGGTATACAGCCAAGGGGCCTAGGGCCACTCGGGCGCACACCGAGCAAGCCTAAAACGGCCACTAATGGGCGCTAAATTAGGGGTGCGCCACCAACTTTAACCCCCGTCCATGGCCCCTGTTCATGGCCATGGCCCTATTCCATTCATGGCCATGGCGCATTCTATTCATGGCCATGGTCCTGTCGCTGTCGCACCCCTATAACTGTCACTGTCGCACCCCTAAACCCCTGGCGCATGCCCTGGCGCATGACCTGCGCACACCCCCGCGAGGATTTCGCCTGAATCGATCGATTCCGGGCATCAAAATTTGCTGGCGTTGGGGGTCGTTCCGGGGGGTCGCTGCCGTCGATAAGGGCGATCATAGAACATTAAGATTTTTGAAAATTTTAGGTAGTAAATCATATGATTTTCTAAGGTTAGGGCCCCTGAAGCTTTAGGTTTAAATTACGCTTATAGGGAGCCCGACGCTTATCTTATAACGGCCTCGGGCGCCCGTCGAGCGCCCGTCGAGCGATTTAACGCTCGACGGGTGCTCGGCGGGCGCTCGACGGGCGCTTGAGGCCGCTCGGGCACCCCGAGCCTACCTTAGGCGCCCGAGGCAGCTTACCTAATGGCCCCGAGCCGCTGGAGCCGGTTTTCGATTTACCGACGATAACTAGGTATAGAAGCGATTTTAATAATATAATTTATAAAGAATAATACTCTAAGAGGAAATTAAAATAAAAGATTATTTAATATATTTATATACGTCTAAATTAGAACTAGTTTAATTTATTTTAGATTTAAACTAGATAAAAGTATTATATTAAGACTAGACTTAAAGCTTTTATAATACCGACGAAAATATTTTAGATTAAATATAAGTTATTTAATATTAATAAAATAAAAGAGGGTAGGTATAATTATACTTTATTAATTCTTTTTTATAAAATAATCGGCGGCTCGAATCCCTTTAAATAAAAAATCCTAGTTATAAATAATATTATATTAATCTTAATCAGCGAAATTATTTATATAGAATATCGTCTTCTCCTTATTTATAGGTATTAAATAGGTACTACGAAGAATATTATATACCTTAAAGAACCGCCGAGAATTTAAAACTTAAGGGTTAATTACTTTATTTCTAGAGATAACCTCGATTTCGAATATATTATAAACGGGGTCGACTTCGTTATTATTTCGTTATTAAAATATCTCGATAAAGGTATTAATATACGTCGCCGGCCTACCCTTTTCGTTATACCTTTCGGTATTAATTATAGTAATAATAATTTTAAATTATCTTAATTCTCTTTTAAATTCCTCGTTTTCTTTTTTAACTCGGTCGTCGTTAATAGGATCCGATTATATTTATACGTAATTTTAACGGCTTTTAAACGTATCTCGCTAATTAAGTATATATCGAATTATAAATTTCTTTAAATACTTAATATTACTCTTATCTTTATTATTAAGGGCTTAATAAATTACCGAAGTATATATACCGATATAATATTCTTTTATCTAGAATAGGTCTTATTTATATTAAATTATATTAATTAAATCGCGTCTAATATTATCTAGCTTTTTATAATTCTCTCGGATAAATATAATAAGAGTATTAATAAAGTCGTTGGATTTAACTTCTTATATCGTTATTATTTATTTAATTTATTATTATTATCGCCGATTAAAGCCTTATCGGGTTATATATTCGACGTCGAGATCTTCTTTAAATAAATTTTATATAAACTTCATACGCGTTAGTTATATAATATAAATATTTAATACTATTTTAGTAATAGTACGCCTTCGGTTATCGCGAAAATCTAAAAGATCCTATATAGTTAGTATATTAATTCGACGGGTATTATATTCTAGAATTTAAATCTCGAATCCTTTATTCTTATTAATCTTAATATAGAATTCTTTTAATAAGAATTTATAAGTTACTTCGCCGTAGTAAATATTATAGTTTTATATATTTCTATAAAGCCGAATAAAGTCTTCGTAGTAAATAATACCGTATAGTTTAGGTATATTAAAATAATATTAATTCTCCTCGTTATCCGCGGTCTCGTTTAAGATTATAATAGGCCGATATTTCTTAAATATTTATTTTAATTTATTAATCCGATATATAACCTAGTGTATATAACTTAAGGTCGCTTTATTATATATTATATATAATATTAATATAACGAAGTCGAGTATAGCGCGAGTATAATAAAGAATAACTAACGCCCTCTAAAGGAGAGGAGTTATAATCGTAATAAATTATTTAATAATCGCCTTTTATTCGTTCTTTATTTATTAATTTACGGAGTTAAAGTATAGGAACTCTTTAAGACTAGTAAAATTTAGGATTTAATAGAAATATTTATTTAATTAAAGGGCTATAGATATTTCGGCTATAATCTACTTTTAGCCTTTTCTCTTTCGAGTTATAAAAACTATATTTTAGATTAAATATTCGAGTTATTTAAAAAGAGTTATAATTATACCTTTTAAAAGTTAATAAAAGATATCGACTATTATCGTTAAATATATATTAACGAGTATATAATTCTAAGCGAAGTTCCGAATATAACGGATATTTATTAAGTTATTTAGAGTCGGGTTTATTTACTAATTATAAAGGCGCTACTAAGTATATTTATATATTCGAAATAGTTATTATATCGTTATATTTTCTCTTTATTAAAGCGGAATTTAATAAATAAGGTAATACTAGTTACTTTTAACTCCTATTATAAGGACCTATTTTAGATAATCCGCTATTATACTAATTATAATAAGGTAATACCGCCGGATCTACCTATTAATATACCGAATATTAAATCCCGGTATAATAAACCGTTCGAGCGCTAATAATTATTAATTATCGACCGAAGTATAGTATATATTAAGAATACTAGAACGTACCCTTAAGTATTATACTTATTATAATATAGTAGAGATTAGGTTAGACTTTCGGAGAAAGGCTTATATCTTTATTAATTTTAACTACCGGTATTAATCTAAGAAGAATTAAACTTAGACGTAGTTAACTTTTATATATAGCGTAGTTTAAATTATTTATCGTAATATAAATAAACTATAATAAGAGGTCGTCGCGATAATATATTATTAATATCTTATTTAAAGCGAGTAGAATCGGTATAATAATACTATCTTTAACGACCTCTCTTTATTTTAATTATTATTAATCTCCTATATATATCTCTATATAAACTTTTTCCCCGCTCGGATTATATATATAAATAAGAACGTAGACTAAATTATACTAGAAGGCTCGATAGCCTAATAAGAATTATAAAACCTTAATAATATCGCGATAGTAAATATTATACTTTATTTCTAGAATATTATTAATCTTTTTATAAATTAAAATTAATTCTACCCTCTATATATCGTTAGAGATATTATATAGAATACGATATATTTAATAATATTACTCGTCGATATTAATATAAAAGAAACGTCGTCGATTAAGGTTAATATATAGATTCTTTAAGAGACTATTTATTTAAAATTTACTAGTTTTATTACTTATGAACTAGGAGTTAAAGTTATAGTTTTTACGGCCCCTAAATAACTAGTAAATAATCCGTTCATCTTTAGAAGTTAATAAGTCGTATATAGCCGATAATTACTCCGAATTATCCTATTTAAATTAATTATCTACTAGTAACCTAGCGCTCTTTTATATTACCTCTAGGTAGGTCTCCGTTCTTAACGATAAAGATATAGATATTATACCTATAAAGGAAAGCTTATTATTAATTATTATATTTTCATTATCTAGTTCGATTACTTTTATATCCTATTATCGGCCGGCCCTATAAATAAATATAAATTATAATTTCGTTAATTAAAGTAAAATACGTATATATCTTATAGCGGCGTATTATATAATAGGTTAATAACTTTAATTATTATATCTTTAACTTTAACCGTATTTAAGTTTATATTTAAATTTATATCGATAAAAGTTAAAGTATAAAGCCCGCGCTATATCGACTCTTATTTACTACTCGTATAATATAATAATCTCGTATATAGGATCTACGCTTCGCCTTCCTCGTTAGACTCTTTATTAGACTTTTTATTAGACTCTTTATCTATATCCTCGTCTATATCCAAACGTATAATTTTCCGTCTATTTCTATATCCGGTCTAGCGATAGCGGGTTAGGCCTAAATAACTTTTAACGATAAAACTATATATATATATAAACTCTAGTATATTAATTAATTAAAATATATTAATATATTAGGTATTACCTATAATTACGATAAATATACGATCTCGTAAATCTAATATATAACTTTAAGTATTTGGATATTAAGTTATTCTAGATTCGTAATAAAATTTAAGTTAATAAATAACGTAGATCTATAATAAAGACCGATAGAATTCGAACTAGATACTAGTTTATTAAATAGATATTAATCGTAACCTTATTATAATAAAAATAAAAGGAGTATAAACTAGAGGTAAATATAATAATACTAACCGGGCGATAATAGAATTAGGCGGAGAAATATTAAAAAGGGGACGAAAAGTATTCTTTTAAATATATAAAACTCTTATAATTAATTATTTAAGGGGGGGTAGATAAGGTTTAAGAGTAAATTAAAAATAATAATAAAAATAATCTATAAATAATTAGTATAATTTAAGATCTAGTTATTAAGTATAAAATCGCCCTATAATATATAATCCTTTTTTACGGAATCTAGGTTAGGTAGTTAAAATAAAAGTAATTAAATACTTAATATAGAACCTACTCGACCCTCTATTTCTAAATTAATATATTATAATTATACTATATCCTCGTCGTCGTTTTTATTCTTAATTAATCGCCTATAATTAAAGTAATTTAATTAAATTATAACGGTATAACTCTCTTCTCTTTAAGGTTAATAATACCCGTAGCGAATATATTATAAATTTATACCTTCTTCGTTACTACTACCTTTATTATAACGCCGTTTTAAGGATTTATATACGATAGCCGGTAAATAAAGAGAGTCTATTTTTATTTATCCTATTTAATTATTTAATAATTTAGTCTATATAACTAGAAACGCCGATAGAATTAATTAAAACTACTACCGTCGCTTTATATAGAGTATAGCCGGTACCTAAGATATTTAATATATTAATAAATATTTACGGGCGGAGCTTTTAATCCGCGACTTCGGAAGGGGTATTCGACTCGTTCTTAATATACTTTTTTTAGAATCTATTTATTAAGCTCTAGCGGATTCGATTATTTAGACTATTATAGTATAATTAAATAATTATAGGATAAAAAGGATATTTAGCGATATACTAAAAGGCTTGTAATAAAGATTTCTATAATAAGCGAGTATATTTTTATATAAGAATTATAGAAGCGGTAGTTAAAAAGGAATAAAAGTATTTATATATTAAATAAATAACGTAATTATAGTATAGTTCGAGAAGGTTAAAATCTTTCTTTTCTCCCGTCTTATTTTCTTAAGAATCTTATTTAGTTCTTTAGATTTTAGGATATTTTTAATAAAAAAGTTAATCCCCGTAAATAAATATATAGTCTCTTTTATCCTATTATTAAAGTCGAGTATATCGCGAGTAAAATCGGTACCGAGCGACCGTTAATTTATATTATCTTCTAATTCTCCTTAATATTTTAAAAGTAAAGGAAATATCGCGGTGAAAATAAATTATCGAGTTATAGTCTTAAGGAACGAATTTCTTAACGTAAAATATATATTTTTCTTTTTATTTTATACTTATTTTCGAAGTAACGCTTAAAGTTTATTAATAAACTTCGAGGTAGAATTATCGAGTATTTTATAACGGCCGAGTAAAAAGTCGAAGGGTATATCTTTATATACGTATTTTTACTCTTTTTAATACGTCGTAGTATAAAGTTAATTATTTAACGGCCGAATATTAAAATTAAGTTTTATAAATTAAGATAATTATTATCGTCTTTAATATAGACCTTAAATTACGATTAAACTATAGAACCTCATTTATAATAAGGTCGTATAGATTTTTATTATTAAGTTTAGGATCTTTGAGATAACGAATTACGCCTTCGATATTAGTAGGCCTAATAATAATAGGTATACTACTTATAATAAATAGTAAAAGAACTCTTATTTAATAGTATATTTATATAATTTAAATAACCCTTTATAATCCCTAAGCCATAAACTTTAATAGATAGAATTCGTCGATAATTATTTATATAGGTATAACGGTAGAAATAAAGTCTTTAGACTACCTTTATATAACTTTATTATTTAATTTATTAAGCGATAATATTACGTCCCTAGTTTAATTATATAAAATACTAAAAGGCTAAGCGATATATACGTTATAAGAATTAAAAGTTATCGAGATTATATATTACTCCGTTTTTTTAATAGTTATTCTTTTTCTCTTTTAAAGATCCGAGGAAAGAGGCCCTATAAATTTCTTATTTTCCAATTAAGCGGGCGCCTAAGAATATTTAGGTCGTATAATATTAAATTCCTCCGCCGTTAAGAGATTATTAGTATTATATTAATTATAAAGGATACGAAAAAGAAGTTTTATACCTATATAGGGCGCGTATATCTTCGGTTATTAATTAAATTATATAGGAATAATTCCTTTTACTTTATATATAAGATAAAACCCCTTTTTAGGGATTAGTTTAATAATATCGAACGAAGAATTATAAAGATATTATTTAGAGAATTTTAATAGACTTAAATAATAATTATTATTATCGGTAACACGATACTTTATCTACTCTTTAATATCTAACGAGTAACGATATCATTTAATAATTATATATACTTCGTAGAGAAGATTTTCAAAAAGGATAATATTAATAATCTAAATTATCTACGAAGTTATTTAAAGTTAGCGATTAATAGTTTAATTTAGCTCTAAGATAGGATATACCTTTCCGAGGTTTATATCGTTAATAAGAGTATTATCGTTAAAGTCGTTTCTAGTTTAAATATAAATAATATAAATACTAAAGACCTAGTACTAGGTAAAATGAATTTTTATACCGGGTATTTTAATATACTATTAATCCTAGTACTAGTAGGGTCGAGGCTAAATAAATAATAATACGATTTTTATACATCGAGTTTATATATATATATATATTCTTTATTATTAAGCTGCGCTTTAATATCGAGAAAAAGATTAATAAAAATTATTACGAATACGGCGAAATATATAAACTTATAATTTTTATTAATTTTATTTCTTACCTAGCCTCTCTTTATCTTCTAAATATAATCGCGTCTCCTTAATAATCTTTCTCTTAATAAACTTATCCTTTATATATCTACTATCTCTCCTCTTCTTATTATTTATTTAAGACTACCCGCTTTTTTTTATATAATAAATATACCTCTAATAGGATAATTATATCGTTATTAATTTATATTTAATTTAAAGATTATTTATATTTATACTCTTTTATCTCCGGTTTCGCGATATATATTACTAGAGCTATTAGATTAGCCCGTAGCGGCGGGAGTATAAAAAGTTAACGCGAGATAAAAGACGGGGCGATTAGGTAAAAGTAGTTAAAAAAAAGGAATAAATTATTAAAACGGAGGGGGGAGTATTATAAATACTAAAGAATTCATTACTACGAAGATTAAACGTAAATTATAAACTTTACGAGTTTTAGGGAAAGAATAAATACTTAATTTAATAAATATTTTAACTCGATTTTATTCTTTATAATATTAAAACCTAAGGATTTCTACTAGCCGGCGAGTAGTTAAAAATAATAATAAAGTATAATTAAAGTATATTTCGTAAAATCGGTTATTTTCTAAATTTATAATTTATTCTTTAATTAAGATTTAAATAAAGATTAAATAATTAATAAACTCGAATATAATATCGTTACCTAGAAGTCGCGCGGGATTAATTTTAATAAATCTTTAAATTATATATTTAAAGGCCTCGCCCCTTTAATAACCTACCTTTAATAATTAATATATTAAGTTTCTCTTTAGGCGTAATATAAAGAACCGGTATTAAAGTACTAGATATTATACGACGGGAAGATTAAGATATTAAAGATTAATTAAATATAAGGAATTAGGCGGGCGTAGAGAGAGGTATAAACGTCTCTTTTTTAAAATAAAATATATTATTATCGCTAAATTTTATAATACTAGGAGTATACTCTTTTCCTGAGACGGTATTATTTAAAAGTATCGCGAATAATAATAGAAAATTCTTCGTAGCGAAGGTAGAAATAATATATTTATTAATATATATTTTAGAGTTTATAATTTCTAGCTAAATTCGTTTTAGCCTAGAATATTCTATAATATATCTTAACGTTATACGATATAAAGATATTATTTATATATAAAGCGGTAGTAATAAAGATTTAAATAAAGTATTATCTTTATTATAAAAGTAAAGCGATCGATAAAGGATTAATAATTAAAGATAAAATAAAGGTAGTAGGAAAGGAGAAATCTAATAATTTAAATTAAATTAAATTTCTAATTTAAATTATCTTCTTTTAGAATCTATAATAAGTCGATTTAAAATAAATTTTAAGAATTTATTTTATAATAACCCTTTTACCGGGGATTTAAAAGGAAGAGAGATATTAAATTAAAATTACTTTACCTATAGAATACTATAATAAATATAAAGTAAAGTAGTATATATTAAAATAAACCGGGTTAAATATTTTATTATATAAAGTATTAAAGATACGCCGAGAGTTTATTAATATAAAGTAGTTACCTACCTCTAACGATAGCTCTATATAATATTATATTTAATTATATAAAGTCTAAAGCTCCCGCCTAATTATAAAAATATAATATTATTAACCTTTTTATACTTTATCTTTATTCTTAATTAAACCGCCTATATAAATAGGCTTTATAATATTATAATAAATATTATTTATAGTAATTATCTTCGTAAAGTCTTCTTTAAAGGTAAGACTTTTAGATTAATAATCTCTAAAATCCGTCCTTCTTATTTAAATATAGGTTTTAACGAATTTTCTATTTTATTCCTTTACTTTTTTCTTTATACCGGGGGAAAGACCGGTTTTTAAAATAATAATTCGGATATAGTAAATACCTACGCGACTTTAATAAAAGTGAAAATTATATAAGTATATATCTTTCCGTTAAAAATAAAATATAGGCTCGAGATTAAAAGAAATAGTTTAAATATAATTATAGAATAAATAAATAGAAACTTATTAGGTTAGTAGAGTTATAACGCTCGTAGGGAAAATATTTATGTATTATAACGGACACTCGCCGACCGTGTTAATCGATATATTAGATAGAATCCTTGGGTAGATTATTTAATAAAAAGGATACGAGACTTAAAGCGGCGATATAATAATAATAAAAAAAATCGCGGCTTAATAAATAAATATAATAGTATAAAGGAAATAATACTATAGAGCGGCGTAGATTTATTATATAAATACGAGGGAGATTAATTAAAATAAATAAAAGAAGTTACTTTATTAAATATATTAGGTAAATAGAAGTAATTATATAGAATAAAAATAAAATCTAGAAGGTTAAAGGTAGGAAGAGAAATAATTTATTAATAATTAATATAATTTAAGGTTCTGGCTCTCGAGTATGATATCGGTTTTTAAATTTAAATAATATTATTATAAATCTAATTTAGGTATTTAATATAGAAGTAATTTACCCCTTAATTTAAAATATACCCGATATTTATTTCTTAACGAAATTACTAAATTATTTTTTAATTATTATCCGGTATATCTTTATCGTCTTTCGTTCCCTTTAAATCATCGAGATCTATTATATACCCTACGATATTAAAGATACCCGTAGTAAATATATTACGAGCCTTCGCCTTCCTTAATATAACTACTTTTATTATAACGCCGGTTATAGGATCTATATAGGATAATTAATAAATAATAATAAAGTATTATTACCTTATTTTATAAACTTATTTAATTATTTAATCTTTATCGCTAGGTTTACCGATAGGTTCTATAAGAACTATTATCGTCGATTTATATAAAATAAAGCCGGTATTTAAGGTATTTAATACCCTAATAAATACCTACGGACGGAGCGCCTAATCTAGGACTATAAAAGGGTTATTTAGATTACTATTAATATACTCTTCCTAAAATCTATTAATAAAAGCCTCGCGGATAATTTTATTAAAGTATTAATAGTAGAGCCGGGCGGTTATAAAATGAACTAGGTATTTAATAATATACTAAAAGATTTTTAATATAGATTTCTAAAACGGTCGAGAGTAATTTTATATAAAAAAAAATTAAAGCTATAATTAAAGGAGAGTAATAAGATTTATATATTATATAAAAGATATAACCGAAATATATTTCGAGAAGATTAATATCTTTCTTTATTTACGGATTACTTTCGTAAAGATTATATTTAATATTTTATACTTCGGAAGCTCTTTAATAAAAGAGTTAATTATTAAAAACGGATATATACCCTCCCTTATATCGCTATCGGGGGTAAATATATTACGAGTATATTCGTCGATAAGGAATCGTTAATTTATATTCTTTTCCGAATTTATTTAATATTATAATAACTAAGGGATTATAACGGCTATAAATAACTATCGAATTATAATTTTAAAGAACGACTAATTAATTTTAAAGGGCGTATTATTATTCTTTATCTTTATTTATTTTCGAAGTAATTCTTAAATATTATCGGCGAATTTCGAAGTAAAATCCTCGAGTACTTTATAACGGCTTTATAGAAATTTAATATTTATATTATTATATATTAATTTAGGGAGATTAAGGATATCTTTTTTAAATTATTTAATTTTCTTAATATATTATAGAGTAAAGTTAATTATACGAAGGCCGAATATTAAAACTAAGTTTTATATACGAGATTCTTATTTATCGTTCGTAATATAGTTTTTAAACTTCTTATTATAATCTAGAACCTTATTTATTATAAAGTTATATCGATCTTCGTTATTAATTTTAGGATCTTTTAGATATCGAATAATACCTTTAATATCGCCGGGCCCTATTATAATAAATATATTATTTATCGCGAGGAGGGCTAATATTCCGGTCCGAAAATATTTTTATATAATTTAAATATCCGTTTATAACCTTTAGGTTATTAACTTTATTAAATAAAACTCGTCTATTATTATTTACCTAGGTATAATAGCGGGGATAAAAGCTTTAGTCTATTTTTATATAATTTTATTCTTTAGTTTATTAAGCGGTAGTTCTTTATCTTTAATCTAGGTATATTCGATATTAAAAGGCCGAGCGATATATATTTAATAGGATTTAGGAGTAATTAAAATTATATATTATTCTACTCCCTCGACGGCCTCTTCTTTTCTTTTTTAAATATCTAGGCGGAGAGGCTCCCCTTCGAAATACTAGTTTTTATAATTAACGAACTACTAAAGATAAGTAAATTATATTATATCGATATCCTCCGCCGTTAAAAGATTACTGGTACCGTATTAATTATAAAGAATAATAAAGCGAAGCTTTATTCTTTCGTTAGGTACGTATATTTTAGGTTATTAATTATATTATATAAAAAGAATAACTTTAGTTATAAAATATAAATAAAACCCCTTTTTAAGGATTATTCTTATAATATCGGACGAAGGATTATATAGATATTACGCGAAGAACTTTAATAAATTTAAGTATATCCCGTTACTATCAACGGCGCGATACTATAACTACTCCTTCGGGTTTAACGAGCGACGATAATATTTAACTATATTATATATTTAATAAAGAAGGCTTTCGAAAAAGGAGATATTAATAATTTAAATTATCTACGAAACTATTTAAAGTTAGTAATTAATAATCTAATTTAGCTCTAAGATAGGATATACTTTTCCGAAATTTATACCGTTAACGAGAATATTATTATTAAAATCGTTTCTAGCCTAGAAGTATATAATATAAATACTAAAGATCTAATACTAGGTAAAACTATATCTTATACTAGGTATTTTAATATATTAATTAATCCTTATATTAATAATTTTAAAACTTATTAAATAGTAGTAAAATTCCTATAAATCAAGATTAACTATATATTCGTACTCTTTATTATTAAGCTACGCTTTAATATTAAGAAAAAGATTAATAAGAACTACTACGAAGGCGGCGAAGTATATAGACTTATAATTCTTACTAGTTTATATTTTCGTTTAATTCCTTATTATTTTAAAATTAATAGTCCGTTTTAATATTAATCGGCTTTTTTTTATTATTAGTTTATCCTTCCTATTTATCTTCCTTTAACTTTTTAAATATAGATAACTTTAATAACTAGTCGTTTTTATAATTATTATCTTTATTATTTAATATTATTTTCTGAAGTCGCCTCTATTATTTTCGCCTCCAGGCTATATATAAATCGCCTTTCCCTTCGGTTATAATAAATTTACGATAATATTTATTTATTTTAGACTTTATAAAGTAGGGTAGTTTCGTTATTTAAAAATACTTTAATAATTTAAATATAATAATTAAATATTTAGGGGGAGTAGTATAATTAGGTAGAAATAATAAAGAGGAAAAAATATACTCTTAAGGCGGAGGGGGAAATATCGTAGATATTAGAGGATCCTTCGCTATAAAGACTAAATATAAATTATAAAATTTACGAGTCTCGGAGAAAGAATAAATATTTAATTTAATATATAAATTAACTCGGCTTTATTCTTTATTACGCCGAAACCTAAGGAATTTAACTAGCCGGCGAGTAATTAAAAGTAATAATAATTTATTATAAAAATATATTCCGTAAAGTCGGTTATTTTTTAAATTTATAATTTACTCTTTAATTAAGATTATAATAAAGATTAAATAGTTAATAAACTCGAATTTAATATCGCTACCTAAAGATCGCGCGGGATTAATTTTAATAAATTTATAAATCGTAAACTCGATTATTTCGCCGCCTAATACCGCGTCTTTAGTAATTATAATATTAAAGTTTTTATTAAACGTAAATTAAGGGACCGGTACGGGAGTAGTAAATATTATAAAATAAGAAAAGAGAGATCTTAAAGAGTAGTTAAATATAGGGAGTTAAACGAGCCTAAAAAAAAATATAAATATCTCTTCTTTAAGAGCGGCTATATTATTCCGATAGAATCTTATAATACCTCTCGTATATTCTACTTTTTAGGCGGTATTTACTAGAACCCTAATAAATAAAGAAGGAAAATCGGTTATTAATATTATAACGAATATAAAAGTAGTATCTTTATTACTCTACTTTTTAAGGTTTAAAACCTCGGGATATAATATAAATTATTTAATTATAATATTTAATACTAGTTAAAACTCTTTATTTATATAATTAAAACCCTTTTTTAGATTCCTCTTCGTTTAATTCGTTAGGACGGTAATATAATTAAAATTTAATATATTAAAGTAATATCTAATAAACGATATAGTAACGTAATATAATAAAAAGTAGGTTTATAAAAAAAAATAGGATATAAGTTTATTAGAAATAAAGTAATAAATATATTAAATTAATTTAGATTATATTTATAAATAAATTATAAGTTAAGAAATAAAAGTCGGGAGTAGAGACTTTTTACCTAAATTTTAATAAAAAGAAGAGTATAATTTTAAAATAACTCTACTTATAAACTAGTATAATAAAGATATAATTAAATACGATATATAACGATGAATTAAATTAAATATTATATTATATAGAGTATTTAAAATCCGTTAAGAGTTTATTAATATAAAGTAACTATTTATATCTAATAATTACGTTATATAGAATTATATTTAATTACGTAAAGCCTAAAGCTCCCGCCCGGTTATAAAAAGTATAATATTACTAGCCTCTTAATACTCTACCCATTATCCTCGGCTAGACCGCCTACGTAATTAGGTTTTATAATATTATAATAAATACTACTTATAGCGGGTACCTTTATAAAGTTTTCCCTAAATATACGATTTTTAAAACTTATCCTCCGTATCTAAATATAGGCTCCTACGAGTTTCTATTTTATTAATACGCCTCTCGATTAATACCGGAGGAAAGGCCGTTTTTTAAAATAATAATATAAATATAGTAAATACCTACGCGACTTTAATAAGGGCGAAAAATACGTAGGTATATATCTTTCCGTTAAAAGTAAAGCGCGGGCTCGAGATTAAAAGAAATAATTTAAATATAATTACGGGATAAATAAACGAAAGTTTATTAAATTAATAAAGTTATAGCGCTCGCGGGGAAAATATTTACGTATTATAATAAATACTCGCCGACCGCGTTAATTAATATATTAAATAAAATCCTTTAGTAGCTAGGCTAGGATAAATATCTAAATTAATAATATAAAAAAAGTAGTAGGGGCGTTAAGATCGGGAGTAGTTTTTTAACGGCGGTTACGATAATATAAAAATAATAAATATCCTAAATTAAAACCTAGGTTAGAAATCTAAAATAGATTTTATATATTTAATTCTACTAAATAAGTAACTATAGGCGATTAATTCATAATATAGGATCGAATATTATATATACTTTAATAAGGATCGGTATATATCTAAATAACTTAAACGAGACGAGGAATCTAGGCTACGTTAATATCGTAAAGATATAATTTATAAACGCGATTAGTATAACTAGTAAACGCTCGTAAGTAATAAACATTCTCGTAAACGAGTTTAAGAATCTTAAGCGGCCGCGAGCGCTTTTAGCGCTGGTAAACGGGCCTAAACGCTCTAAACAAATTAGGATTCTCGGAGTCGCTTATACTTTTATAGATAGTAGGGTAGAGATTTATTAAAGGATCCCTAATAGTAAATATATAATTAATTAACTTTAGGAATATACTCGATATAATAGGATTTTAGAAGATAATTTATAATAAAAAGACTTTAATATATATTAAATAATAGTATTTCTATTTATTTAAATTTTATAAATATTCTTTTTTAATCCTAACTAAGAAACTAGGCCCGTAGGTCGTTGATTATTACGAATACTCTCTTTTACTTTAGCCGAATAACTAGGTAGACTAAATTTAGATCTTTTATTATCTCTACTATATTTATCGACCTCCGAACCGATCTTTATACGATTATTCCTTTTCCGAGTTAAGTTTTAAATATCGATTATAGAGTTATATTATTAATACGAATATTTCTTCTATATTTTTAACGACTAGAGATTAATTATTAATATAATTATTATAATTATAATTTTAATTAAAATTTATATAGGTAGACTCGTCCTCGTTATTATTATTAAATACTTCCTATTTATTATTATATTATCGTTTTTCCTTTAAGTCCTCTTTACGAATAATTTCTTCCTATTCTATATCTTCCTAGGAAAGATTATTAATTTAATTATTAAATAAATAGAATAAGATATCTTAAGGTCGGTCTTCCTTTATTCTTCTATTATATTTATATAATATAATTATAGCTTAGAAAATTACTAGTATTTATAATTTCTAAATACTATATAACCTCGTAGCGATAGAGAATAAATACTCTACGTTAATATTTATAATCGGTATAATTAATATATTACGAGTAATTATATTAAGAATTAAAAACCGAGGGGTAAGTTATTTTTATAATATTAGAATATTTTATTTCGTAAATTAATTAGAGAACGGTATTAAAGAGATTAACGGAATTAATTATTAAAAAGATTATTAAAATTTACTAGTATTCCTATACCTCTAGAACTCGTCGTCTTCTTTTTCTTTATTACTAGAATCTATATCTAGTATTTAAATAAGCCTATTATTTAGATTATATTTATAACTTCGTATAAAATTAAATAACCTACTCGAAGCTAGTATATTCGTTTAATATTCCTTATACTCTACCTCGAGAGCGGACTAATAAATTAATAATTATAATAATTATTTAATATTAACCTTTTACTCCGAGGTCTCGAATATTTTCCTATTTTTTATAGGGTTTAATAAGGCCGCCTTATTATAGAAATACCTTAAACCGCCTTTAATTTTAGCGTAGTACTAGTTTAACTTTTCAGTCGCTTAATATAATATAGTCTTTATTTTAAGTTTCTATAATACTCGTTTTAAACGGAGTTACTTTATAGTTTTTTCTAGATAATTAAAGAGTTTATTATAGATTATAAAAGTACGGTGGCTAGTAATAGTCTTCGTTATACCGATAACGCTCGTTATTTTCGCGAACTCCTTTATAATATTAATTAGGTAAATAATATAACTTTATTCTTTTATTCTTAATTTAAGGTAAGAAATCTCAACCTATATAAAGTAACTTTTAATATTATAGCGTAGTTTAAATACGCGGACTATTATATAATATATCGAATCCTATCGTATTTTAATATCCTGAATAAACTTTATTAATTTTAGTTTAATAAATTTATTAACTTTATTCGATATACTTTTCCTTATAATATCGAGTCTCTTTTATTAAATATCTCGGAACTAGGTTCTACGCTAGCCACTCGTATTAATAAATACCGTAGTTTTCTATATTTAATAGGGTTAGATTATTATAAAGATTATTAGAATTCTTATATCTTAGTTAGTATTAACGGTAAACTCTTTTACGCGTTAATTTAGAAATCGCGAGAGTTTTATTATTTATCCTAACCCCTTTAAAATTATTCGTTTATAGGCGAAAGGTAAATCGTATTTAATAATACCTTAACGGTAAATTAAATTATATATATAAAGTATAGTATATATTTAGACGATTATTTAATAGATATCTATTTAACCTTTTTATTCCTCTATATAAATATAAGAATAATATTATCAAATATTATTTATATATTACTAGTATTATCGTTTATAATAACGTAGATCCGATACTCGATCCCGTATTTACGGACGACTTTAGTTAAAACGTCCGTTAGTCTTTTACTAGTATATTTCCCTTTAATATATTTAAAGTTAATAATAATTTTATAATATTTCTACTCGGTGTTAATAAAGTAGGTAATGATAACTATATATAAAGATATATTATAGAGTAATTATCTATCTAAAGTAAAAAATACCTTTAATTTATCGTCGGGTAAAGTATTAAATAACTTCTCTTTAATCTTCTCGAATCGTTATAAAAGTTTATTCTTAATTATTAAAGGACTCGGTAATATAGTAATAGAGTTTAAATAAAGAAACGGATACTAAATTAAAATATTATTAAGAGAGTTATATAATATTTCTATTATAGTAATTATTTATAGGAAAACCTCTTTAAAGTTTAATCGTTAAGGTATAAGACTATTAATCGTAGTTTTAATATTTTTAATTTAGCGGCGCTATATTCGAATTAATTAAGAAATTCTAATAATTATTATAATAATCTAGATTTTTACCTACGTAGGGATAGTTTCTTTAAATATTAATTATATTATACTATATATACTCGCTAAATCTTTATAATTTTTTTTCTTTATATAATTTCTCCCTAACCTAGTACTTTAATTTATATAAAGATAAGTTAATATATCGTTATATCGTAGATAAATTATTAATAGTTTTCCGAAGCCTATAATTACTCCTTCTTCGAAAGACGTCTATATTATAAACTTTCGGGATTATATTTTACTAAAATTAATCTTCTTACGCCATTTCTTATTATCGGGATATTTCTACTAGTTTAAGAATATATCTTTCTTAATATTAAAGAAGATATAATATCTTTATTACTTTTCTTTTATTATAATATTAAGAGATTATTTAAAATAATAACTTATAGAGTTTCTAATATTATAAGAAGATTTATTATCGAAGATACTATCTAAGCGATCTCTACCTAGTTAGTTTAATATAGGTTCTAAAAGAAGTAATAAAGAGTTTAATTAATATTATATAATAAATAATTAATTATTAGAAAGATTATTAGAATTAAGATCTAATATTTCTATATATATATATATTCATACTTTACTCTTCACCGATATCGAATTAATATATTCTTAAAAATAGGCGGTAGGATAATCGTAGGAGAATACTAATATTAAAACGTACTAGTAAATAAAGTTAATTTTATAATAAATATCGAAAAGGTTTATACTCTAAAATTTAGAGTATATTAAGAATCTATTTAATATAATATAACCTAATTAAATTACACCTTTAATAAAACCTATTTATAATTTAAATCTAAGGTTAAATTTAACTCGGACGATTATATATCCGAGCGGCGAGCGGCGAGATTATCTACTAAAATACTCTAGGCTTAATCTTAACTCGGACGATTATATATTCGAGCGGCGAGATTATCTACTAAAATATTATATTTATTATTATTATCATTCTCTACTCTTTCCCTATATTATTTAATAATCCTACGTATATTATTATTTTTTAGAAAGTTTATTATTAAAAAAAACGAGGATACTTTAAAGAATAAAGGCCTAGAAGGCGCCTAGGAAGGTATTTAATACCTAGGACCTAATTCTAAAAAATCCTAAACGTTATAAATTTAAATATAGTAGTAAATTATTTTCTAATTAATAATAAGTCGAAGCCTCTAATTAATAAAAAATAGTAATAACTTTAAGGTAAATTAAGAAATACTAGAAATCGACTAAATTATTACTTTCGAAATTTATCTTCTATCGAGTAGTTAAAAAGCTTTATATAAATATCGGGTTTTCTAGATATATTTAATCCGTTATAATAACTACTCTTTAGGAGGCGGTAGAAGCTTATTTAATATTAGAATTTAAATATAAAGTTATAGTATATTATTTTATAAACTATTATTAATATTATCTAGTTCTTTAACTAGTAGTTTATTATAATAAATATATAACGATACTTCCGAAGGATTTCAAGTTTCTACGCGATTTTAGATATAAGAATATATTTTAATTTATTTATATCCAATAGTAAATATATTTATAATAATTATTCTAATAATTAAGAAGGGAGATTATTTAATATCGAAATATATAATTATATTAAGAAGCTAGAAATTAGGCGCTAGGAAATTCGATAACTCCTCGTCGAATATATATAAATATATTAACGACGGCGTAATACGCTTTTAATTAGGAGGTAACTTTATATTAAACTCTTTAAAAATTAAAATAAACGCCTCTTTAATATTTCTAGAGTCTTTATCCGGGATTTAACTATAATAGGATAGATTATACCCCTCCTACTATTAAATAGATCTTAGTAAAGAAATCTACTCGTTCTCTTTCTCTACCTAAAAGTAGGAAGCTATATTTCGTTATATAGCGATCTCTTCCTTCGTAAAATACTAGTACGACTTTATCTATTAAAACCGGTAAACCTTAATAATAATTAACTAGTTTAATTATTGGAATAATTATTAGAAATTTATACCGTATTTTAATTAAGGTAATTATACTAGGTAAAAGTAATATATCTATATATCCCTAGGTCGTAACGCTTAAGATAATTAATTTTACGAAATAAACTTTAAATAGGTTTATACTATATAGCCCGCCTAGAGCGGAATTCGTTAATTTTAATAATATATATTATTATATCTACTCTTTTCTAGGCTACCTAGACTAGAGTATATTAATCGATAATTAATAATAGCCCTTCGGTCTCTTTATCTACGATTTATTAAAATACGGTTTAGGCTAGGTCTAGATTAAGTTATCATTAATATAATCTCTTAATAATTAGAATTTAAATATTATTTTAATATACCTCTAACTCGTTTAGATCCTTTTATATAATATTACCGTTATCTTAAATTAATATATTTTAACCTCGTAAGGTTATACTAGTTTTCTTTATAAAATATATAATATTATTAATTTAGGTAGTTCTAATCGTAAAATAATTATTATAATAATTATTAAAATAATAGATAACCTAGATTATATCTTTTTAGAAGAATCTCTTATTTCGTTTAAATTAAAGTAGTAACCTAGTAGGCCTTTAATATTTCTTAAAATTCTTTAATAATACGGAGTTTCTTTTATATTATTAATACCGTAATTATATTATTTCTTTAATAGTCTATATATTACTTTTCGAATAATAAGATTTAAGTAAAACGAGTCTTTATTTTTATTATTAATATATTAATCGAGTATTTTTTTAGTTTTTTTTAAGGTCTTTAAAGTCCCTTCGGCCGTCTTTATAACCGACGAGGCGTAATAACTAGATTATTAATATTATTACTATTATTAGTACTAAATCTATATTATTTAACGATGATTTCGGTATTATATAGGAAATTCGTTAAATTATATAATATCTACTCGGCTTTAATCTCGGGGTCTTTTTTAACTAGGAAACGGGAATTATAAATATCTTTCTAATAATTTATTACCGAATAGATTTACTACGCGGTTAATCTATAAAAGAATTAATTCGTTTCGGTATAGTAAGAATTCTAATTTTTTAATATATATAAAGTTAATATAGCCTAGCGGCGAGAATAACGCGTTTTAATTATTAAATAATAAATATTAAAGAAGACTAAAGTATACTTTACGAAATAACTATTAATTATAAATAAAGTAATAAAAGTAAAGGGAAGATCGCCGAAGATTTCGTTAATATTAAAGATTTAATTACGGGAAGTAGGATATTATATTTAAAAGAGTACTCGCTCCTATATTTAACGTAGACCCTAAAACCTATTAAAAATCTTATTTAATTATACGACTATTAGAAAGATTATTATAATTAATCTATAATAATAATTAGTAAAGTACCCGAGTATCTTACTTTTTACGCTAGATTAAATTATACCTAGTTCGTAATATTTTAAGTTTATTAAGGTAGAATAAATAAATATCTTAAATAAAATAAATAAAGTAGATAATAATAATTATACTCTTATGTAATTTAGGTGAATTTTATCGTTTATAAAATAATAATTATCGATACTAGTAATTTTAACCTCGTAACTATTACTATTATTACTAGTTTTACTATCGTTATTAATTTCTTCGTCGTTTTAGGTTATTATAAATACCGCTTTTTAATTAATTAAAATACCGCTTTTTAATTAACTGAAATACTACTTCTTAAATAATTTAATATAGCGCGTACTTATAGAGGTAGAGCTAGATTTATATAGAAAATTAGAAATACTACGGGGGGGAAGGCCCCTAGAAAATTATTAACGACTAAAGCGAGGAAGACTATTCCTAGTACTTTAACTTTACGTAGTATAACTAGATAAATACGTAAATATAAAGTATAAAAAAGGGTAATAAGTTAAATTCTAATAATTATTATAATAATTAAAATTAATCTAAATAATTTAGCCGTCGCTCTACGCGAAATTAAATATTATTAGAAAACTACCGAATTACTTATTCCTAAACTCCCTTTCTAACGGTTTATATATAAAATAATATCCTCGGCCATATCGGAATCGTTAAGTATACGCTAGTAATCGTTTATAATTATAACTATATAAGAAATAGCGGAAGCGATATTAATAATATTATTTAAAAGTAAGTTCTATCCTAATCTTTCGCTAATTATATTAATAATATAAGATACTAACCTCTACGTAATCTACGTTAAGTGTATAATTATCTAAAATAAAGATATTTAATTAACGTAGATAATTAGGGGTTATAAATTCATTCTATAAAGAGATATAAATTAATATTAATATTTCTAATACTTAATATCGTAATATTTAATAGGAGTAGGGTATAATAAAGAGGGGAGTAGGCGGTAGATATAATTTTCATATTATTTTATCTCTTAATAACTTCTATTACCGTTAAAGAATAAAATATTCTTTTATTTCTATTCTATAACTCTATTACTAAAACGGTTATTATAATAATTATTAGAAATCCGTCTTGGCGTAGTAGGGATTCTTTAGTAAATTTTTATTCTATTTTATTTTATTTTAAACCCTACGTTAATAGATCCCTATACTAGGTTAGGGTAGGGATTATACCTCGATTCCTACTCTACTCTACACTAATCCGAAGTGTAATATATATTATAAACTTATTCTTTACTAGAGATAATTATATAGCCTAGTAAATATTATTTATATATTAACGATTTAAGGGAAACTAACCCTAGGCCTCCGTTAAATATATATAACTATTAAAAAGTAATAATAATACGTCGCCTCTATATAGAGGTTAGGGACTAGATCTACTAGCGTAGTATTAAAACCTACCGCTCTTCCTAGTACCGCGAAAACACGGTTTCGTCCAATACGCCGCGAGACGTTAATTAACGGATACACGTATTATATAGGCTAGGTTTGAAATAAGATAGTATTTTAATATTAACGAGTAGATATAGGCCCCCGAAATAGGGCCTTCTATATTATAATATTATAGAATTATCCTATAATTACTATATTATATTTATTCGAATTTAGGCTACTATAAGGGAGTAGATTTTCAATATTAAATAAATATAATTCTTTAAATATCTTAATTTACTCTTTAAAAATTAATAACGGGCTCTATATAACTCTTTCTACTCTTTTTTGCCAAAGATTTTAAAGGTAGTTTTAGCGAGTATATAATATATAAAATTATATTTTAAAATATTTAAAATAATTATTATAATTATCCTAGTTATTATATTATTAAAATTAGTTTATCCCGTAAATAAATATATTTATAAAATAGTAATATATTATATATACCTACGCCCCGTTAAAGGCGCTAGTATATTATATATATCTACGCTCCGTTATCTCTATAATATTATTATTTATCGATACGAGGTTCTAACTTTAATATTATAAAATTCTAACTTTTAATAATTTTATATTAAATTAATATTCCTCTATTTTATTAAAATTCTTAAAGATTAGTTTTATTATTAAATTTAAAATTTAAAAACTATTTAATAATAAACCTCGTAATTATTTTATATTTTTTATATTATTATTAAATTACTAGCTCTACGCTAGTAGTTTTAAATATTATAATTTTAATCTTTTAATCTTTCTAAAAAAAAGTCTATTATTATTATAATATCGAGTTTAACCTCGGGACGTTTAAAAGAATTTAATAATAATAATATTAATTAACCCCTCTTTAATAACCCCCGTCGTAAAGATAATAATAAATTCGAAGATATTATTACCCTCGAAGAGACTTTAAATATATAATTTAAAGTTATTAAAGAAGAAAACCGTCGTCTTAAATAATAATAAAAATTAAGGGTATTATAAATTTAAAATTAAAAACTATATAATCCTACTATTTCTACGCCTACTAGCGGAGTATTAATAGAATCTATTATTTATAATAGAGGTCCTCTAATTATTATACCTACCGGTAGAATAATAATAAATTTAATTATACTTAATAAGAATATCCTTATTAGAGCGAAAATACTATATTTTAATAAAATATATTTTTATAAAAGTACGAGCGAAGATAAATATTTATACTAGTTCCGCGACGTAAATATTAAATTTTTAATTAATTTTAAATATTTCACTACCGATTATTTAAGGATTATATATTATATAAACTCGTTAAAAAGTAACCCTTTAATATAGTAGTATAAATACTACGATTTATATAGTTTAGTTAATATTATATTTAGTTTTTTTAAAAAAAAAATTCTTAATTTAATAATAGATCTAGTTAACCGTCGTCTCTTTATTTACGAGAAATAGGAGGAAGTTAAATAATAATTTTACTAAAAGATATTATTATTTAAAATTTATTTTAAAGAAATAAAAACCTAGTTACCCCCGTTTTTAAAAGAGTATAAAGTAAATTTCTTTTTAACTAAATTTAAATTTAAATTTAAAAATAAAACTCTTAATATTAATAATGTATTTATTTAAAGGTAAGAAATTCTTACCTAGATTATTATATAAAAAAAGAATCTAAAATATATATAGTTAATAGGCGGCTTTAATTCTAATTCGGGTTCCTAGTTTAAAAACCCTAATAAAGGAAAATTTATAATAAATCGAATTATTAAACTTAATACTAGCGATAGTATTAAATAAATATATTTAAAAGAGAAGAGTAATAAATATAAAATTAATACTATTAATTCTTCGTATAATAAGATTATTTATTATTATTATAAAATAGAAGGTTATATTAAGTCTAAATATCCCGATATAAATAAACTAGTTATATACGTCGGCGCGGTATTAATAAAAAATAATTAAACCTAACTCACGCCTCGGAAGAAGGGTAAGAAAAATAATTAATAAAAAAATACTCTTCTATTCTTTTTAAGAGTTAAATTACTCTTTAAAATAAAATTAAATAACTTATTATCTTAATTAATTTTAAAGCGTAGATTAATTAAATTTTATAACGGTTCGTTATTAAAAACGATTTAAAACTTTATAACGCTACTTTACCGCTAGTTAAAGTAATTAACGGGTAAAGTATATATTACTATAACACGTATTAATTAAACTATTAAATAATCGATAATTAAAGTTAAGAGTATAAATATAATACTCTATTTTATATTATAGATTTTAAAAATTTAAACGTTATTCTAGGTATATTTAAATTATATTAATTAAAGATATTAATTAATTTTAAAGCGGATTAATAGCGGTTTAAAATTAATTTGAATAATTTATAAATTAAAGAACCGGCCAAATTCACTAATAATTTTAAAAATAAACCGAATATATTCGCGGTCGTATATATTATAATAGCGCGAAATAAATAGAAAGAATTTCTTAATCTAAAGATTCTTAAAGAACTTATAAAGTTTTATAATATTTTTTCTAATAAAAAAGCGAGTACTTTATTTATTTTTAAATAGGGGGATTATATTATTAAAATAAAAATTAATAAAGAACCGCCCTATAAACCTCTTTATAATTTATTTTAAATTAAATTATCGGAGCTACGGCGCTATTTAGAATCTTTACTCTATAAAGATTAGATTCGTTATTTAATATTTTTAACTAGAGTACCTATTCTTTTTATATTTAAAAAGAATAATAAATTATATTTTTATATAGATTATTAAGGCTTAAATATAATAATTATTAAAAATTAATACTTATTACTCTTAATTATCGAGATATTAAATCGTTTATACGATTCTAAAAAATTTATAAAATTAGACTTTAAGGATTATTATAAGATTTAAATTAAAGAAAACGATAAATAAAAAATTATTTTCCGAACTCGTTATAATTATTTCGAATATTTAGTTATACCTTTTAGGCTCGCTAATATACCGGCGATATTTTAAATTTATATTAACTATATATTTATCAATTTAGTAGATATAACGTATATAGTATATCTAGATAATATCCTAATTTATAGTATTAATCCGGCGGAGTATTAACGGTATATTAAATAAATATTTAAACGATTACGTTAATTCTAGCTATTTATTAACTTTAAGAAATACTAATATAATATTAAAATAATCGAGTTTTTAAATTTTATTATATTTATTAATAAAATAACTATAAACCCGGAATATATTAAAACTATTAAGGAATAGTCTTAATTAAAAATATATCGGGAAATATAAATCTTTTTAGGCTTCGTTAACTTTTATAAATAATTTATCTATAATTATTTTAATATAACTACTTTATTTACTAGCCTATTTAAAAGTAGTAAAATAAATAAAAAAGTAAATCCGTTAAAATAAATAAATAGCGCTACGGAAACGTTTTAAATCTTACGAGATATATTTATAAACGCGCCTTTTCTATACTATTATAATCTAACTAAATAATTATATATAAAGACGAATACTTCTAACTTTAACTTTAACTTTATATTATTATAATAGGATAAAGATAATTATTAGCGCCCTATAATATTTTAATTACGGAAATTAAATTCTTTAAAATAGAATTATAAAACCTATAATTAAGAATTATTCGCTATCGTAGCGGTAATAAAATAATAGCGATATTATTTAAAAACTAGCCTTTATTATATTAAAATCTAAATTAATTATAATAATTTAAAGAGTTTTATAAAATAGAAGAAACTAAACTTTAAATAGGTTTATTAAATATTTAAATTAACTATTTATAACTTTAAAATTTTTTATTGGGCTAGAAAATTAAATTTTATTAATATACCGTCGCGGTATTTTAATTATAAAGAAGTATCGCCGTTAAATACTAAATTATTATTAATACTTTAGAATAAATTTACTCTTTAGACTAGTAGTTAATTATCGGAAAGAAATAAGAAAATAAAAATAGTTATAACCTCTACTTTTTAAATTATAGAGTTAAGAGTAGTAATTCTAAAGCGGGATATTATAATAATATTTAAAATTATATATAATAATCTTAAAAGGCCTATTAAAATATTAATTCGGGAATTATAAATTTATAATAATTAAATAAACTCTTTTCGAACTAGAGCGAATATATTAAAGAACCGCCGTCGTATAAAGAATAAAATATAAATTATAGACTCCGAGAGATTATTAAAATATAACGGTCGTCTTTATATATTAAAAAATAAAACTTTAAGAGAAGAGTTTATAAAAAGATATTATAACGATCCTTTAATAAATTATTTTAGTATTACGAAGTTATATAAATTATTTACCCGAAAATTTTTCTAGGAGGGTAATTTAAAGTAAATTACGAACTATATTAAAATTTATAATATATATTAGCGGACGAAGGCGCCGCGATATTATTTATATAACGAATTAAATTCGCTTCCTATTACTACTTAACTATAAAAGGAAATTTCTATAAATTTTATAACTAGTTTACCGCCTAATAAATATAGAAATACCGTTTATAATATTATTTTTATCGTTATAGATCGATTTACTAAAATAGTTAAATATATATTTATAATTATTAAAATCGATATTATTTAACTAGCGGAAGTATTCTATTCTAAAATTATTTACCGTTATAGTATATTTAATAATATCGTTAACGATAGAGGTTTTATTTTTATAAGCGCCTTTTAGTCGGCTATATATTTTTATTCGAAAATTAAATAATACCTAAATACTATCTTTTACCCCTAAATAAATAAATAAATAAAATATTAAAATTAAGTACTAGAGTACTACTTATATATATTTATTAATAATAAATAAATTAATTAGATTAGATTACTACCTATAGTAGAATTCTTAATTAATAATAATTAGAGTACCGTTATCGAAACGACGTTATTTTTTTATATATATAGTTACTATTTTAAAATCCGTTAAGAGGTCGAGGACGATTTTAAAAAAAAAATACTAGTTATAAATAATAAAATACGATAATTATAAACTCTAAAGAATAAAGTTATAAAGTATTTATAAAGCGTTACCGAATATTAAATTAAATAGTATAATAAATTATATAAATTATAAAGTTATAAAGTTAGTAATTTAATTATATTAATAATAAAGAACTTAAAATAAAAATACCTAAATAAGAAATTATCTTATAAATTTATAAGACCCTTTAGAATTATTAATAAAATAAAAGTATAAATTTACCGCCTACTATTACTTTCTATATATAGAATCTATAATATCTTTTATATATTATTATTTAAATTATATTATCTTCGCGACTATATTAATATAACGGAATCTTTTATATAAACCCTCGAATTTATTAATAATAATAAATTTTAGGAGGTAGAAGAGATAATTAATAAAATTAAAAATAAAGAAAATATTTAATATAAAGTTAAATAAACTAGTTAGGGCGAAGAATATAATTAATAATTATTAAATAAAGAGTTTATTAATATTAATAAATTAATTAAAATCTTTAAATAAGCGGGTAGTAAATATAAATATATAAATATAATTACAGAGGTTACCTAGTTATATAAAATAGTAAAATAGAATAAACGGAGCCGATATTAAAAGTAAATATTACTACTTTTATATTAATATTTATATAACGGATATTCTCCTCTATATTTATAATTTTATTATATAGTTTTAAAATATAACTAAATTTAATTTATTATTAAACTATTTATATACGATAACGATAAGATATTATATTTATAAAAATATTTTTATTTTAGGTATAGTCTATATAAATATTTAAAATATATTATTAAATAATATATCTAGTTAAATTTAGCTAGCGCCGATTTAAGAAAAAAAGAATTCGATATCGCTATTATATTATACGAAAGATTTAGTTATTATCGGAATTATTAGAAGAAGATATAGTCTCTTTAATATAATTCTTAAGGATATTATCTTCCTCGGGACTCTCTAGGTCCCGTTTATATTAATAAAAAATTTTAATCTTTTTTTTCGAGAACTTTATTTATCGTCTTTAATTCCTTAATATACTAGTTCGCCGCCGTTAATTAATTCTATAGATTAGCGATTATAGTAGAAGTTTACCTATTAATTATTATTATCTTATTATATATTTTATACTACTAGGTAATTTCCTTATTTATTAATTTATATTTACGTTTTTTTTTAAAAGTCTTATTATTAATATAAATATATTAATATATAGACCTCTTTACCTTCCTTCGGAAAAGTTTAAGAATTTATTATTATTAATATATACTACTTTAAAACTTACGGTTATAGTTTATTTTTATATAATAATCGATTCCGTAGTAATTAATATAATAGAGTATATAAGGAGGGGACGTACCTCGAATATAATTATTATTAAACTAGTAAAAATAGACCCGGTAAAGGAGTTATAAAATATAATAAATTATTATTATAATTAGTATTACGTAGTCGCGCTAATAGCGGACTAGTTATGTTTATTAGTATATTTATAACTAGAATAATTAATATAAATAAATTAATATTATCGGTAAATAAGAGCTATTTATAAAATTAGAAGAAAGTTATATATAACGAGAGTATTATTTATATATTAATTATAATACTAGAATACTATTATAGAGCTAGAGTAATAATATATAAAAAAGACTAAAGAAGTTACGAAAAAAGAAAATAAATAGGCGAGCGAGTTTATTTTAATAATAAACCGTCGCGCTAAATATTTTATTATTATAGTATATCGATACGCGCCTCCGCTCCACTACCTCGTTTTTATTAATAGATATAACCGTTATTATAATAGTTATATTATTACTAATCTCCGGGTATAATATTAGGGCTATATTATTTATATATAGTATTTTATTATTAATGTTTTTTATAGTATAATAGGAGTATATAATAAGAGTAGTTACTATTATTCCGTTACTAATACTATAAATTCTATAGAAATAATCTAATATACTATATTTACTATAAGTACTATAAGCGTTATAGGAATAATAGTATATACTATTTCGCTCCGTTACTATTATATATAATAGTATTATAGGGACGAAAGAAATATTATTTAATTAATTATTATTATTATATATTAACACTATAGGGATAACTTTATAAATATATTATTTATTTATTATTAATACTACTATATAATAGAGGTAGTTTAGTAGTATTACTTTTCTATTATTAATACTATATAATAATATTATAAGAAATAGTTTCGTATTATTCCGCGACTAATACTATATATTAATATTATAGGACCGATAGTATAAATTTAAAAACTCTTTTCTCTTATTTCTTTTAGGGGGTTTAAAGGTTTTTTAATAAACTTCGACTAATTAACTAAATACTATTCCGTAACTAGTATTATAGGTATTAAAGAATTAGGTATATAGTTTTATATTTAAATTATTATATAATAACGTTATTATATTAAATAAATCTTTTCTCTTATTTCTCTTAAAGGGTTTAAAGGTTTTTTAATAAATATTTTTTAATTAAAATATTTAAATACCTAGAGATTAAGGTTTAAAGAAAGAGGTAATTATAAAATAATAATATATTATATATATCTACGCCCCGCTAAAGGCGCTAGTACGTTATATATATCTACGCTCCGTTACTTTTATAATATTATTATTTATCGATATAGGGTTCTAGCCTTAGTATCGCGGGGTTCTAATTTTTAATAATTCTATATCGAGTTAATATTCCCCTATTTTATTAGAATCCTTAGAGATTAGTTTTATTATTAAATCTAGGATTTAAAAACTACCTAGTAATGAATTCTATAACTATTTTACGTTTTTTATATTATTACTAAGCCGCTAGCTCTACGCTAGCGGCCTTAAGTATTATAATATTCGATTTCTAGTTATTCTAAAACCTCTATTAATAACGGTAAATAATAATCAAGTAATCTAAATAAATAGACTTTAAGAAATAGTTATTATAAGTAATATTCTCGATTATCTAAGCCTTAAATTAATTACGCTATTATTACTACCTTAAAGAGGGAAACTACGCGATATCTTGATATTCCATGATCGACACGGTGGCCATTCCGAATACTTTGAAACATGACCTCGTAGAAAAAGGGAAACCCTCCTATGGGGTACCCTAGACTTAATACATTCCGGGGCTGGGAAGCCCGGAACGCCGCTAGTCTGGCTGGGCCCTAGTTGGGCTCCAGTATGACCTAATCAATCAATCAATCAATCAAAGCCTTCTTGGTCAAGAGCTTCGGAGCAAACTCCGCAGAACCTAATTCTCTGCCATCCTTATGTTGCTTTATAACAATCGATAATGCCGTTGAGCTTCTATCAGCAGAGGCCGCTTGGAGAGGGTGCGCCATGACTGAAAGCTACCTCAACCGTCCTGTCTCCAACGCCCTGACCATGCGGCATGGCACCACCAGCGAAGAGGCAGAAGAGACTGTTTGTGTTGAGCTCGGAAGATGAAGACGAGGAAATTACTCCACCAGAGAAGGGTGTACAGGCCAAGAATGCCAAAGTGTCGAAAGCCAGTCCGAAGCCGAAGCCCAAGCGTAGCAATGGCACTGCAACACGACCACTTCCCTCGAGATCTCGAGTCAATCCCTCCAATCACAATAATAAGCCTCAAACATCTGCAGCGAAAGAAGACACCGAACCGTCCTCGAAGAAGCCTACGCGTAAGACAAAGCCTACACAGAAGCCTCAAGTCTCGAGGCCCATATCGACTTTCTTTGGCAAGGCCAGTCAGACTCAGCCTCTCAATGGCCATAGGAAGCCCATAGAGCACAAAGAGGAGACATTAGAGAGAGGGGAGGAAGAAGAGGACTTAATAGAGGATGAGTCGCCAGTCGAGGATGTGGTGGAGTTAGGCGAACTAAAGGATACTACCAGATCTGTGCTCGACCGTCGAAAGAGGCCTTTGCTGCCCACGCAAAGCGGTGCTACATCGATACAGTCAGAGAGAGCTTCTTTGGGAAGCCAGAAGTTCAAATTTGCTGGCAGTTGTTTGGGCAAGGACACAGCGACAAAACATTCAACCAACGCATTGGGGGAGACAGACCTAAGACCTTGGGCAGAAAGATACGGTCCCAACAACCTTGAAGAGCTGGCCGTTCACATGAAGAAGGTGTCAGACGTACGCAGTTGGCTGGAGAATGTGCTACACGGTCAAGATCGGAAACGAGTATTGATCTTGAAAGGCCCGTCTGGTGCAGGCAAGACTGCTACGGTATCTACACTTGCCAGGGTTATGCACTTTGAGCTCTCATACTGGAAGAACCCTGTGGGCTCAGAGTTTTCCTCGGAAGGTTGTTCGTCAACGTCTACACAGTTCGAGGATTTTCTTGGCCGCAGTGGCAGATTTAATGCACTATCATTCGCCGATCGTGCTGGGAATGAATATGCTACACCCTCGCCTACTGCTGCTACAAAGGATGAGGCTACCAAGCAAAAGGTCGTTTTGTTAGAAGAGTTCCCAAATACCTTCATGAGTTCTTCGAGTGCATTGCGGTCTTTCCGCTCTAGCATCCTTGAGTATCTAGCAATCAATACGCCTTCAATGGCAGCTATGTTATCGAGACCATCTGGTGCCAGTGCAATTGTCACGCCCATAGTAATAGTCATCACTGAGATACGCTTGACCTCAAGCACACCGGCCAGCGATAGCTTCACAGCGCACAGGCTTCTTGGTTCTGACATCCTGAACCATCCCGGAGTGAGCACCATCGAGTTCAATCCAATGGCTTCTACACTTGTGACCAAGGCTCTCGACCTCGTTATACAGAAGGAAGCCAGGCACTCTGGGCGGCGAAGGATACCTGGTCTGTCGGTGCTCAAGCAGCTAGGTGAAGTCGGTGATGTCCGTAGTGCCATTGGGTCTCTGGAGTTTCTTTGCCTTCGAGCGGAAGATGGTGACGACTGGGGTGGCAGAGTGGCCTCCCGAGCCAAGAAGGGAGCGAATGCTTCGGCTTTGACAAAAATGGAGAGGGCATCACTAGAAGTGGTTACCCAGCGAGAGTCAAGTCTAGGTTTGTTCCATGCTGTGGGCAAAGTTGTCTACAACAAGCGTGATCATGTTATCAGTGTAAAGCCTGCGATTGAGCCCCCACAGCAGCCACCAGATCACCTGTCCGAGCATGTCAGACTAGGAACTCCCCAGACCAACGTCGAACAGCTCATTGACGAGACTGGCACAGATGCAGGCACTTTTTTAGCGGCTCTGCATGAGAACTACGTTCTGTCTTGTGAAGGTACTTCCTTCATAGATACGTTGAATGGCTGCATGGAAGCATTGTCTGACAGTGACCTACTGGGCTCACCTCGCGGTGGTCGCTCCGGCTCTAGTGGAGATTACGGAAGCCGTTCCTTTCAAGGAGCCGCAGCTGATGCTGTACGACAAGATGAGATCTGCTTTCATGTCGCGGTTCGTGGTCTACTCTTTGCTCTACCGAATCCGGTCAAGAGACAGACGCATCCAGTCGCTGGCAAGCCCGGGGGGAAGAATGATACCTATAAGATGTTCTACCCTACATCTATGCGGATTTCGAGGCAACTGGAAGAGATTGATGGCTTGGTGGATCGATGGACTGATCGTCTGAGAGTTGGTATTGCACCTTTGGGAAAGCCTGTGAGTAATCCCGCTCGGCAATTCGCAGGTCTAGGAACGAAAGTCCCAAATCCAACCTCCTCGGCTTCGGCGCAAGAAGAAGACAATGCCGAACCCATGCGAGCAAGTCTTAGTTGCACCAAGGCCGAATTGATCCTCGAACGCCTGCCCTTCATCACAAAGATAGAGCAACGCAATCCAGCCTCGACACATCTCAGCGAGCTCGAGAAGATTACACAATTTCACGGCATCAGCGCACCAGTTGACGAGCCATCTGACGATGAAAACGTTGACGAAGTGGCGTATACAACTCAGTTGGCTGCTCTTCAGCATGCACGAAAACCCGGGAAGGAGGCAGATACGCTTGTGCTGCCGGTTGAGGAAGAGGTAGGGAAGCTGTATCTGACTGATGATGATATTGAAGACTAGCTTGGCCATCCACTGGCTAGATGCCATGAACTGTGATATGTATATGTTATGATAAGTTGCGCTCTCTTCATGGAAATTGGAGCATCGGTGTGCCTTTCCTATCACAATACCCAACAGCTCAGCCTTTGATCCATTGAACAAAATATGACTTTTGTACGCATTTGCGGCAGCATCAAAAATCCCAACAGCACTGTCTTTCATCTTTCCGTTGTTTTTAGCTTTGAACTGGGTATCCACCTTCTTCTCCCAAAATCGCCCTCTATGAACGGTCCTTATGCTCATCGAAGATCTTCTTTGTTTCAGCGAGACCTCCCCCAGCTCTCAGCCATCAACGCTCAATCCGTCTTTTTCCTCCCCACCTCTTTCTTCTCTTTCCCCGCCTTGTCCCCTTCCTCTCTCCCGTCCCTCTTCACATCCCCCCTATCGCGATACTCTACGTCGGTCTCCTTCTCAGTCTCCTTGCGCATCGAACTCATGGGGTCATCTCGATACTGCTGCGGGGGTGGATTCGCGTTCTTAGCTTGCTGCTTCCAATACCGATGATTTGGATCTTCTGGGAGGCGCGGCGTGCCGGAGGACGAGGGGAAAGCTGGCAAACCGAAGGGCATTTTGGGAGCGTTGGGTTCAGGGTTGGATGAAGGTTGGACGATCGGTAGGCTAACAGGCTGGGGGGGTGGGGTTGATGAGATTTTGATATGTGGTTTTTACGTGTTGGCTGGCGTGTCTGTGACTAGGAGCGCAAGACGATAGAGGAAGAGAGGAGAGTAATGGACCATCAATTCGACTGTACATATTTACATCAAGACAGTCTAATCTAGGCAATGAGTCACTGCCTGAGGAACCTTCGTTGACCCTGTATGGCGACTGGTCAGACGCTGCCAAGCTACTTATGCACTGTGCGTGTAGAGTACAGCCCTGAAAGGAGCTCCGAGTCACTGTTGATCGACAACAAACGGAGCCGTGCTTGGGGAAAGTTCAACGATTGGGCCATTGGCCAATTGCAAGTGCTACTAAGCAAAAGGGATTCCGAATGTGGCATTGTCTGCGAGGATACGGAGAGACGTTGTGCCGGGCTGACGGCCGCTGATAGCCGTCTGATTTTGGTCGAATTTTCCTGGAGGTGACATAGCGGATGAGTCATTCTAAGAATCTCAAGATGTACGATGGCGTAAAGGTGATGTTGGATGAGAGATTTGCATTGACAAGTACGGGAAAGTCAATTGACGATGGCCTCGAACACGCAAGACTGGATTGAGCATGGTTGCCTGGAATCATCGTAACAAGGGTTGAGCAGAGTTTGTAGAGCGTGACAAGATGCAGTAACGTGAATTCGACGGACTAATTGTTCCGCTAGCAAGAATGGCTGCACGCGTCTGACGAAAACGCGTCAAGATCGTTGAAAGGCATAATTTGAGGCTCAAGCCACGTGACTCGTCTTCCCACCCTTCTCACGCCATGCACATGGGTATCCTCAGAAACAGAATCGCGTCAATTGAGGCCATTCCTCGGCTCCTGTTCCTCTGCCACCGTCTCATGAACGCCCTTCCCATCCTTGTCCGACGATCCCGGCCTTACAAAACTTCCCGCAGCACTCGCTGCAGACGAAACATTGACATCCTTCTCGGAACTACTTCCCTGCCTGACACTCCCCCTCCGGTTTCTCTCATGGAACACTCCAGGGAAGATTTTCGGCTGGGGAACTGTTCCATCCAGGATCATTGACGAAGATCTTTGGGGTGTGCTGTAAGGCTGCTTTGTACTGCGCTGGAGATCAAGGCCTTTGACATCTGTGTTGGAGTGGGATGTTGGGATGCGTGGTATAGTTCGACTGGGGAGGTTTTTGGCGGAGTGCATTACAGCGCGAGGAGAGGGGGGTGGTTGGGTTGGTGTGGAAGGGGTTTCGAATGCGGTGGCGTAGCGGTCGAGCCTGTGGTGGTAAGTTGCTCGATCTGAAGGTCGAATTGTTGTACGAGAGTGGACTCACATTCGATGTTCCTGCACCAGCGTCTCATATCGAAATTTCTCCCTGATGTTGGGAACGTTCGTCTTGGCGACATTGTTTCCGTCCACGCCGTCAAGATAATAGTTGGGTCCTAACCACCTCTGCTTCAACTCGTGCTCAAAGCCACTTTGGATTACGGAGTGATGAGCCAGCTCACACATATCCACTGCACCCAATCTATAGATCTGCGCAGCCACTGAATACTCCTCGATCAACGGCTCTTTTGTAAAAGCAAATTGCAAAGGATCATCAGTCGACAAAGATACATTCAAACCACGCTTGAAGTACTTCAACAAGGGGTTTCTGTCGTAAGCAAGGAAAAGCGCGTTGTTACTCAAAGGCGACATCGCAATACCAATCTGGTCAAGGTAGAAAATGTACTGCAGCAACGGTACTTTTCGAAGTAGAAGTCCATGACTGATGCTGTGGCAGCACAACACGGCCGCTGTGATATGATCGACGTCGCCGGCTTCGCCGCAATGAGGTCGGAGAACGAAGGTATTGAAGCCTCGCCGCTTACGCCAGACGTTCAATGAAGTCATGTTGGCGAATAAGTGGTAGATCCAGTATGTGTATGGCGGGTTCTGTTTCGTGTTCCATTCTTTTGGTGGCGGATACTTCCTGTATAACCGAATCTCGGTCTTACTTTCATCATCGACGCTGTCAAAGCCAATGACACGTTGCAAAAAGACGTGGAGCTTGGGATGGCTCGAAGGATCTTTGGTGACTTCGTAAAGTGGGCGAAAGATATTGACAAGGATCTCTTCGTAGGAGTCCATTTGGCCGTTGGCTTTGTACATGCTGAAGAGCCTTGGGATCTGTATGAGCCATCGAACGTTGTGCGATATTATTTTATTGTCTATCACCCATGCAGCGAGTTTTTCCCATTCATCAATTGATCTACCATAGATGGAGACTCGCCACTCGACGAATTGGTACTTGCTAGATTCCAAGTCAGAGATGACCTCTTTGGTGATTTCGGCTAGGTAGCGTCCTTGAATGTAATTGTCAGTCTTCAAGAATATCTCTCGAAGCCGCGATTCTCCAATGGGGTTGTATTTGAGGTTGAATTTGTCGAACCGATGGAAGGAGTCAGTGTGAGCCTACTTCTAATGTTAGCGTTTTGTTGAGCGGGGCGAGGTCGGATGCGCGTACATGCATATCAAGAGTATCAATACTCAAATCATATGCAGTAAGATTGATACTCTCGAAAACTTGCTTCAGCGTCATGTACCTATTATCGCGAAACATCACTATCTCATCCGGGTACTTCTTCATCTTACTCTTGATAAATCTTAATAAATGCTTCTGATTCATACATGCCGAGTGGTGTACGTGGGTATCGACTTTTCTGACATTGTAGAAATCTCTGTGGGGCACCTTCTTACAGTCTGCGGTCTCTTGATAAGAGTTGACCAAAAAGTGCAAATGAAATTTCCCGTCCAAGATATCTAGCTGCCGGTAAGCAAAGCTTTTTGTAGGTCCATCGGACGAGACGTTTTGGATTTCTTCCAGATCCCTATAGTACTCTCGGAGGCTCGGCACGTTGATCAGAGGGCTCAAATTCTGCTGAGTTTGCCGGCTCTCGTAGATTTGATAGACACTGCCTTGGTCGAGTTTGAAGGAGATCTTCTCGTCGTTACCTGGTATCGGTATATCTGCGATATCGAAGTCCCCTCCGATATCTTCACCGGGTTTTCTTCGGTTTACTGTAGGCGACAAAGGGGCCTGCTGGATCGCACCCTCGGCTAGAGAACTCAACGACAAGTGGCTGCTTTGAGGCCCGTCCGAACGCGCTGGTAGAGTCCTACTGTTACTGAGGCTGTTTTTACAAGATGTCTGAGCCACCGGCCGATTTTTGTCATCCCAGGTCGGATTCGGGGGTGGTGGGTAGATAGTCCAGTCAGGACCATCTTTGGGATTGTCATTAGGGCCTTGGAAAGACAAGCTGATGTATTTGTGTCGTATGTCTAAGACTTTTTTGATATTTTGAGAAATTTCACTGAGCTCGGGAGAGATGTCTGAGCCTTGTAGAGGACGATCTCCCATGTCGCTTTGGTGCCCTGTGCCATGCTCAGCACCTTGATCTCCATCTTGCTGATCGATAGCAAAGAGACTTTCATCCTCTATATCTGGAAGATCCGCGCCGTTAAGGTCGGGTGACTGAAAGCCAAGGCTCGGGTTTGGGTGAGTTTGAGTCCAATTGCGTTCTCGTCGGGCATATCCCCAGCCGCTCCGTCGAGACGCTGTGCTTGTCGCTCTACTCAAGCCCCCTTCGCCCTCTATGACAGAAGAATACGTTCTGGCCCTAGCCAACGGACTTTGGCCCTCAGCTTCTTGATGAGAGGTTTCTAGCTGATGTCTTTGGTAAAAGAGCTTCGATTCTGTGTGACTGAGTGATTTCTCTGAAGCAGCGTTGTAGAATGCGTTCTTTGCTTGGTCTTCACGAGGTAGACCATCTAGCACTGAATCGTTCTCTGGTGTTGTCTCTCCAGTGCCACCATTCGCATCTTCACCGGGTCCTGGGCTCCCGTTCTGCTGCTCTTGTCTGTCATATCTAGCATATCCACGTGCCCCAGCTCCGCGCTCTTCCTCATCATCCGAGTGCATTTTATGATATTTGGGTGACAATTACTGCGGTAATTGATGATGTGTTAATTCACTTGCACGATAATATTCGGGAAGAGGACATTATATACTGACCTGCAAGGGAATGAAAGCAGATTGGCGGCGCTTTGAACGTGTCAAAAGATATGCTTACTCAGCGCTGCCAAGCGGAAAACCGACAAGGCTTCCAAGTGGCAACGGTTTTTGCAGAACGAACTGAGAGATTTTTTCCCCATGCGTATGAAAATTGGACTACAGTATGTCCCAAGACCTGGTACTCGTACCAACAGGCGTTGCAAGGTGGATCCAGCGCATTGACTTGGAAAGACGACGACTGGAAGTGGGAGTGCGATTATCTTCTCAGTCCAGATAGTACAGGCTACGAAATGGCAAGACCTGCATTCTTCATTGGTGACCCGATCCGAGCTTCCGGCAATTGGAAATCCATACCCTGTGTTGACATCCAAAATCTGGTAGCTGGCTACAAATACATCCACCATCTGTGGTCCTCCAACAATCATTCAATAGCAATCATATATGAGGAGTTAACTCGAAACTCGCATCGGATATTTGAATGTCTCTGTCTTCATTGGGGTATTCCATTTTCCGAAAACGTGTTTTGCTATGATCATACCTTTGGTGACTTTCTCTTTGCGAATGATAGAGAGAAAGGCAATCACGCTGAAAGGCATCCAACCAGTCTTCCTCGACCATTTTCCAGCTCATCAGCCAAACTTGCTCCGCAAGAGTCCCAAAGCTCAGAGAAACCTACTCGACCATTTTACTGCAAATCACATCCTCCGCCTTGACCGACGGTTGAAGCTCTTACACCTACAGGAGAGAACCGTTTGTAGCCCTTGTGAGAGCACACTCGGTCACTTTTACCGACAGAACCCTGGAGCAACTCGCAGCCACGTATAAGACTTCTCTCGAACAATCTGGAAGTCAAACCTGGCGCGGTTAGCTTGCTGCTGTATTTGGAAGAAATGGGGAAGTAAATCGCTGTCGTAACCAAAGGCCGGAAGACGCGCAGAAATGGACTCTGCAAAACTAAGGATTGCGGATCATGTTGATGTATTAACCACCACTGACAAATCTGGAGTGACGGAAGCGGACGGAATGTTTGGAGTTGCGCTCGAGCATCTCGAGATCGATTCTCAGACTATGGTATTTGTGGGGGACAGTGTGGAGAGAGATATTGCCCTGCGAGAGCAAGCGGGATTCTCGCTATTCAGTACAATAGAATGGAGAGTGGTTCTTGAAGGTGTGACGGATTTGAAACACAATTCGCCACAGACGCTGGAGAATAGCCTTCCGTTCTAGCCACTTGGGCACATACCTTAGATTATGAATAGTATTTATTAGAGAGAGGATTAGTGTAGCGCTTGCTTGATCTGAATTATTTAAAGATTAGGCCTTAGCCGGTCGATTGGTAGAATACAGATCATCTATTGACAACGCACGCAGTATTTATACAATGCATCACATATCGCTCATACCATGACTTGCCACTATTTCCGTAGCAATGACGTCCTCCACAGGTATCCATAGTAAGAACCGTAACATGCCTGATGCGCCGCCTCATTTAGGCAAACGCTATGGGTGATAAGGGGACAGCCTCAGTGCTGTCGAAAGAAGGCTTCAACCACAAGATTAGACGCGCACATGAAGCGTAGAGTACAAGGCCGAGCATGCCAGTGGAGAAAGAGTATAGTACGAGAGAAGAATGCGACAATTGGCTGCGTCAACCACAGGCCGAAAAATCTCGATGGTCTATAGTTGAGCTTACTCGTTGAAGATAAGCGTTTGTACATGCATCAACATCAAGGACAGAACCTCCCAGGAGCACGCTCACCGGTACTTCAGTGCTGACCTTAGAGTCAATATTGATAGTCTTGAGGCAAGGGCGGGGCTACACGAGCGGGCTGTTCTTCATTAGCTCTTGAGAGAGCGTGATAAACTGGGCCACTGCGCTTATAAAAAGGTTCCTCCGCGTAAGCCCGCTCGTAGCGGACGTATTGAGACTGCTCGACGGGACGAGCGACAACGTAGCGAGTGGGCTCTCTAGGTCCCAGATCCTCATATCTGATGTATTGCACACGTGGTTGATACTCTTCTTGGGGACCACGATCGTCGATATACTCATACCGGGTCTGCGTCGGATACTCGATGCTCACAACTCGTTGAGGGTGGTCTTGCCGACGACGGGGCGGAGATCGAACATGATACACTGGTTCGTCTCTGTCCTCTTCTACTGGGCTTTGCGGTCGATAGAGAGCTGTGTCTGGAGACGAGCGGTGCGGTGCTGCCGAACTCTCCTGGTATTGGGGTAGATGTGTGGTTGCGTAAGCGAGATTGCCGCTAAGAGGTCTCCTCGTAGTGCTGCCGCTCACTTCTTCTCGATCGCGAAGGTAAGAAGGCGACGTGGCTTCATGAGGAACATAGCGCACAATGGAATTATCATCAGCTCTGACTGATTTGAGTGGGATCTGGAGATGCGACAACGGGCGATGGGTCTCGAAATATGGAGACCGAGACCCAGGTCTCCGCTGGATAATCCTGTGATCACCGTTTCGTGACTCCGAGGGGTCTACGCGCACATGTTCTGGGGTTGAATCATCGCGTTGCCTCTGTCCGTTGGCCCCGTTTGCTGGTCTTTGATCGCTCGCACCGTTTTCTCCGAAAAATATCGGGCGGCGCTTGCCCGCAGTCTTACCCACCCATGGAGCATCGGAATGCCTATCCATCTCACGATCTGCAGCGTACAACTCACGACTGCGGGCTCCGTTCTGTTTTGATACTAAGTTGCTCAGAAACTGGTCCGCAGGATTTGATGTCATTGGGGGCGACGTGCTGCGTAAGCCCCGTAGCAAAGGTCCCAAGCTGTCATCAATGTCTCTGTTTTCGGTCGTGCGACGATGTCGTCTGTCGTAATCGATCGGAGCCTCGTGCTCATTCAAGTGCTCCTGGTGTTGTGGCTCCCCTTGCTCACTAGCTCGCATATCAGGCCGTACGCCAGACCGAGAGATAAGAACCGGTGTTGAGGATGGCGGTTGTCGGATATATTGAATTCCCTCATAATCTTGGGCCGAATAGCTTTCGCTCAAATTGTTCCGCGGTGCAAATGCATCTTCATGACGCTCGTCACTCGCCTGCTCGTGGGTCCTGTGCTGCTGGGGTATATGTGATACGTGAAATGAGGAATGCCGCCCGTCCTGTAGTGATGAAGGCCTGGCAGGCTTATGAGTCTGTTCTGAGCCCGGCTCAATCTTCACAATCTTGCCCAAATATGCTGGTCTGTGTGGATCATACTCATCCTCTCCAGGAGGTTCGACAGGCCCGGACGAACCGCCCTCCGATAGAGATCGAAAGCCGCTATCAGGCCTCGAATAGTGCTGATCACTCGAGGCATACTGGAATTGAGACGATAGGCCATTGGTAGGGCCCGATATGATCGAGGGGCCTACTCTCGAACTCACGTCGAGATCCTTTCTGTACGCTGCAAGAGGCCCCGTATTCAGTCTGCCCTGCATGTTTGGCTGAGGAGGGGGAAATGCTCCAGGGAAAACCCAAGAAATCAGATTTAACTTCGACTCAGACATGCCTTGGGCATTGGCGAGATTCGAGATGATGTGAGTCTCTGGAAGATCTATCATGTCATCTTTCCAATCGAGCTCTTGAGTTTCTGTATAGCCGAGTGCCAGTGGAACTTCCACGTGTGTAGTCCGAAAATGATTGACGAGGTGAGGCAAGGTAAATAGCTTGGCGCTAGTACCGCTTTGAATGCAGGTCTTGCAGCCTAATCCATTCACACTTCTGACTGGCCTCATAACTGGGTTATGGTCAAGACCATCAATGAACATAGTCAGACTTGGCTCGTTGGGGAAGGCTGCCTTAAATCTGGATACGGTGTGTTGGATTACGACGTAGATCCGCACACTACCTGGAAGGTCTTTCACTCCGCCGATGCCCGTAAAGACATCCTTGGCGTGTCTGGCCATTTCGTCCATTTGACGCTGATAGAGGTCAGAAATCTGAGGAGCGACTTTTGGTGCGGGGTGTGGTAAGTGGCCGTTTGGCAAGTTGGATGGAAACGGCCCACCTCCGTAATTATTTGTGTTCGGACCAGGAAAGTAGCCTTGGAGATGTGGACCAGAATGCCCATTTGCAAATGCTGGATATGGTTGATTTGGGTATGAGGAGCTATAAGCTTGTGTCACTGGCGCATGCTGTGCGTTTGGATATGGATTATATTGCGGCGGGTTGCCTGCATATCCGTTCTGAGTCGCTGGATAGCCAGAGTAATCAGTGCCAGGGGCGTAATTCGGTTTCAAGGTGGGATAAAGCTGAGCCGGTAACGTATGTGGAGTCTGCTGTTGTGTCCCTGAATACGAAGGGTTGTATGTACTAGCCGGGTACTGAGCTCCATCATGTGGTTGGGCGGCACCGTTCTGACCATAGGCCCCGTAAATTCCAGGACCTTGGGAATCCCTAGCAGATGGAATTGGCACCGGAGTCGCAGGCGCTGGGACCTTGTAGTACGCTGCCTTTGCGACACTAGGACTAGGGTTGAAAGGCGGGTCTTCTGGCCACTCGGCGCGCCAATTTACCACAATGTTGCCCCTGCTGAGTTCGCTGGTGTGTTTTGCAGCATAATGCTGGATTACACCCTCGAAACCATAGAACTTGAAGTTGCCGTCACACCCGTTGCAAAGGAACAACTCTCTCTGAAAATGGTCTGTGAGCGGCTTGATCTTAGTATCGAAGATCCACTTCATGTTCTCCAGGATCAGCGTCCTTGGAGGTGGGCCATTCGGCGGATCCATTCTAACAGGTTCACCCGCAGCGCGTGCAGCTTCGTCCTCGTGAGTTATTTCGGCATAAAAGCGTTGACGCACCTCAAGCAATACATCGGCGGCAAATTTGGGGCTTGTGTCTTTCGTGATGTTCTTGGCTCCGGCCCATCGGTCCTCGATGAACTCGTCAGCCAACGTCCCAATTCGATTTCGTACTGGAGCCTGGAAGGTTTCCCATTCACGGTCTGAATTCTCTTTGGTTTCCTTGAGCCGCGCTTCTAGCTGACGCTGCTCTCTGTACTTCTCTTCGAGTAATTCATTTTGCTGCATACGCTCTTGCTCTTTCCGTTCGGCATATGGTAACTGGGCAAGAAGACGGGGCTTCAACACCTGCCAAGCTTGGTATGTCATTGGTTGAGTAATTTGCATAGCCGCCTGGAAAGACTCCATATGATTGAGCACATTGGGCAACAATGGCGGTTCCAAAGCGGCACAGCGTCGCTCGATTTCAGCTCGTCGAGCGGCCTTAGCTTCATTGACGTTTCGTATACTACGTTCAGGCCTTGGCTGGTAGAAGGGGACCTGGGACCCATGTTGCATGCTAGACTGCGTTGGGGTGCTAGAAATGCATGGGTGCTGCAATGGTGCTAGAAGAGGGCAATCAGCAAGAATTCTATTTACTATAAGACTAGGATGGGGTTTTTCTTTTGAAAATAGCTAAAAGTACTTACGTGTGGCTACGTTTGGGATAAGGTGGCCCGAATCAATGCAAGGAAGTGGTACTAGGTCGGCCTGACTGTTTCTTACTTTTGTCGTGAAGACCATGCTTTGCGGGGTAGATCGGTCGGAATGACTTTCAGCCTTGATACCAACGACCTTGTTGCCAGCCATGACGGACGTCACTGCCTTAAGCTGTCGCGGCATATTCAGCTTTTTCAGACCACCTTTTGATTCCCATTGCTCCCAGCGGATCGCGTCTTCCAGTCGTTTCTGGCCTTGGCCAGCCAGACCTTTCATCCATTCTTCTGCAGGAGCAGCTCCGAGTTCCTTTACATCATCGAATCGGCGCCTTATGTCCTCCAAGTGTGGCTTGTAGTATCGTTTCATTGGATAAGGTGTAAGCGGTGCTGAAGTATTTCGCAAGAGGTTGTGTCCAATGTAGTGATTTGTGTCAGACACGAAAGCGAACGGGAGAGCGGGCAAGAGAAAGGATGGGAAATCGGAAGAGAGGAAGAGATCCATTTCCTGTAATTGATTTAGTATATTTTTCTTGATTGTAGCTAGCCAAAATAACATGTGATTTGATACCTTTCTGGTTTCATTCTGAAGGCATTCTCCGCAACACCGTACACCGAAAGGCCATACGACTCGAACACCAGAGTATCCAGGACCTGATTGCCAGGGGCTGTCCGCATCTGCTCCACGGGTTGCAGCTTTGGTCTGATGGCATAGTTGGCAGTCCATGCCACGGAGTAGCCTCCACATGTCCAACTCTTGGAATCCAGCAATTGGCCTTGGTAGTCCAGGAGCAAAGCGCCTCCGGGAGGCCGCCCAGATTTCCTCGGCAGTGAGCAGCTGTATTCTACTGTTAGGGAATTTCCGAGAGTCCTCGGTGATCATGCCAGGAGTTAAATAGCTGTTGAAAGCATGGTTGACGCGCAACAGACAGCCGAGGAAGACTGGAGGAACATAACAGAGAATATGCTGCCAGAGAACAGCGGGCAACGCGGATGATTTTGAAAAAAGCTGAGCATCTATATCAGTTTTCAACGCGTGGTCACCAGTCTTGGTTCGTTTGATCCTCGATTGATCACCCTTAGCAATTCCTGTCTGCACAGAGGATGAAAGTTTGGGTGCGAACCTATTGCTGTCAGTCCTGGTCATACTTTGGCCAAGATTAGTTGCAGTCAAGTCATCATGCGTGGCATTCTCGAGCTCCAAATCATGGTCCCGCTTTCGCTTATGGGAGGGCTCCGGAGGTATGCCATTCGAGGTGGGAGAGGGGATGGTACTGGATGGTTCAGATTCTTCATCACCACTGGACTCTAGCCCTTGCATTGTATCGGAATATTCTGACTCTTGTGCTTCATCGTGTCCAATATGCGAGGCCAGTTGGGGCTGACCTTCCTCCCTGGTGGATGGATCCTGAAACGGCTGCTCCGGCTCCGCTGGCTTCGATAGCTCCGATGGGGAATAGAGGTCGGAGGACATTGTACTTCCGGGGGGGGCTTTCATGGCGGAAGGGGCTATTCATAACGCAAGCTTCAGAGCACGGACTTGGAAGCTTGTTGTAGTGAGTATTCCAATGCGCCCATCGATTCCAGAGACGCTAGATTCCACTGGGATGAAAGGAAAAGATTAAAACGAAACCACATGCGCACACACGAAGGAAGCTATGTGCTGGAAACCAGGTGGAAACAGCAGCGCAGAGAAAGGCGGCCAAGACTGTCCCGAGTCAACCTTTGGGGTCGAAGGGCACGACAGGAGAGCCACCTGCGGCCAGAAATTCTGAGACAGTATTAGAGACGGTGAGATGGTGCGCAGAGAAGACTTTGCGCGACATAGAAAGGAAGTAGAGAGGGTGGGTATATGGGGGAATGTGGTCGCTCGACTGGGGACCTGAGGATCGCGAGAAAAATGAGGCGGACGAAGGAACAAATCAGAAGCAGGCATTTTTAGTGCAAGCCCTGTCTTGGCATTCAGCCCTAACTATTTTACGGCAGCCTGTAAAGCCCATTGCGCGTACATGCTTGTTGGACGATTACCGAATCCGCAACGTTTGTTATTGAAACGACTGGGAAGCCGAGCCTAGTAAATTGACTCGCCAAAGGATGATACAAGTTTGGCACAAAAGTCTTGAAGAGCTGCGTTCCTCTTCCTGATACCTTTGCGCTTCTTGCAACATACCTAACATCGTTCCACAAAAATGGCCTCTCTCAATCTTAGCACCAATGGTCCGTCAATCTCGAAGAGCTACCAGTCGGTCGTCGACGCCCCTCCTCCATCTGGCAATGCCTCGAAGTCCCCGACTTATGGCCAATGGGCTGTGTTCTCCGTTTCTGCTCCTCTAGCCAATGCGTTTCAGCCGGAGGCCGGAGGGAAGGAAAGCGTACTGAAAGTGCAGAGTACTGGTGGTGAGTAGACGAACGCTAGGTACAATGGAGCGTAGAAGCTAACGAGAACCTAGAGGGCGAGCTGGTCGATCTCATGGATGAGTTTTCCGATGGCAGAATCCAATTTGCATTTACCAAAATCAAAGACCCTAATACACTATTACCTAAATCCGTACTCATTGGCTGGTGTGGGGAAGGCGTGCCAGAGCGAACAAAGGGCTACTTCACAAGCCATCTAGCGGCCGTCTCGAAAGTGCTTCATGTATGCAGCTACTTGAAGCAAGTGCTTGGAAATGATCAGTTGAGCTGACGTTCGCTAGGGCTATCATGTTCAAATCACGGCTCGTACAGACCGCGATCTTACCCCCGAATCTATCATACTAAAGGTGTCCGATGCGTCAGGCTCAAAATATTCGGGTGGTGGGTCGATCCCAAGCAGCAGTGGCCCCACACCCCCGGTCTCCTCCAAACCCGCCTTCACACCAACTCGCAGCAGTGCAGGTGGTGGTGGTTTCAATCCTCTGGCTGGATCGCGAACTCGCTCAGACGCTCCTAAAGATACCAATGTTGACGAGGATGGATGGGGTCATGACGCACCTCCAATTACACGGACGCAACTGGAAAAGGTCCAATCCTCCTACCAACCTACAAAAGTCAATATGCGTGAGCTTAGTTCGCAAAAGCCCGAGCCTTCTCGCTTCAACGGAACCAACAATAATAATGATACTGGGGCAGACAGCGATGTTGTCAGGGGAGCATACCAACCGGTCGGGAAAGTGGACATTGCAGCTTTGCGGAGACAAGCTCAGCAGAAGAGCAGTGCCGACGACAGACCGACCGCGGTCAAAGGTGCCTACGAGCCGGTTGGGAAGGTAGACATTGCTGCAATCAGAGCACGAGCGCAAGGCCCCTCAGACAGTGCAACCCCTCCTCCGAGTAGCATATCTCCAGCGGGCACTGGTGCCTCTGGCAGAAGCAGCGATCAAGGCGAGGAGCAAAGATCACTTCCCGACCGCTCAGCGCCCTTCTCAACCTCAGAGCGTATGACAGCTCTCCCAAAGCCGAAGGTTGCCCACCGCTTTGGGTCTGGGACCAGCTCTTTCGCAGAAACCAAAGCTCCAACGCCTGGTGGCTTCGGCCTAGAATCCAAGGCTACGTCTGCTGCCCCACCAGTCGGTGTAGGACGGACCTTCGCAGATCAAGGCGGCAAGACCCCAGCTCAAATCTGGGCCGAAAAGAAGGCACGCGAGCGAGGTCTAAGCGGAGCGGGTGACAATCCTCCTCCAGCACCTTTGGCAAGTCAGACATCAGGAGGAGGTGAGTGGAAGAGCGGTTATGGGGGTAAAAGCTGGGCTCCAGTGCAGACTACTCGAACTGGACAGTCTGCCAGCAGTATCGAACAACAACGCACAGGGCAAGAAGATGAAGCTCAAGAGGAAGCGCCTTCATCTTCAGCTGGTGGAATTGGGGCTCTTCGAGACCGCTTCAAGGGTGCACCACCAATGGGCGCTTCGAACGTAGGATCGGCACCAAGTCCACCGCCGCTTGATACGTCCAGCAAGCCCAATGCTGGTCGTGGAATCGCAATGCCTGGCCTTCCTACTCAACCTTCACATTCACAAGATGATGAAAAGGCACCGAGGATGCCAACGCCGCCTCCACAGCCACCTCGAAGCCCTACTCCTCCAACGCCGCCAGCTATGGACTCCGGTTCTCCTATCCGCGTTGCGATGCCTGTTGGCCGAGGACACAACGACCAAGAAGTTGAAGACGCGCGAAAAGAACAATTCTCCCCTCCTCCCTCGATGCCCGCCCGCTCTCTAGCACGGGCAATACCTCACGAAGACGAGCTTACAGAAGAGCCTACTGGACATGATCCTGCCCGCGGTGCAGCCGAAGCCGCCGCCGCTGCATCTTTTGGAGGCGCAGCAGTAGCCGAGGCCGCTCATCCTGGTGCACACGAGGTTGGAGAGCGAGCTCTGGTACAATATGACTATGAAAAGGCAGAGGACAACGAGTTGGAGCTAAAGGAGGGCGAGTACGTCACTAACATTGAAAGGGTAGACGAGGACTGGTGGATGGGCCAAAACCCCCGTGGAGAGACTGGCCTATTCCCTAGCAACTACGTGGAGATAGTCCAGGGTGACGAAGAGGCCGGTGAACAGGCGGCCCATGAGGCTGAAGATGAGCCAGAGCCAGAGCAGCATCACGTAGGCGGTGCTGGGGCGGATGAAGGCCACACTGCTACTGCGCTGTACGACTACGAGGCTGCCGAAGGGAATGAATTGAGTTTCCCAGAGGGTGCAAAGATCACAGGACTTGTAAGTGAATGTCCCCTCCGACTTTATTCTCAATGTCTGACCATTCTTGTAGGATTTCCCAGACGAGGACTGGTGGTCTGGTGAGTACGAAGGGCAACATGGTCTATTTCCTGCGAATTATGTGCAGCTGGACCAGTAGTAGCCTATCAACGGACACTCAAACAGGAAAATCACTGTGCATGCAATACTACTGATCATGCTTGATTGCACTACATCCTGTCACTTGTTTGCAAAATGTAGTGATCAGAAGCTGCCACCGTAGGTCATTGATCTACTTGCAAAGATAAGACATCAATTACTTTGAAAAAGCAAGCCAATTTCACAGTATATTGACCACAACTACGAGTAAGTATCAGCGTTGGGCATCATGGGAGAGTACTAAACAGCTAAAATATCATAAACATCTAAGGTATGTGTCAATGACCTGTCTGTTGTCTTATTCGAAAGGCCGAGTGTTTCTTAAATCCAGATATACCTCAATAGACCTATGCACCTAGTATACAGCCGAATTAGCTTTTGACTGCTGTCTACATTTGTCAAGTTATTGTCTATGCCTCCACCGGCACGACCGCCGGCATAACCACCGGCACAATCGCCGGTTATGGCAGGCAGCTCAGTAAAGCGGTTGCCTCGAAAGAGACAAGCGGTTAAAAAGACCAAGGTTAGCGCCACCATCTTCAGAATCGAACAAAACAAATCTAAGTCACCACTCCTTGGGCTGCCAACGGAGATCTTCAACAACATTCTGAGGTATGCGGTCGGAGACCGCTTGATCCACACTAAGTACTCCTCGCCCGATGAGCAAGTGCTCTCAGCTGACTCGGCTTTGCGAGCCGCCTTCTGTAAGGCTGAGGAGTCAGAGTCGGCAAAGTCGGGCGCATATGAAGAGGTGGTAGAGGGTTCCTTCGTCGTGACAGCTGGTAAAGACTCAGAGTAGTACATCCCATCATTCAAAGACCGTCATACGAATGGCAAGTTGCCCGGTGGTGGAACAAATCACATACTCAGGGTTAAGCTTGCCTTTCTCAGAACCTGCCGACAGATATACCAAGAGGTTCACTCAATTCTATAGTCCACCAATATCTTCGCTTTCGAGGACGGCATCTCTTTCCCAATGTTCCTCGACAACTCTGAACACAGCCCAGAGAACGAGGTTGAAGATGATTCATCTCAGCATGAACGTGGCAATCGATGCGAGGAGTATGGAATGTTTAGAACTCAATGGCCACTCGAGCGAAGAGACCTCACAATGGAAAAGAGCATTCCAAACAGCCCGCGTCGGAAAGCTAAAGGGTCTCCGAAATCTGAATGTATGCATCGAGCAATTTCACGTAAAACCGTGGAACGTACCCACTCGCATCACCAGCGAAGAGTCTCGAGAGCGTGTCCTGAGCCAAGTCCAGCCGCTTTTCCGTTTTCAAACCTTATCACTGGACCAAGTCACAGTCATCGTCAGTGACGACATCGCACCAGAAAAGGCACTCATGGCAGATCGCTGGACGAAAGACAGGAAGCTCGCTTTAGCATCTCAGATCAAGGATAAAATTCACAGCCCGAGTGGCGCCAGTGTCGCGGCAGCCGAAAAGCAAGCAAAACGCACCGAGTCCGAGCGCAAGAAGGCCGAACACCTCCGCGCATACCCACTCCTACGTGCACGGCTGGCGCAAGAAGCTCGAACTCGTAGCGACAGTAAGCTTCGAAGACTACAGGTGTGGCGTGGATGGAAAGTCAATTGCGCCGAACAATTGGAAACCGCAGTCTCAACAAAGCAGAAGGCGAGGTGTACCAAAGAATTGGGTCGTGCCGAAGAACAGGTTCTTAATTTGGAAAAATTGGCTATCGAACTTCAAGAGAAGGCTGATTTAGCTAGGAAGATTGCAGGACTGGTGACTATCGACCCCACGGTGAAGTATGCGGAAGCTCTCGCACAAGCTGAGGAGGAGGTTGAGGAGGATGAAGAGCAAGGGCTACAAAAGGAAAAGGAGCAGTGGGAGGAGGATGTGAAGGAAGAATAGCGGGTTGGAAACGAAGTGGACTCAATGCAAAGGCTGGATTAAGGGCAACGAAGAAATCCCATTAAGATCAACAGGTCTATTATGCTCGGCCATTCCCTCTCGTCTCCCGCTCCAAGTTTCCCTCCCCCTGCTCCTGCAAGTCCTTCTCCAGCGTATCCATTAACCTCTCGAGCACCCATTTACTCATCATCAACGGACTCCTCCTCCCAAGCCACCTCCACCGCTTCATATTCCCCTCCTCATCCCTTAGTCCCGCATCCGACGTCCTCCCGAATTGCAGTCGATATATCGAGCGCCTTACTCAAGACGTCCTCGTCGAACAGCCAAGCCATGTCGTGCAGCAGGATGAGATACGCTAGTGCACTCTATCGCGAATTCGAGTCTTGGGCAACAAGCATGATTTGGTAGCACCACATGAGCAGTACCTTTGGCACGTAAAAGAAGGAGTGTTGACCCTTGATCACCCAAACTTCTTTGATGCTGTAGGAATAGCGTGAATATTCGCGAAGTCTGTGCAAAAATCTGGCAAAAACAACCGCTCAGCATCAGGGATAAGAGTAACTTCGAGAGCATATGTGTCGGTGTCGCTGCTCAAGAGGCAGAAAGGAAGAAGAAAATCTCTTTTCGGCGACTGAGACATGCACATTTTGACTGGATTAAAGGAAGAAGCACAGCAACAGAGTGAGCGAAGGTAAAGTGAATATCTCAGAAGAGTACTTTGCTATCCATATTGGGAGCCTGCACGCAAAATTTCCAGATGAAATGAAATGTGCCAGCTGAATCGTTTCCCGAAATCCTGCTCTGAACTTCCCCATGCCCCGCTACTTCCTCGTTCGGCTTCTCCAATGTATGCTGCGTGGGATCATGCCGGATTCTACCTCTCAACGAGAGCAAAGAAACCTCGGAAACGCAGTCGTACCTCTTGCGCGGCTAACATGATGAGCCTCTATCTACATGTCAAGCCTCAGAAGAATCGCACTCTTAGCTGAAAATGACTTCAAATCGCTCGCAAGCTGCATTAGACCTATCTTGTTTCGTTTGTTGCCAGCTTGCATGACGTCTAGCCAGGCAAAGAAGTTTATGATCAGGAAAGGGTTCTCCAAAAAAAAATTGAAAGTCCCAAATTCCTATTCGAGCCGATGCCAAAAAGGAGGCTTGCCAAGAAAAGCCCAAGGCTGAAAAAAAATCAACCCCCTAGATTAGCTGGCTCTTCAAAGAGCACTGTACTTCAAGGAGCTTCCTAGACCTGTGCATGCGTGAAGGTGTCAGGTGACCATCTCAGAGTGCAGAAAATTGCAAAAAGGCAGGATAATCCAAGAAAATTTCTCGTTGAGTTCTGAGGATGGCCCTTTTGACATCTTAATATCTTGACTACGAGCTCAATAATACGTCACTAGTCTGGCGTGGGGGAAATCAGCTCAGCCTTGTCACTTTGGAGCTGCAGACAGGTTTGCGAGCTTGAACCGAGCTGCAGATACTAAAACTATCTTTCATTGCAAAGTGCTGTGGTCAGATGCAGCCTAGTCATGATTCCGGCGAAGCCTCCGAGGTAGAAGATCCAATATGGACCTGTTAATCTTCGGGGGTTCGTACTATACATGCGAGCGCATCATCAAGTGGCGTTACGTCTATCGTCGAGGTTTCGCCAGAATTTCAACGTGCGAACTCAATTTAGCTTCCTTGAAGAAGCGACGAGATGAACATATCTAACGTTTGACTATCGCCATGACGCCGGCCGCTCTCTGTATCGCAAGAATGAAAAGATGGTATTCACGATGATTTGGGAAAAGGTACTGGAGTGAGAAGGGATGTATGTCATCTTCAAGCGCATGCATGAGCTTATGTAGCCATTGCCCGAAAACCACACATCGTGCATGTGACCTTTCAGCCGTACTATCACTCTTTCCACAATCTTTGGGTATTGAGGGGGTTGCATGTTGTTGAATCAGAAGGGTAAATGGGGGAACCGTGTGGGGAGCTGTTTAACCGAATTTAGCATATTCAAAACTACTGCGAAAGCTTGGCAATGTCGATCACTGCAACTCACACCTGATCCCAAAACTTGAAATCGTAATTGTTAAACTGAATTAAAAATCTTGTATATATAAGAGATAGAGCTTATCGCTAAGATACTAAAGAGGTAAAGAATTAAGAATTTGATTAAGTATTAATCAAGTCATAGCAGATTAAAGAAGTCGCGTAGAAATTTCGATTTTCTCGATCACGCAACTTCGGTAGTACTAGGTAGTACTTGAATTCCTAAATTAACGAATATTACCCTAATTTGATAATGATATATATATAATTTATAGAGCTGAATCTTGCGATTCGAACTATATAATAATTTTTAAGATATATATAGTATTGGCTGAAATAATGAGGCGTGAATATTTGAATTAGGTGTGAGTTGCAGTGATCGACATTGCCAAGCTTTCGCAGTAGTTTTGAATATGCTAAATGCCGAGGCGCTAGGGTCGTAGTTCAACAATATATAAAGATCCTGCGGTTTTTCTCTTGACATTGTATAAGTCTAAGCTCATGCCGCAACATAGCTTTGAAGACGCCACTCACCAACAAGGTCCGAGGATGCTTCAAAGCGTAGTATACATTCTCTAGAGCGACAAAGCATCCACTGTTAGGATCCATTGGTGTTGTTCCGAATCACCTTGGATAGATAGACTTCAGGTCTACTACCATGGCGGACGAAAGCATTTATATTGCCGCGAGCCTCAGGCAAGTGCTGTAGGAAAGTGTAATTACTGGTGCATTTAGTGCCAGTAAAGGGGCGCTTTGAAGAAGACATGAAAGGAACCGGAAACACAGGGTCTTGAGTGGGAGGCCGCCAGTGCAATCAGGCAGGGCCTTCTATTATTCTACGAGTTAATAGTGCTGATATGCAATGGTATCCCTTGTGAATGGTTTCTCAATTAGTGATGTGTGATGGGTGAAATATTCCTAGCTATTTTAGAATGAGTCTGTAATTATTTCGATTCAAATGCAATTATATCAAAGCATGCTGTAATTTTTCATTTCCTCAAAAACTTTGCCAGACCCTATCGCAGACATTCAATTAGGCGAAGACCTCATACCTTATGTACGCATGCAATTTTTCAACCGCGTCTACCGACTCCTCTATCGATCATACCAGAACTCCCATCCCATGTCTCTTCAAGAAGCTGCCATAAGGCTCCCACACTCCAAGTCATCCCCATACACTTTCCCGACCAGCGCAGTCTCCATCCCCTCGGCGCGAACATCAACGATCATCTTCAGCACTTCGTCCAACCGATCGCTCTCGGTAATCTCATGCACCGAGCTCGTCTTGCGATCGTAGAAATAAAATTTCGTGCCGGCTCCGAAGAGGAACCAAGTAATGACTTCGTTGTGGTGCATGAAGACGAGAATAGGCATAGGCGCCTTGAAATCGTCGCCGCAGTCCGAGACTGGGATACTGAGAGCCCTCTCAAGGTCCACAGGGTCGTTCGACCAGCCTTTTGGGATTTGCTCGGGGTGGAGCTTGTGGTAGAGAAACGTTGCCTGACACACACGAGTCAGCAGTACGTTCTTTGAGCATGCTGTCAAGGGTGTTGAGGATTCTACCGAGAGCTTGTTCTCTGGCAGCTTATGGAATGCCTGCACAATAGGGGATCTCTCGGCTTTCTTGACAGGTGGAGGTGTGTCTCCTTTGATCGAAAAGTCGCGAGTTTGGTGCATCTTGGGGATAAGGAACCGATTGATCGGAGAGGAGCGCGAAGTGGTGTTGGCCGTTCGAAAACTGGGAAGGACGTGGCTAACGATAGAGGAGCGATGAGTGGTGTTTCCGAACCGTGACATTTCAGGCAAGGCTTTCGCCTTCATTGTGTTTCGAGCTAACATTTTGTGGATAGATTGGATTGTGTGTGGAAGTTGATTCCTGGTGTTGATTTGGGTATTGGCTGTTTGAGAACAGTTTCATATATGTAGAAAACAGAAGAGATCATGGAGCAACATGGTATTTGTAGTCGAGCAGACCAGAAGGAAGTGCCACAGAAGAGTGTTGTTGCACAATTGTTACGGCAAAGTGTTTCAGACACATGTAGTCCAAGCATACAAGGCTGTCAAAGAAGTACTGGAAGAAGCACGGAGAGCGAAGTTTTGAGTAGTAGAGGAGCGTAAATGGTAGGTAGTTGACATGTATTATTGTAGTCTTGGAAATGCCTAATGTTCGCATACGATCAACCGCCATCTTGCTTCTTTGTTGGCGTCGAGTACTGAATTCATGACTCACGATCGGTGAAACATCATGTGTTCTTTTAATCTGAGTGTGTACATTGTATTTCGATCTGATGATGATTGTCCAACGAACCCTGCTTTTGGTTTTAAGCTTTTCCAGATCAATTCTCGCAAGCTTCCCATCAAACGAAGAACTCACACCCATATCCTGCATGCATTATTCATTCATCTCTTCCCCACACCGTGCAAACCATAGCCCTACTCCTCCGAGTTTTTAGGAAGCAGCCATTAAGCTTCCATACTCCAAGTCCTCTCCATGGACACCCCCCGCGATCGATGGCTGAACACCTTCGGCACTCGACTCATCGATGTTCTCCAGAATCTCGTCTAGCTTCTCCAGAACCTCGTCTAGCTTCTTTGACTCAGTAATCTCGTATGCCGAATGCGATGAACGATTGTAAAGATGGTATTTCCCCATGGCCTCAAACAAGTACCACATAATGACATCGTCTTGAAGCAGCACCAGGATGGGCATTGTTGGCTTAAACCTATAGCCCAAGCCCTGCATAGGAATGCTGAGGGTTTTCTCCAGATTAGCGGGGTTGTTCGACCAGCCGTATGGGACTTGATCCGCTTTAAGCTTGTAGAATAGAAATGTGGATCTGTCTTCGTTCTCGGGTAGCTTGCAGCAAGCCTGTGTGGCGGGGGATGGCTCGATTTTCCTGGTGATTGGGGGCGTTTCTCTCATCATGGCTAGGGCGCGATACGGCTGGAAGCTGAAGAGGGAAACACTTTTGGCTGCCAGGAAGCGAGGAGCGAAGGGGTTGCTACCGACAGAGCCATGAGCGGTGTTGGTGGCCTTCGATAGAGCACTAGAGATGTTGGTCTTGGCGATGTTGCGGGTGAGGGACATCTTGTAGATTTTGGAGGCCTGATATGGCGTTTTTTTTGGTTAGTAGTTGGTTGGATGCCCTTGATTCATCTATGGGGGATTCTGGTTTGGGTTGTATTGCGAGTTCGTTGGGAGACGGCTGATGTAGGAAAGAGAAATATTCATGAAGGAATGCAGCGATTGTAGTTGCGCAGATCAGTAAGAAGGGTCATGGGAAAAGTGTTACTCTGCAGGTGTCGCCATCTAAGTAATATAGATGTACCTTAGAATCAACAGTACAGCGTTACGAGCAAGTGCAACTGCTATAAAAAGAGTCACACCAAAAATCAATCACGATAACGAAAACATGGGGAAGTTTTGCGCATGTGGCGTGGCGAGATAGAGACGAGTCTTGCCCTACTTATAATGAATGGAAACACGAAATAAGGTCAGGCAAACAAACAAATCTGAGACGAAAGTTGGGGGCAACGAATTCCTCGTATGACGTTCACGCAACCCCCACACACAAGCCACAATTTGGGATGTTCCTTTTTATGTCCGAGCTGTCAAAGCGGATGCTCGTCCGTAACCCCTGCTGGTGCTGGGCAAAAGATGACATCATAGGCCACGTCGGTAAATGAAGCCTTCTCATTTGTTGAGCATCCCCAGGTCCGAGCTTAAGCTCCGGCACGAGCCTGGAAGTACGTCTACACTTCGTCAATACTCTTGAGCAGGCTTCCGAAAACATTTCCCCCAAAGAAGAAATACCTCGCTTTTCTTGGCTGATTGTCACGCTCTTTGTCGATCACTTTGGCAAGGCTTCTAGGCTTCGAAACCGCTGACGCCTGGCTTTCGCAACAGTGTTCAAGAATAAGAAGTTCCACTTGTTACAATGTGTGAGTAATTTTAGGAAGTATCGGGCATCTCACCCTTCCAAATTTGCCATTCGTCCCTCTGGAGCAATCCTTTGGACAATATTGGGTAGTTGCGCGCTCGTTTTTTGACAGACTTCCGCGCTCTTCGTCCAATCCCGTGAGATGGATCTCAGCCTCCGTGCCCATCAACCATGGTCTTCGCACCTTCGGTTGAGCGCGGAATCCTCCTCTTGGCAGGTTTCTTGAGCAGATGAGAGAATCGACAATCAATATTAGAAGAATAAGAAGAACAAATTAGCGTGTCTTTAGTGAAGGACAGGATCAAACGATGCAAAATTCAATCAGCTAAATACTCAAAATCATAATTGTGCAAAAGATGGATTGCAAGGGACCGCGTTTGCTAATGTATGTTCATTTGGAAGAGGAAACATATACAAGGACGTTTGAACAAGTGCTCAAAGGTCAACAAATCAAACAATGCTGCTGAACGCCAATGCCACCGAACCTGCCTTTTCATGCTTCGTCTGCAGCCAGAATACTTAGTAGGTTCTCTTGAATGGTGCCACAGCCTGTGAACATATTAGCGGTTGACCTCGTAAGCGGAATCGTAAGGATTGAAGCCTACCTTGCATTCATTCTCATCCAAAGTATGCCCAATAACCTGCCTGTACCCAAGATCAACCTTACCTTGTGCCTCCTTTTGGAAACTAAGCGTATGCTTCATCCAGTTCTTATCATCACGATCAGGGTAATCCTCTCTGGCATGAGCACCCCTCGACTCCTTCCTGTTCGCAGCGGAATCAGCAGTCTGGACAGCACATGTTAACAAGTTCCGTAATTCGAGAGATTCGACAAGGTCGCTGTTCCAGATCATCGATCTATCCTTCGTACCAAGCTCAGAGAAAGATTGGTCGACATCCTTGATACGCTTGCTTCCTTCGTCGAGGGACTCCTGGGTACGGAAGACGGAGACGTCGGTTTGCATGACTTTCTGCATGGCGCTGCGAATCTCGTGCGTAGATTTGGGTCCTGAGGCTGTGCGAACGCTATCGAGCATACTAATGGTCTCGGCACCTGCGTCGGCGCGAATCTCCTTGTGTGGCATGCCAGGCTCAAAGTTGTCGCGGACGGTGTGAGACACGGCACGGCCGAAGACAATCAGATCAAGCAGCGAGTTGGCACCTAGACGGTTTGCACCGTGTACTGAGACACAAGCAGCTTCTCCGCAGGCGAAGAGACCAGGTACGACCTTGTCGTTGCCAGCCTCGTCCACGGTGATGACTTCGCCAGTGTACTTCGTGGGGATACCGCCCATGTTGTAGTGGACCGTTGGCAGTACTGGAATGGGCTGCTTGCGGACATCGACACCAGAGAAGATGGAAGCGGTCTCTGAGATACCTGGGAGACGCTCATGAAGGACCTCAGGTGGCAGATGCGAAAGCTGTAGGTAGAGGTGATCTTTGTCAGGTCCGACACCACGCCCTTCACGAATCTCCATCGTCATGGATCGGGAAACGACGTCTCGGGATGCTAGATCCTTCGCTGTGGGAGCATAACGTTCCATGAACCGCTCGCCCTCCGAGTTGAGGAGGTAGCCACCCTCACCTCTCGATCCCTCGGTGATCAAGCAGCCAGCACCGTAAATACCAGTAGGGTGGAATTGGACGAATTCCAGATCTTGATTGGGGAGACCAGCGCGGGCTACCATTGCCATACCATCACCAGTACAGGTGTGGGCAGAGGTACAGCTGAAGTATGCTCGGCCGTAGCCTCCAGTGGCGAGGACAGTATTGTGTGAACGGAATCGATGTAGAGTGCCATCTTCTTGATTGTATGCAATGACACCCTTGCACTCGCCATCTTCCATGATCAAGTCCAGCGCGAAGTATTCGATGAAGTAATTGGTGTTGTGTCGTAACGATTGACCGTAGAGAGTATGAAGTAGAGCATGTCCGGTTCGATCTGCAGCAGCGCAGCATCGGTATGCCTGCCCGCCTTTGCCAAAATTCTGCGATTGACCACCAAAGGCTCGTTGGTATATCTTTCCCTCGTCCGTTCGCGAGAATGGGCAGCCGTAGTTCTCGAGTTCAATGACACTTGCTGGTGCCTCCCTCGTCATGTAGTGGATAGCATCTTGGTCGCCGAGCCAGTCCGATCCCTTGACAGTATCGTACATATGCCACCTCCAATCATCCTCGTGCATGTTCCCTAGTGCAGCATTGATACCGCCCTGTGCGGCTACTGTGTGACTTCTTGTGGGGAACAGCTTGGATATGCATGCCGTATTGAAGCCAGCTTCTGCCAGACCGAAAGCGGCTCGCAGACCCGATCCACCAGCACCGACGACGAGAGCGTCATACTCATGATCCTACATCGTATTTAGTCAGAATGATTTCCATCGTAGTTGGTGGGAGAGGCATACTATAACAGGGTATTTGTTGTCGATGAATGGAGACGCCTCCTTGGCACGCAGTGGCTGATTGGCTATTATTCGACCTGAGAAGCGTCAGCGAGTAAGTCCAGCCTGGATCATATATAGCCCAACCATACCATAAGGTCTTGAGGTAGAGAATACTCGACTTTGGCGTGCCGCCTTCGAAAACTACATTCTTCTCATCAGCACTCGCCCCTCATCATGTTTACCAGGCGGCGGGACAGACCTTGGATGCTGAAGCAAACTTCCGTATCCCTAGGGAAGCCATTGTATAAGAGGATTCACAACCAGACAATTGAGCTTGATTGCGAACAAGTGGAGGAGTAGAGAGGTGAGGCGTAGAGAGATTGTATACTTTTGCGGAGGCGGAAAGTGCATCTTGTCGTCAGATCGGGCGCTAGAGCCATTGCAGAATCAGCCGAGGCTGTGGGCTTTCGGCCAATCAAAGGACAATTTTACCAAGCAGGCCTCTCGTGATATGAACAATTCCGTTAGCAACGTCCATAGGTATGGTTCTTCTATGTGTTGATGTAGTTCATTAAGGAGTAGTAACTATGGCAGTTGCCAGTTATGTATTATCTTAAGGGGCTTGCCCTAGCCCTAAGCCAAGACCTACTTAATAAGCCAGGCTGACGGGGAATAATAGTTGTAATCTAACGCTCCTATTAACTACCTGACCGTTAGTAATACTACTATGGCGATGTTATAATCTTATACTAGCTCCGACGCGAGCCCTAGTATAGTATTAAAGGCCATGAACTTTATAGGGCCTAAGGGCTTCGTTAACCTATCCGTAATTATAACCGCCGTCGGTATATAGTTAATTTAAAATATACCTATCTTAGCGACTATTTCGCGAATAATATAATAGTTAGAATTAATATATTTAATAGTAGGGTAATTAATAAGGTTAATAGCCATTTTAATAGTTACCTAATTATTAGTTATAAATTAAATAATCTTTATATCCTCCTAAATATATCCTATTTCCATTAATAAAGGTACTAGGAATTTCGACTCTATAATAGTATTTGCTTTACCGATATACTCTACTTCTACGGTTAACCTAGCGATAGTTTTTTAACGTTTTATTAACTAGTTAATAAATTTATTTTATAGGAAATAAATATACTTTAAGGTAGAATATCTAGTATCTAAATAATCTTTTTAGGACGAATTTATGAATTTTATTAATAGCCTTTTAGTTCTTTTTTTAGGGTTATAGTATAGTCCTAGTTTAGTTATTCTAACTAGGTAACTAATAATTCTTTTAAGTATAATATTATGGGTAGAAAGTAGTACCTTTGAATAACAACTATAGATACTAATTGTATATACGATATCAAGGCGAGTTATAGTAATAAATTATTATAAATACCCGATTAGTTTTTTAAACCCTTCTGAATCTTCTTTACTAGCGATATAGTCGTTAATAGTTACTCTTAATTAAATTAACGGATTTATAAGAGTCTTCTATCTTTTATAGTACTCTATATTAAACTTAGTTAATATTTTATTAATATAACTAGCCTAGTTTATATAAATAATATAGTTTTAACGATTTCGTCTAATCTTTATATTAAGATAGTGCGATATCTCGCTTAAATCCTTGATACGGAAACGTGTATTTAGTTATTCTTTCAGCTATTTTATTAGTGCCACGGTCGGGGTAAGAATAAGTAGGTTATTAATATAAAGATTAATCACGGAGCCATTTTTATAAACGAATATTAAATAGTCCTTTTTAACCCGTATAAAACCGATAGTTTTAAAGAATTCCTTAAGAGTTATATATTACTCTCGGGGTATTTATTTAAAGCTATATAAAACCTTTTTAAATAAATAAACTACTTTACCTTTCTAGAAACTATAAAGTTACTCTATATAAATTATATTATTAAATAGGGCCTCTAGGAATACGGTAATAATATTAATATAATGGATTTCTCGGTTAAATTTCGCACTAAGTGCTAGTAGTAATTTTTAGGACTATGACTTTAATACTCCTAAATACGTCTCGTTAAAATTAATACCTTTTATTTATCGGAATTCTTTTACGACCTAGCGCGTCTTATATCGAGTAATATTACTAGTTAAATCTATTTTAATAAATAAGACCCAGCGGCCTAGCAGAATCTTCCTATTATTAGGTACTAATATTAAATCCTAAATCTATTAAACTTTATATGAATTAAGTTTTTCTTAGAGTGCCGTTAATTATTATTCTTTATCTAGGCTATTTAGAGCCTTATAAATAATTATAAGAACGTTAGAGATTAAATTAACGTCTACTTTAATAACGTATATAACGAAACCTCGCCTAATATCCTACGTTTTATTACCGACGCTTTTATTATATATTTTACCCTTAACGGGCCTAACCTTCTTCCAAGGGTTATTTATAGCGGCGTAGTTCTACGACTTCTTATATATAAAATATAGGGTTATTTTACCTTTATCGGTAGAGGATTCTTTAACCTTATAACTATTATCCAATATTTTATCTTTATTTTCTAATAATTTATCTAAGAAGGTATACTACTCTTTTTCTTTATTCTCGCCTAATTATCTAGGATCGACGACTTCATCGAATATTATATAGGCTGAAATAATTATCTTTTTACTATCCTATAGGCGAAATTTATTTATACCGTTATATCCAACGAAGCGGCATTTAACGCTCTTATTATCGAGTTTCTTTTTATTAAAATCCTTATTATAGTAGTATACGATATAACCGAATATACGAAGGTGTCCTATAAAGGGCCTATTACCTATTAACGCTTTATATAGAGTCATAGTACTTAGACTCCTAATCGGGTTACGGTTACGATAGTATATAACCGTCTTAATAGCTTTACTTTATAGGGTTCTCGGAAGTTTAGAGTTAAATAAAATACTTTTTATACGTTTAAATAACGTACGGATATATCGTTCTAACGCTCTATTCTAATTAGGGTTATATACAGTAGTAGGAATTTAATTAACTTTATATTTAACGAATAACGCCTATATTCTTCCACTTATGTTTTCACTAGTATTATTACTTTTAAGGTATTGAATAGGCCTCCTAGTATTCTTAGTATACTCGAAATAAAAGCCTATTATATTAACTATATCTAACTTCTTCGTAAATAAATAAATAGTTAATTCGTTAATAACGTTATCGAGTAGAATAAATACATAATACTTACCCTCTAGTATATATATAATTTAACTACCGCCGGCGATATCGGTATATATTAACTCGTTTTAATCGGTAGCTCTTTTCATCCGGTCGGATCGTTTAAATATACGAATAATAATACGGTATTAATACCCTATAATATATAGTTTATATCTTTTAATAGGTAGTTCTAGGGCCTAAAACGATATAACTTTCTAAATGTTTATTCCTTCTAATAAATACACTAGCCTTTTAACATTATTTATATTTAAATAATAAAGCCTCTTATACTATTAAGTCTATAATCCGGATTTAACTAAAGAACTAGTAATTATAAAAGGTAGAAGAAAAAAATTCGCCCTAGTCTTAAACGTAGTTAGGGATTTTTTTAAATTAAGTAAATATCTAGTCCCGATACGGGTTCTAGATAAATAAAACTCCCTTTATTTATTTAGGATATCCATTCTTTTATTAACTACCTAAAATTTATAATTATTCCGCTCTAATATTCCTAGCGATAGGAGATTATACTCTATATTAAGAATATAATATATATTAACGAGATCTAGCTCCTTATAATTACCGTTAATAAACGGGTTAATACTAATAGTATTAATATTATAAATCCTATACTAGGATCCGTCTCTAATTATTACGAATTCATATCGTTTCTCTTTATATATAGCCTTATCAAATAGGGAGAAGTCGTATATAATATAAATATCTACGGTTAAGTCTATCTAGAAGGTATCGTCCTTATCGTCTAATATTTTAGTCTTATTTATATAGTTAGAAATAAATACTTTCTTAACCTTTTTAACCTCGGCGGGTTTTTTACTTAAACCGTTAATACGGTTCTTAACTAGGAGGTACTATTTACTCTTGTATATCTCCTAGCCTTCCGGCCTTTTATCTTTATAAAGATAGTAGTAATTTTCCGTAAAATAATACCCTCTATAACCCTCGTAATTCTTTCTTTCCTTATACGGCTTATTATTAAATTTATCTTTTCGACGATCTCTACTATTTTTACCCTTTTTATGACTAGGATTTATAAAGTTATTCCTAGATCCTAATTCATAGTTAGAAGTATTACGATTTCTACTCTTATTATTTTTATACTTATTTTACTTTCTTAGCGTCAACGCCTTTAAATCCTATCGGCGATTATTATATTCTAAGAATTTATTAAGTATATCGTCTAAAGTAAATATCGTCTTATCTTTTTTAACTAGACTCTATATATTAGCGATGTATATATATAATTTAGGGTTAATTCCTACCCTAAAGTATAACGCTAGTATTTATTCGGGTAATAAAGTTCCTATATTAATAAACCTTTTTTAATACGTCTTTATATAGTTCCCGTACTCTAGTAAAAACTTGAAGTTATCTTAGTCTTTACGAGTAATTTAGTATATATATAAGTTAACGGTCTACGCGTTAAAATACTCGAAAAGCTAGTAAAGAATATTTATCGCTTTAGTACTATTCGTAACGCCGGCGATATAAATCTTTAGGTTCGGTTCTAGGTTAAATAGAATATAATTATATACCGTTTTATAGTTATCCTTTTATTCGCCTAGTTCCTTTTAATATTTCTTTTTAACTACCCTATACTCTTTTTTCTCTTCCGGCGTAATAGGTAGAGCTTTATATAATCTTCCTTTATTATCTCGGTATACTAGTATTCTAATTAGCGGATCTAGGGCGATAGGATATTAATATTTTTCTTTATTAATAATATACCCCTAGACCTTTTTAGCCCCTAGAACGATAGTAATATCGATTTTCTATAACTCCTAATTACTCTTACCCCTTAATTTAGGGATCTTTATATTATTATTACCTCCTATTATACCTAAAAGTAATATAGATAAAGAGTAGTTAACGTTAAGGATTTTAAGGATTTTACTCTTAAAGTAGCGGTATAAAAAACGTAAAATACCGTTATTTCCCTAACGGCTTTCTAGCTCGCCCTAAGAATACACTAAATAAACTACGTAATAGGTACGTCATATACCGGGCTCATAACCCGTTAGTAACGTTCATAGGTATAGTTCTTTTATGTGTTAATGTAATTCATTAAGGAGTAGTAACTATAGTAGTTGCCAGCTATATATTATCTTAAGGGGCTTGCCCTAGCCCTAAGCCAAGACCTGCTTAGTAAGCCAGGCTGACGGGGAATGGTAGTTGCAATCCAACGAATTCTACTTCCTATTCTTTCGTGGTTGAGTTTTACTGCGAAAGCAGGTGCTAGTTGTAAGAGACAGCTTTCCTCAAGGACTGGGCGTCTATGGTCTGCTACCTCTTTTATCATTCTTAGCCATGGGAAGAGAACGAAATACTGAAAAGGCGTTCTGAGAGGAAAGTCTCACTGGAAACTTTGAAACCACACTGGCGACACTCTGGAGCTCACTGGGAACCACTGGAACATACTGGTAACACAATCCGGACACTAGATTGGGAGTTGGATCAATTCAGCATGTTGAGCTAAGGTAGGGATAGTGGTCCGGTCCGAGTTAGATATCTTGGTAAGGAGCACAACTACTCATTTGGATCGGACGTAGACAGCGCTTTTGTGTGCCAATGCTTTTGGTTACTCTTACTTCAAGGGTCTTGCACTAAAGCGTCCAAATTTTTAGTGTCCTCTATGGGGAGTGGTGCTGAATGAAAGCGGACAACACGGGAATTCCAAATTCCACCAGAATCCTCAAGATTGAGGCTCCTGGCCGAGTATATGAAATCCCATGGCTTCAGACCTTCGTTCTATAACGCACAGTGATCGATGACCGTTCCATAATTATACATAGGACTCAGATGCAGATACCTCAGCTCCAACCAATCGAATATTCACTAACACTAAAGGTCGCACTCCCCGCCACTGCCTCAGTGCCAGCCTGCACACTCTGCAGCTCCGCCGCCCCAATACCGCCGTCAATCGTCTTCAACTGCGCCAGAAACGGCAACAAATCTCCCGAAAAGATCTCAATATTCCCGCTGGTAGGATAGAAATTGTAAACTGTGCTGACACCATTGGGAATATTGGATCCCGAGTAAATGTCGAAGGTAGAGCCTTGAGAAGCGAAGGAATCGACTTTGCTTGAGGGATAGCCGATGGGTCCGAGGTCGCCGTAGAAAGCGAGCCAGATCATTACTTCGTATGTGTGGTTGCCGACAGGGGTGCAGCCACCAGATCCGAGAAACATATCGTAAGCTACGTCGGCCTTGATGGCGTCCGTTGAATAGCTGCTCATGTGATTAGTATCTGTATTCTCAAAAGGAGAAGTGGAGTGTTGCGAGTGAAAGCTGCATTACCTCCATTTCCATGTCGACGGAATGCTCGTAATGTCATTGACGGCCTTACATGGAGTCAAAGTATCTCCATTGGCGTTGGCAAAGCTCTTGATGTTATCACCACTATTCCAATTCCACGTGGTAGTCCACGCGACGCCGCTACCGCTAGTACCTGCTGCTTGAGCGCATTGCGACCCTCCTAAACCTAGAGTCGCTCCCCATATATTCGCCATGATTGTATAGCCATCAGCTGTCAATGTGCTCGTTGCATCGCATACCGTGGTACCAGAGCCAGATGGGGTACTGCCGGCGGAGGATGTACCAGAGGGGGAGCTACCGACGACTGCTAACGAAGGAGCAGGTTTAGAGTTAGTAGCAACAGGAGTAGGGGTGTCGATAATGGCGGCAGCAGTCGTTGCAGTAATTGCAGGAAGGGCAGTGCCAGCGCCGGGACGACTGTGGTGATGGCCGCCCCCCATGTGGAGATGCGAGAGTGAGAGTCAAGGCTGCAAGCCCAGGTAGAACGTAGCAGGAGAAATGCATAATGAATGAATGGAAATGATGAACTTGGCTGCCAGCAGCTTAAACGAGTGACTTGAAGATGTTGAAGAGGAGGACCAAAGAGCGATTGACGAGACAAAATACGTAGGCGTGCAATACTGTTAAAGAAAATGACCAACGCTGGTAACTTGGTTTCTTCTGTAGCATCAGAAAATAAGGTGATACTCTCCGAGGTGACCAGACCTGAAACAGACAGCGGCGGGCACCGAGACTTCGGTGGAGCTTGTTCAAAATGTCCCCCCACCTCCCAAGGATCTCCCTGCTGCACATGTTCTGTGTGGATGGAAGTAGATATATACTCTGAAGAGTACCACCACTATCGATATTGTAGACCCGCTGCCGTGCTGCAATGACTTCCTGGACCATTGCCAACGAGACTTGAGATTCAAGGACAGCTGCAAAATGCGGGGAAAAGCGTTGAGGTAAAGCTGTACACGCCGTAAGAGCTGAAACGCAATGCATATGAAAGAGGGCAACCGTGAATCAATGACTGTTGGCTCTCCGAACTCTCTGTGGAGCCTTGTATGAAAACATGAAGGAGGGAACGACTTCAGTATATCTGTTACCTAAATATTGAGATTATCATGTCGGAGGAAGTATTGTGCAAGATTTAGGACTTTGTGTAAAAAGGTTCACGGAGCGCCAAGGCTGATCTGACCAATGAGATGATAGATACCAAGACGGGTTCTTCTTTCTCCATGAAAAGCTTGGAGTCTTGACATCTACTGAAGGTACGATGTTGCTCAAAAGACAGAAACATCCTTGTTTGGGCGCCAGCTATGCTCTGCTGTGATTGTGTTCGAATGCGAACCCATTTATTCGATGCTGTCGTCTATGGGACAGCATACCAACGCTCCCGTACCGTCGATGCTCACGATGCTGCGCAATTATTGTACATTGGCCATTGTTCGGATCCCTCAGCACCCTCCAGATCGCCCTGCACGCCCTTCAAGCCCTCTAGTTGTATTGCATGTCTAGAATCTCAAAGTCAGCATCACCTTTGGACACCAAGAATGGATTCTCCAGGACGTAGACTCACAGGCTGCCGTAGAATTGAACTTGAGATTCCCCTTGATGACCTTGTCCACCGCAGCCAAGAAGTCCTTCTCCGTAGCCACCTTTCTCCTCGCCCTTATGGCGAACATACCTGCCTCGGTAGCCACACTCCTCAACTCAGCTCCGGTGCTGTTGGGGCACAGTCGCGAAATCAACTCCCATCGGATATCGCGCTCTACGCTCATACTCTTGGCGTGAATGCGCAGAATGTTGGCTCTTCCCTCCAAGTCTGGCAGGGAAAATTCGATCTTTCGATCTATGCGTCCAGGACGCATAAGAGCTGGATCCAGGGTTGATGGTCGATTAGTAGCGAACATGACTTTGATGTTTCCGCGGGAGTCGAAGCCGTCGAGCTGGGTAATAAGTTCCAGCATAGTACGCTGGACTTCGTTGTCGCCACCAGCTCCATCGTCGAAACGTGCACCGCCTATAGCATCGATTTCGTCAAAGAAAATGATGCAAGCCTTCTTCGTCCTTGCCATTTCGAATAGTTCTCTCACCATCCTCGCGCCTTCGCCAACGTACTTCTGCACAAGTTCGGAACCAATAACACGAATGAATGTGGCGTCTGTACGATTTGCTACGGCTCTAGCGCAGAGTGTCTTTCCTGTACCTGGGGGACCGTAGAGGAGAGCGCCCTTCGGAGGATCAATACCGAGGCTCACAAAGCGTTCGGGCGAAAGAAGAGGCATCTCAACGACTTCTCGGATCTTCTCGATTTGATCTTTGCAGCCACCAACGTCGCCGTAGGTAACGTCGGGCTTATCTTCTACAGTCATCATGGTAACGGAAGGGTCGATCTTAGGTGGCAGGGGAAGGAGGATTTCGTATTTATTGCGATCGACCCTGTTCAGTGTTAGATGCTTGGAACCATAGACAAAGATCATTGTTGTAAGGATAGCCTACCCGACTCTCATGCCTTCCTCGATGTCTGTAGGACTGACACGCTCACCGAGCTTGACGACGAATTTGGCGATTTGCTTGACATTGATGACATATTTGCTCTTCTCCGAGTCTTTCTCATCTTGGATGATCTTGGTGCATCGGGCAACTTGGAGGGGGTGGTCTTCTGACATCCGCTGTCGGTCCGCTGCAATATCCCAGAGATGTGGTGGCGCGAGACCAGTATCTGACTCCTTGACTCCTATTTTCTCATTGACACTAGTCTGCTTCTCCTTGATCTGCTTTTCCAGTCGTCTTAGGCCAGCGGCGTATGGCGCAGCTCCATAGGTCTTGAGCACTTGAATGTCCTCATCCGTAAGTGGCGTTATCTTCTTCTCGGGCTCCTCATCATCGGCAAACTCCTTCTTGTACTTCTCCCAGCTCTGCCCAGTGGCACTAGGCATCTTGGATTGTCGTATACAATGTTTGTTTGTTGATCAAGGTTTCAGTAGATGCAGCGACTCGAGAGAAAGAGGAAAAGGCAGGCGAATTGTGCCGTTCAGATGGGATCTTCTAGAGATAACGCCTGGTGAAGTCGACACGTTGAATCGAGGAAGCAGTGATAGAGGATGGCGGATGTCATCTCTAGGAGCTCCCTCGGCTTCAGCCGGCGCTAGTCTCGCGGTTGCAGAAATTCGTGGGACGCGACTGAACCGTTTTGATATTCACTCAATCTACGAATTTGATATGCAAACACGAGTCCACTTGTATTTCTGTATCCTACTCAGACTCTCACATCTCCAGCGCTCTGCCCTAACCATATTCTTCATACAAAATGGCGGCTGCTACAGCGCCAATGCAGTCGAATTCAGGCAATAATGCCTTCAAAGTACTTCTGGTCTCTTATATTGCAACTGCTTTCGAATTACTGACTTGTATGCAGGACAAAGAAAAGCCTATGGCTGTTCGAAATGCCAACATTATGGCAGCTCGAGCTGTTGCAGATGCCATACGAACTGTGAGCTCAAATCTACGAAAGAATATCGAATGCTGAGAGCTAATCGAAGCTCAACAGTCGCTCGGCCCGCGAGGCATGGACAAGATGATAATGACGGGAAAGGGCGAGACCATAATCACAAATGACGGCAACACTATGCTGAAAGATATGGCGGTCATGCACCCAGCAGCCAAGATGCTCGTAGACCTCAGTGCAGCACAAGATGTGGAGGCAGGAGATGGGACAACTTCAGTGGTAGTCATTGCTGGAAGTTTACTTGGAGCAGCAGACCGATTACTCGCGAAAGGCATACATCCTACAGTCATCTCAGAGTCCTTCCAGCGAGCAGCAGCAGCGGCGGTGGAGACTCTGGAGAAAATGTCACATCCTATTCAATTATCGGATCGAGCTACACTACTCCAAGCCGCTTCTACATCCCTATCCTCGAAGATTGTCTCTCAACACTCGAATCTCCTGGGACCTATGGCTGTCGATGCTGTTTTGAAAACTATAGATCAGAAGACTGCAGACAATGTCGATCTCAAGAACATCAGGATAGTCAAGAAGGTTGGGGGCACAATAGAAGATAGTGAGATGATTGATGGACTGGTCCTCAATCAGCCAGTGGTAAAAAGTGGAGGTGGACCTGCCAGGATGGAGAAAGCGAGGATAGCTCTCATACAATTCCAGCTCAGCCCCCCTAAGCCGGACATGGAGAACCAGATAGTTGTCAATGACTACAGACAGATGGACAAGATCTTGAAGGAAGAGCGCACATACCTTCTGAACATGGTCAAGAAGATTAAGAAAGCAAAGTGTAACGTCCTACTGATCCAAAAGTCGATATTGCGAGACGCTGTCAACGATCTCAGTCTGCATTTCCTGGCCAAGCTCAACATCCTATGTGTCAAAGATATCGAGCGAGACGAGGTGGAATTTATATGCAAGGTATGCTACTGCTAATTCTTCATCAGACTTAGAATTAACGATATCCCAGAGCACCGGCTGCAAACCAATCGCCGAGATCGACTCCTTCACCGAAGACAAACTCGGCACCGCCGACCTTCTCGACGAAATCCAAGCCTCAGGCTCGCGCATCGTAAAAGTAACCGGCATATCGCACAAATCCACCGCCGGCCCAAAAACTGTCTCCATAATCTGCCGCGGCGCCAACACCCTCATCCTTGACGAAGCCGAGCGCTCGCTCCACGACGCCTTGTGCGTAATACGCTGCTTGGTAAAAAAGAAAGCACTAATTGCTGGTGGTGGCGCGCCGGAGATCGCTATTGCTAATGCGCTGAGCAGTAAGAGTAGGGAGTTGACGGGCACGGAGGCCATTTGCTGGAAGGCGTTTGCTGATGCGATGGAGGTTATTCCGACTACGTTGGCGGAGAATGCTGGGTTGAATAGCATACGGGTCGTTACGGATCTCAGACATCGACATGAGTTTGGTGAGAAGAATGCTGGTGTTAGCATTAGGAGTGGAGGCGTGAAAAACAACATGCAGGAAGAGAATGTGTTGCAGCCGTTGCTTGTGAGTACGAGTGCGGTAGAGTTGGCGGCCGAGACGGTGAAGATGATACTTAGGTATGTTCTTTGCTCTTAGACGGCCTGCTTTGAGTTTACTGACTTTGTTCTAGAATTGATGACATAGCGCTTTCAAGATAGAACAAGGATGAAAAAGCAGGCATAGATACCAGTCACGATTGATACCATTTGATCGAACAATTGACTCCAATTTCGTAATTTTATTACATCGGCTCGTATCAACACCGCACTCGATATCAATCTTTATCATGCCGGCTCAATTAGCTATTAATCCTTGGTACTTCCCATCATCCACAGAAGGGCTGTGTCATGTGGCAAGTCTTCGGGCGCTCTACAAAGGAAGCAATCATATCGCAGCATATCTTTCCCACGAAACCGATACAGACCTTGGCAGGCGGAGTTGAATGGTAAGAACGACCTCCGGATATAACTACCAAAGGACGAATCTTTCCAATCCAAAGCACGTTCAAAGGTAGAGGTGGTGGTAGATTTTCCAAGCAAGCGAGCATTCACTCGCTGCGTAATAGCTAGATAAGTAATACATCATTTCAGAAATGAAAGCTCGAAGTTCGTCAAGAAACTTTGGTATCATGAAAATATCTCCGCTCAAATCCCAAGCAACACCCCTAAAACCAGATAAATGCTCGCTTCAAGCGCTAAAGAACAGCAAAGAGCAAAATGCAAATTTCTCATGCCCAGATTTTCTGCCAAGTGCCCGGAGCCTAGAGCGAAGAATCGAAAGACAGCGGCTCATGAGCCTCCAGGTCTTGCCAAGCACCCAGCAAGTGGAGCAAAGATATTGCCAGACCGGTGTCTTCAGTAGTGGAAGATCACGACTTCCCACTAATCTTCCTCCAAAACCTCCCCACAATCCCCCTCTCCTTCGGCATTGAATCCCAAATATCCGCCTCCCTTTTCGTCGGCGGCAGATGCTCGAGTGCCAGCGGATCATCCCCCGTCGTATGCGCATACAATGCTTTCTCATCTGCGCGCAGATCCGGCCGCGTGAGCGTCATGCGGAGTGTCATTTCCCTGCTTCCTGCGAGAAGCTGGGCGAAGGGTTGGTGGGAGTCGTGTCGGATGTTGATGGGTTTGCTGGTTGTGTGGGGTTGGCGTGGGGAGTTTTGTGGGAGGGGAAGAGGGTGGTGGGGTTGGCGAGGTGAGGTTTGGATTTGAGTTTGAGGGGCGAAGAGGGTGTGGCTGGAGCCGGAGGAGGTGGCTATGGAGGGGGAGAGGAGGACACCGTCGTGGAATGCGCTGTTCATAGGTGAATATGGGGTATCGCGCTCGGGTAGGCTAGCGGTATCGCCGATCGAGTCTTCGTCGTCGTCGAGGGCGTCGATGAGGGAGGGTTGGTCGTCATAGAGGAAGGTTTTGCAGGGTGCGGTTTTGGGGTTGCGGGAGAGGGAGGGGCGGGACAGGGGCAGGTTTTCTTTGTCGTCCATGGAGGGGAAGCCGAATTCGATTGCTTCGTCGAATTTTTGGGGCGAGGCGAGGTAGACGCGCAGTTTCAGTCTGGCTTCGGGGTCTTGGTAGTGGTGGGCGGGTTCGATGCCTGAAATGGAGTCGCGAGGGGCATGGCTTGTTGCTGGGGCTCGGGATTGTCGGCGTGAGTGTGAGCGGGATTGTGGTCTATGTTGCTCTTGAGGGATGGCGGGTACTGGGGGTTGTGTCGATGGGCGGTATGGGGATGAGGAGAGGTTTGCACCGAATGGTAGCGAAGTCAGGGACAAAGCTCTTCGGAAGGAAGGACCTCGCTTTCTTGACTTGGCGTTCGATTTAGCTGCCTTGTTGATGAATTGGTGATAGTCATCGAGGGCAAGATCCAGGTCATCATTGTCATCGAACCATATCATTGACTCGTCCATGTCTATGGCTGAGTCGACAGGGTGCTCGGCTTCGAAGGTGCTTGTGGAAGACAGACTGGAGTAGGAAGACGTTCGGAGGGTTGGCACACTGCGATTGGCCTCACGATTGAGCTTGTAAAATTTGTAGAGTTTTTCGTCTGCCGCGTCTGGGACCACACTGCCCTGGTGGCCTGATAACAATTCACGTTCTTCCTTGGTAAAGTGTCTTCTCTGAACTTTTTCAGGTAGCCTTAGAAACCATTGTGCCTCCAGGTGGGAAAATGTGGCAGTCAAAGGTGAAGGCGAAGGTGTTTTTCTTCGTAGGATGGAAGGATTCTTGAAGTAGCTTGAGTTTCGGCGAGCCAACGTTGGCCTCAATGGTTTGCTATCACGTTTTGCTATCTTCGCACTGCCGTAGGAGCTGCTCAGGGAGGATGCTGTATTCTTCGACGCAGCACCTTGGGCAAGCCTCAATCTTTCAAGGGATGAAAAGTACTGCAGGTTAAACGCTGAGTTAGCTACGCGATCTTTTAGAAGCGAAGTTTTGCTTAAGCGCTGGGGGCCATTGACTTCGCATGTCACGCCACCTGGTGACAATGGTACATGCAAAGGATGTAAGAGCTCCAGATAACGTACCTTTCGTTTGACAGCTGGTGGAAAATTTTCAAAGTCATCGTTGAAGGGGCCGCTGCCCTCGCTGGAGATCATCTCTTAGGGCCTAAGCCTGATTGGGCTGTCTGGTATGTGCAAATGTGTTTAGTAGGGTGACCTCACTTGACGGGGTCACGTAGATCGTTAAGTAAGTAGATAGTACCAAAAGGCAGAGAGCGGGGCGTGCTTGAAGGAGTAGGAGTTGAAGTTGAAGCTCGTTTCTCAGCTCGAGGTAGTTCTAGGGAGGGGGACGGGGCATGGCAAACATTAATGTTGCCGCTGGCATGTGGCCAGTTGCGGGCGACTTGAGATCCTTTCATGCACAGCTAATGGTAGAGGCGCTTTCGAAACGCTTATGATATGCCACAACGCACAGCCTTTAGCATTGTTATTTAGGGTTGGGAGACTGTTCGAGTTCTAGAACCGCCAACCACCGTCCGAAGGTCACCGACCTTGGACCACACTACTACCTCGGCGCTCCAACAAATCTGTAGGCTTGATCATCTCGCGAATCGAGGAGCAGGACGCTTGCGCTGGTTCTGTAATTTTGTCCTCAAGCACAAGTGGAGCAATGGAGACCTTGAATTGGGATTCACTTGATAGGCTCATGAAGTGACAGCACACCTCGTGATCATGTAGCATGCCAGTTCTCGGAGTATTTACCAGGATTCTTGGATGTTGGGGACATCCTTCGTCTCCACATGCCAGGTGGTCGCTGCTTGCTGGCGATCATTCTCTGCAAGGCACAAGGAACGTCCTTTGGCTGTTGCTTGCATTAGGGCCGACGCCATAGCCAGGGGCATTGACCTTCAGTAATCAGTAGTCGGCGGCTGACAGCACTAGCACGGTGACCGGTCTTGCGATTTGGCGAGAATGATCAATCAATTGGGCCTGAAAGATGATCGACCTGGATCCAATCGCGATGAAGTGACACAAGCCTTCTTTGAACTCGGTGGGCACGAAAGTAAATAGGGCCTTCTCCTCTGACCGTTGTCCTTCCCACTCCTTCCCACTCTTTCCCAAGCGAATGTTCAACGTTTCAGGAGCACGGGCTGCTGTCTTTGTCTCACTCGTAGAGCGGGATATTGCTGAAACACATGGCCAGCGGCATATGCATAGCTGCGTAAGCTGCTCATGGCGATGTAGTATAAGCTCTTACAATATTGGTGGCACTTGCATGATTGATGTGGTGGGCAAGGACGTGGGTTGTGGAAATCACGAATTTGGGGGCGATAATAAGGCTCGCTTGTCATTTCAGCGCCCCCACTTCACGTGGCTTCCCTGATCTGTGCCAGGGAATGTTACCTTATCGATGTGTTGTACGGATATCGCCGTGGAAACCCTGGAAAAAAGAAGGAATTATCGACTATCGACCCCACTCCCCACAGCATCAAATAAAACTCTTGTTCCCAATAAAGTTGTCTTGGTATCCGCAAACATCCCGCCCATAATAATCGAACCAGTAGAACTATCGTAAACTGGTACCGAACGTAAGATGAGTATCTCAGGTCGGCGCTTTTCGGTCAGCAAGGGTCCAAGTGCTTCGTAAGGAGCTTCCCCAAATCCTGGGTTTACGTCAACTCTTGACGAATCTAGCCACTAACTTCCACCTTTCGTGTAGCGAGCTCAACTCGAAGATACACCGCCAATTCCGCAATGCGCACGAAGGCCACCGCCCCCATGCCGGACTTGACCCAAGCAGAGCCAGCACAGGCGTAGTGTGGTGCACGGAGCGGGCGAACGAGCATGGCTTCCAGGACGCACCGGACGACTGGGCCAACCTTGGCCAAGGCGCTCCTGAGGTCGACGATGACATTGAAGGCAGCTTTGATAGGCCCAAGACTATCGATGTGTCTATGGCTGGTAGGGAGTATGGTCCTACGGCAGGAATCAAACCATTGCGAGTTGCTGTTGCGAACCTGTACAACGCGCATCATCGTAAGGGCAAGGACAGCCAGTACACCTGGGAGAATGTTGCAGTCGTGCCCGGTGGGCGAGCAGGCCTCATTCGCATTGCTGCCGTTTTAAACAATGCCTATCTGGGCTTTTTCATCCCTGACTACACGGCCTACAATGAGATGCTGAGTCTCTTCAAGAACTTCGCCGCCATTCCTTCCCCATTATCTGAAGCAGATGGCTACCACATTCATCCCGAGAAGATTGCAGAGGAGATCTCGCGTGGTACTTCTGTCATACTGACCTCGAACCCTCGCAACCCGACAGGTCAGGTGGTGAAGAATCCTGAGCTGGCTCAGATACAGGACATTGCCAGAGACCGTGCTACGCTGATCATGGACGAGTTCTACGGTGGGTACAACTACACCAGCAACTGCGACGGTACCACCATCTCTGCCGCTGATAACATCATCGATGTCGACGAGGATGATGTGATCATCATCGATGGCCTGACCAAGCGTTTCCGTCTCCCAGGCTGGCGAGTAGCATGGATCGTAGGACCCAAAGAATTCATCTCAGCCATTGGATCTTGCGGTTCTTACCTCGATGGAGGCACTAACGTGCCTTTCCAGGAGGCTGCCATCCCAATGTTGGAGCCGACGAAGGTGCTGAACGAGATGAAGGCGCTCCAGACTCATTTCAAGAGCAAGCGGGACTACGTTCTTGGCCGCCTCAAGGACCTGGGATTCAGGATCAAGAACATTCCGGATTCGACTTTCTATATCTGGTTGGATTTGGAAAGTCTGCCGAAGGAGATCAATGATGGGTTGAACTTCTTTCAGAAGTGTTTGGAGCAGAAGGTTATCGGTATGTCACGACTTCATCTACTTACCCTGTGGCCACATCCTCGAGGCTTGAACCCGTAAATCCTGCAGAGATGCTCATACGTACGTGCAACAAAAAGTGGTTCCAGGTATCTTCTTCGATCTCAACCCCGCCAAGAGACGTGATCTCTTCGACAGCCCATGCCATCATTTTATCCGCTTGTCTTATGGACCCAGGATGGAAGTCTTGAAGAAGGGCTTAGATGGCATTGAGAGGGTTATCAAGAAGTATGTGCTCCCCTATGTCATGTTTGCCAATGATACTAACAGACGTTCCAGTTGTGGCGCTACTGGTGAGAAGCAATCGTAGATCCATGATTGCTATGAGAAAAGGGTAGGTGACGTCTGGCACCAATGGAGTAGAACTTGGTAGCCCAAGGGAAAGGGGAGAGAGTAGTTTGCATGACTATACGTAGCACTGAGAGCTCGATAGCGCAAAGAATTCAATCATACCTGCCAACCAATACTTTACCTACCCAACGTTCTAGACAACGTTTTCCATTATATCTACCTCCAGGTATCCATCTACCGGAGTTCACAACAGTTCTACCTGATAGGACCCAGCCTCACTACGTCCGGCCTAATATTGCTGCCGTAATAGACTTCCCATTCGCCATGGATTATTGCATCAGAGGATTCTGAGAAATCAACCCACTCCTGTGCGCACTGCCGGAAGGACGCGACTCTAATTCGCAATGGGTGCCATCAAGCCCCAGACCCATTTCGAGCCGAAGTGGCCAGGACATGGTACTGCCCTCGTGCCTACCTTTTCCCACTCTATCAGTGACCCCTTTTCCCCAAAGCCTACCGCTAGCCAGCGAACACTCAACTCACTGTCGCCATTCAACAAGTATATGTAATTCGGTCAGTTCTAGGAATAGGTATCCTTCCACTCGTCGCTGTTGTAGAATTTCAGAGATACTTGAGAATTGAAAGCAGTCAAGATAATTAAACGTTTCGCGGTCATGGGCACCATGTTTGCTACATTATTTCGAGAAGTCGTTATTTGTGATCTTGGTGGAGGAACGCGCTGATTCGAGGTTAAAGGTGTCAATTGGTATGGTGTTAGTAGTGCAGGTACAGCTAGCTAGGTACACAAGTCGCCGCGAAGGCTGACTCTGCTGCCCCTGCTTCGTTTCGGTTTCCTTAGGAGGCACGCTGGGGAGCCGGGCGCGCTAGAAAGCCGGCTGTAGATTGGAAGTTGGATCCATAAAATTTTAGGTCCAGAGTAAGGATAGCGGTCCGGTCCGGAGGAGGAATCTTGCTAGGGACCGGACTATATCTTAGGGACTGGACTGGAAACACAAACCGACTAACCCCCTCAATGATCTATTCTTTTTGGATCTACTAACTTTCAACCACATCGTAGCTCGGCTGAAGCTTCTCTGTAAAATTTGTCGCACGTAGAACTTTCTGCTGAATCTGGGTCATTCAAGTACTGCGATTTCCATTCCTGCTTGAAATCGAGAAGTCTACAGAAGCCTATATAAATCTAATGATATTTACGCATCCCCATTCGATACTTGCTGACTTCAAGGGACGAAATCACCTTTGTATACGGATACGTACGATAGACAAAGTAGCCAACCAGACTTTGAATACTATCGAAGAGTTTCGAGCCCCCCGAAACTACCCCCGTCAAATCCTGCTGTGCGCGTTGTACTATAGGGCGGAAACTGTCCTGTAAGTCTCAGCCTCGTCGGTCCAAGGCTGTATGAAGTCGATGGCTAATTCTAGCACGGGCTTCTGTGATCCTTCGGTGGTACCCAGCGACTCTCGGATAGTCATTTTCTCTTGCCACCAGGAAGCGAGCCTCATCCCAAGGAAGGCCCGAGCGTAGGTGTTGAGAAACCTTCAGATGCTTCGCCCCGGCGCATGTCCTCTTCAATGATATCAAGAAAAAAAGTACTAAGGCTTGAGGTCAGATTTCCTTGAGTGAACTGACCAAGACTAACAGGAGAGATGGCCTCGGTTACTGTGCGCAACTGGCGACACAGCCCTTGCTCATCCACTTGAGATTCTTCGAAGCCCGCAACAAGGCTGTCACAAAAGGCTATCCAAAGCTCTTACGTGCGTTTTGTCCATGGGTGAATATCTGATGATGGGCCCAAACAATATGGCCAGCTGGCGTCGTAGTTGTCGAAGCTCGCGAGCCAACCGCGCCTGGCGAGCAGTTCGCTTTCGGGTATTAGCTCTAAAAACACCGGCGGTCTATACCAGTGGCAGCTATTATGGCTATCATTCCCGCGGAGCAGTGCCAGCCAGGGTAATAAGCAGTTTATGCCCAGAATGTGGGGTATGAATAGGTACTTAGATTTTGGTGAGAGCCCCATACAAATCTAAGTACCGAGTCGTGCGCCCCCATCAAGCGAAAAACCCGTTTGTGCGCCCCCAGGATCCTTACCTGGGACCCAGGAGCCCGACCTACCCCAACAATCGCAACTTTCTCTCAGAAATTTTTAGGGCCCTTTGGCTGCTCGCTGGCGTACTCTTGGGACATCATGTCAAAGGAACGACGGTCACAGAGACCTGGGAACTTCCTGTTGTAATGTAAGACACAAGCGGGTCCGCCTGGCTGGATCAAAGCGAGATGAGGATATCAAGAATAGGGAAAAGCTCGTCGGGAGCATATCGATCGCAGTAGTTTGCACAGGAGAACGAGGCTTTTAGAATACTTCGCCTTACACTACATTGTACTGTGGCTGAAGCCATTGGCTCGGCTTCGCTGTCGTTAAGGGGCATAAGACAGAGTTGAGTATCGTAGAATTTACTTTGAATAAGTTTACAAGTAACAGGGGCGATTAGCATTGAAGAGAGTTATTGTATCTTATGAAGGAAGGCGGGCTGAAGTCTGAGCTCTAATCGCACTAGCATGTAATACCATTTTCAGTCACGTGATTGATCTTTGACACGACGCTTTCGATGACGTATAGCCTAATATCTTCAATGGCAGTCTCATTTGTCGTTCGCAGATCTCTTGATTATCGGTAAGCTATAAGCATGTCAAAGAAGCGCTCTCTAGATAGCTTCTTCACGCCACATTCGCAAAAGAAACTCAAAACATCAACTGAATCTTCAAAAGCCGGACCAGAATTCCACGACGCCTCTGATATCGGAACATCCCATCACCCAAACTACCCATACCCAGTACCTCATCTTTCAACCCACATAACCTCCCATCTTGCCGAAGTCCCTGCTTCTCAAGGCAAGAAAATCAGCGATCAACCTGATCTCGACCTCGTCTACTTTCAGCCATACATCCCAAAACTAGTAGAAAACGACCTCTTCGAGTTCCTCAGACGAGAGCTATTTTTCTACAGAGTCCAATACATAATCAAGCGCTATGGTACCGAAACACAGATAAATACACCACGATATACGACCGTATTTGGCGTTGACACTTCCTCGACTTTCAATTCAGAAGGGAAATTGGTAGATAGCCAAACATCCAAGCCTGTCCCACCGGACCGCTACAAATCGTGCGCGCCAAACACGCCACGACCACTACCCCAATGTCTCGAACACCTGCGCCAATTGACCGAGATAATCACAGGCGCCACCTACAATTTTTGCCTAGTGAACTACTACGCCAACGGCGCAGACAGCATATCCTACCACAGCGACGACGAGCGTTTTTTAGGCCATAATCCTTCAATCGCCTCGTTATCCCTTGGTGCAACGCGTGATTTTTGTATGAAGCATAAGCCCATACCTCCAAAAGCTGGGGAGCCTCCGGAACAAAATCTCAAGCCTCCATTGAAGTTGCCGCTGGCAAGTGGGGATATGGTGCTTATGAGGGGCAAGACGCAGGCGAATTGGTTGCATAGTATTCCAAAGAGAAAGGGAAGGGGTAGTGAGGGTGGGAGGATCAACATCACGTTTAGGAAGGGCGTGGAGAGATACAGCACGCAGAATTATTACCAGTATAATGTTGGCGAGGGGAGGGTTTGGAGGTGGGATGGGAGGAAGGGAGAGATGAGGGAGTGGGTCAAGGGAGATGGAGGTACATGAACCTCTTCTGCATTACGCTCGTTGGATACGCTGGTTTTTCAGGTAGTCCTCGTTGGCTCAACGATATCTCGCGGCCTTGCTGGAGCAACAGCATTTCAGTCGGTACATCGAAAGTTGATCTTAGACAGGAGATCATTATCTCAGAGATGATTCAGAGTGGCCCATGAAATCGCTTGGATCCTCTTATTCTACTATTCAACGCAAACACCACACATTCAAAACACGATTCGCGCCGTGTCTCAGAACTTGTCCTGCTGTGAATGCAAACACTCAGAACAGCGAACTGCTATAGACGGATGTGCCAACCTGCGCGGGAAGTCTAAGTCTACCAAGGACCAAGAGCCTTGTGCCGGCCATGTGGTTGATAGTTTGCGCTCTGAGACGACCCTACCCTCGCTATGGTCTCCGCCTCCACCTTGGCCTTCCAGTTTGCATCAAGGCGGTTCCAATACGTCCCCCGCAACTGTGGTAGGAATCGAACATCCTGCACACAATAGGCCTTGATATCATCGTGCAATGGACGGGTGTTGAAGACCTGGTAAGAGCCCCCTTTTTCCGGCGCGAACAGTTTTACTCCTTTCTCCTTGATAGTCTTCCAGGCATGCTTGTCTTGCGCATTAATCGGCGCATCATATTGGATACAGTTCTGGAGCCCGTTCAGGAGCCGCTTTTGAGACGATGCTGGACGCGAAGCATTTTCCATGAGCTGGATATCCTGAATACCTTGCAGCGCGATGCCAAAATGAAAGTAGAGAGCGTCAGAGTCATTGCGGACGTCAAAGCACACTTTGGGAATGGTCGCAGATTCGAGGATGCTCTGGAACGTATTCCCGCTTGATCCGGGTGTTGTGAAGGCGGAATCCTTTAAGACGTGTATGTCGATGAGGTAGACATGGTCTTGTGGATGTACTAGCAACTGGAAGATTGAGACAGAGCCTGTTCGAGATAGCTCTTGGCCTTCAAGATCGAAGTAGAGAGATGGCGGGCTGACCGGCAGACCGGTCAGGCTATTGACCATTGCAGCTACTGCAGCGGTGGAATCGACGAAGGTTACTGCCATTGTACCTACACAAGAATACGCACGACTTCAGATGTTCCCTCTGCGGCGCGCTGATGCTGTATGGGAGAAGGGGATTATTGCAAGCTCAAGGATAGTCAAGGAAGAAAAGTAGGAACATTGGGCTACAAGCCGCTTTTGTACCTGGAGCGTACAAAGACGTCGTCTGGGACATTCCAGCAAACAGCACCTGGTACAGAAGGACATGCGGGGCTGCGGTCATCCCGTAATACGCTCTTGCTTTGTCTGCCCTGAGCACAGGCTTTGTTCTACACTGCGCTTCAAGCTGTACCACAGTCCTCTGACTTCAGAAGAAGCAATGTGAGAATATTGACAAACTCCACTGTAGGATTCATTTTCGGCCGATTGACCACTGGCGTTGCTACTGAGCTCCATCAGCACGCAACTTGCAAATTTTCATTGCTATGGAGAAAGACAAGTTCGCGCCCAAATTAAAGCCTGTGTCTTTTAGGTCTCCGAAGTGGATCGAATGATTACTCAGGCCAACATATACCGGACGCTCTGATTCGCCATTCAAAAAGGGACTGGGATGTTCATCCTGCAGGATTTTAGGGCTGCGGCTAAAGCAAGCATTAGTGCAGACGACTGCAGGCCTGAAGATTCCATGCGGCTCCCTTATCCATCCTCACACTACTTTACTATCAATCTGTTCTTCGATACTCAACTCTTTCGAGAAATCCGCATCCAGCGCTATTATTTCTAGGGGTCACTAAACGTCTGGATTTAACGGAATCGCAGGATAATCTTTGGCATGAAGAATTTCGGTCTGGATGTAAGATTAGTAAGATGCTCGGTCGGATTGAAGGATTGCGGCTGAGTTCGGGCACTAGAACTATGGCAGTGTCGCCAAAATTATACCAACATGCACAGATGCTGCTGATTGGTTCGCCGAGAGAAAACGAGTAATCGTCCCCCGCACCAAACATAGTCGAGGCGTTTAAGTGGTTCATTGTAAAAAAACTTTGATTCGATCGCGCATTGTTGGATAAAGTGTAGCCAGCCATGTGTGAAAGGCTGCGTGCATGCAGACCCCTGCATTTCGGAAGGAAGCCAGAATCTCGCTGTAGTCGGCCAGGCGCCCAACCAACAGTAATTTGGAGTCCTGGAATCCTTCTTTGACAGACCCAGAGTGATGCTCTTCTGTTGATTATCTTTCCAACCACGAGCGTTTTCTTTCGGGATAGCCTTCGCTGAATGATGATGGCAAAATCCTCCTTCATGGCAAGCATTGCATGTTTCTTGCTTTTATCAAGCCTCACAGCTGCTGCCTTGTACAGCAATCAGAGCTCTTCAGTCCTTACCAATACAAGCCCACAACAATTCGAAAGCAGTGGACTTGCTAATGCTTTTATTGATTGCTCGAGCTGTACGTGTCACAGAGTGTATACGTTTGCCATTCAGACGACTCACGCGCTATAGACTCTGCTTCCGCTTTACCAAGTGCTACGATAACCGGGGCCAGCTCGCCAGCTTCGACCCAATCGTTTTCGCCCTCTTTGACTTCGTTTGAAGAGTACTGGTGTGCCAATTGGGCCCACCAGGTAGCTAATACTCCGGACTCTTTCCCCAACAATGGAAGTCTCCTTCCTTACTTGTATGGACTCAATGCCACGGCGAAAGAATTCTGCCTGTCGCTGGAAAAGGCGAACTACAGTAGCTGGGTCACAGACCCTCCACCTCCTTCTACGTTTGGTACCTTTGTGGAACCTGCAATGTGGGGACCTACACTCACTCAACCGTGCTGCGACACATTTTGCAACATTTACGCATCAGCGGCGCAATTATTGTACTGGCCTACTCCAGCCCCTGTCCCGGCCGTCACGACTATTGTCGAAGACGGATTCACCTTGTGAGCGTCGAATGCATCGATAGACTACCTAGCTAATGATCTCTAGTACTTCCCCCTCTGTCTATTTAGTCTATCAGGGTGTCTCCGCTGCTGGTCAGTGCGGCAAAGTAGGCCCAACGTACGCCAGCTTGACTCAATCCTACGCCGCATCCGACATATCGAGTTTTCCATCAGGCAACTTTGGGGAAGCTTTCAGCCTCGACTTCGGCCAGCTCTTCTCCAACTGCACCAGCCGAGCGGCGAGCTACACTCATTCCGAGGAACCTGTAGCCGCTTGCCTTACCTCAACCCACGCACCGTTCAGCAGCGGTATCCCACCATATTGCCAGTCTCAGCTTGATCAAATAAGTAACTCATACTTTGCTGATCAAATACATTGCTTCCCCAACCTCAAATTTCCCCCGGGACTTCAGACTGTTAACCCGGAATGGGCTCGTTGTAATACAAATCCCTATGGAGGTCATTTTGCTTTCGTTTTCGACCCTCCACGAAGCTTGGGGCCTGCCGCAAAGTTAGGACCTGCTCCAACAGAGGCGCCAGCCGTTGCGGTAAGTGCTACTCCAGCGCCCAGTCTTCCGCCAGCAGTCCCGCAACAGACAGCCCCTCCGAGCGCGCCTCCACCTATCAGTGTTCCGGTAAATCAAGACCCTCCAAAAGATCCTCAAACTGCTGACCCGCAGGCCAGCCAAGGTCCTGCTGCGGATCGTACAGAACCTCCAGTGCCTTCGGTCGGCGTCCCAGCTCCGGGAGGACAAGGCTTAGTGAGCACAGTCGTTGATCCAAAATCAGTCGCTGTAGCAGGACCAGCAACTGGAGGCGGTGCATCAGCGGTACAGGTCCCTGGCCAGCAGGTACCTGTGGATCCTGCAGCTTCGAATGTAGTAGCTGGTGGAAAATCACCTGGACTGCCAAATCTCAGTTCGCCCTCCGCACCGCCTGTAAACAATGGTCCAGCGGCAGTAGCAGCTGCAGCGCCGTTCACCACAACAATCCAAGGACATGCAATACATGCAGCAACTGATCCTGGCGCCATCATCGTTAATGGACAGTCTGTGGCTGCCGGTGGAGACTCAATATCTGTCTCTGGCACACCTATCGCTGTTCACTCGAATGGCGACCTCATACTCGGTACTTCGACCATTCAAAATGTCTTACCCAATCCACCTCCTACAATCGGCATCCAAGCGCCTGCACAAGTCATTACTGCTGCAGGTCAGCCTGCGACCATCCTTTCGAACGGTGTCGGCATTGCCGGAACCACCTTGACGGCAAATGCACCAGCAATTACTGTCGCTGGCACACCCATCGCTCTCGGTGCCAATGGACTCGTGGTGGGCTCATCAACGGTGCCTCTCCCGGCGCCGGCTCCAGCACCAGTAATTACCGCTGCAGGGCAGCCAGCTACCATTCTTCCAAATGGTGTGGCGATCGCAGGTACAACTCTGACTCCGAATGCACCCGCCATTACGATTTCTGGAACTCCAATTTCTCTTGGAAATAGTGGTCTGGTAGTTGGCACGTCAATAGTACCCCTTCCCGCCCTTACTCCAGCACCAGTCATTACTGCTGCAGGGCAGCCAGCTACTATTCTTCCAAATGGTGTAGCGATCGCAGGTACAACTCTGACTCCGAATGCACCCGCCATTACGATTTCTGGAACTCCAATCTCTCCTGGAAATAATGGTCTGGTAGTCGGCACGTCAACAATACCCCTCCCGGCGCCGACTACAGCACCAGTTATTACTGCTGCAGGGCAGCCAGCTACCATTCTTCCAAATGGTGTGGCGATCGCAGGTATAACTCTGACTCCGAATGCACCCGCTATTACGATTTCTGGAACTTCAATTTCTCTTGGAAATAATGGTCTGGTAGTCGGCACGTCAACAGTACCCCTCCCCGGCCTTACTCCAGTCCCAGTCATCACTGCTGCCGGCCAATCTGTCACCGTTCTATCAAACGGCGTAAAAATTGCCGGTACAACTCTGACCCCGAATGCACCCCCAATCACAATCGCAGGAACAGTCATATCGCTTGGCACCAACGGGCTAGTAGTAGGATCCTCAACCATCGCTCTCCCTTCTCAGCCATCAAGTTCGTCCATCACGATCGCAGGTCAGACACTGCCAATCTCTCAAGCCGCGGGCGGAGTCGTCATCGCCGGCACAACGCTTCAAGTCGGCCAGCCTGCCATCACGATCTCCGGAACACCCGTGGCGCTTGGTAGTTCTGGGTTGGTGGTTGGGACTTCGACGATACCGTTTGAGACTTTTGGGCCTTCTCAAGCAACAGGAGGTCTCGGGGGGTTGATACTCTCTGGGCTGAATGGAGGGCCTGCAGCGCCCTCGGCAACAGGAGGAAGGGGCTCGACTAATAACCCGGGATCTCCTGGAGGCACTGAAGCATTTCTGGGAGGTGGGAGCAAAGTCGGGTTTGGGTACAACATTCTAGCGGGGATAATACTTTGTTTATTCTTCGTGGTTGCATAATCATTAATAAAGAAAAAGGAGAATGATAATATACATCATGTGTTGTTTGCCCTTCTATATAGCTCCGCACTTCCCTCTCAACGGCACATGGATATGAAGTGTATCGGCAAAACTTCTCCGGAGAATTTTACTGCGAAATTTCCTTCAAGTGCGCAACCAAAGTGCATGTCCGACGCGTGAGTGCAGCCCAAGTCGTACGAGATTGATGGTATTAATTGGCCCATGGCGTTGAAGAGCAGTCCAGCCAAGGGAGGCATACTAGCCGTGATACTGAAACACTCAAGAACGTGCAGAGTATTGGCATCATCAAAGCGTGTCAAGTGGAAGGTCAAGATTTGCTTCTTGGCCCAATATCTTCGCTCGATTATTTGAAAGATACCACTACGAGCAGTCTTTGCTCCGATTTCAAAGTACTACTCCACCATGACGGGACGAAGATGGACCAGGATATGTACCCGGCTATGGATCCTTCAAAGATTGATTTGATAATATGTGAGACTGATGTCTGAGTTTGATGCGTTCGCGAATTTTTATTCAGCTGGGCTGGTTATCGCTAACGGCAATCATCCGCGCACCAAGGATAATCTTCGACGCCCACGTATTGAGGACGTGCTGTGGAATATTGAGGTTGAGGGGCAAGGAAACTAGATGCGGTGTTCGTTGTTCTGCATGTGGTATAGACACGAAAAGACATGACTAGGCCATACTCGGCGCATGGTTATGATGGTACAGTCCGTAATTCGTATCCTGGGTTATCGACATATGGAAATGCGTCATTTCCCGCTCTCCTTTCTTACAGCCATATCCCTCCTCAAATGTCTAATAACAGCCCTATTCGTCTCCCTCTCCGCCTTGAGCCCCTCAATATCGCCCTGCAACTCCGCAAGCTTCTCGTCTTTCGTCTTCACCGTCGCTCGGGACACATCTCGCCCCTTCATAATGCCTCTGGTATGCAGCACATGCTTGTTACAAATCGTCTTCAGAACTTCTCTGACCTCAGAGGGCAGATTGACGTGGTGATTTTGGAGCGCGCTGAGCATTTCACTCGCTAATTCCGAATCTTGCGTTGGAGGGAGATCTCTGTAGCGGATTGGCGTAGGTGTATCAGGGGGTGTAGAGACAGCGCCATTAGCAAATAATCCTTTTCCTATCGTGCCAGTAGCAGGTGTTGTGAAGATATCCTCGCCTCTCATTCCAGTCGAGGGAGTTGGCCAGGCGGCTTTCTCTGCTGCGCCGTCTTCTGAGGCCATCTTGTCGTGTCTGCGTTTCCCTGGCGTGGACAGCATATTAGTCTTCAGAGCCTTGCGAGGTGTCTCTGGTGGTGGCATAGACTGTCCACTGGATGCTTGATCGGCGACTTTCGACAATTCATCGTCGTCACTAGCAGGCCAATCGTAGAATTCCTCTCCTGATCCGCTGCTTTGTGTCGCTGTCGCTTGCGTCGCATCATCTACCACCGCAGATGAGGGCGCGCCGCGAGAGATCTTTGAGGGTGTGTATGGTGTTGCGACCTCTGGACTGCCCAGTCTGAAGATGCTAGAGGTCTGTGGTGTAGCTAGTCCATATGGCGAAGGCTTGTTCGGGGTTTGTGGAGGAGGGAGGGGTTCAGTCCGTGAGTTGTTGAGAACGGCTGCTGCTTCCCTGCCTTTTGCCTCATCGTCCCAGAGGAAGAAGTCGCAGCGTTTGGGCTGCGCTTTTTGGCATGTATAGACTATCAGGAATGTCATGTCAGTCTTTACCCGATTTTCGTAGGAAGAGAAGCTTGCGTACACCATCGCCCATGATTTTTTCCACCGTTCTTAGTCTGGAAATGCTGGGCTGGTAGGCGAGGATCGCAATTGCATTGCCAAATGCCGTCTGAGAAGAGACCTTTCAAAGGGACTTTGGATACTGCGCCATGACTCCCGCGCCCTCTACCACGGCCTTTGCTGCGACCTCTGAACATTGTAGATAAGAACAGCGTGATAAGCAGACATGGTGCTATCAGTCCATGTCAGCTTGCTATTGAGCTTGGGCTATGCCAAAGCAGGAGGAGCAATCATAGGCGAAGCTGTTTCAGCGATCTGTGGTACTACATGTTTGGTGCTCGGAGTTTCAAAATTTCTATCGTAGGTGGTCATCGTGTTGTCCTGGTAGCACTCGGTTAAACTTCGGGCTTCCACCTCACTTTTCGCACGGAAAACGGGGCGAATCTTCTGCATAGATAGTAATGCCCTGCTTGCAGTAAATGCCGCCTGACACGTCAGGTAATAATGACCTCTATTCTAATAGGTATGTCCCCGCCCACTTTTTGCTAGAAAATGCCGTGTGTGCTCCTGGTATCTTACTCAACATGGCCCAGCTGATGCAGATACAACGGCCGCTCAACCAAACCTTCAATCTGTCGATTGCAGTGGCATGGGGAGTTTTCTCTGCAGCAACTGAAGACTATATCCGACCGCTCGCTATCCTCGCCTGGGGAAAAATCGGAAACGCTTTGGCTATAAGTCCTGAGACCTCCAGGAGAGTAGAGGCTTTAATTATTAAGGTTCCTGAGCCAGTCTTTCTCAATCTCATCAAATCATCTGTTGGTTTTCGGGATCGACTCGTTCTGCGCTTACATTGACTCCATTGAATTAGGTAGTAACGAAGACTTCCATGAAAGCAGCATATGCGAACGGTCCTAGCAGAAAATGTCCGCGGGATTCCTGTCGCTGGTAACGCAAGACAGCCGATGGCGGCTTTATCGTTCCCCTTGTTAAGTTCCTTTGCCTCGGATAGCGGATATGGATCTGTCTTGAGAGGGTGTGCATGCCTACAGTGTTGTCTTGCTTATTCAGGAAGAACGATGTCTTCATCTTCATCTACTAAGCGGCACAAGAGAGATGGATGGGGATTCAAAGTCGCCACTGATGAAGACATGTTTAGACTTTTACGCAACCCCATGACTAAGGAGCTTTAGATGTCGTTTTTGGCTGTGCCTAGATGGTCGCGAGAAACTCGACTGGCATAGAGAATGATATATGTGGGAAGTTTAATTCTTTCAAATGAATCGAAGTCTGAGCATACGACCATCAAGGTGGAATTGCCTTGCTCATGCTTTCCATCGTAACAACCATTGCGATACACCTCTACTTTAGCCCCTAACGTAAAAAACTTCTCAGATATCCTGAACAGAATTAGCCGCTAGAATATACATATCTTATCTGAATCATACCCAGACATCTGACATCAATCAAGTATCTACACCCTTAGGAAAAAGCCATGCTATCAACCTTACGAGCCTCCTTCGTAAGGACAAAAGCCAATTATCAGGTTAAAGCATAGACATTAGCAAAACATTGTACGCACGCTTGACCGCATTGGTGTGGATCGGAGTGATTTCGTGGTGGTCCTTCTCGCCGATCAAGGCTGCATAGTTGGCTCATATAGTGGCTGGTGTTGAAAGAACTCTGTCACAGGATGTGGCGAATCCTCTGATACTGTGTATTTCGATCTTGAACCCTCGTGGAATGAATGCGGGGACGAAGAAAATCCGCAGCTGCATAGCTTAACAGGCGATGAGCTTATATCTGGGCGTCATTATTGATCTTGACATCCCCTGTGATTGTTCCATGACCACAGGATTGCTTGTCAAATCCGAGAACTCTTTTCGGAAGGCGTATCTTCCTTGATGTATACCGCTACTGAGGGGTTGGTTCCAACCCCAAGATTTTGCTGAGGGTTAATCCACTAGAGTCCCCCTTCCCCGAATCTTAGTCCGACCCGGATCTGTCATCCACAAACTAGATCTTTTTACAGCCGTCGCCTGAAATCCGTTTTATTAATTCAATGTGCTCCACCCCCAGGCGCCATACTATTAGCCTGCCTACAGAACCCGAAGTCAGCGTTCCTCTCCCAAACCAGAATAAAAGTCATCAAGACTTCCTAACGCACAGAGTACCCAGACCCAAGGAGTCTCACTGTAGCAAAGAAGAGAATTACATACCCGCCCCCACCCCGGCCACCCATCGCATCCATCATACCCTGCTCCATCTCAATAGCAGCCAACCCTACGCCGAGATCAAGTCAGCTTCGATCCCTTTGCGGACAACCCATCGAGGGATAAGACATATTCCACGAGCAAAGCTTATAATCGATCTCTATCGACTTCAAGCAGCACCAAAAGGGAAAGTGTCACTTCAAGATGTACCTACAGTCTCCACTCGGCCCCCTAATATCATAATCTTGTCCCCCTGAGCCGTTGCTCTGTCTCTGGCTACGCTGGCTCTGTGCCCCTTGACTTGTACCATTTGACGGTGCTGACGAAGGGTTGGGAGAAGTCAGGGTAGAGGGGGATGTGTTTTGTGGTGGGATGGAAAGAGAGGTGGGAGGAAAGGGCTGTGGGTTGGAGGAGGGGGAGAGGAGGACAGGGGAGTCGAGGGCGGGAGGGATATCGATGGTTGCTGGGAGAGGAATGCTGCCGATAAGGAGGGCGAAGGCACTTACGAACGCAAGGGGATTTGGGAATGCGCTGCTAGATATTAGTATATTGAAGAGGCTCTCGATGAGATGAGCTGGTGCTGCGTACTAATTTTCATGATGCGCGGATTGTAAAGGCGGATTTATAAGCCGCTCAAGGGTTTGAGGGATACGTGCGTGAGATTGATGGCGGCTTTGTTTGGAGCTGCTGGAGGTTCTCAGAATTGTGGTAAGGGTATGCAAATCGTAAGATCTAAAACGACGGTGGTCAATGAAGTAAATCACTGTTATGTTGCAGTTACAGTCGAGATGGGAGTATGGGGAAAACAAACAGCTGGACTAAGAGAAAATGATCTTCCCACAAACAGCAATGTATAATGGCAGTCGCAACATCACCTCCATCAGGGTCCAAAAGACAGATCGGAAGTTTCTTCTCTTGCAGATCTCAAGGCGCCTTTCGGTGGGATCTCGTTTATGCGCAGGTTGTAAAGGTGTGGGAGAGATGCTTCCATAGCTGCGCTGGCCATAACAGGCGCTTTTAAAAGATGTGGAGAACAGGAATGCCAATCACGAATCGTGAAATTATCCGTTCCTTAAGGTTGATTTGCAGAGCGGATTGAGAGGCTCGGAGATAGAGACGTAATGCGATTGGTCTGTGGAATTAGAGTGGGAACAGAATGGGGAAAGAATAGCTTGGTGCATAGGTTGTGCACTTTCAAGCTCCAGACACGCCGAGGGCGAAGCAAATACGACGTCCTGCGATGTGAAAGCTCGCCATGCTTCAAGCACTGGACCAGGACTTGGCCAAGGTCTGACCTTGACTTGCATGGAAAGACAGATTTCTAGAGCAGCCGGCTCTCTAGATAGTCGTCAAGAATTTGAAAAGCTCAATCAAGATCAGTGGCTAATTGCTTGGCATTTACCTTCAGAGTGATAGTGAACAAGGTTCATGGACCAGAAGCCGTGGAGATTGCGCTGATTGTTGGCCCGGCTTAGATTGGCGTAAGCATACGTTCAAGTGTTCCAGTGTATAATCCAAACTCAGTATTTGTTTTCCAGACCTTTCATTGGGACAATTTTTTGCGCAAGGAGATGAGATGCACCTTCGATGAGAGCCTCTACGAAGCCTCCACTTCACGGAGTAGAAAGTAGATCATGCGGCAAATGACTCACGAATACCTGAGATCAATGTCAAGAATTGATCCGTACCAGGTGTCAATGAGCCATTGAGCTGCGCCGGTCATTTTGTAAATCCAACATTTGTGCCCTGAGGTCACATTATAAAAGCTCCTTCTTCCTACTTTCCAGAAGATGGAGTTCGTAAGTTTTCCCGCAACTCTGACGGACTGCAATTAAACTCTTGCAAGTTAAACAGAGCTTGCAGGACCATCTTGGAAGAGAAAACGCACGAGAATGAGAACTGAGACCGAGGATTGACTGTCAAGGATGAAGAAGAGCAGACGATATTCGAAGTATGAGCCTCAGTCTTCGGAGAGAAGACAGATCCAACCACAAGAAGAGGTATACTTGTTCCGTAGAGCTAAGCTTGTTGAATCAGGCATTGTCTCCTGTATCACATACGAAAACTTCGCCGTACGACACGGTCAGTCAAGGAGATCACAACAACAGCATGCGAACTTGAGGCGTACCAAGCGAGGCAATAGGTTCCTGCCCAGCCATCAAGACCCACGGAGATACCTCAGCTGGCTAACGAAGTCGCTGAAGATGGTTGGACAGTGAACGCCATGGCTAGAATCACTATTTTGCCCGAAGCTAATGTCTGCGAACCCCGCAATTTGTACAGCTTCGCCCATCGAATCCTCGGGTCTTTGCGGGGGTGGCTCTATGCAGTAAGTAAATTTGTGTATGGTCAGCAGCTTATCAGACCAGGAGCTAGTTACGTCGCCAATTAACAGCTCGAATGCAAAGCTGGTTGCATCGAGCGATTGCGGAGAGCCAGGCCGTCAAATAAGATTGGCCAAGGAAATTAGGGGCGGATCTTTCTTTTATCATATTCACAACGTGTAGGATCGGAGAGGAGAGACGAGGGGACGTTGGAGAGGGATCAAGCACTTGAAGCGACAAGAGGAAACGTTCCACAAGAAAATTGCCTGTCCAATCAACCTCGGATCAAGCCCCACCCCCACACATATGGGATGGGTTTCTTGCTATCAGAGAATATCAACGCGGTAGGATCACTGACCCTGCAAGCCCTGTGTAATTGTTGCCCCACTTAGTTGCGACCTTACTGATTGCGGATGCTCATGTTCGAGGCTTGCGGATAGGTAGGCAAACGATAATGTCTTAGGTTCATCGGGTTGTTCCGCTCGAACGCCTTAGTGTTGCAAATTGCAAGGAGAGAGCGGTGTGATATTGATGATGTGACTGCCAATGTTCAACGGGTGTAAATCAAGGTCCCGCGATTTTAACATTTGGCCAGGTCGACGAGTGCGGTTGTGATGGTAGAAGCCTGGCGTACATCGGCGCCCGCAATTCACCGTGGGCTCCGAGTCTCTCATCCGTCACTCCTTCATTTGAAGTAAGCAGTAGGCTTGCATGGACATTGTAGTATGGAGTGCTCTCGTCAGTACTCCGTAAGAAAGCGGACGAAAAAGCAATTGAGTTTGTGGGATTCGTTTCATTAGGAATCCGGCTGCTGACGATCTCCCGAAATATGCCCTTCAATCATTCTGGATGCGGACAAAAACATGGCCGGCAGCAGCGGGCCAATGACAGCGCTAACAGGCAGCGTCGCCATAGCACGTTCCAGATGCTGAAGGATCGATAGTTGTATGAGGCTGGTGCCAGATAAGTTATCAGCAACGCGGCTATCGACGCGAAAACCAGAGATAAGGCATCATTACGAGTAAGGGAACACAGCACGCCAAGTCATATATGCATGCAATGTCGTGCTATGTCATGCAAATGCAAGTGCCAAGTTCCTCGCTGCATGCGCCACAGTTGGCATTCCGAGGCCTGAGCGTTGAGCGTTGCTGCGAGTAGCACGTCGTGGAGTGGGCTTCGATCTTGATTTGCTACCTACGCAGACCAGGGTTCCGCCCTTCGCTTCATGAAGCAATGATGCGTCTTGCCAACAACCTGCCTCGTGGGATGTTTTGCATCGTTAAAGAACAATGCCATGATGTTGGATGTATTGTGCTGGGGCCTCCGGTCCTTATCGCACTGGTCGAATCTGGCCGAATAGTACAAGTACAACCAATAATCATCAAGATGATACCTACTGGGTAACCTCGTCGTACCATCTCACAAAAATTCTGGCACTTTCAACTAAGAATGGCATGATTGAAGGATGTCTGCCCTACATTTCCCTGCATTTGAGGGAGCACGTCTTGAAGTGGGGCTGACGGACCCGTTCGTCGGATACTCATCGAGGTGCGCAAACTTTGAAGGCGGCCTGCGAGCTATCAACATCGCCAAACCTCACAGGCAATTCATTTGACAGGTGCAACGCGGTCGAGTTGCTAAAAAGAGTGTTGGGGACAATTGTGGAGTTTTTTCACAGACGAGCCAACGTCTGCCTTCCCTGCTTTCGACGGACCGACTCCATGATCCACAACGCTGCCGGCTACAGGCGATGTTTGATTGGCAATGATTCAAATCCTGTAGAATTAGACCGTGGGGCCTTATCCTTATCGTAGTCGCGGTAGAGAAACCGTGATTTGAGCAAGCCGATACCTATCAAGCTTTGACGCGTTATCCTGCGCCCATATTGTTCGTGGACCAATGCCACTTCTATCCAAACGATATCTCTATCAAAAGTAGGAGAAGATTCAAAAGTATTTTTACCGGCATACGGAGTACATGTTGTTTTAATCCCGGCTATGAGGTATGAATAAAGAGTAACAATGTCAATGTTGTTGAAGACGTAAGCTTACCACTTCTGAGCTACTGGGCAGGAGATTGTAGTATAGAGAGAATTACTGAGTGATATAATTGTGGTACATTTTCTAAATGAGGCAAGGTGTGACAAGTCTCCAAAGTAACGAAAAAGTTTGCCATCGGCAGTGTGGGAGAGTCTGCCCCCCGCGAAGGTTGAATTCTCGAAAATCTCCTAGGCACGCTAGGCCCTTATGTAACTAGGGCTTAGCCTTGTGGCGCTCGCGAGCCCCGCAAGCGATTTTCATATGAAAACAGGTACTTGACAAAGACCTTTGCAAGCAATTCGACTCTTCCGTAATGCCTTACAATGTACTCACTTCTGGCTCAGTGTCATCATTCCACTGTTGAAGAAAGTATTCACTCAAATTTGTGATCGTCACTCGTCCCTAGCTTGAAGTCTGTGCGCGCCCGAGTACTCCCTCTAAGCTCGAAATTTCCCCACAAGCTCGATAAGCCTCTTCTGACTCTGAGCCACGAAAATTTCTGATGCCTTCGACACTCAACTTTGGAATACTCACACTCACCTTTCGGCAAAGGTCCATTGTCCTCAAAGATACACAGCTGCATTGACAACCCGCTGCACATTCCTGGTTGTACCTAATTTGAGGAGTCTCCTTTCGAAAGTTGAATATCACCCTCATCCGACAAAAGTACCCACCGGATTCCTACACACCATCCAATTGAAGGCTCGGATGATTCTGAGATTGTCGACTTTGCAACACCTTCCCCTTGGGGGTCTTGGTGGTGGAGGAGTTTGAGGGGCTTTGGAAAACTTTTCGACGGAAACCTCGAGTCTCCTAACCTCACATACCATGACAGAGGTACTCTCTATACAACAGCCAGATGGCAATACTCACTTTGGATCTTCTCTTCGCCGCTCATCCTCACAATCCTCCTTTTTACTACAAAATCCTACATCTTATTCCAGATCTCAACCAAATCTGAGAGCGAAATATGTGGCAGTTGGCTACGATACATCAAGATTGCCAGCCTCCCTCCCATCCTCTGCTCCCTCGTCCCCGCGGTTCACTGCTCCTGAATTCTCAAATCAGCCCTCCTACACTTCTACACCCTCAAGTAGCCTCTCTCTGGAGGAGCAGTGCGAGCAAGAGGAGGACATTGTCTTTCCATCTTACGGTGATGGAGGCTACTATAACGACACGCCAGAGGTGGAAGAATCAGAACCTACATCGATTCCGGAGCCCTCCGTTGCCCCTGCTCTCAGGCAATCCGCTAGTGATACTTCTCTCGTAAAGCCGGCCATGCCCGAGAAATCTGAATGTCAGCCTACCGCTGGTGACGATACTGCGATTGAGAGCGAGCCTACAAGGCATGTTGACTATCTGTCGCACAATTGGAAAGAGGAGGACATCTGGTCATCGTGGAGGCATATTGTTGCCAAGAGAAAATCTTACAGCAATTGGCCCAGGCTTGAGAATGCATCGTGGAGAACTTGGGCAAAGTCAAAACACCAGCTGAAGACCGTTTCGCCAGAGACGTTGAACTGGTAGGCTGACAACCAGGGCCACATAGCTTATGCATGAGACTGACTGCCAATAGGATGAAGGACCACGACGTGACATGGCTTTATGGCCCTCTTCAGACAGGACACACCAAGCCTCTCGGTCTCGACCCAACGCCGCCAGCAAGTCAACTCTCGAGGAGTAATTCTTTCGCATCCAAGAAGCCAATCTTGAAAAAGCGAAGCTTGTCAGAGATTATGCTACAGCGCTCGTTGTCGTCTTCGACCCTAATGAAGCAGGCCACAGACGCCGTCCGTGCACAGCAGCCAGGAAAAAGACTACGTGAACGGCCTGGTCTAGGTGATCGAGCTTTGTCCGAATTTACCATTTCGTCTGAACTTGGGACACCACTCACAAGGGCTACCACAGATTCGTCCTCTACCGATCCCTCCGAATCTACATCTGGCATCCAGACGCCATGCACGAAACGCCACATACATTTCAATAACAAGGTTGAGCAATGTATTGCAATCAACAAAGAAGTCGACGACAGACCTCAATATTACAATGCTATCCATGACGACGATGACGACTCTTCAGACGACGATATGCTAATGATGAAGCCTGTCAAATATGCTACGAAGGCAAAGCTCACCACACCAACCACCCCTCGAAACAGCTTCAGCAGTGAAAGCAAAACAATAGCTATGCTTCCTTCCACAACATTAAACTACCGCGGCGATACGCCAGAACCAGCAGAGCAGAAGGCTAAGCAGGATCGAACGTCCTGGAACGGAGGCTCGAAATTGTCTCCATCCCCATCACAACAGACACTTAGGCCCACCTCACCCTCACACAACTTTCTGCTCGACGATGAGGATGAAGATGCAGACATAAATTGGCAGCCTTCGGTCGCCGGCGGTAGAAGGAAGAGCCTGTATCCTCGAGGTGGACTTGAGATGAATCCATCTGATGACGAGGAGGATACAGAGCATAGCGGTATGCGTCGCACGCCATCCGGCATGTTCATGCCTTTTGAGGACGAAGACGATCCAGCAAATGCCGGCATCCTGGGCAGGGTCGTTGATACAGTCAATACCGCAAAGGACATAGCACACGTCATATGGAATGTTGGCTGGCACCGTTGAACAGCACGCCTGGCTAACGTTCGATGGCACTAATGTTATCCAATCTTCACCTATCCCCAATGTGTGCCACACAATCTCATTCGGCACCGCATTACCCCACCAACATCCCGATTGAGCCACTGACTCGATCTTTCGATTTTTGCATGGCGTTGGCGGCAAACTAAAACAACAATACCCCGTGATCTTGGGATTCCTTGCCCTCGAACGAGTCTGGCGTACAGACAGACACCAACGATGAATGGCCATTCAGTCCACGGATTGGACCTTTCGTTCAATCTTACATATTCACGAACGCCAGCAATGGTACATAGATCTCATCACTCTTCTTACTCGCTCTATGGAGCATCTTTAAGTGCATGGAGTTCCAGAATTCAGGGGGCCTTGACGCGAGGGATGATAGGATCTCGACGATCAAGGAGGAGACTTGCATAAAGTATCTGCATGGCAGAATGGTACTCGGACTTGGTCCCATGGCAATTATGGCGTATAGCTTCGCCCCTGCTGCATTGGCTTGTAAAACCTTCCGACTAATGTACTCATATCTTGTTGTTTGGTGACCACAATGCACTTGTTTCGCAGTACTCTATCATAGCTCTTTACGGAGTGCCAAAGCATCCCTAGTAGAGTGGCTCATCCAATTGATACTCGTGCGCCTTTGATATCGTAATTCAAGGCCCACATCGTTGGAGGAGCGGAGCGGAGCGGAAGACTGAGAAATCGATGCCAAGACCGGCGGTTGGGGTGTGCTCCGCTCAATATGTATGGCCGAGGGGGCCATCATATATCCGTTACTTACAACACAATCTTCCTCCACATCCTTCCAATCAAATATTCCCATATAGCCAGATTGCCAACGCAATTCTACTAGAATCCGCGCCATTTCTGACAATATCCCACTCCATCCTTCAGACTTCTCTCGTTTTCGAGGCAACATGGCGGATACCGCAAAACCAGAGACCGCGCCCACAGAGCCACAAGCTAGGCATGTCATCTACTGCGGCGGTGTGACTCTCTTCTTCTCTCCCTTTTCCCTTGAATCTTAGCAGCAATACTGACATCGCGCAGTCTGCTCACTTCCCCCAGAGGTACGTCTTCCCCACCGCTCTCCTCACCAATCTCCCAACCCACTACGATAGACACTGGGCAGCTACGGAGCCGAAGCACTCATGGGGATTCAAGCTAAGAAGCACAGGCTGATCCGCCAGCCTAGTATTGCGAGTTCGGCGGCACAGCGAAAAAATGTAAAGAATGGCTCGAGCAAAATCACGAAGTCATGCACGAAAAACTCTACTCCGAAGGTCTCTTTCTCCCTAAGCCCCTCCCCGCCATCTTGCCTCCCATGTTCCTCTCCACCACCCACCCAAACCCCCACACTGTTCTAAAACTAGCACCACCCTTTGGACTCAGCTAACGCCCCCTCCCCGCAGAAGCAATCTCCGCCTCCCTCTCCACCCTCTCCGTCGACGCCCAAAAACGCGCCGCCAAAGACTCCGCCAAGAAAGAAGCGAAAGCCGCCGCTGCCGAGAGCCGAGAAGCGGAGCGGAAGAAAGAGGCGATGGTGCTGATCAAAAGGGTTGAGAGGAATAAGCGGAAATATGTTACGGCGGTCAGTGGGTTGGAGCAGCATGGCATGGATCTGAAAAAGGTGGCGAAGGAGTGGGGGAAGAAGTGTGAGTTGATTTCAATTTTGGGGGGTTTGGATGGTGGACTGGGGAATGGGAGGAGGCGATGGGGGAGATGGGGTGTAAGGGAGGGAGAGGGGACGTGGGTAGATCAATTGTTGCGGATGAAGACTGATGATGCGTACAGTTGCTACAGGAAGTAGTGTGACGAAGACGCCGAGTGGGGGAGAGGAGATTGTAGTACAAGGGGATAACAGTGATGATATCTTTGATTGGGTGGTTGATGTGGGGGGTATACCGGATGAGAATGTGGAGTGTATCGAGGATAAGAAGAAGAAGAGTGCTGGATGAGGCGTGAATTGGGATGTAGGTGAGGAGCATATGTTAGGTGCCGTCACAGAAAGACATGTGTGCCAATTGGAGGCTTTTGACGAAAACAGAATATTGCCTCCAATGCGCGATGGATCACGAACTCGTCATTCTCCAAAGTCGTATCCTAAGTAAGAGCAGAAGCTCGCTCTGGTAAACAATTACATTACTTTGTCCTCTGATCTACCAGCAATTGCTCAAGTCCTTGACTATACAGTGGCATGAATGCAAGTCTGATAACCAAGGCAATCCCGAGAAAAGCCTAATTGTGACGGAGACAGGTAATCAAGAGCCGGACCAACATCCTCCACGGTCAATACATCATCCAAAATTTCCATCCATTGCAACTACCAGGCAATGTTTCCTGTCCAGGGACCAACGCACTAAACAGAGACCTTCTTGGTCCAGATGCAAGTACGCGACCTAAAGCTTTACTGTTCTTTTTTTTCTGATACTTGTCACGTCTGAACAAACCCTTTTAGGATCCAGACGCTTTCCAAATTCACCCGAGGTTCTATACGTCACAAGCGGGAACATCTTTTGGGACGGGGAGACAGTAAGGCGAGCCATGACATCGCTATGCTCTGGATGTCACAGGAGCTTCAAGCAGTCATGGTTTCGCTCAGCTACTTACACATCTTACGGTACGATGGTGAATCTAGCAACGAAGGAGTATATATAACCTCCCCCGTGTGCTGCAGGCCTTATATAGCCGACCAATGGACTGTTTCGGGGACATAGCTACGCTGTCGCTCGGTTGAGCAGTATCGCCCCCTATCACCTCAATCCTCGTTCAGATGAAAAGGTCGCCGTCGAACCTGCACAACAAAATTATCCATAACCGAATGGTGGAGATTTGTCTGAACAAGGTCTTCGGCTCAGTGATGGGGAGGTCTATGATACAATATGATGGCACTGGCGTCTATGAGCCAATCAAGTGGATGACGGCGTACCATCGAGGGTTGGTGGCAATAGCAGCTGTCTTCTCGGAAACAAATTTAGCGAGACCGTCCACAAACAGTGATCTTTTTCTGCCACTCAGCTCTTGGCCTTATGGTTCCCCACGCCCGCTTGGACGCCGGGGTGTGGAGGAGCAGGGCGATGTGCATGTCGGATCATGCGAGGCTATGCACCGATTGCCTTGATCCCTTTGCAAGGCATGATCTGTTCGTTCCATCGAGATTTGCTCAGACTCATTCATCTAGGTGTACACATTCCAATTGTTCAAAAATGCGTTCCTCACATTGCGCCACCGTCACCGCGCTACATTTCATTGTATGAATTTCAATCGATCGAGAATCCTTGCCCGACGTTACAAGGCGCTGCACCCGGAGCCCCCCATTAGCGGTTGACGAAGTGCATCGGAATCGGAGTCAATGGCAGAACTCCTTGCTGTTATAGGTGTGACGGCCTTAGTGCTCGGAATTGTAGGCAAAGGCGTGAAACTGTCTCAGACGCTTGATACCTACATAGCGAAGGTCAAGTATGCAGGTAAGGATGTTAAAAGTATACCCGACGATGTCCAAAAGACGTGGTGGTTCTCGATCAACTTGGGGCCAACCTGAAATTTGAGGAACAGTCAATGAGTTAGTGTTTTCATTTGCCGCCGTTATCACCTTTGGCCACTGATGCTGGCTAGTCATAGGCTCATGAGAACCCGATAGTCTGCAATTCAGATTTCTATAATGCGACAAGTAAAAAAGGCGAGGGTGGTGCCGCGATGCTTGATGAAATTGACGCTGCTTTTGCCGAATTGGTCAAGCTTGATTTGGATGAAAAAGGGGAGAAGAAACTGTCGAGCTGAAAGGAAAGGGTCTATTTAGATGGACTTTCAAACGCGCTCGTATTACCTTGCTGCGGAGCGACCTAGACCGACTGAGAACAAACCTAAACTTGGTGATCTCTGTTATGAGGCATGCTCGGGAATTGTATGAGAAAGAGTTTCTTGACAAATGAGAATCTACACAGTCTTCATGCATTTCAAGGCCGCAACACTTACACACCTATTAAAGATAAGGCTCTTGCGCTAAGAACAGAACACTCAAGATCAAAGCGCTGGAACTAGAAACGGAAGCCGCCGACACCAGGTATCACAACGTAAAGCGTAGAGCTGAGATGGCAAAAGAAAAGTCGAAAACCCGCTCCATCGTTAATGACGAGGATATAGATGGTGCGACACTAAGTGAAAGGATGGAGCCCGACCAAGTCAGCTTTAGCCAGACAAGTACGGATGTTGCTTCAATCGATGGACCCTCTCGCTGATCCAACCAAAGACTTCCTTGATCACGGATTCAAGGGATCTGTAAACGCTAGCCTGAAGACCGGAAAGAGCGACGAAGTCTTCAGTGATCAGCAGAGCCATCCAATCATCGAAAAAAGAAAACTACCTCTTCATATCAACGACCAAACACTAGAAAGAAAAGCCGGATACTAAAAGAGTACTCCGCAGATTCTGGTCTGGAGACGATAGCCCTCTGCATATTCGAATAACGATATAATATATTGAGGCTACAGTCCGCTTTGTCGAACACCGCAAAGCTTCATTCCCATATTTGCCTCGGAAAAACCAACCACATCATTAAACAGTCCAGATATCTCATACTATCTATCAGGAACACGAGCTCTTTCCCACTCAACCTCGAGGTACTTCTCACCATATTGCTTATTCCGGAACCACAGCTCAAACTTCAAGTCTGTTGCGCCGATAATCACTTTAATGTCGTACTCAGCTTCGTAATAGGGCTGGCCCTTGAAAATTGGTATCTTCATCTTGCCTGGACTTCGCGTTGCCTCGAATACATCAAGAGAAAGTTTGTTCAAATCAGCTTTGAGCTTGCAGACATGGGTTGCGTCCGCTATGGTGAGTTTAGTAGTTTTGAGCTGTATTCGTCCTTGAAGCGAAGGTACCGTGATTGGTGTTTGTGGGAAGACTCTCTGGATTGTTTTCAGACATGACAATGTGAGTTGTCCATAAACGGCTGTCTTCCGCCAGGAATCTGCGTGTTTGTGTCTGCACCAGCAGTTTGTCCGGATCGATCACTTCACCCCGAATCTGATTAGAATATTTGCAATTCTAGAAGTTTCACCCTGCCCTCGTGCCACTAAGGTCGAAGGGAAATCTTCACCCTTCGATCCTCTACCAAACGATGCGGCACACAGTGCGATGGTGGATTCATATATCCAGGGAATGAGTAATCGTCGATGTTGGAGGCCTCATGGCGGAGAAGGAAATCGAAGCCTGCATAGTAAGGGGGATCGACTAAGTTGACTAGCGCGTGAGCTTTGTTAGCGACTGCAATTACAGAAGCTCGAGGGATGGTTATGGGCGTATTACTCTTGTAAATACGATGGGAATTTCTTGTGACTGGATTAATATACTGATTGCTGTTAGCATCCTTCCAAATTTTTTCGGAGCTGGTGTCGAATTCTTCAATGCCACAAGCTATGAGGTTCGGCAGATTTTGCTTGTACGAGTACGTTTTGCGGTAGATAGCTGCGGAGACTCGTCAAACTCGTTCTATATACAGGAAATCAATCTGTCGTACTCACTGGTGAGTCCTGACGCCACGCCCCGCCCAGCAGCGCCATTCTCCCCAGGCTGAGGTGGAGCAACCATGAAGGTGGCCAAGAGCTCGAGGATGCGGTATCGCTCTACAGGTGTAAAGCCGGGATCGTTATCTGATGATTCTCAGGAGTCAGCTGTTACTATTGCGAGACGAACATTCGAGTGACAGCGTCCTTACAACGACTCCATTGGTACCAGGAGATTTGTGGCGGTGTAATCTGTGTAGTGTCGGTGAGAAGAAATAGCTTACAACAGACGTGATTGATTCTGTGTGTCGCTATCGATGCAATGTCCTTAGCAATAGCTTACATTCCATCAATATAGCCACATAGATCCGGCTCTTCGCTTATACCTAAAGTCACAGCTTCCTGCCAGTTTTGGCAGGTGTAATAATATTTCGATAGGCTTGGAGCGGCATTGATTAAAGTGAAGTAGAGAAAGATGGACAGTAATTGCCGTAAGCCTATGCTGCACGGTGAATGAAGAACGAGAGAAGGAGAGATTCAAAAGACGATAATATCCAGATAGTCAACATGGATTTCAGGCAAAAAAATCTACATTTGGATCTCGGCATTTCATGCATATTCTGAAATCGCGTTAGTTGGGTGAAATAAATCATGATCAGCCTCAGGCTAAAATCCATCTTGAATTACATCGTCTCAGTCCCAATTTGAATTTGAGGCAGCACATCCGATAAATCAGCTACTTCAATTTTTTGAAGCTATATTAGATACAGCCTTGGCTTTCAGGTCAGTGTCGCACATGTGCTGAAAAGCCGGGTAAGATCTCTGATAATGACGCTCGCAAGCATCAGTCTGGTGCATTGCCAATGGTCTTGCTCAGGCTTGATTCTCGACTTGGTGGCTGCATGGCACAAGCCGACATATCGAGCACGAGGATGATCTGCTCGAAGATAAACTTCCTAGCATGGAAAATAGGCCGCTTTGATATGATCTTTCAAGACGTTGGATGTGTTAGAAATCATCAACGTCTTGGTGTCGCGATATCCTTGCAGATTATGCTAGCCACTCTGAGCATAGCGCATCCGAGCTGATTAGATTGCCGAGGATTTTGTCGTTTTGACGCGAAGGCACCACAAATCTTGACACACAGAACTTCGACATGCCTATCTCACTTTCCTCAATAGTTGGGTCTCTACCTTCAGACGAGATATGGGGCCCGCCAACTACCACAGATGCTCTCGTCGAGGGAGTCCCATACGCCCCATATTCGAAAGGGGACAAGCTGGGGCGCATGGCCGACTGGACGACTGAGGGCAAAGACAGAGATGGACGTGGAGGAAGGCAGCAGTATAATAGGAATTATAGGGGTACGCTAAATGGAATTGTGGTATCTTTTGGTGGTGTCTCTGACCATCAGACTAGATCAGCAAGTCTACGGCGCTGGAACCTCCAGCCTCTTCGCTGTGCAAGTAGCAGAAGACGAATCCTCCTTCTCCGTCGTCGACAATACACGCACTTCGACGAAGACTCGAGGTTTCGGCCGTGGAGGCGGTACCATATTTCGCGGCAGAGGACGAGGTGGCCGTGATCAGCGTGGTGGACGAGGAAACTATCAGAATTCACGAGTGGGTGGCAGGGGCGGCCAGCAAGCATATCTCTATGACCAGAGAGGAGGAGCTCGAGGTGGACGCGGAGGTAGGCGATTCGGCTGGAAAGATTACGACAAGCCGCAACGGAACCGTGATTCTTCTGTCAACATTAAGCCGGACTGGACGATGCTGGAGGAGATTGACTTCGCACGTCTACTCAAGCTCAATCTGGAGACTTCGGCTGGTGAGGATATCGATAGCTTTGGCTTTCTTTACTACTACGACCGTAGCTACGACAAGCCTCCTGTAAAGAGCACCGAGCGAAAGCTCAACGTCGTCGACCGCGCTGCATACAACGTCACGACCTCCTCAGATCCTATAATTCAAGACCTAGCCGAGAAGGACGAAGCTACTATATTTGCTACCGATAACATTCTCTCGATACTGATGTGCGCACCTCGTTCCGTCTACAGTTGGGACCTCGTCATCACAAAGCACAACAACAAGATCTATCTTGACAAGAGGGACGGCTCATCGATCGACATGGTCTCCGTCAATGAGAACGCCGCCGATGCACCTCTTGAAGCGAGTGAGGGCAACAAAGACAGCATCAATTTCCCTGGAGCACTAGCACTTGAGGCCACCTTCATCAACCATAACTTCGCTAACCAGACCGTCATGGAGAGCGAAACCAGCAAACTTGACATGCAGCACGAAAACCCCTTCTATAACCCCTCAGAAGAAACCGAGCCTCTTGCCTCCAAAGCCTACAAATACCGGCGCTTCGATCTCTCACTCGAGAAGGACGAAGATCCCCTTCACCTGATCGTCCGCACAGAGATCGATGCAGTGGTGAAGAACAACATCAGCGGTGAAGACCAACTCCTCACTCTAAAGGCACTGAACGAATTCGATCATAAAGCCCAAGGAAGTGGTGGTGCACTAGACTGGCGGACGAAGCTGACGAGTCAGCGTGGTGCAGTCGTAGCTACCGAGATGAAGAATAACAGCTGCAAATTAGCCCGATGGGCCACGCAAGCCATTCTCGCAGGCGCAGACGTAATGAAACTCGGGTAAGGCCCCCTCTCCCCCACCATTCATGGAACCATACTAAACACCATCCACAGCTTCGTCTCCCGTACCTCCCCCAAAATGCCCGACAAGCATGTCATCCTCGGCGTCGTCGGCTATGACCCGCGCAAGTTCGCCGAGCAGATGAACTTCAACCTCGCCAACGGATGGGGTATCGTCCGTACTATCGTCGACATGTGCCGCAATATGAAAGATGGGAAGTATGTGCTTGTGAAGGATCCGAATAAGGCGCTTTTGAGGCTGTATGAGGTACCGTTGAGTACGTTTGAGGAAGAGGATGGGGATGGTGAGGTTGAGGGTACGGAGGTGGGGGGAGATGAGGAATGAAGTGTTCTGAGGAAAAGGGGTGATGGTAGGCATGCTTAATGTGATTATGTGTACTGGAAATGAGCTTTGCATTGCCGAGCCCGATCCTCGAGCTATTTCTCATCCTGTTTGCCTCGTGCTTTCTGCCAAGTCGCCTCTTGCGCTACTTTGATAGCTCCTTCGACTGCCTTATTTCCGTGGTCCCTCCTGATTCTTATGCACTGCCAGCACCCTTCAAATCCTCTGGCCCAAAACTCATCGGTAACAGCTACACACCCGTCAGCCTCGCTACCTCAGCCACCCCATCAAACACAAAACCCACCTCCTCAAGCGTCTTCACAACATACTTCCCATCATTATCATGCATGAATATCGGCATGGTCAGGGCGCAGAATTCCCGTATACTAAATGTACCGTGAGCCAATGCTGACCGTAGGTGGAAGAAAGGACGTGCAATTGCCGGCACATGCCACACGGCGAAGCTGGGTATGTGTGTCAGTGGGAGCGCTTGGGTTGGGGAGACCGGATTTTTGGTGGCGACAAGTACACGCACCTGGTGGAGTGATGTCTGTAGCCACCGCTAAAGCTCTGAATTTGGAGTGGCCTTCCGTCTGTGCAAGCGGTCATTATCAGCAGGGGAAAATCATCACCACATATGTAGTCCAGAAACGGTAGAAAAGTTTGCCATGCAAAGGCAAATGGACATTGGAAGACACGATGCGATAAATATATACATTCTCATCGTCTACGCACAAAAACGAAAGCTGTAATAGTCATCACTCACCACAGCTTTCGACAACGCACATCGTTCCGCACACAATCCCACAGGGTAGCTTGCATTTTCCACATTCGCCCCCGTAATGATAACACCATCTTCTGTGAGCAGAGCAGCGCCGACGCGGAATTTGGAGTATGGACCTGCAGTAACAGACCTCGATGAGCTTAGGTATGACAATACTATTTACCGACTGAAAAACAGCTCCTGACCGACGCTCATTTTGCCTTATAGAGGTACAACAATGGAAGCTGGATTTCCATAGCAAAACAACAAGTATCCATCATATGCAATCGCAAACAATACCATCCTTTCGTAGACACTCTCGACCACCCACCACCCGCCCTCACCCAAAACCCTCCTCAAACAACCCATAAAGCATAAAAACACAGATCGTAAACATACAAAGTACACGCAGATATCCCACACATCATACCAAGTAAATAGAAGAATACATACAATAAGCAGCACCCTTAGCCTCAATCGCCTTAAACTTCAATTGCAGTAACAGCCCATCATCGATATGATACTCATTATCTCTACTAGCAGACACACTCGCAGTAGAGCTTTGCCCGGGGGGGACGGTTTGGGGGATTGACATTGGTGATATTGGGACGTGGATGGGAAGATAACAAGTTTAGAGGGATGCGGATGTCAGCATCAGAAAAGGTTCCTTGCCAACAAGGGCGGCCACCTACGGTCTCCTAGTGCTAGATAATTCTACACTTTGGAAATAGTGCATTCGTAGTCTATGTATTGACAGAATAATGCATCATTGAAAGACTGGCATCGGTGCTTGCGTGCTATGACTACAATAGGTAAAGGCAAAGGATAGACAAACGCCTCCAAATGCCGCTCAATCCCATGCCTCTTCCCTTCAAGAACCCTTCCAGGCCTTGACTAATCGACGGGATCAATCTACACCTCCTCATCCTCCTCATCCCCCAAAAGTTCGTCCTCATCCGGATCAACAACCGCATACCTCCCACCACTCTGGAAATCACTCCTACTCGTATACGTCCTCCCACCCCCCCTGCCGAAAAGCCCACTGATTCCTCTCCAAGCACTCCCAATAAGCATCGGCATCGCCGCCAACACCGCCACAACCCCTGAAACCGCCATAACAGGCCACGCAATCCACGGCTTTTCCGCATGAAACGCACTACCATCCTCCCCCAACCTAATTCTTCCGAATTTCCCATCCCAATTCCTCCAAACCCAATACCCGACAGCACCAGCGATCGAAACAGGAAGGACGAAGACAAGGACGAAGAACCAGAAGCCACCAAGGCCCTTTTTGCGCTGTTCGCGCTCAAAATCGTCTTCGTGGTCTGGGCACGCGCGCTCTTCGGCTGTGTACTCGAGTTCTTGGCCGCCGGTGCAGGTGTCGAGGGGGGTACGGCGGTAGCCGGTGGGGAGGTAGTAGGAGGTTAGGGATGGATCGTCGAGGCATTGCTGTTCGTGGTTTGGCGGGGAGAGGCCGGGGACTAGTTGGCAGGAGCCGTCGGTTGCTACTTGGTAGTTGTAGTCGCTAGAAAGATTTCAATGTCAGCGGGTGTAGGTGTGGGGGGTGGGTGGAGAGAGGGAAGGGAAGGGGACGGGACATACCATTCGAAGTCCTCCCTGTAGCAGGTGCAGTTGCGGGAGATATTATGGAGGTGATTGATTCCCAATCCGTTATAGCAACTAGCTTCTGGCCTCTTGCGATGGTACTGCGCCACGTGCCCAAAGAGACAATTGTCTTTCTGGCTCGGGTGCTTTGGCTCCCAAAGGTAGTAGTCGCCATCTACAGGACGTCCCTCATCCAGACTGCATGGCTGATCGGCTAAACCGGTGAAGTCAAGGTTAACAGTAGCGATCTTGCTACCACTTCCAGACTCTTTACCCCAGAGAATAAAATTGCGCGACTTATCCGAAGGTACGGTAGAGATGGCTGCGACGGTGAAGTCTTGATCTGAGAATTGGTATTCGATCCAATTGATACCTTCGTTGAGGGTGTAGAAGACGGACTTAGTAGCCACTTCTTCTTCAACGATTACGATGATGGAACCTTGGTCTCCGTATTCCCACATATAGTTGCCTTTCTTGACAGAAAACCACTCCACACCACCATCACGGGTGATGAACGTATCTGCTTCTGGTTTTCTGCCCAGATATTCGCCAACATTGCCGACGCCCATCATCAGACCGATAGCTGATGGCGAGGAGAAAGTCGCGCGAGGATCTCGGCGCTCGGTGTAGCTGTGCAGGTGAAGGGAGCACTTCATAACATCATTAGAACTGCACCTAAAGTCGCGACCCTCAGCATCCTTAGGCGGTGCATGAAGCGGCGCCCATTGTGCTCCATCATTATGCGTGATCATGGTCTTTAGCTTCTTGGACATGCCCTTCTCGGCCTCGTCCACATTAACAACTTGGTTAACGAGAATGACTCCCTCAAGACCGAGCATCTTTTCGAAATCAACATAGCCTCGACTGTTCCTGTTGACGCCGTTGAGACTCATGACATAAGACGTGCCGTTGCTGTTACTCTTGATGATAGAGCCGAATTCAGATCCTTCGCGGTTATTGACAGTCACATGCAGGAAGACAGCATGCGTGGAGCTGTCCAGCACGGTGTATGCCTTCTGAGCAGGCACTTCGAAGCTTGGTGGGAACCTTGCATCAGCAAAAGTCTTGCCGTCAACGCTAGTATGGCAGCTGAGCGATTCTCTGTCCTCCGGTTGTCTTGCAGCAACGACGATGAATTCAGACATAGTAGCGAAGTCGATGATATCTTCAAAAACGTCATGATCATCCGCGAACCAATTGTCGCTCCACTTGAGCTGGAGTGGGGAATCAAGCTTCTCGTCTTTGTATTGCTCACAATACACGAGCTTCTCCTCGCCACCTCGGCCCTCTTCCTTGATGAACTCGCACTTGTTAACATATCGGAGTCTGTGTTCCCAGTTACCGCCTCTGTCTTCACTGAAGAAAGCCACATCGTGGTCATCCACAGCGCCAGTCCAGATCAACCAGTCCTTATAGTCGGGATGGAAGCTCAAGATCTGTAGATGCCTTTTTCGAGTCGGCTCTGCTGGGGCTGTGAATTCGCCAATAGTTTTGCCTCGATTGACAGTATAGAATACTGTCTTCCCAGGAGTAAGGAAGTAAACCACATCGTTGAAGTACTGGTGCGGGTAGACCGCCGTGATTTCCTCGCCCTTGAGAATCTGGTCCCAAGTCTTTCCAGCATCCGTGCTAAGGAAAACCTCTTTCTCGTCGGTTCTGAAGACAATGGTCTCATCATCGCCTTGGCTTCTATCAGTCCTCTCGAGGTAGAAGAACTCCTCGAACGTCCTGGCGCGGAAACTGGTGATCTCCTTGCTGATTTCTCCGCTGGCCGGAGCCTTGAACCCTTCTTTACACGATCGTTCCATGTCTTTGTCGAGCTCGACAGCACCTTCCATGTCCCGCTTGCATTCGTTCCCAGGAATTTTCCTGAAGCCAGAGCTGCCCCTAAATTTATCATCTGGGCTCTCGCACTCTTTTGGCAAAGGCAATGCCCCGGACGGCGTGCATTTCTCCCCATCGCTGCTAGGCACGAAGTTGTAATCGCACTCAAAGTCCTCCTTTTGGCAAGGACATGGCTCGAATTGAGGAATCGGGTCTTCGAATTCTTTGTCCACAAAGCAATCCGCATCCCACTTGCGCCTGCGGTAATATTGCTTCTGTCCCATAATGCAAGTCGGCTTGCCATCGTCGTCCTGTCTGGCATACCATTTCTCGAAGTCCTTGTCTCCGCATTTGCCTTCATGGAGATCAGCAAAATCGATGGCGATGGCCCAATGCTCGAGATCCTCTCCACCGCCCATAGTAGCCATGAGGAAGAACTTCAGACTTGTTGAGTCAGGTGTGGTAGTGAGGATCTTGGCGCGCACTTTGTCATCGAGTTTGACCTCCTGCCATTTGTGGCCATGGTTGATGGAGTAGGAGATGGTATCCGTTGGGCCTTCGTCGTAGATAGCGACTAGGACTGCGCCCCTATCGCCGAACTCGTACTTATGCGCTTCTTTGAGTGCTCTTGTCCATCTCACGCCGGCGCTGTCGGAAACCCATAGGTCGCATTCTTCGTAGTCCTTGAGGGTTTTACCCTTGTTGCCAATCCCCATCACAAGACCAGGCGCCGGACTCGAAAAGACACGACCTGAGTTAGACATATCCGAAACCGAATGCAACTGAATCTCATCACCATCAGCAGTAAGTGGCTGGAAGCTCCTCCCATCATCAAAGCTGATCCTGCTCTTAAGCTTCTTCCTCGCCAAGGGACTCTTCTCCACATCCTTCCAATTATCCACCAGATTGACAATCACAACCCCCTGAATTCCCTGCACCTTCTCAAAATCCACAATGCCCTTGTAATTCCGATTCGTATGCTCGATATTTCTCGTGAAGTACGTCCCATTCGAATTGCTCGTGAACAATACTCCCATAGCATTGATTGGCGTCGTAGTCATTACATCGACCTGGATGCTGTAGTTCGTGCTCTCCAGAATCGTATACGCGTCCTCCTCCAGCTTGTGATCCGCAGGGAAAATGGCGCGATGCCACGTCTTTGCATCGTCCGTGACATACATAGCCAACTCATCTGTGCCCTTCGCGCTCGCAGCCGCGACCAAGAAGCCCTTGACAACAGCAATGTTGATAATGCCCTGCACCGTTCTCCCCTCCTCCAGGACAGGCTCTTCCTCGTCCTCAAAATAATCATCGCTCACAGCCAGCCTGTTATCCTTCGAGTCCCACGAATTAGCGTACCGTCCCCTCACCACACACACGATCCTGTTATCATGCTTGTCATCCTCACTCGTCTGGAACAACGGCGTCGACCTCGCGAAAACACAAGCCCGCGTATCCCTCCTCAACTCCCTCGCCGGCGTCCTAAACGCATCTTCCGTATAATAAGTCATCTCATTACAACTTAAAAACTCCGTGCAAATATTCACCAATACACTCTCCGGCCTATTCGCGTGAAAGCTAAACGGCGGTCGAAAAGGAACCGGGGACCCAGGGATTTCAAAACTCCGCCACGTCTCCCCCTTGTCCCCACTCATCCAGTGCGTAGCTTCCTTGCCCCATAGATAGGCGACATCTTTGTCGTAGGGATGGAGGACGAGGTCCCAGGCCCCGCCGCTGGGGACGTCTTCGATTTTGGACCAGTCGATGCCAGCGTTGGAGGAGCGGAGGACGTTGCCGGAGACGTCGATGACGAGGATTATGTCTGAATCTTCGAAGTAGAGAGGTGGGGCGGCGGGAGCTTCGGCGAATTTGTATTTGGTGATTCTGGGGGCGAGTTTCTTTGCTGTTGTTGGGTTCGTTAGACATAGGATTTGAAGGAGGAAGACGAGGGAGAGGGAGGCGGAAAGCCGAGAGTTGCTTCTTAAAATCATGTTCGCGATGTGTGGTGGACCGAGAAGGTCACCTTTATTGGTAAGGTTGGAGCATTAAGACAGATGTTTGGAAAGCTGATGATGCCAAGTGCTGCGTGTTCAGATGTGGCAAAGCTCCCTGTCAAAGGCCCGAAACGAGGCTAAAGGCGCCAATCACTGAATCACCAGTCAATGGCTACATCAATAGCATCTGCTTCACTTTGGATGCGAATTTGCTATCTATGACAATGCCGGAGTAATGTCGACTTTGACGACCACGAAGGAGTAAAGCTTATTGCCTCAAAGTTCAAGGCAACGGCCCGATATCAACCAAAATCTGAAAGGTACCAACTGTAGGAAAAAGGAAGTGCTCATAGTTTGGGTCTTTGCAAGCATAATTGGGAACCAGTCTCCGTTGCTATGTACTATGTAACATCACTATCCCCTAATAGCCAAGTGGCATGGTACAACGAGAAGCAACTCCTCGCAATGTTCGAGTTAAAACATCCATCCGGTGCATGCAAAGGAAAATCGTGAAGACATGAGTAGGTATCAAGATAGCGAATGTATCCGTATCAATATCCATCCATATGCTCTTATTCCATTTCATGCCACGCGTTTCCGTGATGTGATTCTGTCTCCATTTTGTCCCGGTGAGGGAGTCCTTTTCTAAGTCGCTCCATTCGATTCTCTCGAAGCACCAGGGCTCGGTAACATCAACATTAAAACAAATAAGGGGGTATCTGCAAGATGATGCAATCTGAACTCGTGTGCCGGCAAACGAAGGTATTGGTTGAGTAGTGATTAAAAAGCAATGACCAAATTTCCTCGGGGGTGTTGAAAAGCAACGCTGCATAAGTCGTGAAGGATAACCTAGCGAAGGTAGAGGCCTCCTCGCTGACTGTGGTGTTTGGGCCTGGTAAAGCGATCACTCGTCATCGCCCTCATCGTCATCTTCTGGCTCCTCGCTCTCACCGCTCGGAGTGTCTTTTGGCGCGTTCTTCGCCTTCTTGGCAACGGGTGTTCCCTCATCATCATCGTCGAGGACGCCGGACTTGCGCTTCGTGGAAGACTTGCTCGACTTGCCTGGGGTCGATGCATTTGACTCTTCAACTTTGGGAGCGTACTTTTGCAATTCACCGCCTTCACCCTTTTCAATGAGAGAAACTTCTTCCGCTGTGAGGAAACGTCCACCAGGTCCTCTTGGCCTTCGCATCGCATGCTTATGCCTTGACTCGTGTAGGTATGGCTTTCTCCCCTTCGAAGTGAGCCGCAGAGCTTCTTCCAACTTCTGTCGGGCTACTCGCCTCTTCAAGATGCGATGGAATTGCTTCGCGTTGACATATAGCGGAGCTTCTTCGGCACCAGTTGGCCCGACCTCAGGTGAGGCTTGATGTTGCTGCTGGTGTGGAGGCGGAGGCATTTGAGGAGGAACGGAATTTCGAGGAGGTTGGTGGCTCATCATACTGGCGGATGGGTTCTGGCCGTGTGGACTGTTGATATTGTGATTCATATGACCTTGGGATATGCGATGGCCCTGGTGGACTTGTGAGGGCAATGAGCCTATTGAGTTTGTCGACTGTGGAGGCGACCGGGGTACACGTTCATTCTTGATGCCAATACCTGCCATCCGCGGCGACCCACCCGCCATCGAAGTCTGTGGCATGGGGTAGTAATTTGTCTGGCCCGATGCTGCGGCTGTGGCCATCGCCGCTGCTGGCGAAACGCCATACTGAGGGTGCATGTTTGTCGGTACAGCACCATAGGGTTGTGGATAGTTGAGTCCGGAGTGATTTGCTTGAGGTAGTGGCTGTTGTTGGTAATTGTGTCCTTGAGATGGTAGGATAGGCGAGGCGTGTGTCTGATGCTGCTGGTGCATCTGAGGTGCTTGAGTTGGCGGCGAGGTTATTGTCGGTCCTCCGGAGTGTTGCTGTGCATTCGAGTAGGCTGCATGCATGTTTGGCGCGTGTGGATGGCCCCCATACGAGTGTGCCTGGGGTTGCGCGTAATCCATCATGGGTGGAACCAGATAAAGTAACGGTTGGAAGGTTTTTATTTCACTACCGTGTAGTGGCGCCTGTCTCACGCGAATGTGCGTGACCAAAGACCGGGTTGGCTGGCAGAAACAAACCACGGCAGAGCTTAGTCAGTGCGTCAGTGTCGAGGATGTCAGAGTGCTAGAGTGTTTGCCGTCTTCTCTATGTGATTGGGAGAGCCTATCCTTGATGACCGCAAAAGCCTTTCGCCGCGGGGCCAGCCGGCTGCGAGGATTGGTCGAAGGTTTTATGCACGGTCCTGCAGGGCTGGCAGGTCTTAGTCTCGACTTCGATTGGATAAAGTCAAAAGATAGTAATTCCCAAACAGAGAATGCTGTCTTGACAGTGACAGTGGGTATTAGGGATCTGCGGAAGATCTCTTGTTCTTCTAATGATCTGTGTTACCGGAATGCTTTTGTGTGATAGACTTCGTGATTGAGGCTGCTATGTGAGGCGAATAGTGTTAGGCCTCTATGCAGTAGCTTGGCGTCACTGAGCATGCGCTGTCAAATGTTTCTGGACCTCCACGATAATGCAAAGAGAAGTGGTCGCAGCAGTAACTCGGTGGGGCGCTAGACGATTCAGAGGAGCCGATTAGGATTCGCCTCCACTATTCTGTTCTTGATCCGCTTAGACTCGCACGGTGGATGCCTAGGGCGTCGATGTTCGTCGATGGTATGAGGCGGTGCTGGGTGTCCAAGTCCTGAATGGTCGGTGTAGGGGTCGATTGCCACTATTGGCTACGAATCTTTAAGTAACGCGAGGATAGGGCGTGGCACAGGAAGGTATCGGAGTTTGAGGGTTGAGTTGCAGGCTACCGGCTTCGCAGGCCAATGAAGTATTAGCATCGTCTGCAAGAATAGGTGGTACCACGAGGAGCAGCTGGGGAGGGGGGTGTTCGAGCAAGGTCAGGCACGAGAAAGGGCGGTGATGATTTGATGCGCTGGCGTTGCATAGCGCGCGGCAGGCCCTGCAGGCGAGGAACGTACCTTGCTGTCGATCAACAGAACGTGTTCTTACATAGGAACTATGATCCTAAAAATTGAATGTGCCGTTGTGGGTTGCAGTGGTGTTTCGGAGTGAATTGCTCAAGTAAGTTGTGAGCGCGTGGGTAGGTTTTCAAGGACTTGAGCGGTGTAGAAGCGCTTGTTTGCAGAACACTGTCGGGTATGCGAGTCTCGTTGACAATTGTTTGCTCTATGCGACAAGCGTGTAGGATCATAAGATCAAAAGGGTACCAGCAGTGAATGATACTGTGCTTCACAAGTGTCGCCGTTCCTATGCGATGAAGCATCGTGATTAGCTGTTTCATTCAACACTGTCGCGTCGTTGATAGAACTGCGACGTGGGGCAGTTGGAGGGGGTTCAGACTAACTTGAAACGCAGTACGGGGATTCCAATTGAGGATTCTGGTTGGATGAGAATTGCCTGGTGCTGCAGTGCGACCTTGGACTTGGGTCGCGATCAATCACCTGACGTTACCGGGTCGAATTGGTGCTCGAATCGATTTTGGAGCGTCGATATCGAGCCGTAGTGCTCCGTATAGCTGCGATACGATAGGTCGCCTTGTCCGAGTCTCGCGGCAGCAAGCAGATCTGCCGTGGGGAATTGGAAAAAGGGATTGGTTGAAGTGTCGACGGTAACAAGAGAAGATGCTTGTTGGCGTGATGATGATAGGAAGGAGAGACGAACCAGTGATGATGTTGGTATCGAGTAGTGTTTGTTTAGACTCCTCTCAAGCGCGTTTGGCAGAAAGCTAAGTAAGAAAGGCACAGAATAGCCAATGGAGAAATTGGAAGGTCCGAGTTGAAGAAGAATTTTTTGATTGGAGGGATTCACGAATTATAAGAAAATGCGCGACTGGCTTTGGAGAGCGAGCTGAAAGGGCAAAGCTCAAGCCAGCCAACTGCGTCACGGGATTGCGCAGCGATCGGGCCGGGGGCAGGGGAAATGGATTCGGCCTTAATAATCTAAGGTAAGGTATGATGGGCCTCGGGTTTGCTGAGGGAAACAGCGCAACGCAACACAATCACGCTGCAATCTTCAGGCTGCGATTATGCTTACAGTGCAGTAGATCGACTCCCACATTGCCTTGATCTAATGTAGATTCCGCATTGAATGACTTGCTGTAGCCGCTTTCTACACTATCATTGCACTCTGCACTAATCCCACATCAAGTCATGTCCGATACCCGCTCTAGGATATGTTGAACATCCAGTCAAATGCATGGTAGCATGTCCTCAGTAGTTATCTCAAACAGTCACAATTGGGCCATAAGCCTGAGATAGCCGCTGACCCAGGCGCTTTGAGAAATTGTGAACAAATGTGGGGGAAGCCCCGAAAGACACGGTGGAGAAATGTATCAGCTCTCCCAAAAAATCAAGTGCCCGAATTTCAAGTGATTACCTCGTAGCACTCTGTGACGCAACAGATATCTTTGCTGCCCACCGCCCTGGCCAAAATAATTTGCACAGAGAGTCCCGGGGCTTCCCGGGGAGCCGCCCTGTAGATCCGCCTCCCTCATTGCAAATGACTTTGGCCAGGGCGTGCTGCCCAAGGATGACATCTCCAACCCCACCTGTTGGCGGCAACGTTCTGGAACGTGCAATTGTCTGACTTGGCTACCACACCAATTGTCTGACTTGGCTACCACACCGTGTTAGCATGGCTTTGAGACCGAAACGGGGACATCTGTACAGTTGAATCTTGATCGCCTTGTGGATTGTGAATCTCCTCATTGTAACTCCAAGCATGGGTTCGGAGATTGCTGTAATAATATTGCCCTGACCTTGTCACTGTCACTGTTACAGCTTCCTTGAGTGGCTGTGAGAGCGCAGATCCAGATAGTTGTCAATGGGTATATCTAGCACATGGCTTACTGCCGGAGCCTCTCAGGTCCTTCAAGATGTAGTCATGCCTCTTACTGGTTCATTGACCAATATATGTTCCATCATCAACATATCGTAATCCGAGGATCATCCCCACCAGCCCATCAAACCCTCATAGACAGCAAACATGAGTGCTGAGCTCGGCGCCGCTCGGCCCACCGTAATACCGCAGCCCCTGTACATCCCTCTAATTCCCTGTTGTCGCCATAATCCTTTACCAGATGCCCAGAATGTCGTCCTCCCAGCCGCCCGTGCATTGACCTCCTCGGTCTGCATCCTTGACTTGATTGTGTCCGCGGGGTAGAAGAGGAAATTGTAGAGCACACCAGCGGTCGCGCCTGCCAGCAGCTGTTGGTAAATCGCCAACGCTGCTCTCGGATCCGCTTCCGATTTTGGTGTTGATGCAGAACGCGCATTGTACCTTCTAAAAAGCGCACTCACGCACTCATAGCTCCCAAACCACGCTGCCGACCCTCCCGTTTCTCGAATCAAAGTGCCCAGCTGCCCATGCCAAAACCCAAATATACCGTTGTGTTGGAAGATGGAAGAGACGATCGAGATGGGGCCTCCTCCATGGAGAGAAGATGAGGATAGTGGGACCTGCATCTGGCATTTCACCAGCTCGATAGGTGTGAGAAGGAGGCTCGTGAAGGCTCCGCTAGCTCCACCACAAGCCACCAAGATTCTGAGCGGCAACTTCTCATCCTTCCTATGCTCTTGAGGTAGCAGCGTTCGGAAAGCAGTCTGGGCAATTCGGTAGCTGAAGAAGAGGCTGCTTGCTTCGATCGCCGCCCCAAAGAGCGGAGCACTGACCCCACGGTAGAGTCCTGGAATGCCTTCGGCGCGATACGACCGTCGGAAGCAGTCGAGGGGCCCGGCGTATCTTGTTGGAAGGTGGTCTGGCTGTGATTGTAGGCGTACTTTGACCGTGTCAAATGGGTATTCGATTGTCTTGCCTATCATTCCAGCGATAGCACCAACAACTGTATCCTTCAAGGCTTCCGTACCGATCACAGAAGCCGTAGTTTCCTCCATCTTCATATGAGCCACTTCGTCGGTGGTGGTGGTAAGAGAGGCCATCTTGCTTGGAGCTGCGTCAGCCAACGATAGTAGAGGAGCTCTACACAGAAAGAGAGGAGAATATGGCCGTTCTGAGGATTGTAGAACGGCCTGAAAGCGTTATCGAATGAGCATTGCGGGTTGAGGTGGGCTATAAGGGCAAGGACGGCGGGGAGGAAGATTGGCTGTCTTTATGTGGTGAAAAATCTCATGAAGCCCTGATTGGGCTGGGCAGTGCCTTTGTGTCATGAACCATCTTCAGTAAAGAGAGCATGGATTTGTATAAGAACTTTATCTCCGGTGATCATGAGGGACATTTTTGTGGGCAAGACTTAAAAACCGCTCCAATCTTATCTTAGCTCCGGCACACCTGCCATTATGTAAAGTTAGGATTTTGAATCTGAATTACCAGCAGCTTTGGACAAAAACAAAATCTTGCTACAGAATAATCACAACTTTCCAGACCGTTGAAGGCGTCCATGAGATAGCCCAGAATACTGGTCTACTATGGCTTCAACCAAACCTACTTCTACCGTGGCAGTGTCAGCTTTAACGACTCCGGGGCTTCGAAAGAACGGTTAGACCTATCTGCAAGTCTTAGGATCCCTAAATTTTCAGCTGAACAAGACAAACAGGTAAGCAATGGCACGCTCGAAAGTCCGCTTTCCGCCCAACCTCAGGCCAAACCTCCTATGAAAAGCGGAGGACAGAGCGAAAAGCAATGGCAGCCATGAAGGCCAGAGAGAAGGAGATGAAGGATGAGAAAGAGGAGGAGAGACAGGTAAGACTCGATTCCGATGTGTTGTTAGGTTCTCTGTTGACGAGAGGTTTCTAGCGGCGAATGCAAGCGATCAAGGATAAGAGAGCTGCGAAAGAGGAGAGAGAACGATATGAGAAGATGGCAGAGAAAATGCATAGGAAGCGAGTAGAGAGGCTGAAGAGGAGGGAGAAGAGGAATAAGCTGTTGAAGTCATAATGCATGAATTCCTGTCAAAAGCGTCCAATATTGCATATGTGATGAAGGAATTATGGACGCATGAGTATGGCGTTTGGAATGAGGAGGCGTTCAGCGGCAATGATACCCATTCAATCATGTCGCGAGCAAGGCTATGAATATTGAGATAGATGTGTATGCTCTCTGAAACCAAAACACTGCGGATGTGAAGGTATTTGACCCTAAATCCATGCCAGTGGTGCTCTGTAAAGTTCTCCCCATCAACTCTCCATCCTCAAAACCTCAACCACCCAACCACCACCACCAACCGACAATGTCCCGCCCAACTACTTCCCTCCCCCTCTCCTCAGGACCATCATTCACACCCCCACCCCGCTCCTCCACGCACCCAGCCAAGCCGCGCCATCACCACATCCCGCACCACCCCCACCGCACACACCATCACCACCACCACGACAAATCCGTCCCCCAGTCCGCCATCCAACCCACATCCTCCAACCCCTTCGGCGAATTTTTGGCCAAGCAGACGAGTAAGATCGATGGCTTTCAGACACCCCCAAGAGAGAGAGAGCAGCAACAACTGCAGCAACAGCAGCGAGAGGAGATAGCGAGAGAGCAGAAAGTGAAGGAGGATGCTGAGAGGGAGCGAGCTACGTGGAAGGAGGTAGAGAGGTCGCGAACGAGTAGGAAAGCTGCGGATGAGTACGCCCCCTCTGCTCTGCCCATTCCTCTGCTCTACTCAATAGTATATAGACTATACAAAAGCTAACATCTCCCCAGCGCCCTCCGCAACTCCCTTACTACGCTCTCCACCCTCAGCACATCCACAACTCGCAGGCTAGACTACACATACTACTCGCTCCTCTCCTCGCTCTCCAGCCTAACCAACACGATCGCGGACCTGCATAAATTGTGCTCGTCTACGAATGAGCTTTCTACGCGATTTCATGATGAATCAACGTTGCTCAGTAGCGAGACGAAACTATCGATTGACTCTACACATCATAATTTCGACGCCCAAGCCCAGCGAATAGAGGATCTGGAAAAGAGGATGAGGAGTGGACGGACGCGGGTGAATGATCTGAGCTTGAGATTGGATACTGTGAGGACGAAAGTAGAGACGAGTGCGAGGAGAGATGTCGAGGATGAGAATCGTCTAGGTAGGCGACTCAAAATGCTGTGGGGTTTTCTAGGGTTTTGGATAATTTTGTTACTGGTGTTGGTTGTGGCTAGGCAGAGGGGGATGGGAAATGATGTTAGGAGCGGTGAGCTTGTGGAGTTGAGTGATAGGGAAGGAAGGGACTTCTACAAGGGGAGAATTGAGGAGGAGAGGACGGAGGTCATGGGACGAAAAGGTCACGAGCCTAAGACGACGAGGTGGGAGAGTGGCAATGGGGTCGATGCAGAGGCGACGTTGAGATTATTCGATGAATTGTAACAGCAATCAATATTTTGTTGCTTTGAAGCTCGTTTTGGACGTTAACATACGCTGCTGACGCTAATGCGATGGGGTATCGTACGATAAACATTGCGAACGCCTCCTGAAATGCACGAAAAGCATCGACATATTCCCTCACGATGCGTCCTTCATCCTCCGTTGTGCCAAGTTGGCTACATGACTTCGTCAATTGCCGAAAGTATCATAGTAATAATCATCATCCAATCCCTCCCGACTTGGTATCTCAGGCGCATCACCAGCAAATTGCATATTATTAAAATTAACATTCAGCAGCCGGATCTTTAAGCCGTAGTCCTGCACCGTAGAAATCACTTTGTTGGTTTCAGCAGTAATAGGCTGCTGGTTCAACAGCATCAGAAGACCGTCAAGCCACTCTGAGGCGAGGCTGTGGGTCTGTGGGTGGAGCGTAAGCAGGACGACTTCTTTCCGTGCAGGTGTATGCGTGTTCCTGGTAGCAGGGGAACCAGTTCGCGTATGAGGCTTTGGAGTCGTGGGGCGAGAGGGGGAGAGGGGATGGCCGGAGATGGTGATTTTGGTGGATGAGGCGGAGGGCTGGACTTTGAGTGTTGTGGTCGAGGAATCAGCGTCAGGGGGATGAGAGACATCTGAGGTGACAGACGTGACCGCCGATAAGTCGACTTTCTTATGCAGAGTCTCCAAGGCTGGCTCAGTGTTGCCGCGAACATCAAAATCCGCGTAGTGCAGGTACCGTCTGTTGTGAGACAATTTCGCATAGCGGTAGGAATCGGGACCGAAGTCTTTAAGATCTTGCTTTGTGACAGGACCAGCTTCGGCTTTGAAGCCTTGGAAACTTGGAAACCATGCTCCTGCGAGCAGACAGCGTACACGCTGCTCCTTGACAAATTGTAAAGATTCCTGGCGAAGCTCGTCTCGAATCTGGTGCAAGTGATGGCCCCAGGGTTCTTCGCAGGTCATTTCGAACAACTCCATTTGGAGATGTCTCAGTCGTTGTAGTCCAAACTCTGCAATCTCTTCTTCAACTTCATGAAGGTCTTTTGTTCTTGTGGCTCCGCCTACGACTGCTTCCAGCAGTATGCGAAGAAGATCGACAATCTTTGGGAAGTCTTCCAGCTCAGCTCCTGTAGCTTGCCACAGGCGGAAGAACGCGTGCAACCCTGCGATGTGGAGAAAAGACCACTGTAAGAGCAATGGTCGGAAAACCTTATCAAAATTCGACCTTGATTCGAAGGCTAAAAGATCTTTCGCATCGTCCACGTCCGCCTTCTCTACCTCGAAGTGCTCGTACAAGATAGCAGTTATGGTAAGGCTTGCTCTTGCAATGGGACATCGCTGCTCAGCTGGTTTTGTTGACTGCTCCAACAACAGCTTCTGGAAGCCGTCCTCGTGTTTCCTCACATAATTCGTCAAGTCCAGCATGCCCAGATAGCCCGTCTCTTCAAATTCCCACCAGGGATGATCGGTCTCGAAGCCTAAGCGCCCCCACTTTTCCAGGTTGTGCTTCTTCTTCGCAGCATCGTCTCCATTTTCTACGGATGCCGGGACGACCTCTGGGTTACTGGTCAGGTTTATACTCTTGAAAGCTCGTCTGTGGTCAGACTTATCCATTTCCAGGGGGATATCTCTCCATTTCCGAAGCTGCACCTTCATCAAAGCTTGGAACTCTAGCAGTGGATGTGATAGATCTTGCAATGCTGTGCTTTGCATGAGTGTGTAGACTGCTTTGACGACGCCCAAATCTTGCAGCCGCTTGACGAACTTAGGCCAATCGGATTCGGAGTCGTTCGTGATTGCGTCTCGCATCAATGAGTTGATGAGCAGCAAAGCATTGGCGCACAAAGCATGGTCGGCTGAAGACAGTCTGCTGACCAGCATTTCGAGGAATTGGGGGTAGACCGCTATAGCTGGCTTTAGTGCTCTGAACCCGAACGAGTCTGGCTGTGATATTCGGTTTGAAGCTGTGTATGGATGTGAAACGATATAGACGAGAATTGACATGGCGCCACGGAGGATGTTGACTAGTGGGTGAGTGACCACGAGCTCTACCACCTAATACATAGTCAGCAGTTGTTTCGCAGGGTCTGAGAAATTCATTACCCTCTCTACCAGGTCTTGATTGACATATTCCCATCCCTTATCCACTTCCAGCAGCCGTGAGAAAGACGTCAAGCTGTAGGCTAGCGTATTCCCTGTGGCGTGGAGTGCTAGGTACCGGAGCTTCGTTAGTCCCCCTTCCAGTATGAACACATCAGCAAAGGAAGGGTCTCCGATGTTCGATTGCAGCTTGAAAACTGCCATCTTCCGGACAGCATCCTCATCGCTGCCTAGACGCTCGACCAGCTCGGAGACATTGATGCTGTCCATTGAATATACTTTGACCAAGTATGTTGGACAGCTACTAGACCGTACCTTGCAGTGATTAAAGGTAAAGTATTGATTTTGGTACCTTAGCGGCCTTCTTAAGGTAGTTGCAACGCTAGTACGATAGTCTTACAACGCTCGTTGAATAACAGCCTATTTATTAGCGCTGTAATTTACTTATATTAAAACGAAGCGCTTACACTAGCTATATATTGGAAATAGCCGCCGATAAACGACTATCGTATCTATATAGTCGTCTTTTTATCACGATTACTATAGGACCGTCGTGCCGCGGTAAAATCTTTATAAAGAATAGTAGATATTATATCGTTCTTTACTAAACCCAGTAGTAATATATATATATAGCGCTTTATTATTAAGGGAGATAAGTAGTTATAATATACTAGTTTTATACGTATAATATAGTAATAAAAACTAGATATTTAAATTAAAATAAACTTTTTGAAATAATTATAATATATAATTTTAAAATTATCTATCTAAGATAATATAATAAAATTATAAATAATAATTATATACTTTCTTTTACTTATAGTTATAGTATTTAGATTTCCTTAATATAGTATAATTATTAAAATTATATATCGACTCTAGATAGATTTTATTTCGTAATAATTATTTAAAAGTTTTTAGATAGTTTTTTTAAAAAACTATAATACTTTTATAAATTATAGTTACGTACTATTTTTATTATATAGTTATTATATATTATTTATATATTCGTAGTACCCTCGTTAAAATTAGAAATTAAAATTAAGATCCGCTTCTTTCTATAAAGATTATATAAATATTAAGAGATTTTTAATTTTTAACTAAATTCTACTATTATTTTATAACCGATATTTACTCTTTATTAGAGATAATTAAATTAAAGAGAGTATATAATAATTATAAAATATTTATTATCGAAAAATTATAATATAAATATTATATTAGGTAGTTATATACTTTAGTATAAATAGACTTAAAGAGGAAAAGAGAAATATATATATTAATTCTTAAATAATAATTTATAATTCTTAATTTTTATTAAATATATAATAAATAGATATTTTATACTCTACTAGCGCTATATTAAAGTTTATACTATATCGATAAAATTAAAAGGTTTCCGCTTATTATAACGAGTATTTAATAACGTAAATTCTAATAGTAGTAAATATCCGAGATACTAGAAATTGAAATATTATAGTTATAGTATTTAAATAATATAATCCTTAGAAATAACTATTATTATTTTATTAAAACTTTTTATTATTAGGTACTATTTCCCCCGAGAGTATAAAAATATTAATTATATTAAAGTCGGGGTTATTCCGTCTCGATATTTTATATTTCTAGATTCTTTCTTCGTTTAAGATTAATAGTATTGTTTTTTTATATAATATATTTAAAGCTCTTAATTATAAACTTCTAGAAGACTTTAATAAAGAAGAAATTATTAAAAGTTTTAAAGATAAAAAACTACGAGAACTTCTTTAAAGGCGCTTCGTTATAGTAGTATTTTAAATAATATTTAATTTTAATCGCTATTATAATATATAGAACTAGATCTATTAGATTTAATAGGTAGTAATCTATTTAAAGAGGCCTACTTTTAATAAATACTAGTGTTAGAGGCGTACTTTTTTCCTATTATATTTTACTACGAATAAAATTAAATACCCTTTCGAATATATATATAGAAAAGACTTTTTCGAAATATTCCTTTAAGGATTTATAATTTTTAATTTTATCGAAATATCGTTTTATAACTTTATTTATTATAATTATATTTATAATATAAATTTATTAAATAATTAGATATAAATACGAGTCTACGAGAAAGAAGAGAATACTTTAAGATTTATAAAATATCTATTTTTTCATATCTTAATATTACTTATATAACGTTTTTTTATAAAGATTATTTTCTTTAAAATATAAAAAAAATCGTTTTTAAAGATCGTTTTTATATTTACTTTTATTTTCTCGTTTATTAGATATCGGAGTATAGAGAAGCGCGTTTTATATTCTAATTCCCTTATTCGTAACTTAAATGAATTATTATATTAACTCGTCGCGGGAGGGGGGGAATTCGTAGTTTTAATATTTTTATTCTCTATAAATAAAGATTTATTAATATTTATATAAATAGTCTTTTAAGGAGTAAATTAACGGTTTAATTATTTTAAGAGAGGAGGAGAAGAGGTTCGAGATTATAAAGATAAATATATAAGTAAAGTAGAATCTCTATTTATTATAAAAATAAAATAAGTAGATAAATAATTCTATTTAAAAAAAAATAGAATTAAAAGAGATTAATAATATATAGAAACTAATATAAAGAATAAATCGATTCTATAATTTATAATATTATTATTTCGTCGTAAAGTCGTTATTAAATAGTTATAATAATAGTAACGGTACGGGGAACCTTAAGGTTAATTATTTAATAAAGAAATTATATAATTTCGCTTAACCCTATATTCTTTATATATATTATAATATACCTCGATAATTTTAGATCTTATATAGGCCTGACTCTAAAAGTATATATATTTATATAAACTAGTTTAATACGTTTTAACTAATATATTTTATCTCTAAAATACGATATATTCGAGTAAATAATATCGATTATAGTTTATATATACCTAGTATAAAATACTAACCTATATAGTCCGCTACTTTTAGTAATTATTATAGGTTAATTAATTTTTACTAAGAATAACTTTAGTAGGCCGGAGGATATTTAGGATCCTTTTTAATAAAACTAATAAATTATCTTTCTACTATACTATAATAACTATTATAATAATAGTAGTAACGGTAATATTATTAAAGGCTTTATAAAATATTATTCTTTATTTTACTAGAGTATTAATATTATCCTCTAGTACTAGCCTAGTATAGTACTTCTTTATTAAAGTCTACTATAACTATACTAACGCTTCCGTTATATTACTTCTTTATTAAATTACTAGGCCTTTATTAAAGTCTTTTATAGTATTATATTCGACGCTATTATAGCTAGTTAAGTAATTTACTAGTAATTAGTAAATTAGTTTCGTTACTAAACCCCTTTATAAAAGACACCGTCGTATTTACTTTTTTATTATCCGAATTCCTCGATAATAACTATACCTATACGAACCTAATCGACTATAATATATATTAACTAGTTAGTTAAATTACTCGAAGTAACTTTAGGCCGGTATAAATACCTCGCGGTATTAATTTAATAAGGGACGATTATATTAGAGTTAGATTTAATTTTATTAAACTACCTCGCTAGCCTTCGAACTAGGCCTATAATAAATCTAACCTCCGCGCTTCGCTGAAAATATTCTAATAAGGTATACGAGCTCTATAACGACTATAAAACCCGTCTTTTATAAAAGTAACTCTTTATATCTTACCGAGTAATTCGTTATTTACGGAAAATACCGGACCTATAATAAAAACTATATTAACGGAGGAGGTTATTTATACCTAATCTTTCGGATCTTAAAATAAATTTAATATAGTAGACCCTATTATATAAATAACTATATAGTCTACTATCGCTACTAGTATAATATAGTATATCTAGGAGAATCCGCTAACTTAAGGCCCGGCTGGCCTAGTAGGCCTAATAAATTATAATAACCTAAATAGAATAAGTAATAGGAGTAAAAATATTTAATTTAAAATAAATAATATCGGGTTCTTCGATCTAAGCTTCGAAGGAGAGGGCCCTATCGCTAATTTAAAATATTATTCTTTCTACCGTAATATCTACGCCTTCGTTAATAAACTACGAGATATAACTATTATTAAAGGCGACGATAGAGTCCGTAAAACTCTATTTATTTATCTTCGTAACGAAGTTCTTTTATAATACTCGATTAAATTTATTAACCTCGAGAAGGGTCTCCTAAAATTAACTACGCTAGACGTCTAGTTTAATATAATAATTAAGCGGTTTAAAACCTAGACTATAATAATTATTTAACGTTTATAAATAAAACGATATAATATATTAAATACTCGTAATAGTAAATTACCGCGTATTTATATCTAGTCGATACTATATTATATTAAGGCGGCCGAGTTTACCTTAATATATAATTAATTATTTATAGTATAGAATAATTTAGCCCTAGAGTTCCGCCGCGATATATTTAAACCTACCTCGATAACTATATTATTTTAATTCTTAAATTAAATCGATTCTAAAGTTAATATATAGTATAAATTAATAAAATATAGTAATAACCGAGCCCCTTAACTCTACTATAATAATAAAAAGTAGTTAAGACCGGGTTAGTACTTTTAGTTTAATCGTTAGAGTAAACTCTCTAGTTTATCGCCTTTCTTTTAATACGACTAGCGGCCGCCTTATTAAGATTACTAATAGGAGTATAATAACTACGGAAGCGGCTTCGTTAATAAACTTTAATAATAATAAAGCGAGCTACGCTTAAACGCTCTATAGATTTTATTTATTATATAAAAGTTTTAAATTACTACGGGCCTCGTAAACGGGTTAAATTCAATACCTCCGCTAATTAATAAGTTTAATAGACTTACTAGATCTTAAGGATTTACTAGACCCTAGGATAACCGATTTACTAGACTATAGGATAGCCGATAACCTCGATTCTCGTTATAGTATATTTATTAAACTACTATTAAAGACGCTATTAAAAACTTTAATAATAAATATAATTAATCTACCGGGTTCTAGTAATACTATATTTAAACCGATAACGTTTAGTAACCCGAGGATACCGAAACTTTCTATTATTTAAATAACTTTTATAATAACTTCGACGAGCTATAATAAAATATAATAGATATTAATTTTACGTTACCGCCTAAGGACACGGATTATAAATACTTTAACTATACTACTAACTTCCTATTAAAGAATAAACTATTCTAATATTTTAAATAGGAATAATTTAATAAAAGTTTTCCGTCGGGTTATAAAACTCCCCCTTTAATAGGAATTTCTATAACTTAATTTAGTACCCCGTCGAATCCTTCTATACACGTCGCTAACGAAGTAAACTAGCTTAGAATACTAGTCGAGACTATAATAACTTAACTATCCGAAGTATTACTCGATATATCGGCAAGTCCGGAAACCCCGATTTTTGCGTATTTTGCACCGAAATTATATAAAATACTGGAAATGCGTATCTGCTCATGTCCTGTATTCTAAGTACATTATGTACCGATTAAGCAGCGATATTGCACCGATTTAGCAACTTTTTTTTTTTTTTTTTTGAACTTTGACTTTTTATAGTATCTAGACTAGGGCCCCTAAATAAGAATATAAATATCTTACTAAATCTATTTTTAGCCTAGATTCCGAATTTTTAATTAGATTTTTACTAGCGTTGCCCTATAGGGTTATAAAGCTACTTTTAGGATTAAGTTTAGCGCTCCCGCGCAGACCTTAACTCTAACTTAAAAATCTTGGCGCCAAGATTTACCAAGATTTGCCAAGGCTGCAAAATGCGCATTTTGCACCGATTAAGCAGCGATTTTGCAGAACTGTTTTTCCGGACTTGCCGATATACTATACTAGTTTAACCTCTATCTACTAGACTTATCTTAATAAAGTTAAATATTATATTAAACTAATCTAAGGTACCTAACTACGACTTCCGAGGATAAAAGTATATTATAATTAAAGTTTATTAGTCCGGCTCGATATACTCTAGTACCTCTAACGAGTAGACTAAAGTATATTTAAATAATAGTTATTTTATTATATTAATTAATAGAGCCTATTTAAAGTTAGTTTTATTTAATATAGAGATAAAGAAAATACTATTACTAATACCCGTGCGAGGTATTAGTAATAAGATCGTTCGTATTAACGAGTATATTATAATCGAAATATTTATAGATAGTACTATCGACGGTTAGTGTACTATAGGCTCTCTCGTTATAAAAATATATATTATCGATAATCTAAAGGCTAACTTATTAATTAGTAATAATATTTTAAAACCTTAAGGTATAATTATCGACTTCGGCGCGGAGACCGCGAGGATTATAACTTATTAGAGTTTTACTACTTTTATTAATATATATATACATCCTTAAATATATATTAAACGCACTATTAAAGTAAAGTCTACTATAGTTATTCTAGTATATATAGTATAATAAGTCGTAATAACTTATAAGGGCGAAGTACCCTTTAGTAGAGACTTCTTTTTTAAACTAGAATATACTATAAACCTTAAGTTAGAGAGAGGTATTTTCGTATATATTATCGATTTAATAATATCTTTCGTTCAAGTATATAATATATTTAATACGCTAGTTCGACTACCTCGTAATACTAGGTTTAGTTCTATAATAGAGTATAAATAAGAAAGAGCCTATATAATTTTACTAAAGTAAATAAATCTTACCGCTAGTAATACTAGTTTATAAAGATCTATACTATAGAAGACTAAAATTACTAGAGGCCTCGCCGTCTTTATTATAATTTATATAGGACTAGTATAAAAGCCTTCCGTAATACTAGAAATAACTTATACTACTATTAACCCCGAATTAGAGTATATTATATTTAATAGTATTATTATTTATAGTAGCCCTAACGTAGTTAATTAAATTACTATAGTAGTAAATAATTTCCCGGAAATCTAGATTAATTAAAATACTACGGTATTTATTCCTAAAGACGAATAGATACCGATATATTTTAAATTTAATACGATATTAAAATTATCCAAAGTTTACCCTATTAACTAGAAGGATAAAGAAGTAATAAATAAAACTTTCGACAAACTTTATTAATAAGATAAAATAACCTAGGTTAATTATCTAACCCTATTTAATTATCTAGTCTTTATAATATAGCGTGATATCCTAATAGATAGGAAAGACTATATTATAATTAATATTAAAGATCTTAATAAAATTATAGATTCTAATAACTATTCTTTACCCTTATAGTCCGATATTACTTCGGTAGTCTTAGATTACCCTTTTATTTCTACTATAAATAGCGTTAATTACTTTTATTAATTTAACGTTAGGGAAGATAATCGGTATAAGTTTATTATTATTTCGTATCGCGGATAAAAGTAGTATAACGTCGCTTTAATAAAGTATAAAGGCTCCCCGCCTTACGTATAATATTAAATTAATAAAATACTCCGATTATTCAAGAGTTTTATTAAGGCCTATATTAATAATATAATTACTTTCTTTAAAACCTTACTAGAATACCTAGTTTATTTACGATAACTCTTTATACTCTTTTAATAACGCTATATTAGTCTTAGCCCGAAGAAGACTTTTTTAGGGTATCTATCGATTACCCTATTAAATTAACGCGTTAACTCTTTAGGCCTATTAATATTAATAGAAAAATTAGTAATTATCGATACTTTAAACTTCCCTCGGTTTCTACGAGAACTAGAAATCTTCCTAGGCCTTACCGGCTAGTAGCTGCGATCCTCTATACTAAAGTATATTTAGCGGGCGGAAGTACTATAATAACGTAAAATATTTTTAATTAAAGAGCTACCGAAGGCTTCGGTAGGCTATACTAGGAAAGTATAATTTAATAAATTATACTACATCGGTAAAGCGGGAGATCGTACGAGAAGAGTCGAGGTACTAAATACGTATTTTACCGGCTTTAGGCGGAAAAATAACGAAAAGACAACGTTCAAAAAAAAAAAAAAAAAAAAATTTTTTTAATAAAAAACCTAAAAATAGTAACTTCGGATTTAAGATTTTAAATCCGTGATTTTCTACTAGCGCCGGGTAGCTCGCTAAGGCTATATAGAGCGCTATAACCACGCTAATTTAATTTAGATTTTAAATTACGTCGATTCACGAAAATTATATACGCGCGTAATACCCCCTAAACTAGCGCGGTATTATAGATTATATAATTCACCTATAATTATATATATCTAATTATCTACCGGTACTACTTAGACTAGCTTATTCCTATTTATTTAAATTTATTCAAAATGAGTCGAGGTGCTAAATGCGCATTTAGATACTTCAGACGAAAGCAGGTGTCAAATCGATCTCTGGGGCTGGCACATGAGCTAAACAGATCTAAGCGCCTTTTCCGCCTTTTTCGGTAGAATGCGGGCTCACCGCTTTACCGATGTACGAACCTACCTAAATAGAATTTGAGTTATTTAGAGATTTTAAACTCGTCTTTTTATAATCGTTCTTCCTAGTTTACTTTAACTTTAAAAGGATATTATTTATAAATCTAGATACTTCTAAAATCTAGGGTTTCGTTATTATAATTTATTATATTCCTAAATAAAATATTTAATTAAATTAAATAAAACTACTAACCTACCGAGTTTAAAATAGTAAGTATCGTCTAGATCGTTAAAAAAATATAATATATAATCGAGTTATCTAAAAAGCCTCCCGTAGTCCTATATATTAATTATTCTACTACGGTACCGATCTCGCGCTAGACTAGCCTCTTATCTTTATTGATTAATAAATTTAATCTACGCCTCGTTAAAGTATTATAATATTTATTATAATTCGATCTAGTAGTAAAGTATAAATCTAGGAAGTCTAATATCGTCTTTAATACTTTATTACGATTTTAAGGAATATAAAATTATTTAGAAATTATTAAAGTACCTAGAATATTTAATATTTTATTTACCGAAGTCTTTAATAAAGTCTTTAGTAATTTTAAATCTATTAACGTCTATTATATTACCCTTATAGAGATATCGGATAACTTTAAGGCTCGGCTTATTAAAGTATATTAAAATAACAATTAATAGAAAAAACTCCTAGAGTTATTATAGAAAACTTCGGTAGACGTTATAGTAACTATAAAAGTTACTATTAAGATCGTTACTATCGAAGTACTTTACTAAAAAGATATAGTAGATAATACTATTACCGAAGTACCTCGTTAAGTAGACGTAGGTAATTAGACTTATAAGATAAATTTATAATTTTATCTTCGCGATAACCTAATTTATTATACTAATTTCGATAACGATCGGGAGCGCCTATATATACCTAACTCACTCGAAAAGAATATCTTTAAACTAGTATATAATTATTAATACTACGGGGGTTATTACCGTATTTACGACCGCGTCGTAATATTAATCTATATAAGGTATTTAGCTTAATATCTTCGGACTTATATCGAGTATTATTTAATATATTAGTTTAATTAAACGAAGCGCTATAAACCTTATAGTAGTCTATTACCTATTAATAGGCCTAGTGTATCGTTTTATACTATAACGATAAATTTCGTAATAGCGTTACCGTTAATAAAGCTTATCGACGGTTTCGACTATTTATTTACTATAATATATAAGTTCTTAAAGCGAGTTTTATTACTACCTAGTTAATCGACCTAGAAAACTCTATAATAGGTTAATATAGTCCTCGCTATTTTAATAATATATAACTAGGGTATTCCTTATATTATTATAAATAATCGAGACTCGAAGTTTATATCGTCCTTCTAGAGAGTTATTTTCTAGAAACTTAGTTATAATATATTTACCTTAATAACTTATTACCCTTAGATGGACGGTTAGTCCGAAAGAATTAATTAAACTATCGAGATCGTTATAAGATTCTACGTATTCTAATAGCCCTATATCGATACTATCGACTAGACTATTATACTACTATATTTATAAAAATCGTTTAATAACTCTAGAAATTAATCTACTAGTATAGTATTTAATAAAATTATTTATAACTTTAAAGTCTACGATATTTTAAATATACTAATAAAGCTACCCGCGGAAGACTTTAATAAACTACGCTAGTTTAAACGGGATTAAACCAAAGAGTCTACGCTTTTATTAATACCTTTACTAAACTACGCTATAATAAAAAATATAAACCTCTTAGTTTATCCGAAGGAGGTTAAATCTACCTTCGCCTTAACAAGGGTTATTAAATACTAGGTATTATAAATCCTAAATTATATATCTAACGGGTCGGTCCTTTTAAGATTTTTAAACGAGTTAAAGTATTAATATACCGACTTAAATTTCTACTTATTATATATATTTACTCTATAATATTAATAGTGTAGCTAGAGTTTATAAATACTAATAATTTATATAGCCGCTCTAGTAAAAACGAGTTACTACTCATTATCGAAGATAATAATAAAGAATACGATAATGTATTTAAAATCGAGGTTATTATAGGTAAACGTAGTATAACCCTAAAGATCTAGTACCTAATAAAATAGAAAGGCTAGGGTTATTAATATAACTCCTAGTATAATATAGTAAACCTCGGTAATACTATAAAGTTTATCTAAGAATATAAAGAGCGGATTTATTAAAAGTTATAGAAGTAACGTACTTTACCGAAGTCTTTAATATAAGGATATAGAAGATTTAAAAGGGTATATTAAAGTCTATAGAAGCCTTCTACTAGGGTCGTTTAATATATAGGAGTTCGATATTTACTATCTTAATTATTATTATCTACTCTAACGTATTACTATATCTATATAAGCGAGGACGTTTATTTTTCTTCTTTTATTAATATTATTATAAATTAGCTAGTTTTTACTAAAAATAACTTTAATAAATTAGAGGATATTTAGGATCCTTCCTAATAGAACTAATAAATTATCTTTCTACTATACTATAATAACTACTATAATAGTAATATATCGCTCTTTATTATTCTTTATAATTTCTTCTAGTATCTATCCCAAGTTTTTTAATTAATAGATTATATCGATCTAGGTCTTAAATTATATATTTTTTATAAATTATAACTTTCTCCTTCTCTAGTTTTAAGACTATTAAACGTTAATTTATAAAAATATTTATTCTACTTTAACCTATATTATTTATTAATATATCTCGAGCGGTCTTTTTCTATCCCGGTTATAAATATAATTAAAGTTTATTCTCTTATTTAAAAAAAGTCTTAAATTTTATATTTTTTTAATTATAAAATATTCGAACTTAAAGGACCCGAAATTTTAAAATTATAATATCGAGGCCTCGCTAAGATCGCGGTATTATAACTAAGTAGTATTAAAGTATAATTAATTATATAGTCTTATATCTAGCGCGCTTTCTTTATTCTACCCGTTTTTTATTAATTTTCTAGTATCTCTCTAGATTTACCTACCTACTTTATAATCTTTTTATTTATTATAGTCCGCGATATCCCGCTATATTTCCGGCTCCGTTTAAATTATATAGACCCTTATAATAGACTACTAGGTAATACGGGGCTAGGTCGGACTTTAGGTATTAAACTCTCGAATACCTCCGTTACTTCTCCTTCCCTCTCTCGATCTCTCTCTTGAAGTATTAAACCTATACTAAATTTTCCTTCGAACTACGCGTAGTACTTCCTATTAACTATATAAGAATAAGATAATAGTATATAGGATAACGAAATAATAATATACTCGCTAGCGACTATATACTAGTTTTTTATATCGATTTTAGAAATAAATTTTAATCCTATTCTCTATTTATAAATATAATTATTAAATTTATAATAACTAGGAATTAAAACTACTTAATATAAATACTATTATAGTAGTAATTAAAGAAAATATAGAAAAAAATAAACTCGCTATAAATACCCCGGAAAACCTCGATAATAATTAATATAATATTAACGATTTTACGGAGATAACTATACTATATATAAAAGATAATTTTGAAAATAATAACGACGAGGATATTAATATTATATTTAATACTCTAACGATCTTAACTCCTCTATTTAATATACTATAACCTATTAATAATTCGAGTAAACTAATTCTATATATTCGATTTAATATAAAGATATAAGACTTTTATTTAATATTCGGCCTATAATATAATAGAGGTAAGATTTTATAATCGCGATATAACTCTTTAAAGTAGATACTCGGTCTTTTTAATTATACTAAAATTACGCGATTACCCGAGAAAGTCGATACTTTTAAAAAAGTTTATAGAGAATAATTACTACTTTTGTTAATACGAATATATAATATTAAAATAGAGATAGAGTAGTATTAAGGCTCTTCGTTCAATATTATATAATATCGATAGAACCTAGGTTAGTACTCGTAGAGAGGAGTATTAAAGATTAAAGGATAATAGACTTCGTATTAATATAAAATAAAACTAAATAAATTTAATAAATTTAATTAATAGTTTAAAGAATATCTATATTTAGAATTTTATAATTAAAAGTTTTAAAGGAAGTTAAATACGAAGCTCCTATCTATTTAGAAAATATATAGTTTATATAAAAGAAAGAAACTACGCTATTTATTTATTCACTCGTTTATTTTACTATTAAATAAATAAATAATTAAGCGCTTACCTATTTATTAATCCTTATATTATATCGAGTAATAAATAGTTCTTTAGTATATTAAGTATATTAAGTTTATTATAGTTTTTAACGAATTTTAATCGTAATATTACCCCTCTTTTTTAACTTTCTTTATTTTTAAGAATAATATTATATCTTCTCGTTAAATAAAGTAATGTAATAAACTATAAGAATAAATTATTTCTAAAGGTCTAGTAACTATAGTTATATATACGCGCTACGCGATATATTAAACCGAATATTAATTATTCTTTTTATCGTCGAAATATAGAGAGTATATTAAAATTAGAAAAAAGTATAAACTTTTAAAATCCGTTATTAATTTCTTTAGAATTTATAAGACTCTAGAGCGCTTAAAACGCGAAGAAGAAAAGATTAAGATTATATAAAAAATAGTTAATAAAGCCGCGTCCGCGGCGAACGATATCGTTCGTTAAAAGAATACGAAGTTAAAGAGATTTTACTAATAAAAGAAATTTCTAAAAGAGTATAAATAGAAAATATTCGATAAAGATTTTATAGATATAAAGGAATTAAAGCGCCTAGAAGAACTAGAAAAGTTTAATAAAATAGAGCGCGCGGCGGTTTCGGTTTTATACTTTAACGATTTTATATCCTTAAGATTCTTTTCGCTAGGGACCTTTAATTAACTTTTATATATTATTATCCCCGGAATTTCTTTAGAAGTTGCCGATAATTAATTAAGTTTATTAATAACTCTTAAATATCTTCCGATTTATTATATCCCTTTTATTTAATAAGGTAGTCCTAATCTTTTTAATCTAGAATCTTTTTTATTTTAAACTCCGTTTCTTTTTTAATCTAGAAATAAAAAATATTTTATAAAGATATATTAAAGTCTACTAGCTCTAATAAAGATATATAGAATATTAAATATATTTTAACGTCGGCTAAAAAATTTAGTTTATAGTTAACTAGTTCTTTATTCTTCTTAATCGAAAATAATCCGACTTTAATATAATTTAATTTCTTATTTAATTTTTAATTTTTTATATTTTTTATTAAAAGATATATCTTATCCCCCTCTTTTAGTTAAGAATACTCTTTTCGATATTTATCTACCGTTAACTTTGTACGAGTATTCGTTAATTTAATCTAGGATTATATCTCTCGGTATAATATCTTTATATTAATTATATAAATTAAGGCTCTCTACGCGTTTAGTCTTCATTTAAGTTCGAGGAATATATTAATATATTTACTATAATTCGCGAAGAATAGTATAAATTTAGTAGTATTAGATTAGTTATTATTAAATATTAATTAAATTATAAATAAAAGTCTTACCTAATCGTTTTATTTCTTATTAACGTAATACCGTAAATACGTCTTTATTATTTAGTTCGTCCGCTCCGTTTATCTATCTATCTATAGATAATATATAGTCGATATCCGTAATTTAGTTTTAATAGTATTAATTAATATCTTCTAGTAGTTTAAAATAAATTATTTATCTTTATTAAAGATAATTAACCTAGGTATCCTATAATTCTTAATTAATCGATCTAGTAGTATAAAGGCGATTTACTCGACCTTATAAATTTCCTTAATTAGTATTATTATAGTATATTTACTAAATTTATTATAAATTATTATTATCGAGTTAAAGATTTCTAAAATAATAGGGTTCTTTAATTTAGATAATTTAATAATAAAATTCATTATAATATCGTCCTACGGTATTTCTAGTATTAGGGCGAATTAGATTTAATTATATTTTATATATCTTATAGATTTATTCTCCTAATATTCGATATATTCTTTGATATATTTTTCGACGTACGACTTTAATCCTAATACGTTGTATTTTTTATAAATAAATTCTATAGTTTTAATAACTCTAGGGTATCCTTAGGCTAGATTGTTATAATAATCGCGAATAATTTCTTTAAAATATCTTTTAGGAAGGTACGTTTTCCTATTATATTCTAATAATTTAATTTATAATTATTAACTTCTTAGTATTATAGTTAAAATATCGTTCTCGTATTCTTTCCGGATACTACTAATAATTCCGGGAATAAAGATATATAACGTTGTTATTAGTTATCGTACTAGGGCTAGCGATTTATTTTATTATTAAATAAGGACTAGTTATATTATTACGCCCTTATTCTTTATATAGTTCTTTTATTTATTAAATATATCGGCGCGACCGTTATTCTTTCCTAGAGTATAGAAGATCTTGAATTTATATTATCCTAATAGTTCTAACTATTTAATTTACCTTCGGTTTAATTACTTTATTATTATAAAGTTAAGAAGATTTTTATATTTTATAAAAATAGTAAGGTTTAAATAACTTTCTATATATACCCGCTATTATTCTAGTACGGATACTACTACTAGTAGTTCCTTATTATAAATATTATAGTTCTACTCCGCTAATAATATTTTCCTAGAATAATATACGATAGGGTATTATTTATCGTTTTTTTATTAAAGTATATAAGCGCCTATTATTAAATCTAAAGCGTCGGTTTCGATTCGAGCTAGTTTATTATTTTAAAAAGAATATAATATCGGCGGTTTTTTATAAACCTCTTTAAGCGCCTTAAAAGATTATTATTATTATTTCCTTTATCGGAAAATAATATCTTTTTTTATAATATCCGTTAATAGTAAAGTCTTTTTAGAATAGTCTTTAATAAATCTTTTATTAAAGTTTATAAATCCTAAGAAACTCTATATCGTTTTAATATTATATAATATAGGTTATTTCTTAATACTCTAAATCTTTTTAAAGCTTATATAAATACCTTTAATATTAATTATAAATTTAAGGAATTTAACCGATTCTTTATAAAATTTATATTTCTTTAGTTTAAAAAGAAGTCTAGCTAGTAATAAATAAATTAGGATATTTTATATATATTAAATATATTCTTCCTTATTAATAGAGTAAATCAAGATATTATCGAGGTATATAATTACCATTATATTTAAATATACTTATATAATATTATTAATTAATATTTAATAAATTATTAGTACGTTAGTAAATTCGAAGGGTATTATTAAATAATTATAATAATTATATTTAATTTTAAAGGTATTTTTCTACTCCTCGCCTTTTTTTATTCGAATTAAATTATACGCGCCTCGAAGATCTAGTTATATAAAGATTTTTATTATTATAAACCGATCCTATAACTCGCTAATATTTAATAAAGAGTATTAATTCTTTACCGTAATATCGTTTAGCTTTTAATAATCTATATATAATTATAGACTTCCGTCCTTCTTTACTATAAAGAGGATTAAATAATTTACTAGTAATTTAGATTCTCGAATAAATTCTTCTTTAAGATTCTTATTAATATACCCGCGAAGTACTCCGAGTTCTTTTTTTAATAAAGTATAAATAGGTTTAAATATCGGTTATTTATTTAATTTAAATTCGATTTTATAATCCTATAATTAATATTTAGGTAATATTTTTATAGTTATCTCTTTTTAAAAGAGATACTTTTATTATTAATACTCTTTAGAGATATTAGGAGGTTCGTTTTTATCTTTAAAAACTTTAATTTATTCGCCTTATTAACCTCTTTAATTAATATATATCGAATCGAATTCTTTTATAAAGTTATTTTTATATAATAATAAAGTATTATAAACTTCGACCGGGTTATAGTTCGATTTTTTATTTATAATTATTCTTTATAAATATATAAATATTATATTAATAACGTTTTTAATACGCGGAAATATAAATACTTTATTCTTTTAATCGATTATTAGATTATATTTCTTTAATTAAAGTATTCCTAGAATAATATAATAAATAATTATTTTTATTATATCGAAGGTAATTTCCTTATAGTAGTATTAAATAATAATTAATAGTAGGAATATTTCTTTATCTACTCTTCCTATCAATAACTTCGACCCGTTAATTAATTAAAGTTTATATTATTTCTTTTTTTCTTAAATTAATAGGTTAATTACCTAAATTATTATTCGAGATATAAAGTTATTAGTTATTTTTAAATCTATTATTATAACGACCCTATATCCGTTAACTTTTACTAGTATTCGTATATATATATTATATTAAATTAAGTATAGATATCGTTTTAAAGTTAATATATTAATTTCTTTATATTTTTCTTTAATATAAGGAACTAGTCTTTTCCCGATAAAGATAAGAATTTATAATACTCTTTAGACTCGAAATATTTTTCGTAATCTTCGATTAAATAATAGTATTATTCGTCCTAGTTATAATATCTCGTCTCTTTATTATATTTTATTTAGTTTTATAATTATAATTACTATTCTTTATTATAGCCCGGGGAGACTTAATTCTCCCTTTTCTTAATTAAATATTATAAATAATTATCTCTAGCGTAGTTATTCTATTAACTATAATTATATTTTAGTTTTACGATATACTTCCGCTCTCCTAAATTATCGTAATAGTATTTATAATATTCGCTCGCGTATATTAACTAGTATATCTCCTTATATTTTAAGTAATATTTATTATAAATATAATTAATTTTAAAGAGTTATTTTTTTTCCTTCTTCTTTTCCTCGGGTTCTTTTTTTAATATAATAAATTAGGTTTTAAAATTATCGAGGTAGTCCGTTACCTAAAATTATTCTTTAGAGTTTATTATATTTTATTCCTTTTTTTATCCTTCCTTTAAATCTTTTTTTAAAGTTTTATTATTATTATTATCTAGTTCTTCGAGCTCTCGAATTCTTTAAGCGATCTCTTTTTTAATATCCCTTTATTTCTTTAATAAGTCGTTAAATATAATATTATTTTATATTAAATCCTTCGGGGACCTAGTTATACTATCCGGTATCTCTTTCTTAAATATATTTAATTATTATTAATTTATTATATTTTTCGAACGATAGTTCCTAGCGATATAACCCGGTTTATTATAATTATAATAATTTATTATTTTTTTACCCCTTTATTATTATTTACCTCTTTTTTAAAATTCTTTCGTAGGTCCTTTTTTAATAAAATCGAGTTTTATTAATATATAACTATACGGGTTAAGTCTTTTATAGCGGTAATAGTTAATTAAATTATATCCGTTATTATAAACTCCTAAACGTCTTTATCCGTTAACTCCTCCGTTATAATACTTCTTTATTATATATTCGTATAGTTTATTATTAATTTTAATTATTTATTTTATAAATATATCGAGGTCCTTTATAACGGCCTTTATTTATATAAATTCGTTTTTTATATTATCTTTTAGTCCTCGTCGATATATTATTATAAAAGTAGTATCGTCCTAGTCTATAAATATTATATAATATTAAAATTATACCGAGTAATTAGACGTAGACCTTCGTTATATTAAATATTAAATAATACGAACTACTATATTATTTTCGTTAGATAATTTAAATATATAACGAATCTCGGCTTTAAATCTAAAGAAGTTCTTTATCTAAAACTTTATTAATAAATTATCGGTATTATTTACTATTTTTATATAGTACTTTAGGAATAATTTAACTTATTTCTATATATTACCTTTTATATAAGTTATTATAAAGATTATATATTTAATAACTAGTATCATATTCTCGTTAAATACGAAGAATAACTAAAGTTATAATAACTAGTTATTAAACTTCTCGCGCTCTTTCTAATAATAATTTAGGCGGGTAACTTTAATACGATCCTCTTCTTCTATAATATTACGTTTTTTAATACCGTTTTAAATATTTAAAGTTAAGGTCTTTATTAATTTTAAAATATTTATCTTAAAAGTATTTAAAGTATTAAGGCTCTTTATTTAATACTTTAATATAATATTAATAAAACCTAGGTTAATATTTATAAAGAGGAGTATTAAAAATTAAAGAATAATAGGCTTTATATTAATATAAAATAAAACTAAATAAATTTAATAAATTTAATTAATAATTTAAAGAACGTTTATATTTAGAATTTTATAATTGAAAATCTTAAGGGAAGTTAAATACGAAGCTCCTATTTATTTAGAAAGTACGTAATTTATATAGAAGAAAGAAACTACGCTATTTATTCGTTTACTCGCTTATTCTAGTATCGAGTAGATAAATAATTAAACGCTTACCTATTTATTAATCCCTATACTATATCGAGTAGTAAATAGTCTCTTAGCGTATTAAATATATTAAACCTACTAAGATTCTTAACGAACCTTAATTATAATAAATAATAATTAATAAAGTTTTATCGTAATATAATTAGGAAGGCTAGAAAGATTATTAAAAATATAAAGTTAATTCATTTTAAACCCCGCGCCTTAATCGAAATTATTTTATTATATTTAAACCTCTATTTCTATAAAGAAATAACCCGCTTTATAAACTAGTTTATCGAATTCTATTATTCTCTAAATTAAAATACCTCTATATATACGATATCCGGAAATTTTATATACTATAAAATATTACTTCTAATTTTCTCTTTAGATATCGTTAATTATTAAAAGTATAATAATTTAAAATATCTTAGGAGGGTTATCTTTATAGGAATCGATAAATATTTAAAGTCCGCGATTTTAAATTAAGTTATTATTATCGTTTAGTTAATAATTATAGCCGGCGACTTTATTATTTAAATTATTTTTTATAATTAGAAGCCGGCCCCCTTATATATAACCGAGAAGAATAAGTTTTTTATTATCGAGGGAAATAACTTAGAGATTTATAAATATAATATCTTTAAATAGTAAATCGATATTAAATTAAACTATAATTTTACTAGTTTAAAACTCGATCGGAATATAATTATTAATTTAAAATACTTTATTCGCAGGATTATAAACGAGATAAGAATTTATATATTTAATTTTTTATACCCTATTCGCGGCGAGCTAGAGATTAGGATTTATAAATAACGATATTTTAAAAAGAAATTCGATTTAGTTAATATTATCTCATTTTTAATATTTATATTTATCGATAGATTTAGACTTTATTATAATATATATCGCTCGTTAATAAATTAGTATATAATTCTAGTAAATCTTAATTATAAATAAAGAAGTCGTTATATTAATATATTTATACTAACCCTAGGGCCTTATAATTTAAGTTTCGATAATATTATCGAAGCGCTTCGTTTATTTCTAAGAGCCTTAAATTAAGGCTTTACTATTATAATTAATAATAAATAATTCTTTCTTTATAGATTTTTATATATATTTATCGAGGATATACTTTAATAACTCGATAATCGGGGGTTACTATATTAGAATATAGATTATAATTATAATTATTACTTAATACCTTCGAAGGCCCGAGATAATCTCGACTACGATATATATCGAAATAGTTATTATTATTATTTACTTTTTAAAGCTCGAGATTATATTATAATTATAAAATCTATTATAGTAAAGAAATATATAAAGAGTATTAATTTAAATAAATATTAAATACCGTTAATTAAAATTATATCGTCGCTAGTATTAGTAAATTTTAAAAACTCCTATTAAAACCTAAATTACCGCCCGCGCGGATAGGGCTAGTAGTATTTTATTAATAACTTTTCTAAATAAAAGTTATTAATAGGACGTTATTAATAGTTTTAATTTATAGATAAGACTACTAGCGTCCTATTAATAAATTTAATAAATTAAGGGTCTAGGTAGGTTACTTTTAGTAAATTTAATAACTCCGGGTTAATTTTAGCCGGATTAATAACTTTAGTAATTTATATATATTATTAATATATTAATAATAGCTCAGCCCTATAATAGGGCTAAAATAAATAAAGTTCTATAATTAATATTATTAACGATAGTGATTCTTAGTAATAACTATTAACGCTAGCGACCTACCGGGCCCGGAATAATAAGTTTTAGCGAAAATTCTCGCGGGGGTATCACCTAGGTACATCCGGGGAATATACGCATATAAATACTATAGTATACCGCATGCTATGGCGCATGCCTTGGCGTATACCTTGGCGTATACCATGATTACGCATACCATGGGGGGCTTTCGTCTAATGTTTTAAGGGCTGCTACGGGGGGCGTATATCGTATACTATTCAAGATACCTTTACGTATACTATTCGTATACTATTCAATAGTATACGCAAGCTGCGCACGCTATTACGTATATCATGGGGTATACTATGGCCTATATTATAACCCATACTATAGCGCATACTAATAGGCATGTAAATACGTATACTATAAAGTATATAATAGGCCTATTCGTCTAATATTTAAATTACTAACGATTTATCGAGTTACTAAACCTATTAACAATAAATACTATTTATTAATAAGACCCTACTTATCCGGATCTCTAATTTATTAATCCTATTAAACCTCGGGTTAGTATTTAATATAGAGTTTTAACGTAAACCCGTAAATAGCTTTCTAATAAAACTAATAATATTTAAAGTATATTAATATTTATTTTTAAGATTTATTAATGAGATTTTATTAAGTCGCGCCCTATTAATATAGGTTACTCTAAATATCGTAAAATTAGTAAAATATCCTAGGAGTTACTTTTTACTACTATTTTTAAAAAATCTATATAAGTTTTATATATACGTAAATTTCAGGTCTTTTTATTCCCGCCTAATTAGTTTTATATCTAGTCTCCGAAGTATTATCTTAAAGTTTAGTCGATATCTAAAACTAGTTATATTATAATTATTATTTTTATCCTATTTCGCTACTAGCTTAAAAGAAATTCAATTAAAAAATATTATTTATAAACTATCGAGTAGGTATTTAAAAAGGAAATTAAAGAATTAAATATTTTAATAATCGAAATAATTATTCTCTATTATACTATAATCGTAAAATTAATATTATTATTAAAATTACGATCTTTAAACTAGGCCCTAGTTAACGCCTTTTTATAATTAATTAAATCTAGTTATTAATATCTTTAAGGTCTACTTTAGGCGGCGAAGATAAATAAAACTAAATAAATATATATTAATATAAAAGATTAACGGTTTAAGAATTAAAAACTCTATAATTAGAGTTATTTATAATTATTATTTAAGAGAGACTTTATAAAATCGATAATATTTATTTTCTTTATAAAATTTAATATAGGTAGAGTAAAGATAGAGGTAATAAATAACGATAATAATAATCTCGTAAATAGAAAATCTAGAAAAGATTTTTTTAGGAGAATTTAAAAGCGCTTAAATATATATATCGGCCTCTACTACCTAGATATTCTCTTCGAATATAATATTACCTTCGCTATAAATATATTTATAAAAGAGGATAAATATATACCTTAGAAATAATTAGTTATTAAATCGAATTCGATTAATATTAAATACACGTTATTACTTTATAAGAATATATAATTTATTATTAAATTAATACTAGTTAGTACTTTTATCTCGATGGAAATTAATTTAATAACCTAAATATACCGCTTTAAAGCTCGGATTTTATAACTCTTTACTACTAGTAAAACTAAAGACTCGAATTCCTCTCTATCTATAAAGATAGATTTAAAATACGATTTCGTTTTTATATTTTAACGAGTGAAATCTACCTTCCTTTAACGTTAATATCCTAATATCTTAATATTACTATATATACGAGATATAATTTATTTAACTAAAATAGTACTCCGAAGAGTCTACGAGAAGGATTATTTAATTATTAATATATTGTATCTTAATGAATAATTATTTATAATAGGTCGTATGTTTTAATAATTATACTATTATTATTTAAACTATAAATCGGTATAGTATAATATAATAATTAATTACTTTTTTAAGAATTTATAATTTTCGTACTTTAATAAATATCGTTTATTATATAATATTAACTATAATTAATTTATTATACCTACGTAACGCTTTCTACCTCTTCCGACTTACGTATATTTTTCGATGAATTATCGATAGGCCTAATCTCTACGATATTATATTAATTTAATATTTATTTCTATATTTATAGCCTATATCTAGAGTTTATTTTTATTACCTTCGAAGTTCTTCTTCTTCGAGATTTTAAATAATAAATACCTCGAAACGAATTTATTAAATATCTAAAAACGAAGCTCGCCTATAACCGCTACTACTTTCTCTCTATATAATTTCGTTATATTCAAAGTTAAACTATAATGAAATATAATACCTAAATATACTCCTCTATTTTATCGAAGCCCGAAGGTATACCCTTCTCCGTCTTTTTAATAATTATTCATATATATTTTATAATTCTATAAAGATACCCTTTAATTTTCGATTTTTATATTAAAGTCGATAAAATACATCGCCTTTATTAAATCTAGTTAATATATCCTTTCGGTAGTTAGGTATAATTATCTATATATTATAATACTCTCGTAATTATTACTTCTACCGTTAAATACTACTCTTTATTTTCCCGAGTTTCGCGGTTTTTCTTTTATATACCCCGATCGTTATTCTTCTACTCTATATAAACCTCGATTATTATTTATTTATATAATCTACTCTTTCTATTTACGTTTAATTATTATAAATTAATATAGACTACGATTAATTATTACGACGCTCGATTACTCCTTATATATCTTATCGCTTTTTACTTTTCTTTATTTTATTTTATTTTCGTTTTCCGCCCTCTCCTCCTCTCGTTTTCCTCTTTTCTTCCGCCTTTATTTTCCGCCCTCGTTTTCCGCCCTTTTCTTCTTTACTATATTTCCGGCCTATTTAAATCTTAATATTAATATGAATTTTATTCCGCCCTAGTAATAAGTCTAGGTAAGTATTTTCTACTACTTCTTTATTTTTTTATATTATAAGATTTTTTCTTTATATTCTTTACTTTTATTTAAATAACTTTATAACCGAGCCTATTTATATTTTACTTATTTTAAATACTAAAAAAAAACACCTATTATTATTTCCGTAATACTAAGGCTTAAACGTATCTAGAGATAATATTAGAGATTCTCCGATATATACTTTTTTATATTTTTATTAAATATCGATATTTAAAAAATAAATCGAAGTTAATATACCTTCTTATCTATTATTTATTTTAGATTATATACTCTTCTCTTTCTAATTATTTAAACTAATACCTCCATTTTAAATTAATATACTTTATCTCTTTATACTATTATCCTCTCTTTTTATTTTTTAACACTCACGGTAATATTAATATTTAGTCGATACCTCTTTTTTATTATACTTTTATTATCGATAAAAATCTATTTTTGAAAGTTTCTATAGATTAGGTTTTTATAGTTACTCTAGTATAAAGTTTCTTTTTTTAAATATCGTTTTTATATATTATAATAACGAGCTAGCCTATAGTCCTCCGCGTAAAGTTATAAATAATAGATATTTGATAAATATAAATACGCGATAAATATAAATAGAAAAAGGAAATACTAGTAAATTAGTATAATTTTAACTAATTTTTAAATATAACTAAAATATTATCCTAAACTCTAATTATATATTATTAATATCCCTTTTTTATTTTTTATTTATTATATAATAAGGAATAATATAGAACTTCTAGAGATATATAAATTCCTTAACTATAAAGTTAATTAGATAATTTATTATTATCGGCGGAGTTTATATAAAGAGACGCGGAGTCTATAAATTAAAATAAATAGTAAAAACTCTAGCGAAGTAACTTTTATAAATTATCGAGTATTTATTTAAGTAGTATAGGGTAGTTAGGACGATGGCGGAGTTTATTAATTAAAATAATAAATAAGATCTCTAATCGAGGTACCTCCGATATATTATTAAATCGATTCTATTATTATAGAGTAACTAGGGGATCTATAGCGTAAAACTCGTCGGTAAAAACGAACTAATTAAATTAAAATCTAATAATATAAAATTAAACTAGGTTTTTAGCGAAATAGAATTAAACTAGTTTCTAGTAATAAGGAATCGAACTAGGTTTCTAGGGAAATAGAATCGGTTAATATAAAATCGAATAAATTTCTAGCGAAGTAGAATCGAATAGTATAAAGTTAGAATAAAGGCGGGTAAAAATATTTTCTTCTAAATTATAAGTTACTTATAATTTAAAAATATTTAAATTATAGTAATTTATATATTATAGTAATAAAACGATTCTTTATTAATTACTAAATAATTATATTTTAAAAAAATCGTTTTCTTTATATTACGCCGTAAAATTTATAATATTTAAAGCCGTTAGCGTAGAGCTAGCGGCTTAGTAATAGTATAAAAGATGTAAAATAGTTACGGGGTTTATTATTAAATAGTTTTTAAATTCTAGATTTAATAATAGAACTAATCTCTAAGAATTTTAATAAAACGGGGGAATACTAACTCGATATAGAATTATTAAGAGTTAGAACCCCGCGATACTAAGGCTAGAACCCCGTATCGATAAATAATAATATTATAAAAGTAGCGGAGCGTAAGTATATATAATATACTAACGTCTTTAACGGGGCGTAGGCGTATATAATATATTATTATTTTATAATTACCTCTCTCTTTAGGCCCTAGTCCCTAGGTACTTAAATATTTTAATTAAAAAATCTTTATTAAAAAAATCTTTAAACCCCCTAAGAGAAATAAGGGAAAAGTTATTTAATATAACGATATTATTATATAGTAACCTAAATATAAAGCTACGTACCTAATTCTTTAATATCTATAGTATTAATTACGGAATAGTATTTAGTTAAATTATAAAGTTTATTAAAAAATCTTTAAACCCCCTAAAAGAAATAAAGAAAAAAAGTTTTCTAGTTTATATTATCGGTCTTATAGCGCTAATATATAATACTAGTCGTAAAGCGATATAAAACTATTTCCTATAGTACTATTATATAGTACTAGTAGTGGAAGGGTAATATTATTAAACTATTATTACTATATAATAATATTAGTAGTAAATAAATAATATATTTATAAAGTTATCTCTATAGTATTAATATATAGTAATAATAATTAATTAAATAATATTTCTTTCGTCTCTATAATACTATTATATATAATAATAACGGAGCGAAATAGTATATACTATCGTTCCTATAGCGCTTATAGTACTCGTAGTAAATATAGTATATTAGATTATTCCTATAGTATTTATAATACTAGTAGCGGAATAATAATAACTATCCTTACTATATACTCCTATTATACTATAAAAATACTAGTAGTAAGGTATTATATATAAGCGGTATAATTCTAATATTATACTAGGAGATTAGTAATAATATAATTATTATAGTAACGGTTATATTTATTAATAAAAACGAGGTAGCGGAGCGGAGGCGCGTATTAACGTATTATAATAATAAGATATTTAGCGCGACGGTTTATTATTAAAATAAACTCGCTCGCCTATTTATTTTCTCTTTTCGTAACTTCTTTAATTTTTTTTATATATTATTATTCTAGCTTTATAATAGTATTCTAGTATTATAACTAATATATAAATAATACTCTCGTTATATATAATTTTTTTCTAACTCTATAAATAGCTCCTATTTACCGATAGTATTAATTTATTTATATTAATTATTTTAGTTATAAATATACTAGTAAATATAACTAGTCCGCTATTAGCGCGACTATATAATACTAATTATAATAATAATTTATTATACTTTATAACTCCTTTACCGGGTCTATTTCTATTAATTTAATAATAATTATATTCGAGGTATATCCCCTCTTTATATACTCTATTATATTAATCGCTACGGAATCGACTATTATATAAAAGTAAATTATAACCGTAAACTCTAAAGTAGTATATATTAATAATAATAAATCCTTAAATCTTTCCGAAGGAAGGTAAAGAGATTTATATATTAATATATTTATATCGGTAATAGAACTCTTAAAGAAGAATATAAATATAATTTAATAAATAAAGAAATTACCTAGTAGCGTAAAATATATAATAAAATAATAATAACTAGTAGGTAAACCTCTACTATAATCGCTAATCTATAAAATTAATTAACGGCGGCGAATTAATATATTAAGGAATTAAAAATAATAAATAAGATTTTTAAAGAAAAGATCGAGAGTTTCCGTTAATATAAATAAGACCTAAAGAGTCTTAAGAAAGATAATATTCTTAAGAATTATATTAAAGAGATTATATCTTCTTCTAATAATTTCGATAATAACTAAATCTTTCGTATAATATAATAATAATATCGAATTCTTTTTTTCTTAAATCGGCGCTAGCTAAATTTACCTAGATATATTATTTAATAATATATTCTAGGTATTTATATAAATTATATTTAAAATAAAAATATTTTTATAAATATAATATCTTATCGCTATCGTATATAAATAGTTTAATAATAAATTAAATTTAGTTATACTTTAAAAATATATAATAAAATTATAAATATAAAGGAGAATATCCGTTATATAAATATTAATATAAAAGTAGTAATATTTATTTTTAATATCGGCTCCGTTTACTCCGTTTTATTATTTTATACGACTAAGTAACCTCTTTAATTATATTTATATATTTATATTTACTACCCGCCTATTTAAAGATTTTAATTAATTTACTAGTATTAATAAATTCTTCGTTTAATAATTACTAATTATATTCTTCGCCCTAACTAGTTTATTTAATTTTATACTAGATATCTTTTTTATTTTTATTTTTATTAATTACCTCTTCTACTTTTTATAACTTATTATTATTAATAAATTCGGGGGCTTATATAAAAGATTCCGTCGTATTAATATAATCGCGAAGATAATATAATTTAAATAACGATATATAAAAAGTATTATAAATTCTATATATAGAAGATAGTAATAGGCGGTAAATTTATACTTTTATTTTATTAATAATCCTAAAGGGCCTTATAAACTTATAGGATAATTTTTTTTAAGCGCTTTTACTTTAAATTCTTTATTATTAATATAATTAAATTATTAACTTTATAATTGAATTTAGCTTAGTATCTAACTTATTAAAATATCGAAATTCGAACCTCCTCTTTGAAAAAGATAAGACGAAAGCTAGGCTAATAGGATTTTACTACTTTAAAGAGTTACGAAATTAGTTAAAATAAAAAGGAATAAAGGTAGTAGAGATAGAATTTAAGATACTAGGGTAGAGAGTAGATTATTAACGCGTTTTAATATAACGAAGATATCGTAATAATAAAATAAGACTAGTAATTAAATAAGAGGGTATAAAAGGGGTATAAAAGTTTTAAAAGAATTAATAATAATTATAATAAAAACTATAAAAAATAAAAAATATAAGGAGGTATAATAAATAATATACTATAAATTATAACTAATATAGATCGCGCTAGGGATAATCTTTAATTATATATAAAAATCGGTAGAAGAGTATAGGCTTTAAGAGGCCTAAATAAACTCTTTAAAATAAAAGATTTAGAAATTTAAGGCGAGGAGTATATTTATATTATTAATATAAAGCTAGGCTAATATTACCCGTAGATATATATTTATCCTATCGAGATATATAACCGAAACGAACCCCCCTCCCCCGGTAATAACGACTAGCGCGAAAGTAAAGTAATTAATAATTAAAATAAATAATATTAAGACTAGAGAATAATTTAAAAAGGCGACTAGCTCTTAATTAATTAAAATATTCTAGAATAAAGTTTATTTAATAGCGGAGTCGATTATCGGAGTAAAATAAATAATAAAAAGAGATTTTATTCTATATTATATAATAATAGAGGTAAGGTAAAAGTTAAAGAAAATAATTAAATAAATAAAAAATATTAACTCCTCGGCGAGAGTATTAAAATAAACCTATATAATAATAGTATATAATATAAAAAAGGAGGCCGTCGATATAAATAATTAAAAAATAGTAATAGAGATATTATAAAAGAATAACTATAGGTTATACCTAGGATTAAATATTATAAATATAAAATAACTAAAATTCGCCTTTAAACTAGACGAATATAATCGTAAGAAAAAGTATTTAATACTCTTTCTTAAGATCCCGGACCTAGATATAATAAATAAACTAATAGCGGACGGGTTCTTAGAAAGCGAATAACTATTATTATATAAAAAGTAGGAGAGAATAAATAACCTAAAGTAGTATTTTAACTATTAAAAGTATAATTATATAACTCTAACTTATAAAAACTAACCTAAATACGGGATATATATAGAATTATATTAATTATATAAATATAATACTGAAAGCCTAAACGAAAAGCGCTACGCGGTCTACTCTAAATATTATAAATCCTAGAGTAGAGTATACCTAGTTAGGTAAAAAAAGATATATCGAATCTAATAAAGATTAGAGAATAAATTTAGGTAGTTCGCGGTATTATTAAAGATAATAACCCTAAGTTCCTAGGTATAATTAATAAATAATAGGTTTATACTAGTACCGGCTAGAGGCGCGAGGAAGAGGAAAATAATAATAAATATAACTAATAAAATCTAAAATACTATTACTATACCTAGGAAGATAGGGAGACCGAGATAAAATAATAAACTAATAATAATATTTAAATAAATAGTTCTTTAAGTCCTAAATAACTTCCTAGGAATAATATTCGATTAACTAGACAAAAACCGGCTAGAATTAATACTACTAAATAACTAGGAAATAAACGAGGAATTTATAAATATAATATTAACGCGTAATAAGTTATAGTATTTAATTTAAAGTTATATAATATAATATTAAGAAAGAATCGAAACTAATAATAGAGTTACTCTAAAATAAATAAATTAAAAATATCGATATTATAATTATTTAGGAGCCTAGTTAGAATCCTACTACCTAAATATTATATAACGATAGTATTAACTATTTCTACCTAGTATATAAAGAAGGTTTAAAGGTCTATATATATTTCTATATAAATAAAAGAATTAATACGCGTAGTTAAAAATTAATCTATTATAAAGGCGACCTATACTTTATAAAAATTATATTAAACGAGCGAAGAAATAAAAAGAAATCTCGGTCGGATAAAATTAAAAAAGAGGAGGCTATTAATCGAGGAATCCCTTATTATAAAAAAGTATAAATCTATAATATATATAACCTATTACCGATATAATATACCTCGATTAATAATCCGTTAATATTATTACTATATCTATAAAAGTATAAGCGACTCCGAGAATCCTAATTTATTTAGAGTATTTAGGCTCGCTTACGAGCGCTAAAAGCGCTTACGGCCGCTTAAGATTCTTAGACTCGTTTACGAGAATGTTTATTATTTACGAGCGTTTATTAACTATATTAATCGCGCTCGTAAATTATATCTTTACGATATTAACGTAGCCTAGATTCCTCGTCTCGTTTAGGTTATTTAGATATATACCGATCCTTACTAAAGTATATATAATATTCGATCCTACGTTATAAATTAATCGCTTATAATTATTTAGTAGAATTAAATATATAAAATCTATCTTAAATTTCTAACCTAGGTTCTAATTTAGGATATTTATTATTTTTATATTATCGTAACCGCTGTTAAAAAATTACTCCTAATCTTAACGCCCCTACTACCTCTTTTATATTATTAATTTAGATATTTATCCTAGCCTAGCTACTAGAGGATTCTATCTAATATACCGATTAACGCGGTTAACGAGCGTCCGTTATAATACGTAAGTATTTTCCCCGCGAGCGTTATAACTTTATTAATTTAATAAACTTTCGTTTATTTATCCCGTAATTATACTTAAGTTATTTCTCTTAATCTCGAGCCCGCGCTTTATTCTTAACGGAAAAGTATATACCTACGTGCTTTTCGCCTTTATTAAAGTCGCGTAGGTATTTATCATATTTATATCGTTATTTTAAAAAACGGTCTTTCCTCCGGTATTAACCGAGAGGTGTATTAATAAAATAAAAACTTATAGGAGCCTATATTTAAATACGGAGGACGGGTTTTAAGAGTTATATATTTAGAGAAAACTCTATAAAGATACCCGTTATAGGCGGTATTTATTATAATATTATAAAATTTAATTACGTAGGCGGTCTAGCCGAGGATAACGGGTAAAGTATCGAAAGGCTAGTAATACTACACTTTTTATAACTAGGCGGGAGTTTTAAACTTTACGTAATTAAATATAATTTTATATAATATAATTATTAGATATAAATAGTTACTTTATACTAGTAAACTTTTAACGGATCTTAAATACTTTATATAATATAATATTTAACTTAATTCATTATTACGTATCGTATTTAATTATACCTTTATTATATTAGCTTATAGGTAGAGTTATCTTAAAACTATACTCTTTTTCTTATTAAGATTTGGGTAAAGGGTCTCTACTCCCGTCTTTTATTTCTTAATTTATAATTTATTTATAAATATAATCTAAATTAATTTAATATATTTATTACTTTATTTCCGATAAACCTATATCCTATTTTTTTTTATAAACTTATTTCTTATTATATTACGTTACTATATCGTTTATTAGATATTACTTTAATATATTAAATTTTAATTATATTACTATCTTAACGAATTAAACGAAGAGGAATTTAAAAGAGGGTTTTAATTATATAAATAAAGAGCTTTAACTAGTATTAAATACTACGACTAAATAACTTATATTATATCCTAAGATTTTAGACCTTAAAAACTAGTAGAGTAATAAAGATATTATTTTCGTATTCGCTACGATATTAATAACCGATTTTCCTTCTTTATTTATTAAGGTTCTAGTAAATACCGCCTAGGAAATAAAATATATAAAAGGTATTATAAGATTCTACTAGAATAATATAGCCGCTTTTAAAAAAGAGACGTTTATACCTCCCTTTAAACTCGTTTAACTCTTTATATTTAATTATTCTTTAAAATCTCTTTCTTTTTATTTTATAATATTTATTACTCTTATACTAGTCCCTTAATTTATATTTAATGAAAACTTTAATATTACGGTTATTAAAGGCGCGGTACTAGGCGGCGAAATAATCGAGTTTATAGTTTATAGGTTTATTAAAGCTAATCCCGCGCGACTTTTAAATAACGATATTAAATTCGAGTTTATTAGCCGTCTAATCTTTATTATAATCTTAGTTAAAAAATAAATTATAAATTTAAAAAACGACCGACTTTACGGAATACGCCTTTATAATAAATTATTACTACTTTTAACTACTCGCCGGCTAGTTAAATTCTTTAGATTTCGGTATAATAAAGAATAAAGCCGAGTTAATTTATATATTAAATTAAATATTTATTCTTCCTCCGAAACTCGTAAATTTTATAATTTATATTTAATCTTCGTAGCGACGGATTCTTTAATATTTATAATACTTTTACCTCCGCCTTAAGAACGTATTCCTTCCCCTTTATTATCTTTATTTAATTATATTACTCCTCTTAAATATTTAATTATTATATTTAAATTATTAAAGTATTTTTAAATAACGAAACTACCTTATTTTATAAAGTTTAAGATAAATAAATATCGTCGTAAATCTATTATAACCGAAGGGAAAGGCGATTTATATATAACCCGGAGGCGAAAACGATAAAGGTAACTTTAAAAAATAATATTAAATAATAAAGATAATAACTATAAAAGCGATTAGTTATTAAAGTTATTTATATTTAAAGAGTTAAACGAAGATAAATAAAAAGAGTAGATTAATAATAAGGAAGAGCCGATTAATATTAAAACGGACTATTAATTTTAAGATAACGAGGAACTAGGCGAAAATATAAATTAATAAAAATTATAAGTTTATATACTTCGCCGCCTTCGTAATAACTTTTATTAATCTTTTTTTTAATATTAAAGCGTAGCTTAATAATAAAGAGTACGAATATATAATTAATCTTAATTTATAAGAATTTTATTATTATTTAATAAGTTTTAAAACTATTGATATAAGGATTAATTAATATATTAAAATACCCGGTATAAGATATAGTCTTACCTAATATTAAGTCTTTAATATTTATATTATATACTTCTAGGCTAGAAACGGCTTTAACGGTAGTATTCTCGTTAACGGTATAAGCCTCGGAAAGGTATATCCTATTTTAGAGCTAAATTAAATTATTAATTATTAACTTTAAATAGCTTCGTAGATAATTTAAATTATTAATATCTCTCTTTTTAAAAGTCTTCTTTATTAAATATATAATACGGTTAAACGTTATCGTCGCTCGTTAAACCCGAAGGAGTAGTTATAATATCGCGCTATCGATAATAACGGGATATATTTAAATCTATTAAAGTTCTTCGCGTAATATCTATATAATCCTTCGTCCGATATTATAAGAATAATTCTTAAAAAAGGGTTTTATCTATACTTTACGGCTAAAGTTATTCTTCCTATATAACGTAATTAATAATTTAAAATATACGTACTTAATAAAGGAATAAGACTTCGCTTTATTATCCTTTATAATTAATACGGTACTAGTAATCTCTTAACGGCGGAGGATATCGACGCGATACGACTTATTTATCTTTAGTAATTCGTCGATTATAAAAATTAATATTTCGAAGAGGGGTCTCTCCGCCTAGATATTTAAAAAAGAAAAGGAAAGGCCGTCGAGGGAGCGGAGTAATATATAATTTTAACTACTCCTAAATCCTATTAAATATATATCGCTCGGCCTTTTAATATCGAATATATTTAAATTAAAAATAAAGAACTACCGTTTAATAGGCTAAAAAGTAAAACTATATAAAAGTAGATTAAAGTTTTTATCCCCGTTATTATACCTAGGTAAATAATAATAAACGAGTTCTACCTAATAAAATTAATAGCCTAAAGATTATAAACGGATATCCAAATTATATAGAAATACTTTCGGACCGGAATACTAGCCCTCCTCGTAATAAGCGGTATATTTATTATAATAAGGCCCGGCGATATTAAAGGCGTTATTCGATATTTAAAAGATCTTAAAATTAATAACGAAGATCGATATAACTTTATAATAAACGAGGTTCTAGATTATAATAAGAAATTTAAAGACTATATTACGAATAATAAATAAGAATCTCGTATATAAGACTTAATTTTAATATTCGGCCTTCGTATAATTAACTTTACTTTATAACGTATTAAGAAAATTAAATAATTTAAGAAAAATATCCTTAATCTCCCTAAATTAATATATAATAACGTAAATATTAAATTTCTATAAAGCCGTTATAAAATACTCGAGGATTTTACTTTAAAATTCGCCGGTAATATTTAAAAATTATTTTAAAAATAAGTAAAGATAAAGAATAATAATATACTCTTTAAAGTTAATTAGTCGTTCCTTAAAACTATAACTCGATAATTATTTATAACCGCTACGATCCTTTAATTATTATAGTATTAAGTAGGCTCGGAAAAGAATATAAATTAATAGTTCCTCGTCGACGAATATACTTATAATATATTTACCCCCGATAGCGATATAAGAGAGGGTATATATCCGTTTTTAATAATTAACCTTTTTATTAAAGAGTTTCCGAAGTATAAAGTATTAAATATAATCTTTATAAAAGCGATCCGTAAATAAAGAAAGGTATTAATCTTCTCGAAATATATTTTAGTTATGTTTTTTATATAATACGTAAATCCTATTACTCTTCTTTAATTATAACTTTAATTTTTCCCTATATAAAATTACCCTCGATTATTCTAGAAATCTATATTAAAAGCTTTTTAATATATTATTAAATACCTAGTTTATTTTATAACCGCCCGGCTCTACTATTAACGCCTTAATAAAATCATCCGCGAGGCTCTTATTAATAGATTTTAGGAAGAGTATATTAATAATAATTCGAATAACCCTTTCGTAGTCCTAGATTAGGCGCTCCGTTTATAGGTATTTATTAAAGTATTAAATACCTTAAGCACCGACTTTACTTTATATAAATCGACGATAGTAGTTTTTATAGAATTTATTAATAAACCTAACGATAAAGATTAAATAATTAAACGGGTTTATAGGATAGGGTAATAGTACCCCGTCGCCGTTTATTAGTTATTTTATATAAATCTTATAACCGGCGTTATAGTAGAGGTAGTTATACTAAAAAAGGCGAAGGCTCGTAATATATTTATTACGGGTATCTTTAATATCGTAGGGTATACGGTAGATCTTAACGGTTTAGAGAGAACGGAAGACGATAAAGATATACCGGATAATAATTAAGAGATAATTTTAATAATTTCGTTAAGAAGTAAGTATCGGGTATATTCTAAATTAAGGGGTAAATCACTTTTATATTAAATACCTAAATTAGATTTATAATAATACTATTTAAATTTAAAAATCGATATTATACTTAAGAGCTAGAATCTTAAGTTATATTAATTATTAATAAATTATTTCTCTTCTTACCTCTAACCTTCTAGACTCTACCTTTATCCTATATAATTACTTTTATTTACTTAATATACTTAATAAGGTAACTTCTTTTATTTATTTCGACTAGTCTCCCTCGTATTTATACGATAAATTTATACCGCTTTATAATATTACTTCCTTTATATTATTACGCTTATTTATTAGGCCGCGATCTTTTTTACTACCGCCGTATCGCCGTCTTAAGTCCCGCGTCCTCTCTATTAAATAATCTACCCGAGGATTCTATCTAATATACCGATTAACGCGGTCGGCGAGCGTCCGTTATAATACGTAAGTATTTTTCTTATAAACGTTATAACTTTATTAATTTAATAGGCTTCTATTTATTTATCTTATAATTATATTTAAATTATTTCTTTTAATCTTAAGCCCGCGTTTTACTCTTAACGGAAAGGTATATATTTATATAATTTTCGCCTTTATTAAAATCGCGTGGGTATCTACTATATCCGAATCGTTATCTTAAGGACCGGTCTTTCTCTTAGTATAAGGAAAGAGGTAAAAGGATAAAATAGAAAATTCGTTAAAGCCTATATTTAAATTAGAAGGACGGATTTTAAGGGTTATTAATTTAAAAGTCTTACCTTTAAGGAAGGCTCTACGAAGATAACTACTATAAGTAATATCTATTATAATATTATAAAGTTTATTTATATAGGCGGTTTAATTAAGGATAAAGATAAAGTATAAAGAGGCTAGTAATATTATATTTTTATAATTAAGCGGGAGTTTTAAGTTTTACGTAATTAAGTATAATATTATATAAAGTTATCGCTAGAGGTAGGTAGCTACTTTATATTAATAAACTCTCGGCGTATTTTTAATACTTTATATAATAAAATACTTAACCCGGTTTATTTTAATATATACTACTCTACCTTATATTTATTATAGTATTCTATAAGTAAAGTGATTTTAATTTAATATCTCTCTTCTTTTTAAATCCCCGGTAAAAGGGTTATTATAAAATAAATTCTTAAAATTTATTTTAAATCGACCTATTATAGATTTTAAAAGAAGATAATTTAAATTAGAAATTTAATCTAATTTAAATTATTAGATTTCTCCCTTCCTACTACCTTTATTTTATCTTTAATTAATAATTCTTTATCGATTACTTTACTTTTATAATAAAAATAATACTTTATTTAAATCTTTATTACTACCGCTTTATATATAAATAATATCTTTATATTATATAACGTTAAGATATATTATAGAATATTCTAGGCTAAAACGAATTTAGCTAGAAATTATAGACCCTAAAATATATATTAATAAACGTATTATTTCTACCTTCGCTACGAAGAATTTTCTATTATTATTCGCGATACTTCTAAATAATACTATTTTAAGAAAAGAGTATACTCCTAGTATCGTAAAACTTAGTAATAATAATATATTTTATCTTAAAGAAAAGACGTTTATATCTTTCTTTATACCCGCCTAATTCCTTATACCTAATTAATCTTTAATATCTTAATCTTCCCGTTATATAATATTTAATATCTTAACGCCGGTCCTTTATATTACATTTAAGGAGAAATTTAATATATTAATTATTAAAAGTAGGTTATTAAAGGGGCGAGGCCTTTAAATATACGGTTTAAGAGTTTATTAAAATTAATCCCGCGCGACTTCTAGGTAACGATATTATATTCGAGTTTATTAATTATTTAATCTTTATTCAAATCTTAATTAAAAAGTAAATTATAGATTTAAAAGATAACCGACTTTACGAAATATACTTTAATTATACTTTATTATTATTTTTAACTACTCGCCGGCTAGTAAAAATTCTTAAGTCTCGATATTATAAAGAATAAAGCCGAGTTAAGATATTTATTAAATTAAATATTTATTCTTTCCCTAAAACTCGTAAAGTTTATAATTTATATTTAGTCTTTATAATAACGGATCCTTTAGCGCTTATAATACTCCCCCCTCCGTTTTAATAATTTATTTCTTCCTTTTAACTACCTTTACTTAATCGCCCCGCTTTTTATCTCGTATTAACTTTTTATACTCCCGCCGCTACGGGCTAATTTAATAACTTTAGTAATATATATCGCGAAGCCGGAGATAAGAGGGTATAAATATAAATAACCTTTAAATTAAATATAAGTTAATAATAATATAATTATTTTACCGGAGGTATATTTATTACGTAAGAAGAGGCGGGTAATCTTAAATAAATAATAAGGAGAGGAGAGATAATAAATATATAAAGGATAAGTTTATTAAGGGAAAGATTAACGAGGAGACGCGATTATATTTAGAAGATAAAGAGAGGCTAGGTAAGAAATAAAGCTAATAAAAACTATAAATTTATATACTTCGCCGCGTTCGTAGTAATTTTTATTAATTTTTTTCTCGATATTAAAGCGTAGCTTAATAATAAAGAATATATATATATATATAAACTCGACGTATAGGAATCGTATTATTATTTATTTAGCCTCGACCCTATTAATATTAGGATTAATAATATATTAAAATACCTAGTATAAAAATTCATCTTACCTAGTACTAAGTCTTTAGTATTTATATTATATACGTCCGGGTTAGAAACGACTTTAACGGTAGTACTCTCGCTAACGGTATAGGCCTCGGAAAGGTATATCCTATTTTAGAGCTAAATTAGATTATTAATTACTAACTTTAAATAGCTTCGTAGATAATTTAAATTATTAATATTATCCTTTTCGAAAATCTTCTCTACGAAGTATATATAATTATTAAATAATATCGTTACTCGTTAGACGCTAAAGAGCGGATAAAGTATCGCGCTATTAATAATAATAATTATTATTTAAGTTTATTAAAGTTCTTTAAATAATATCCTTACGATCCTTTATCCGATATTATTAAACTAATCCTTAAAAAGGGGTTTTATCTTATATATAAAGTAAAAGGAATTATTCCCGTATAACTTAACTAGTAGCCGAAGATATACGCGCCTTATATAGGTGTAAGGCTTCTTTTTCGTATCCTTTATAATTAATATAATACTAGTAATCTTTTAACGGCGGAGGAATTTAATATAATACGATTTAAATATTCTTAGGCGCCCGTTTAGTTCGAAAATAACAGATTTATAAAGTTTTTTTCCTCGGATCTTTAAAAGGGAAAAGGAGTAACTATTAAAAAAACGGAGTAATATATAATCTTAATAACTCCTAGTTCCTATAACGCGTATATCGTTTAATTTTTTAGTATCTTATATAACTAGATTAAGGACGTAATACTACCGCTTAGTAAATTAGGCGGTAAGGTTATATAAAAGTAGTTTAAAGACTTTATCCCTACCGTTATACTTATATAAATAATTATCGACGAATTTTATTTATTAAAGTTTATAACTTAAGGATTATAAAGGGCTATTTAAGTTATATAAATATATTATTAAATAGGAGTTCTTTTACTATTTATTATAAGCGGTACGTTTATTACTATTAGGCCTATTAATATCGAAGGCGTAGTTCGTTATTTTAAAGATCTTAAACTTAATAATAAAGATTTATACGGTCTTACTATAAATAAGGTTTTATAGTTTAATCGTAATTTAAGGCTTATATTAAGGACGGTAATAATTATTTTAGTTTATAAAACTTAATCTTAATATTCGGCCGTTAAATAATTAATTTTATACTACGATGTATTAAGAAGAGTAAACGGTTTAAATATAATATTTTTAATCTCGCTAAATACGTATATAAAGGTATACCCTTCGATTTTTTACTCGGCCGTTATAAAATACTCGATAATTCTACCTCGAAGCTTATTAATAAACTTTAAATATTACTTTAAAAATAAATATAGAATAAAAAAAAAGATATATATCTTACGTTAAGAAATTCGTTCCTTAAGATTATAACTCGATAATTTATCTTCGCCGCGATATTCCTTTTATTCTTAAAGTATTAAAGAGAATTAAAAAATAATATAAATTAACGGTCGCTCGGTACCGATTTTACTCGCGATATATTTAACTTCGATAATAAGATAAAGAAGATTATATATTTATTTACGGGGATTAATTTTTTTATTAAAGATATCCTAAGATTTAAAGGACTAGATAAGATTCTTAAGAAAATAAAGCGGGAGGAAAAAAAGATTTTAACCTTCTCGAACTATATTATAATTATATCGTTTACTTAATATATAAATATTTTTACTCCCTTTTAATTATCGTTTCTATAATTCCTATATAAAAATATACTCGTTTATTATAAAAACCTTTATTAAAAGCCTCTTAATATATCGTTAAATATCCTCTTTATTTTATAATTATTTAGTTATACTATAATAACCTAAATAATCGAATCCGTTAAGGTTTAATAAATAGATTCTAAGAAGAGTATATTAAGAACGAGTCGAATACCCCTCCCGAAGTCGCGGATTAAGAGCTCCGCCCGCAGGTATTTATTAATATATTAAGTATTTTAAGCACCGGCTATACTTTATATAAAACGACGGTAATAGTTTTAATTAATCTTATCGGCGCTTCTAGTTATATAAATTAAGTTATTAAATAATTAAATAAGATAAGTAAAAGTAGACTCTTTCTACCTACCGGTTATCGTATATAAATCCTTAAAACGGCGTCGTAATAGAGGTAATAATAACGAAGAAAATATAAGCTCGTAATATATTTACTACGGGTATTATTAACTTTAAAGAGAAGGGAGTTATACCGCTATAATTTAATCGGGTTACTTTAATTATAGGCGATTAATTAAGAATAAAAATAATAATAAGGATACGGTATAATTATAATATATTAATTTAGAAATAAAGGGTCGAGTAGGTTCTATATTAAATATTTAATTACTTTTATCTTAATTACCTAACCTAGATTCCGTAGAAAAGAACCGTATACTATAGGGCGATTCTATATTTAATAGCTAAATCTTAAGTTATATTAATTATTTATAGATTACTTTTATTATTATCTTTAATTTACTTTTAAACCTTATTTACCCCCCCTTAAATAATTAATTATAAGAGTTTTATATATTTAAAAGGATACCTTTCGTCCCCTTTTTAATACTTCTCTATTTAATTCTACTATCGCCCGGCTAGTACTACTACGTTTACCTCTAATTTATATTCCTCTTACTTTTATTATAATAAAGTCACGATTAATATATATTTAATAAATTAGTATCTAGTTTAAATTCTATCGGTCTCTATTATAGATCTATATTATTTATTAATTTAAATTTTATTACGAATCTAGAATAACTTAATATCTAAATACCTAAAGTTATATATTAAATTCACGAGATCGTATATTCATTATAATTATAAATAATACCTAATATATTAATACGTCTTAATTAATTAATATACTAGAGTTTATATATATATATAGTTTTATCGCTAAAAGTTATTTAGGCCTAACCCGTTATTATTAAACCGGATATAGAAATAAATAAAAAACTATACGTTTGGATATAAACGAGGATATAAACGAGGAGTCTAACGAGGAGTTTAATAAAGAATCTAACGAGGAAAGCGAAGCGTAGATCCTATATATAAAATTATTATATTATACGAGTAGTAAATAAAAGTCGATATAACGCGGGCTTTATACTTTAACTTCTACCGATATAAATCTAAATATAAACCTAAATACGGCTAAAGTTAAAGATATAATAACTAAAGCTATTAGCCTACTATATAGTATACCGCTATAGGATATATACGTATCTTATTCTAGTTAACGAAACTATAACTTATATTTATTTATAGGGCCGGCCGATAATAGAATATAGAAACGGTCGAACTAAATAATAAAAGCGTAATGATTAATAATAAACTTTTCTTTATAGGTATAATATCTATATCTTTATTATTAAGGACGTATCTATAAAAGTGTAGGGTAGGCTCTGAGCGCTATAAGCGCTCGTAAGCCGGTTGAGCTGGTTTAAGCGGGGTAATACTATATCTTAACTCTAAAGCGATATAAGCGCCCCTAAGAATCTAACGCGCTCCTGAGAATGTTTTTGGCTCGTGAGAATACCTAAATTTAGAATGCGCCACCAATATGGCCCCCATGCATGGCCCCACTTATGGCTATGGCCCTATTCCATTCATGGCCATGG